>Ga0307516_10000748_pt1 | contig 44213 bp, 57 predicted proteins | sample 19_EM_MG_FD_203310 | JGI IMG/M metagenome (GOLD analysis project Ga0307516, IMG submission 203310) | Populus trichocarpa ectomycorrhiza microbial communities from riparian zone in the Pacific Northwest, United States - 19_EM | ecosystem: Host-associated > Plants > Roots > Unclassified | place... | reverse complement strand
TTACCACAATTTTATCCGAGTCGTCGGGAAGCAGAGCGTTAGTTGTGGGAGTACAAACCACCAGAACTATATTGTCGTGTGATCAATCCGGGAGGTAGGGGTTGGGCGTTTGTATCTAGCCTAACGTTCAAGCTCACGCATCAAGACATAGGCAATACGTTCACATTCTGTTATACAACGTTCAACGGATCCTACATTACTCAGTTCGATACGGGGATGTCGGTAATATCAAATCGTGCCAGATTTCGCGATTTTGATGGTGGTTTTCGTAGTGCCCGAGGCGGACCCCAACTTCTCGATTGCCGTCACAACTTCCATTCCCTGAACAACTTCACCTTTGAGAGTGTCAAATGGTGTATATAACATGATAGTGGGCAGTCTCACCGAAGACGACGTGTGCTCCGTCTAGCCAGCTGGTGACGACCGTGGTGATGAAGAACTGAGAACCGTTGGTGTTTTTTCCAGCATTGGCCATCGAAAGAAGGCCGGGCTTTGTGTGCTTTAGCTGGAAGTTCTCGTCTGCATTGAGTGAGATCGGGTAAGCCAAATGAATCAACATTGGTACATTGGCGTACCCGCGAATTTCTCGCCGTAAATTGATTTGCCACCAGTGCCGTTGCCCTTCGTGAAATCCCCTCCTTGAAGCATAAATTGGGGAATGACACGGTGGAATGAGGAGCCTTGATAACCAAATCCGTGCTGGCCAGTAGCTAGCTCACGGAAGTTCTTGGCCGTCTTGGGTACGACCTCATCGTACAATTTGAAAACGATGCGGCCGGCGTCTTTGTCGCCGATCTTGATATCGAACTATAGGTTGAAAGGGAAAATATAGATCAGGATGTGATGAAAAACATCGGTGGAATCTCAGGGGGACAAGTGGACACCTACGAAGACATTCGCCATTACGATGGATTGTGAAGGTAGATGAGATAGAGATTGGGTTGATGATAACAGATTTGAACTGCTCCGGCTGTTACCGAACGGATTGCAAAAAAAAATTGACAACCAAATTATGCCTGCCCTGAGGTCGGGCACGTGATCATATTTTTCTATCTCAAGACTCTCAACAGACGTTCGAGATAAACGCGAGTTCCAAGGGAGTCGAGCGTTTTTCAAGGCTCTCACCCAGTCACTAGCACGCATCTCAGTCTTTTACCCGTCTTGATACAGTGCCAGGGGTTTTCCGGCGGAGTGGGTAGAATGACTAATCGGGTCTCAGATCTCAATACTCGATCTCGCTATTACACACATCTTTTCATTCGACAACTTTTTTCGGCTGTGGTACTATAGGTGTGGCATCGTAGGAAATTAAATTAAATTAAATAGGAGGGGAGATATACAATCACGATTTATCGACTGGCCGGGCAAGGCTCAACATTTTTAACAGGCTCCGTTTGTATGCCTTGTGCTTCTCGAAAAACTCACGTAAGTGTCAAGTACAATCTAGGCCCATTCAGACTACAATAAGGTGACGAGAAAAATGTATGTCCACTAATGCTACAACATATTAACACTAAGTATGGGGGACACAGTGTCCATGCTGGTAAAAAATAGGTATAGGAGAAAACGGAGGGACTTCTCCTGTCCCATCGTCGCGTCTGCCCAATCTCCCGTCCCATCATCGCGTCTCCCCAATCTCCCACCCATCGTCGCATTTCCCCCCATCTCCTGTTCCATAGTTACATCTCCCCCAGCCCTCTTTCCGTTGTGTCCCGTTGGTCATGATCCTGGGTGTCGGGGGTGGGTGCCATCTCCTGTCGGTGTTCACGGCATCATGGTGAATGGGGGTTCGTGGTGGTCATCTCCTGCTGCATTCTGGTGCCTTCCGGGCTGTCAGAACGGGCGAGCGGGTGGGGAGAGGTCGGAGAGGGCTTACCAGAGGAGTGGGTGGGTAGCCGCACACAACGCCGCTTCATGGGGCTGCAGCCACGGCCGTCGTTGGCTTCTGGGGGCCGGGAGCGCCGACCAGGCACGTCCCACCTGACCGGTTCTCGTGTTCTTCGGTCTGCGTTGGATGCTGGGCAGAATCAGTGAGGGTTGGAGGGTGCCGGAGGGAAGGAGGTTGAGTGGAGGTACTTACCGGGTAGCGTGGAGGGTAGCCATGGTGGCTGTTCGAGTTGGTGGTTAGCGGTTGCGACAGGAGAGGCGGGCGGCATCGGAACGACGTGGACTGGGATGGCTGGCTGGGCTCTGGATGTTGGGGGCATCGCGCAATAGGTTAGGTGGATGTATGTGGGGCGTGGTTGTGTGCTTACTGGACGGTACGATGGGGCAACTGGGGTGGGCGCCAACAGGGTGGGTATCGGGCGAGAAGGGAAGGGTCATGACGGTGGGTTCGGTAGATGCCAGCATGTCGGCAGTGACTCGGAGGATGAGTGCTTCTCATTGCAGCCTTGCCAAGTGCTGGTGTCGGGGAGGGGGCGGCAGTGGCAGTGCGGCAGTGTGGCGACAACAGCAATGAGAGCTGCCGTCACCGTCAGTGACAGTGACGGCGGCTGGGAGGTGGTGTGGCGAGGTGGTAGTGGGCGAGGGCGGCAGTGCGCGTTGTTTGGCCGATAGGGTTTCGAACTCAGCTAGGTCCCATCTGTGACCTAGTAGTATGACTGCCCTTTTTCGTCGCCCACACTTATAAGCGCCATTAACTAAGACCCTCTGACTAGGTCTCAGACGATCACGGGCTCTCAAGGATAATGGCGCAAATGCATGTTTTGAAATACTTACAATGCCTCTGCGCCCAAGTCTAAATACTATAATGCCTGCCCTGAGGTCGGGCACGTGATTATATTTTTTATAGCTATCTCAGTCTGCCGTGTAGCTTTTGCAGAAGGAACGGCGGTCGAGAGTCACACAACATGTCTCGTCACTTGTACTCCTTGACTTCATCCCTACGCGTAGTGACGACAAACAATGCAGTACCATGTCAATTTGCGAGAGGTTAGTTGCTTTAGCATATGGTCCGAGTGCTTTACATACCCCGAAAACCTCAGGCCGGCGGACGTATTTCGCCATGAAGACGCGTACGGAAGATTCGGGACACCCAGTGTTGAAAAAGACATTTTCAGAACGGCCAAAATCCGTCCTCGACGACGGTCCAAACTTAGGAGAAGGTTCAAGTTCGCAGAAGCCCACACAATCGGGGCATGTGCAGATGGAAAAGGAAGAAGAGTCGTGGAATGGGCCCAAATCGTCGTGGCGCGAGGCGGACCCACATCTTGCTGAACATCTGAATGCCCTGTTTCCGACGTTGTCTTTTCCGCCAGAACTCGCGAAACGGATTTTGACGCACAACAGCCATCCAGCATCTGCTTATGGACACAATGCGGCATTCAGTTTCATGGGTGCGTTGTGAAGCTAGCCTTTTTGTTACATCATTCGTGCTTACATTCCCTCAAAGGTCGCCGAGTGCTTGAGTCCTATCTTCTTCTTATGCTTAACTCGAGTCGTGCTGTCAAACCAACACATGACATGAATGCCATCGTACAGCGTACGCTAAACTCGTACGTGGTCGGCCGACATGTGGGCTCGAAATGGGGACTTGGACGTAAACTACAGTGGACGCCTACGGTGTCAAAGGATCTGCTCAAGCGTGGTCAAGACCAAACGCAAATGCTGCGTCACGTCGGACTGTACAAAGTTCAAGGCGATGCAGTGGGTGCGGTGATTGGAGGAATATTTCATCAATTTGTGTGTTCTGTCTTCCTTGAAAAATTTCCTTGGTCCAGCCCGACTGGCCGGGGCTCTGTCTAGTCTTCAACTTTCTCCTGGCCATTATCAATGCGCTAATGCTCTCTCTATAGGGTGCATCCGTCGCCCATCGAGTATTCCATACACGCGTTCTACCGAATCTCACCCAGCTTAAAACGGATGGACTACCAGAGGAATTCACTGAGGATGCCCATGCCCTATGTGAACGCTTTGGGGGTCCCGAAGCCCCGCTTCTGGTATCCGCAATGACTACCACACCGCTATCTTCGTCAGCCGAGATACCGCTATAAAGCTCCCTAATTTCAGACAGTTGTCAGCTTGGTGCGTTGGAACCTTTCCGTTCATTTTGCTACGCTGAAAATGCTTTATACAGTCATTGTTATCTATCACTCATTACCCATTTACATCCATAATACATCGATTTGCATGAACGGATCTACTCCAAACGGCATCATGATGTTATGCTTCCTTTCATGCCTTGGTTCATGAGGTATGGAGCTGTATAAGTGTTAAGCTTCGGTACCTCGGCAAGCCCCTTGTTCCTGCAGTGAAACCCTTGAACTCATTCTGTAGTTCCAAAATGCTTTGCACCTGCAGATGTCCAGACTCTTGCAAGTTTTGGACGAATGCCATGACCCATGGCAAGATTTGCCCAAAGGTATCATCCGCAGGAATTGCGACGGTGGCCACCACATCTTGTAGAGTGATGTCCTTCATGAATGCAAAGAACGGCGCATCGGAACCTGTCACCGGTAATCTTCTGGACACACCTTTCCAGGTGCCAGCTAGACGATACCGTCCTTATCGATGCGAACAATTATGAGGATGATGCCGATATTGGAATGATTAATCCCGCATGGCGTGCACGAGCTTGAGTGAGGTATTACTATGAAGGAAAGTTATTCGGGCATTTTGTTATCCTCTTGCCCCACAACTATAATGTAGCTCCCGGTAAAACAGTTAATGTTAAAGCCTGTCAGCGAACACCAGGAGTCCGATTATTTCGAAGTGTCTAGTCGTTTTCATTCAATACCAGTCGAGTGTCTTGAAAGGACACCTGGACTCAGACTCCAATTCTTATAGTTTCTGGAGTTGTGTGGGGTGGGCTTGTGCATCACGAGTTATCTCGGAGGTACAAAATTCGAGCACCTTATGACATGAACTTCTTCTCGTAGTGCTGGAGCCGAGGGAGGTGGCTTCCAAAGAATCGTTATTTCAAGAGTGTTTTCCGAGATTACAACTTGGGCTCGTGGAGGTCTGGAATCGAAAATGAGTATTGTAAAAGAGGTCGAACAAGGTCGGCATCGGCCATTGCCAAAGTTGTTGGCCGACGCGAGATCCCTTATCTCTCTTCAAGGGGATACACTCTGGCAACAAACTACTATCTCCGAGACGCATGGTTCTTTTCGCAGCAAGCGACAAACCATTCTGTGCCATCTGTGGTTTGTCGCTTGAGGGGAGAATTTTTTAAATGGTCTGACTCTATGTACCAGTCGTGTGATATTCCATGAAATAAACGCGTGCGAACTTTGGGGGTGACGATCGAAATTTGCCCTATATGTACGTGTGATTTCAGCACCTCGTTCCCTTGTTCTCTCCCCAATGTCTTCCAAAGGTTCGTCCGTCTCTCGACGTCGCCCTCGGCGCCCAACTAATGAGATACATCTCAGCGATTCGCGAGTACGACGCTAAACTGCTTCTCGCCTACTGGCTCGAGCGTGCTCCCGCTGTCGCGTCTCATGCAACGGTCAAGACACAATTCGCGTTTCCCGCACCCAAGGTCGCCCAGATCTCATGGGATCCCGAAACCAATACCATCACTCCCGACACCAAGCTCCCCAGCTGGGTGTTCACAACCAAGCTCGTCGCGAAACCAGACCAGCTCATTAAACGTCGTGGCAAGGCCGGTTTATTAGCTTTGAACAAGACCTGGGATGAGGCCAAGCACTGGATATCCGAGAAGGCAGGAAAGCCCCAGAAGGTGAGACGAATAGGTCTTTTCTTGTGATCCTGTCCTCGTGTGCGGTCGATATCATGGATACATCTGATCAGGATCTCTTATCCTATCCATCTCATCGACAGGGACAGGATTACCTCGTGTCCTGCCTGCCGGCGGACGCGTTCTCGTTAGCACCACGTGTTCGAAGCACTAACATGCTTTTCAGGTGGAGTCCGTAACGGGGACTCTGAACAATTTCATCGTCGAACCCTTCCTTCCGCATCCCTCGAATACCGAGTATTACGTCTGCATCACCTCCGCCAGAGAGGGAGATGCCATCCTCTTCACCCACGAAGGAGGTGTCGATATCGGTGATGTTGACTCCAAGGCTCTCGTCCTGAACATCCCTGTCACAGAGTCCTTCCCCTCTCGCGAAACCATTGCATCGACCCTTTTACCCCATGTCCCCGCTGCCAAAAAAGACACCCTAGTCGACTTCCTCATCCGGCTCTACAGTGTCTACGTTGATTTACACTTTGCTTACCTCGAAATAAACCCCCTTGTCGTCCTTGATGGTGTCGATGGTGGCGAGCCCCTAGTTTGCTACCTTGATATGGCCGCCAAGCTTGATCAGACCGCTGAAAGCATTTGCGGTCCCAAGTGGGCGATCGCGCGTGATTTGAGTGTATACGAGGCGAACACTGCCCCTTCAGCGGTTACGAAGGGCAAAGTGTCGGCTGATCGCGGTCCCCCCATGGTAAGGCCCTGTCTATTTTGAAATTCTATGTCTATTAAACCTTTCATAGGTTTGGCCTGCACCCTTTGGACGTGACCTCACCAAAGAAGAAGCATATATTCAGAAGCTCGACGCTTCCACAGGGGCATCTCTTAAACTTACTGTGCTGAACCCTGAAGGCCGCGTCTGGACCATGGTTGCCGGTGGCGGTGCTTCTGTCGTGTATTCAGACGCCATTGCAGCCCACGGCTATGCTGCCGAACTTGCCAACTATGGCGAGTACAGTGGCGCACCCACCGAAGGCCAAACCTACGAATACGCCAAGACGATCATTGACCTCATCACGCGGGGTAAACCCCACCCTCAGGGAAAGATCCTCATCATCGGTGGTGGCATCGCCAACTTTACGAACGTCGCAGCTACATTCAAGGGTATCATTCGTGCTCTGAAGGAATACAAGGCCCAACTCGTCAAGCATGAGGTCAAGATCTTTGTACGTCGTGGCGGTCCTAATTACCAGGAAGGTCTGAAGGCTATGCGTCTACTTGGCGAGAGCTTGGGTGTCCCTATCCGCGTGTTTGGTCCTGACACACATATCACCGATATCGTTCCTTTGGCTCTGGGCGTTGACATTCGCAAGTCCTCTTCGGATACCTCAGGAACGAAGAGCGTCCAAATCGGAACTCCCCCAGCACAGGTCGACCAGGTCGACACCTCTAATGATGATCTTGTCGGATCCATCCACCCTGACGGCGAGCGCACGCAGCCGCAAGACCAGATTGTTACTTTTCATGCCCAGAGTGGGCCAGCCCGCCCCGCGTTCAGACCGTTTGACAAGAAAACTCGATCTTTCGTGTATGGGTTGCAGCCTCGTGCCATCCAGGGCATGCTTGACTTCGATTACTCGTGTGGACGAGAGACACCCAGCGTGGCCGCGATGATCTATCCGTTTGGCGGACACCATATCCAGAAGTTCTACTGGGGTACTAAGGAGACATTGCTGCCCGTGTACACCTCCTTGAAGGAGGCGGTGACCAAGCATCCGGAGGTGGACGTCGTCGTGAATTTTGCCAGTTCCAGAAGTGTATATACCAGTACCTTGGAGTGTCTGGAGTTTGAGCAGATCAAGAGCATCGCGCTTATTGCGGAGGGCGTTCCGGAGAGGCACGCCAGAGAGATCTTGTGGAAGGCGAAGGCTAAAGGAGTGCTGATCATCGGTCCGGCGACGGTTGGAGGAATCAAGCCTCAATGCTTCCGGATTGGAAACTCTGGAGGGTGAGTCCAATTTTACCTCAGGAAAACTAATTAATCATCTTGTGTTCTGCGTAGCATGATGGATAACATCATTGCATCCAAACTATACCGCGCTGGCTCGGTCGGCTATGTCTCCAAGTCTGGAGGAATGTCCAACGAACTGAATAACATACTCTCGCTCGTCACCAATGGCACATACGAGGGTATCGCCATCGGTGGAGACCGCTACCCAGGTTCCACTTTCATCGACCACCTCCTGCGATACGAAGCCGACCCTGAATGCAAGATGCTCGTCCTCTTGGGTGAAGTGGGGGGCATCGAAGAGTACCGCGTTATTGACGCGGTAAAGCAAGGTGTAATAAAGAAGCCGATCGTAGCATGGGCGATTGGAACATGTGCAAAGATGTTTACCACTGAGGTGCAGTTTGGACATGCGGGCAGTATGGCGAACAGCGAACTTGAGACTGCGGATGCGAAGAACCGCGCCATGAAGGAAGCTGGATTCGTCGTACCGAACACGTTCGAAGAGCTCCCTAAAGCGTTGAAGGAGACATACCAAAACCTAGTAAAGACGGGGATAATCGTACCCAAGAGAGAGAAGGAACCACCCGTGATTCCGATGGACTACAAATGGGCCCAGGTAGGTGTTCGCGTTCATTTGTAAGGGCAGCGGTGTCATGGATCCATCTAGGAACTCGGCTTGATTCGCAAACCAGCAGCGTTCATTTCGACAATTTCGGATGAACGTGGACAGGAATTGTTGTACGCCGGAATGCGTATTTCCGATGTGTTTAAGGAGGACATTGGCCTAGGCGGTGTCGTCAGTTTATTATGGTTCAAGCGGCGTATGTCCCTCCTCCCTTTTTATACTCCCTTTTGATACTGAAGCTTATCGTCATGGGTGGATAGGTCTCCCGCCGTGGGCTACCAAGTTCATTGAGATGGTACTCATGCTCACCGCTGACCACGGCCCTGCTGTCTCCGGGTATGCTATCCCTGACGGCAACTCCCAGCTGCTGATGTTGATGATTGGATATTAGCGCCATGAACACCATCGTCGCATCGCGTGCGGGAAAAGACTTGATCTCATCCCTTGCCTCCGGCCTTCTCACCATTGGTAGCCGATTCGGCGGCGCCCTCGATGAAGCTGCAGCTATGTTCTCGAATGCTCGCGATACGGGCCTCACACCACGCGAATTTGTTGATAACTCGAGGAAGGCCAATAAGCTTAGTGCGTTGTCTTTTCTACCTGGGGATATATTCTTACGATGTGGAAACAGTTAGCGGTATTGGTCACAAGATCAAGAGCGTGAACAATCCTGATTTGCGGGTGGAGCTTGTAAAGGAGTACGTGAAGAAGCATTTCCCGAGTCATAGTCTGTTGGACTATGCACTTGCGGTCGAGAAGGTCACCACTGCGAAGAAGGATACTGTGCGCCGTTTTCCTTTTATGTCTTCAATGGCCCTGACGTAGGCCCAGCTCATCCTGAATGTCGACGGTTGCATTGCCGTCTGCTTTGTCGATCTCCTCCGTGACTCGGGCGCATTTACGACGGAGGAAGCCGAGGAGTACATCAAGATTGGAACCCTGAATGGGCTGTTCGTGCTTGGAAGGAGTATCGGATTCATCGGCCACCATCTGGATCAGAAGAGGTTGAGGGCACCGTTGTACCGTCATCCTGCGGACGATATCTTCATCAACATGGCTGATGTGAGCCACCCGCGAGTCTTGGGAAGGGTGCAATAAATCCGAGTTATGAAGAACGTGAAACATGCGGGCCTGTTTCTGCTTGCGACATCTTCCTGTCCTGATCCCATCGCGTTGTAACACTTTTTGTCGTTATCTTTCCTTTAGATTTGCACGTCAATACCTTCTTTTCGGGAACATGTAATTATAGAACGCATGCGCACTTGGAACAACAAAGAGGATTGTAAAACTCAACAGCCCGCCCTCAAGATTTGAAGTTCGAGCTTTCGTGTGACAAGAATAGGATATGGAACTTCGAACCGTGCTCTTCATGACCTCAATAAATTCTAAGAAACAGGGAACTGAATTTTGAAGTTCGCATTAGCATCTGCAATTCCAAAATAACAACGGGAGAGAAGGGAGAAAGCAATTATTCCATTGACTGCGTGCGATATGGGCTATAGCATCTCGTACACTTGGCAGACAGTAAATGAATATTGAGGTATTTTGTTTATGAATCCTTTTGGCTGTCACGGAATAGTTGCCGGAGATTAGTCCAGGAGTCCTGTGCTTCTTTCGAAGGAAACTCCGAGGGAATTCCGAGGTCAGTCAGGTTGGGAAACATGAGAATCAGGCAGCGGAAGATGCCTGCTACTGGTGACTCGATCGATGATTTTTGCAAACAAACGAGTTCCGCCAGGCTTCTGTTACAAAGTCAAGTCCTGCCGGGAGAGCCTTCTTGGTATTGAAAGATTGACAAGCTACTGCTGTGGCGATCAGACGGAGCCTTGGACAATTCTGTAGCAAGGGGACGTAGCCCGCCAAAGTGATCCGGGTCTTCTCCGAATCACCACCTTGAAGTTGCAGGATCTGAAGTCGCGGAAAACATTTGGATGCTCGATTGAGCCACATGTCATCAAACATTTCAACCCCAGATAACTGGAGGGTCAACTGCTCCAGGTTCGTAAGGGCGAGCAGAGGCTGGGAGATGCTTTCAGCATCACTGACATTGTGGGCTAGATGTTCCAAACTTTCGAAAATCACGAGTGTCGATAAAGAAAGCGGCAGATGAGGGTTGCAGGCAAGAGATTGTAAGAGCTTGCTATGGGAATGAGGTTTGGGTTGGCCGATCGGACTGAGGTCGAATTCCAGGGAGATGAAAGGAGGATGTATTGAATCCATGATAATCACCGCACTATCGAAATCCCGGAGACTCAGGCTGAGCTTTCGAAGCTTCGGAAACCAGTGGTTCACCATGCCGGACGAAGGCAGGATAAGATTTCGTTTCGCCAAAGACTGAATCTCAGTCGGAAGATACAGATTGTGCAAGGTTTCGAGAGATGTCATGTTGCCGAGGTGATGTAGAATACGACCGATCGTGCCATCCGGCGGTCTTAAAGCACCAAGGTCAAGGGTGCGCATGCGGTGCATGCTGCAGATGGTTTGGAAAGCTGCGCGTTCGAAGCCCAAGTTGCTTGGCAACGTGCTATCGACAGTGAATTTCTGGAGGTTGGGACATAACCTGGGTATTGAGGGGAGTAGCAGGGATACATAGGAAATGCGTGTTGAAGAACGGACTGTGATGGAGATTTGCGATACATTTGGGCTCAAGAAGGAATCAATGTATGGAAGAGACTCGAGATCCATGGTTATCCGTTGTAAGTTTTGGAGCGGATTACGGACAGGACGGTAGGTAGCAAGAGCAATGAAGAGGCTCTTATCCCCCGTTCCATAATTGGAACTCCGAACTGTTAATTTCCGGATTTTGCGTGCATAATACTCGAGTCTGAGCCAGGCGGTTGGGAGCAGCTTTGTAACGATCATCTAGAAAGGTATGATATTTGGGGGTCACATCGGGGACAACCACATACTGCAGCTGTAGTAGGGTTTTTACCAACTTTAACTGGGGTATCATGGTCGATATTGGTGATGAATGAATCCGGCGGGATCACTCTGATGAGAGGAAATAAACTCTCTTGATCATGCCACAGAACAGTCAAGGCAGGATCTAGTAATTCGGGAAGTAAATGAGGATGAGTGTGTCTCAATCTTACAGTTATGATGAGATGTTGTTCCAATTCACCTGAGAGCGCATGAGATGTGCGAGCGAAAGAAGACAAAGAATTTTTTGGAAGGTATTGAAATATTAGAGTAACCACTTCATCGATCCCGAGGCAAGCGTGCATGGCCGATGGGCAGGGCAAGAACGATCATCGATGGTCAACGGTTGGGACCAGCTTGCAATTTGGTCACGTGATACTCGCTCTTTGGAGCGATCTGAGGAGTCTCCTATAGAGGTCCAATAATACTTGTATGTTCTGAACTTATGATCAGCTGCCCCGAGATTCCCCCAGAACGAGCTAATTGATGATCATGAAGTCCATCGATGAAGTCGAGGTACCGTATTCCCGTCATATTCTGATTGGATAGTTTCAATTCAAGTATGATTGCCATCAGTAATATCTACTGGACCAGCTGGTGATCCTGCCTTGCGATGTCTCTGCGTTCCACGAGATCGAGGCTGATTATTCTAAACAACCGCCACCATCACCAGATGAAGATCTACTCGCGACAAAGATCAGGCAGCGCCTTACGGACCTCTTGAAGGATCTACGAGCAGGCGCAGAGGGTACATCAGGATCTTGATCAGATGGTTGTCGAGGAGGTTGATATCGATGGAATAAATTCTTTTTGGTTGGGGGCATGAACGTACGATTGAGTTCACTGATCAAACATCGCCGAAAGTTGGTTGGTATGTTTAACTCGTATACAAGAATTTACAAGATTTCAGTGTCGTTCAGTGATTATTTCTTTCCAGCTTTCTTCGCAGCGGTGCGCAATCTGGTCAGCTGTTTCTTCCAGCCAAAACATTGGTTGCATCCTTCGCAGCAGATAAATGAGTGAACGCGAGAGCCTCGGATGAGGAAGCAAGACTGTACCAGCTGAGCCATGCTTCTTGCATTGGTATACACCCTCCTTGTTCTGGGTAACCTGCGGGGCCTCTATGCCTTCCCGATCGATGGGGTCGAACTTGCGGCAAGATCAGACTATATCTCTGGGCATTGAAGTTCAGTAGACGTACCCCATAGAATGCATCGTTCTCCTCTCTCCCGTCATAATCACAATCCGTGCACTAGAGGAATGGTGAAATGAATATAGGAACGTGTAGAAGACACTCACGACTTCTTTCAAGTGGGTGCAGAAAACAGCATCGTTGATCTCGACGGTGGTGGCCATGATATGATATGAAGACGGGTGAGTGCGAATTTCCGGCTCTTGAGGGGTTTATATTGGCCGAGCTGGGCCGGGGCCGAATACGATGATCCGGCGGGGTAATTGAATCGCTCATCCTCATGCCAGTGCCTGCCACGCGCCCACGCTTCGAGCCTTCGCAATGCGTCGACGCTGGTCCCCTCCTGGCCGACGATGCACTCGCTTGGATTCCACTCATAGAATGTCCCGCGTCTTGTCCTCCCCATCTCGTGAGCATGCAACCAGCTTCACGCGACTTTTTCTGCCGTCTCATGTCATCAGTTCGAAACCGCCACTTCTCAGCTCATCCATCACCCAGAATATAACTCGACCTTGATTTTACGCTCGGATACCATCGCGGACATGACCACGGATTTCCCCCAAGCTATACCTCGGCTGAGAGATAAGCAACCATGTCGCGTCATCCGCCGCACATTGCTGGCCAGACGACCAGGGCGAGATCAAAGTCTCGAGCAATACTGTTCCCTCTACAGCGCCTACATAAAAGACGGGCCCCTGCAGATCCCTATGCCCGACACTTTAATTCTCACTCCCATCGTGGAGCCCAACGGCTCTTTACCCTATTACCATCCTGCCGTCTCGCATCTAGCGTTCCGTTATCTCGAAACAGACCTGCCCACTCTGCGCATAGAAGTTGTTCCCTTGCCCAACACACCCATGGACCCCAATGCTCGCTTGTATCGAACATGCCTTGCGCTTCTTGACACCCTCCATCGATACGGGTGGGGAGCAGTCGCCAAGTACAGAAAGCGTGTCATCCATGACTGCCTCGTTCCCCGCGAGCCGTACCAGGACCTCTATCTGATAATGCGCGAGCGACACAAGCATCTCGTAGACACCTGGCAAGAGGTCACTGACCCACTCAAGCATGTTTTCGAGGCAGGCATTTCAAACTATCTTTTTCCACTTGCGCTAAATATGTGATCAAAAACAAGTGTAGGACATTGGAATCGCGACATACTTGATGCTACTATGGAAAGATTCATACCCTCCACATGACAAAAATATCACCCAAGCCGCCAACGCCAATGAACCTTGGAAATCTTGGCCCAGACCACCTGGGGGTTTTCTTGACTTGGGGTGAGCAGAGGTTCCAGTTCCGGAACTCTATTCTAACGATCTGCAGGTGCGGAAACGGTCTTCTGACCCACATCCTTTCGGCAGAAGGTTATGACGGCCAGGGCATCGATCTCCGTGCCCGAACCTCGTGGTCCCATTACCCAGAGTCCACCAAAACCCGTCTCCACGTCCACGCATTCGACCCAAATATTGACAACGACCCACACTTCTACCCTGGGAGCTTCATCATCGGCAACCATGCAGATGAGCTCACCCCTTGGGTTCCTGTCCTTTCGACACTTTACTCTGCATCGGGGTATATCTCCATACCGTGTTGCGCTTGGTCCTTTGATACCAAGTATCAGCGGTCCAGCGCACCCATGTTCCCTGTTCCCGGAGACGATTTTATAGATGCGCTGAATTTGGGCGGCGAAGGCGGGAACGGAAGCTCTTACTCCATGTACCGAATCTGGCTCGCCTCCCTGAGTCTTCATTGCGGTTGGGAGGTGGAATGTGAGACTCTCAGAATACCCAGCACAAGGAATTGGGCAATCGTGGGTACGTCCATTTCGCGCCTCGTTCATTGACTTGCCTTACTCACATGGACTTCCCAGGGAGGAAGAAGTTGAAAGGGATGGACTCGGACACTGCTGAGGAAAATGTTCGCGGAATTTCGAAAAACGTCTCCGAACGAGGGATCTTCAAGGCAAGGACACCCGAGGGTAAAGAGGCGAATAGACACTCGAAATGATCAGTCCCTTGTATTACCATGTAGCTATCTGGTTCAAGGGTGATCCTCGACGATAATCGCAAAATGCCATCGTCATAATCATTTCATCATGCTCGCAGAAGTAGCCCTCATACCCACGTTCACATTTGCTGGCATGGGCATGCCCATCCCCATGCCCATCATCCCGCCAAACATCGGAAAAATTGGCTCTTCCCTCTCTGCTGCCATAGCTCGACATTCAGCAAGTAGCTGTCGCAGCTCTTCCACATTCGCCGACCTTCTCACAGGTCCCTCCTCGTCCGAGTCTATTGGGGGCAAATCGTACTCCCACTCATCCTCCGACTCATCACTACCAGACTCTTCTTCTGATCCTTCCGGTTCGTTATCGGGAAGGGTACCGAGCAGGGCTCCCGTACAATCTTCGAGGTGTATGCCATATCCCGCCAACATACCCCACCAGTTATCGTACCTGTCCAGCCCTCCAGCCTCCTCCGACGGCCCGTCAGCCTCGTTCAACTCGGCCAGCATCGCCCGACCCAACGCCCGCACTCGTTGCAGCTTTGGAAAATTGATCCTGTTTAAAGCGGCCATATTCAGGTCGTTGGACCGCTGGATGATATGGGCACCGAGCGGGTCCGTCGAGGAATACTCTGCGGCATAGCCCACCCCAAAGGCGTACATCAAGCCATGGAGCCCGATAGCTGTGATGTTGGGGTGAGGGTGGTTGACGAGGATGCTCATGGTCTGATTGGCCATGACGCTGGTGTTGCTACCAGGAGCTTGCACCTCCTCTCCGGGCGGCTGGACACGCCAGTCAGCGTTGAAACAAAATGTCGTGAGCGCGGGACAAAGCTCGAGAATTCTTGGCACGTCCAGAGGAGGGATGCAGTTGAGATCGAGAAATACGAGGTTTGCCCCGTGAGCGGTGAGGAAGCCAACTGCATCAGGTTGGTCGGTGCGATGATTGCCGCAGTCGAACGACAAGACTTTAAGGGATGGAAGCGACCATCCTGTCGCTTGTTCGAGGAACGAGCCAAAATAGCCCTGGAGAGAGAGTTGTTGGATGTAACGGAGCGTCAAGCGAAGACCTGAAGCCGAACCGAGGTGGATATTCTCTATATCCTCCGCACCGTTCGTCTCAAAATCGATGTGTGCGCAGACGATGGTAGGCAACGAGTCGAGTGCCCATATGACTTTGGGAAGTGCCTCGCAAGAGACGGTCCAGTGTACGGTCTTGAGAGATTTGAATGCGTACGTGGCCAGGGTATCTGCGGAATGTCCGAAAATGTCACCCATGGGAACGTCGACAACAAAGATCTCAAGATTTGGACAGCGCCTAATGACGGATATGAGGCCCTCCTCTAGGTTGTCCATCGTAGCGCCGCGATTGTAACGGGCAAGGTGTATTCTCCGCGTCCACCACCCCAAAGACGATGAAATCGTGGAGGCGGTTGAGGAAGATGAGTCCAACGTTGCACATAACGAAAGAAGCTTTCGAGGTTCGCTGAAATAAAGACAGCGGAAGAGAAGTTCTGAGCCGATCCGGTGCCATGTTTTGCATGTGGATATGATTGCCTGTAGGGTGCCAGTTAGCATAGCATATGATATATCTCGAGCATGCCATGAAGATTCGCAAGATGGACCATACGCCGGCAGGCATGAATTCGTCCAACAGAATCAGTGGCTAAATACAACCGCGACGAACCTTTTTCGTTGAATAGCTCCTTCTCTGCACGCTGTTCAATGCCTCAGATGGACGACGTAGCATCCACTGGCCAAAGGCGTTCTTGACCCACGCAGACTCTGCCATTGTTGTAGGCAAACCATACTGGAATATGACATCCTCGTCAGCGGCTTGATCGAAAATCTGGGCCCAAATCTCTTCCGGTAGTTTCATGTCGGCGTAGTGGTTCCCTGTACCGATGTCGCTGGGCGTCAAAGAACGATGGGTCACATGACTCGACGCCCAAGCTTGAAGAGTTGAAGTTCGCTTCAAGTTTCTGTGACAATGGATGCCTTTCCATCCTCAATTGACTGACGAGTTTGCACAATTAAAGTGAGATGTCTAGATTGGCCGCAAGACCAGGTATCGTGGTATTCATAATCATAAACGTAACTACGCTCAGAACTTGACACGGGAAACATTCGTCCAGAACGCCTTTCCGTGGAGACTACCGATCTCCAATTCGAGAGCGCTCGGCTGACGAGAGCCATCAGCGGCGGCGACGGTGCCAGCTCCCCACGGGGATCCTGTTCACCAATATTAACCTCATACTCGGCAACAGACTGATAATCGGTACGTACCACCATGGACCTCACTCAAGTTTGTCAGCTGAGCAAAGGTGTGGGCGTAGCCGAGAGGAACGTAAATCATTCCGTGGTGGACAAAAGTCGAGATGCTGGTGAGGTGGGTGGTTTCCTGACCACCGCCCAAGCTGGCAGTCGAAGCGAAGATCGACGCATACTTCCCGTAGAGCTTGCCCTCAGCCCAGAGACCACCGGTGGAATCCCAGAAGGTCTGTGAAAGATCGCAAAAGGTCAGCATTAAATGCGAAAAATTGTAGTGGTCAACTCCTACCTTCCACTGTGCTGGCATGCCACCATAACGAGTGGGAATACCAAAGAGGAATGCGTCGTATTTGGCAAAATCATCGAGGGTGAAGATCGGGTAGTCGGGTTTGGATGGCGCATACATTTTACCCAAGACCTCCGTAGAGAGGGTTTCGGGAATTCTAGGACAGGGCTTAGCGCCGACTTCGAACCAAGAAAGGGGACATACTGGTAGATGGTGGCATTGCCGCCAGCGCCGAGGATGCCAGACTTGATAGACTCGGCGACTACGAAGGGCTGGTCAGCCAAAGATCTCGAGGCAAGGAAGAGGGGTACGTACGCTTGGCGATATGGCCATAGGTGGTGTAGATGACGATAGCGACCTTGGGTGCCATTGCAGGTATTTGAGTCTTGGTAGTTAAAGATGGGGGAGAGGTAGCGGTTGGTGTTGTACCGTTGGATTTGCCTGTGGCTTTTGTATCCTTTGCCGATTTGTCCGTGAAGAAGTTAGCTTTCTGATTTTTGCTAGGGAAACACATGAACGATCGCCGGATTTCTTCTAGGTTACCCCAGATAATCCATACGTCAGCTCCTTATATGCCCGGGCGCAAGGTGTGATTTAATTCGTGGGTTGGAATAACCCAAATATGGTAGCTACGACGTTCGCCATTGTCAGCTTCTACCCGAAGTCCCCTCAAATTTCATGTTGGCTTACTCACATCCAAGCGAGGTGTCACGTAATCCGGTTTGGGTGGACAACCTTCTCGGGGTCACGTCACGGCAGTGTTGGTGTAGCCCTGGGTTATGTTACCATGTACCGAATCCCGGTCTATAGTAATCAAGAATGAATCTGAGGTACCAGCTGCCTGGCTTCAAGCTCCTTGCTTCAGGAGCAGCTGACCAGGCTGCACGATGGGTAAGCCTCGCTCAGTCATGCTGCATGATGGGTAAGCCAGTGGTCAGCCATATTCCGCGATGCTGACAATCGCGGAGAAAGCCTAATCAACCGGGGTCGGGTAGAAACGGGTAGAACCAACAGAATTGCGTGCCCTCGCACCCGCCGGATTGTCGTCGTCGCCGACCGTCGCGAAGGTGCCTAGATCAATCGATCGAACCACGCGGTCAGCGCCTCGTATCACACTGACCAGCTCCATAACGGAGTTCGTGGATGACCGTGAACGACGGGGGAAAAAAATGTAAACAATTACTATGCTCTGGTATAATTGTATATGATGGGGCTACCGATTATAAGGACCTGGCAATAAAACACCAATGCATGGAAAATATGACGGGCGACCCTGGGCCGAGGAGTCCGCGCGACTGGTCCTGTCTCTACGAGCGTTTACACCAGCAGATTTGGCCGTCTAAAATGCGGGATCCGAGTGAAAATTGTACGGCACTCCCTTTTTATTAGCAAGAACCTGCAAGAACCCGGGCTAGAACGGCCACGAACAGCCGCGATCCATGAAGGCTTAACTGCGATCGAGATGCATTGAATTGTTTAATCAGTCGACATCCTTCCATGTCAAACTGGACAAGTCGGGGGAATTCTTCATTACGTTCCTCACGCCCTGTTTCCACACTCCAATCTCCTTTTCCAGTGAAACGATATCATCCCTAACGCCTTGGCCTACTTTGCCCCCTTCATTCTGACGCCCAAATCCAATCAAGAGCTCGTCCCGTGCGCGGACCAGGGTCTCGTATGCCAACTTGACGCGAGGTGGTCCTGAGGGGGGATACAGCAGTGTAGTCTTATTTCCCGCGGGGTTCTCCCGAGGTGTGGTTTCATCAACAGCAAGCAATTTCCCCAGCTCCACAAGGGCAATCCCGCGAACCGGGTGCCCGTAAGTAAGCAAAGGGATGAGCCCCGTGGAACTTCGACTTGCGGCTCTGATTGTCTCGTCCAAAGCTTCCTGTGTTGGGGGTGATGGAAGCGAGGACAACAAGAGGGACTGGTGGAGACGCGACAGGGCTAGAAGCGGGTGAGAAGATGGTGTTAACCCCGATGAAACTAGGATAGGAATTAAATTCGTCGTGAGCTGCTCCGACTTGCTCGGGTCTGCAAAGGGAGGCCAATATTAGTCATTGAACAAATCAGTGACAGTGTGTAGCACCTTTGAACTCAAGTGCGGTCGCTTTGTCAAGGGCTTGCTGACCTATGCGTACGGCGTCCTGCACAGCATCAGAGTTCTTTAACGCAGCTTTGCATTTTACGCATCGGGAGAGCGCGTTTTCTGAGGATCTTATTAAGCCGTTTGAAGACGACGAAAGGTCGGCCAAACCTTCAGCGGGGATCGGACATGTACTCCCACATGAATTAGGACACCACACGGACTCCCGAGGGTCGGCATCAGTTGGCGCAGTACAGGCCGTGCAACGGCAATGAAAGTTGTAAGTCTCCTTTAGTGATGCCTGTCGTAATGCTCGCGGCAAGGTGGTGTCGATGTACGATGTTAGGACCTGGAAGCGTAGTGAATTTTCACAAGACCATCGAGGTTGAATGAGCAACCTCGTCATTTGGCTGGATTGGGCGCAATGCAGTGACTTGCATTCGAGGTTCCTCAACTGAAGATGTCGCTGTTCTGGGAAAAACGACCACGGCGTTCGGATCACAAGAGTGATTTATTAGAGCGACTGCTGGAGAAACGGATACTCCGATGGGTGTCAATGAAGGCAAGGTAACAGTGAACGTATTGGTAACGAACTATGGACTAGGTCAGCAACTGAAGAATGTTTGGATGAGAAGACACAGACACGAGAAATTAAATCGAGAAGGTCTCGTGCAGAGCTGAACCCGAAATCGACAAGCTCTTCGGACGACGATAACCCGAGGTAGGGAACCAAAGAGTGTGAGAGATGTGTATGTAGTTCGAATGAGGATGGTGGAAGAGAGCCTCGATCTGAGATGCATGAGGTAATTTTCCTATGACGCAGCTTGTGCCCCACTTACGCGATTGAAGAGCGTCGACTTGTTTTGCCTGAATCAAGCCAATGAGGAGAAGCATTAAATACGCTCGAGAGGAAACGAACCCAGGCATTGTCGCTGCCTTTTTTCTTTCTCCTCCAGAGTAAACGGGCCAGACACCTGACTGCGTCATTTGGTATTGAGAGGTCGGGAGATGGCGCTGACTGTGACCACCGTTGCAAAGCGGGGCATTCGAGTTTATGCAGTGCCCAGTCCGTATTTTGGCAGATCTGAACAAAGCATAGGTTCCAACGCATTAAATCATCAAGATTGGGCACTCACAGAATTGCAATACCAGACTGTGCGGCAATTTGTACACCTTTTCAGACCGCTTGTGGTTGAGGGACCGAAGCAGGTCGAACAGTGATTTTCCAAATATTGGGTTGATAGTACGGCAATGGATGGTTTTACGGAGAGGACGACATCGCCTGATTGCCGGAATTCTACGAGCAGCCCTTACGCAGGAGTACAAAAACGCACCAGGTCGAAAATGTGATTTTGCAAAGAGGCCCCTTCCTGCATTTTCGGATGCACGAACGTCGAGAGTCGATGGCAAAGAATAGAGAGCCGTTTGATCTGGATACGATGTATTTTTGCCTTCAGTAAACTCGGACGCGGGAGGCGTATTTGGGTGATTCTCTTCAGACCTCACGTATGATTTGGATTGCTTTTCGAGTCGGGACGATCGAAGGGTGGAAAACGTCGACATTTGCGCAGAACTTCTGAAGAGCTGTTGACTCGAATCACGTGGATCCTCGCTGTGTGTGTAACCACCACCAGCTGCAGCGCCGCTCCACGCTCCGTAACTGCTTGAACCTGCTCCATGGCATCGGCTTATTACGAATTTTATCGTGGATCGTCGTATGTATACCAAAATTTTCAAAATTCGGCCTCGGCGACCACTTGCTTAGGATAGGCATGGCCTTGACTGACTCGCTTGACGAGCTCATAACCAGTGGATCCATCACGCCACAGTTGGCCATGAAGGTTCTGCAACAGGTGCGTGTTTTATCACTTGCACGACTGGTGCAGCGCACGGGTCTTCCCGTGGTGACCTTGTACTCATATGTGGACATCTAGTTTGACAAATCGTTGGCGGATACCATGGTAAAGCAAGTCAAGACAAAGACTACCCTAAAGGTATGTCAATTCTTATCTGACGACTGTGAGTCGACGTCCCACCGACCAACCTTTCCTGTCATTCAGGGTCACCTCCATACTTACCGGCTTTGCGACGATGTTTGGACGTTCATCGTCAAGAATCCGACGTTTAAGATGGAGGGGAACGAGGTCGTGAGTGCCTCGAGGATCAAGATCATCGCCTGCAAGAATGGCGAGGCCATTGAAGCTGGGAAGAAATGAGCCTCGTGTTCTCATTCCCTTCGACTGTTCGTTGTTGTTCTTTTAGACATTTGTACTTTGCATATCGCATGAACAGGGGCATTAATATTGTTTTGTATTCCATTCCATGGCGACTGTCTTCATCCAAAAGCGGAGTTCCAAAAGTGACTTCATCATTCATGTTGGCACCGCATCCGCATGCCATATTGTCTCCGTCAACTCCCCCATGTCCCACCCATTCTGCGACCCGCCGACTGCGTCATCCCTCGCCGAAGCTCGCCAGGCACTTCAAGCAACCCGTACATCAGTCACTGAACTCGACACAAAAATCGATGCCGCTGAAGCTGCATTGGCTCATCTAATCCGCGATTCCCAACGCAAGATCGATGAATTGTTGCGCGAACGGGCCACGCTGGAGGAGCAGGTTCTGCAAACCATGGCATACTTGAGCCCGATTCGGAGGCTTCCGATAGAGTTGCTGAGGGATGTCTTCATGTGGTGTTTCCTGGATCATCCATGTTGTGCCTGGGTGCTGGCATCGGTCTGCAGCCCGTGGAGAAGACTCGCCCTGAGGATGCCCAAGCTCTGGTCAAAGGTGTGTTGCTATTACAATGTCTCCTTTTCTAGTCGCAGTGTCGGCGTTTCGACTGTTCTCCCTCTTGTTGACCGAGAATGAGTGTGCCGCCATTCATGCAGCCGTATGTCGTCGGCGCTTGCTTTCTATCATTGGGCGCGATCATCGAGAATGAATATGTTCCTCGGCGCCTCTCGCGGGACGCTAGACGGCATGGGGTTCCTTATCTGTTTCCTGCGCAACCGTAATCTGATGGACCCTATCCGATCACCTCCGCTGACCTGCCTTTCAGATTCGACTTGTAACAACGCCACACGCCTCTGCGGACACTATTCGACTGTGGATCGAACGATCGGGTGATGTCGTCCCATTAGACATCGAGATCTTCCTTCGTGTCGTGGGTACCGAGGCAACATTTTCACCAAGACGCAGACGGTCCTCCCTGTCTCCCTCTCCAAGCCCACCCCCGTGGTCTATTTCATTCGCACACAATCCGGGCATTACTGCTCCCTACCTCGTTTCCCACCCCCCCATTGCCCCAGCCCCTATCCCTATTCCCCCATCAACACAAACGCCCATAATTCTCCCGCCCTCGCCTGCTGGCCCTCCTGATCCATGGTTCCCTCACCACCCCCAGCCCGAGCACCCCCCAACGAACCCGTCCCGTTCCAGTCTTCACTGGGGTCATATCGCTATCTACTACTTGTCCGAGCAGATGCACCGCTGGGAACGGTTTATTTTCAGATTTGATAAGCAATTTAGTTCCATGAGTGCCTTAAAGTCGATCAGTGGTATGTGGTCCTTTGCGCCATGTACCAACGGTCTTCTGATACACTGTTAGGTGAGGCACCGCTTTTAAAGGAGTTTGAAGTGTCCAGCGCCGAAGCCGCATTCTATCCAGAGTGGCAATGGCTCCCAAATGCATCCCCAACTACGCTTTTAGGTCTCCCTCGACTCCGTAAATTGAGGTTGCAATATGTGCCATTCAAATGGTCCTCGCCTATACTGCGGACGAACCTGACGGTGTTGAGTCTTCGAGCACTTCCCTCATCCCATCTACCTCTTGATCGAATCATGTATATTATCGCAAACAATCCTTCACTCGAATCCCTCACTCTCCATTTCCAAGGTGTTCTTCCTGCCATCCTGCCTTTGACCCCGACTACCCTTCCTATGATTGACACCTTCCACATCGGCGGTCATTTCCTTCTCAGTCATCTTGTCGATTCACTTGTGCTCCCGGCTCTAAACGACCTCACGATCGATATTGAAGCGCGGGAACCTATCGAAGACATCATATCGAACCTCTTGTCTCGTTCTAATAATCCACCGCTGAAGGACCTGTCTGTCGCTTACGGCTCCATCAGCAACGTGTCATCATTTTATTATGGTCCCAGCGGGGTCATCATCTCGTGGACCTCCCTTCTGATGGAGCTGACGCAGTTGGAGAGCCTTCACATTGGGGGGACGCCTCTGGAGCCATTGCTGTCCACCCTGGCGCGTCCGGATGATGACGCACATCTGACGACGTGGGCGTGCCCCAAGCTGGAGGTGCTGGGCATGAGGAATTGCCATGCGCACAGCGAGGGTTTGGGGAAGCTGGTGCAGATGGTGGAGGCGAGGAACCCGTCTTCGTCGGCAGTGGCCAGTGGGTCTAGCGGGGCTGTCGGCGGTGGTGCTCCCGTGAGGTTGAAAAAGCTGGAACTCCATGACTGTGCGAGTCTGGGCCAAGATGTTGTGCAATGGTTGGAGAGCAGGATTGGCGAGGTCGTGTGCACGGAGCCCGAGTTTTGATGGGTGCGGATTTGTCGTTTATGGTATGGTTTCAGATTTATGTCGCATCGCTCACTGTTGGTTTCAGTTCGGCATATGTATCGGAGGAGGGAATATTTATTCTAGTGTATGTTTTCCACCCAACGTTGTTATTGTAAACCCAGGAATCACGGCAGTGTCATACAAGGTTGTATTTGTACTTATGCAGCGCTATACAGATGATTGTCGAATTCAGTGGGGTCCTAGGAAATCATGATGGCAGCCAGAATCATACGACTACATGACGTTTACGTGCAGTTCGCGCAATTAAACTAGTATAGTACAGAGAAGGGGTAGACCTGTTGTTACACGGTGGAAGCAGGGGATTGAAGGACAGCCAATGAAAAGTGACAGCAGCCAACGACATAGAGGAGAAGGGTAAAAAGAAAAACTCCCTGGGAAAAACCTAAAGCAAATGATGAAGCGAAGAGTCTGATATAGTATACGAAGATAGTGTAATCGTGGGTGAAGCGTATACGTAAAGGTCCTCGGGCCGGAAGTAAAGACAAGGTCGGAGAATCGTAGTTGGAAAGCGAGCAGGGGACACAGCGAGGGGGAGCTTTGGTCGAGAGGGTTTAGGGGGCTATAGGCGGGGATAAGAAGGCGGACTCACGACGTGTGCCCCCAAAGAGTTCAACAGATAACGCATCCACAGCAGTTGGTTTGAGACTCATCGCCGTCGCGACCTGAGGGATCCAAGTCTCCTGGATATGGGAGAAAGGTAAATCACAAAATAATAGAGGTGGAGACTGGAGACGCGCCATCTGTGCTCCTGGTCCTGTTCCGCTTCTTCTTGATATCACCATCTCCTGGTGGTGCAAAGGGCCTGATTGAAAGATGGACGATGGTTGGGGTTGGCTGCATCAACTGGGATGCGTGTATAGCAAATTTGAGATCTGCTGAATGGTTCAAAAAGATGTGTCTATGAGCGATGACGAGAGGCGTAACTGGTAAGGGTGTCGTCGTCTTGGAGAAGTTTGCCAAGATACAAGACCCTGAGGTAGGACGGCGCCAGGGGGCGCTCGCTCTGCCAGTCTATTGGACGAAAACGTTATTAGGCCTTGGCGCGCCACAGGTCGGGGACTGTTTAGTACCTGTGGGCCAAGCATTCCAGACCAGTTCCTTCACCCTGCCGACCGTCGTCTCGGGTTCGAAGGACATGGTTCTTCTGCGCCCGGAGATTAGGAGGAACGTGAGATAGACTTGAGGGGTCTGGGGTAGGACGGCTGCCTGCGTGTGGGGAGCGACGTCGTCTGGTTTTGGGTTGGCGCTGGGGGGAGGAGGCAGCGGCTCTGGTTCCTCGACGATGGCGGTGGTGTTCTGTGGATCGGCCATGTCTATGCGTGTGATAGAGGTTCTAGCAGAGGGAGACAGGCTGTGACCGGGAGGATATGATGAGGGCATTGGATGTGCTGTGACTACTTTGTACGGTAAATGACATTTCCCCTCGTCCGTGATTCGTGTCTCCTGACAGCTTGCTCCTTCCGACAGAGGCCCTGCAGAACACAATCTCTCCACGCCGAATACATCAGCACCACAAACGCCTGGCCCTCCGGGCTGCCCGCCGTGTACGGCCGAGGATCCAGCCAGCCCAGCGGGTTCACGGCCGGCCTCACTATCCCCTCGTCCGTCACATGCGCTCCCCCCTCCCCATCCATCCCACCCAGCACCGTCCTCACCCCGTCCGCCCACTTGATATACCGCTCCCCACACGACTGAGGCTGTAGCACCGCCATGCGGTACACAACCGACCCCAACAGCGCACTGCCCGAGATTTCCCCGAACCCGTGGCTTTCCTCTTGATCCATGTAGTTCCGTACCAATCCATGGTCGAGGGACGACGCGAGAGCTCCATCAAGGATCTCCATCGTCCACGCCGTCAGCTTATCGATCCCCTCCTGCCGCCAGCTGGTGTCCTCGTCTTCCCGCGCCGGAGCTTTCACGACAGCGGCAAGGACACGCGCCATCCCAGCGGCAGCCCATCCGTTCCCTGTCGACCAAAGCCCCCGGTCTCGGTTCTGCGGACCGACGATGTGCTGCCAAAGACCCGAATCACTTCGCAGCACCGCCCGATACTTTGCGCATTGCGCGACGCTCTCGCGGAGAAGCGTCTCGTTTCCCTGATCTGCAGCGTAGTACGCGATAAAAGGAGGCGCCATATACATAAAGTCGGCCCTGCGTCGCGCGCCTCGCTCAATACCCACCATCTACATAACAACTAGAACGCACCAAAGCTCAGGTGCGACGACGCGCTGCGATATCGCCCCGTTCCAAAACCGAGGTGCAGAATTCATCAAATAATTTATCGTGTCCGATGCGGCCTGCGCATATCTCCCGTCCGTCTTTCCCAGCATCACTGCACTGACTCCCAAGCTCGCGGGGTCGCCCACCGCACCGTCGCCGTTCGCTAGGACGTTCGCGCCCCCACCCCCCAGCTCGATCTTTCCCGCCGCATAGGCCAAAGCTGGGACATGCTGGGGGCTGACATTTCTGACCGGGAACGGCGTGGGCCCAAAGACGGACAAGGAGGCGTTGTAGAGCTCGAGAAAGGCTTGCGCCGCGGCACCGAATTCCCAGGAGTGCGAAGGGAGAGATTCAGCGAGAGTGGAGACCTTCTGGATATCGAATCCAGGTGAAATCGGAAAAGGATGGACTAGATTCCCAGAGAATGTGGCAAGATGAACGATGGCGCTCGCGTTCACCATGAGGTTTGTTGGGGGAACACGATTGCAACGCCAAGGTTTAAATAATAAAGAAAGAGATGTCCTCGCGAGTATTGGGCCCAGTCCACGCTGAAACGAAAGATCTTCCTCATCGATCATCCCAAAGGAATTATCCAAATAACCATGCCTACTCCTACCTACTACCAGGTACAGGCGACGGTTTCGAAATTTACTCTCGACCATGCATGCATCCATGTGCCTGCACAGATAGAGGTCGGCCCATGTGCGAGGCCTTCACGTTGCGCAATCCATTCAAGAATCATATTTGGTGATGTTACGATAGTGGTACGGAATTCAAATCTTGCACAGTAAGATAGATGGTATGAGATCGGGTAGCGGTAGGGTGTGGAGGGAGGTGTCACAGGCGATAAAGGACAAGGCATCGCAAAACGAAGAAAGAAGAACAAGAAAGAGAGACGGAAGAGCCTAGTGGCCATGCAAACGAGCGTAATAATATATGTGATGTTGTGATATGGGGACGGTACCTGCGACGTCGGCATTCAAGGCGAAAGCTGACGTCTCACTTCTGTTTCTTGGCGCCTTTCTTCTCCTCGAGGTCAACATCAAAATTCAACTTTGTCGGCACAATCCTGCCCTGCTCCAGCTGGACATCACCTTCATCATCAGACCAGCTGAGAGATCGTTCTCGCCTTCCCTTCTTGACATTTTGATTTTGACCCCTCTCCTTTTGGAGCGCATTCTCGAGCTCTTGCCCGAGATTTTGTGGTTTCTTGCTCTCTTTCCTCGTGCGGCGTCCACGAGCCTCAGGGAAGAGCAACTTTGGTGGGCAATGAATCGAAGGTGAGAAGTCGGGATGTTCTACCGGCAGCCACGATTTGGACGAGGGGGACAGAGGACGCTTGTTCTTGTGATCATACATGGGATTGGGGAACGTCCCTCGCACTCCGCGACTGTCGTACGAGTCAGAAGTTGGAATCTGTAAAATGGAGAATGGAGAAAAGGGGCTCACAAGACATATGTCACAGTCGGTCGTTCCTTCTTGGGCGTGCGGGGTTGGGAGGGGCTGGGATCGGCACTACTGTCGATCCCGCTCTCTTCAGAAGGCGAAACGAGGAAGGGATTGTTAGGCGAGTCACGCAATGGACGGGGAGTGACGGGTGGAGAGCTCGGAGCTAACGTGGATGATCCCGGCGTTCCCGTCAGAGTGGCAGAACTGGGTGTTTTCCTATTCGAAGGGGGAGGCGAAACGAGCGCTACCCCAGCCGTTCCACGACGGTAGAGAAGTGGGGGTGCTTTGGGTAAGGATTTGGATGAAGTTGATGTCGCCTGCGACTTGGAATCTACTTCGGTGTCCGATTTGGCTTTAGGACCAGGATCCATCCAAAAGGCCTCCTCCTCATCGGCGGACGCCTTTTCTCCGGTCCGCCGTTTCTTGTGCCGTTTCTTGCTGGGTTCAGAATCATCATTATCGCCCTCGCTCTCGGAACGCTCAAGATCAGTATCGGTGTCATACACAGCACTGGAACGAGTGCTTTTCTTCTTGTGACGGGTTCGTGGGGGCGTCGGCAGAGATGCGACCGAAGCTGATCGTTTAAGAGGGCGGGGGATGGGCGGGAGCGCCACCGGGGATGAGTCGAGCATGGTTGAAGACAAAATGAGGGAGAACAAGGTGGGACAACCAACAGCTTCCTCCCATGAACAATGGGCCTGTATCCTAACAAGAACAAATACCCATCTCATCACGTGACAATTTGATTAGATTTACTATGTCTGTCTACTCCGTCATCACTACTCCGGGCCTTTCCTTTCAACCACCATGAGCGGACGACGAGCATCAGGTAACTCCACTTTTCTCCCCCCGGAGATGTCCCACTGACCCCCATCCAAGAATACTCCTCCTGGCAGGCCCTCCAAAACATCTACGACTCGCAGCATTCCAAGATCGTTCTCAAGGATCTCTTTGCCCAAGATCCTTCCCGATTTTCCAAATTTTCTCTCGAATACAAACCCAAGGATGGCTCAGACACCACGTTCCTCCTTGACTTCTCCAAAAACCTGATCACAGAAGATATCCTCGCCACCCTTCTCTCTCTAGCACGAGAGGCACAAGTGGAGACCTTTCGCGACAAGATGTTCGCCGGCGAGCACATCAACACCTCCGAAGACCGCGCAGTCCTGCATGTCGCCCTCCGCAACCTGACTGGCGAGTTCAGGATTCAGGAGGAAGACGCCAATGAGGTGCCTATCGTGCTCGAGCACATCAAGCAGTTCTCCGAAGCCGTCCGTTCCGGAGAGTGGAAGGGCTATACCGGAAAGACCATTAATGCCATCGTCAACATCGGTATCGGAGGTTCAGACTTGGGTCCCGTCATGGTCACCGAAGCTTTGAAGTCCTACGCCAAGCGCGATCTCGCCGCTCACTTTGTCTCGAACATCGACGGAACCCATCTCGTCGAGACCCTCAAGCTGTGCGATCCAGAGCGCACGCTCTTCATCATTGCAAGCAAGACATTTACGACCCAGGAAACCATCACGAACGCGGAAAGCGCGAGAGAGTGGTTCCTCAGTTATGCGAAAGACATGTCCCATGTCGCGAAGCACTTTGTCGCGCTGAGCACCAACACCAAGGCCGTCACGGCTTTCGGTATCTCCGAAAGCAACATGTTCCAGTTCTGGGACTGGGTCGGTGGACGATACAGCTTGTGGAGCGCGATCGGATTGTCCATCGTCCTTGTCATCGGCTATGAGAACTTTGAGCAGCTGCTCCGAGGCGCTCATGTAATGGACAAGCATTTCATGGAGACGCCTCTGGAGCATAATATACCCGTGATCCTCGGCGTTTTGGGTGTCTGGTACAATGATTTCTATGGTGAGCGAGTCCCGTCCTCTCTAGCAGGGCGCATCTGAAGAAACACTCAGGCGCTCAAACATATGCTCTTCTTCCATATGATCAGTACATGCACAAGTTTGCCGATTACTTCCAACAGGTAAATCACCTTTCGTCGTCGCAAGTACGCGCTCAAGTCTCACCTAGGGAGATATGGAATCCAACGGCAAGTCGGTCACCAAAGCGGGAGAACGCGTCAACTACCAAACAGGTGTAAGTCTCGGTATCCCAAGCTTTCAGCACAGATCTGATTCCCCGCATATAGCCCATCATATGGGGTGCACCAGGAACTAACGGTCAACACTCTTTCTATCAGCTTCTGCACCAAGGCACCAAAGTGATCCCGGCCGACTTTCTCGCGCCCACCACCTCGCACAATCCCATCGCACACTCGAAGCACCACCGTATCCTCCTTTCCAACTTTTTTGCCCAACCCGAGGCGCTGGCCTTTGGTAAGACAGAGGAAGAGGTGCGAAAGGAAGTTGGGCCGAAAGCGAGCGAAGCGTTGGTCAAGAGCAAGGTGTTCGAGGGGAACAGACCCACCAACTCCATTATTTTCCCCATACTGACGCCTGCAACGCTGGGTGAGTGGTGGCCTCTGACGCTTCAGTGAACGAGAGCTCAAGTGGAGGGTCACAGGTGCTTTAATCGCAATGTACGAGCACAAGATTTTCGTGCAGGGTGTTATCTGGGGGATCAACTCCTTTGGTGAGTCTGGTATACATTTACTTCTTGGGACTTCGATTGACTCGTGGATAGATCAAATGGGCGTCGAGCTTGGTAAAGTGTTGGCTAAGAATATCCTTGCTCAGCTCGAGAAGCCGGAGGATGTGAAGGGACACGATAGCTCGGTATGCATCCTTTTTTGTTGGTGATGGGTCGAGACTAACTCACAAGTGCAGACGACTGGTCTTATCCACTACTACCAAAAAAATAGGAAAGAGTAGTCTCTTTGTATTCTTGCGGGCACGATGGCAGGCGGACAGAACGAAAGATAGACCTCGCCTGAATGTACTTGTAGGCATCTGCTGAATACATTTTATCTGTACAGTTGCATCTTCATCGAAGGCACTTCTGCGGATGACATCTATTATGAAAACATGATCTCTGCGTCAGCCCAAGGTGTACCCATTGGATATAGCTCTTCTTCAGGAGCAGGACCCCAGCCCGAGTCGTCTTTATTCTTTATAGCCTGTAAAATATTTCGTCCCGTCAATTCACGTAGAAAAGTGAAGGGAAAGAAAAGCACCTTGACCAAATACTCCTTGCTCTTTCCCATCTCCTTCTCCAGCGCACTGAGCGCAGCTGCCTGCGCTTGCACATTTTCCAACACGCCATTGACTTGGGCTTTTGTCACCCGTGGAACAGGGTCAGAGAATGTGACTGTTCCGTCTGCAGAAATTTTAGCACTGATGTCGTTCGATTCGATCTACGATGTGTAACCAGCTCAGCTCAGTTGGATATGACCACGACAGGAACAGAGATGAGTTTACCATGCTCAGAATCAGCTCTCTCACTTCGTCTTCCGACTGGATTTTGACAGCCCGGGCGATATCCGTCAAGCTGAGCGTGACATATGTCGCGGTGAGCTTTTTGAGGGCCCAACGGGGTGCTCGGTCGATGGCTTGCTGTATCAAACCCAGGTTTTTCTCCTAGAACAATGAAGAAAATGAGGAAACTTGTGTTTGATAACATTGAGACGTGGAATTACAGTTGCAAAAATTTGCTTTTCCTTCTCCAAGATTTCGTTGAGCACATTCGCGCTTTCCGGGTAGGCATTGATGAAAGTAACATATGGAGTGTTCTTTAGCAGACGAGGGAGATATGTGTGGGTATATTTCGGAAGGTTTAAGGTCTGTTTTCCGTTCGAGGTGTGTCAGTCGACAGAGGAGAGGAAAAGGAAAAAAGTCGTACGGCGCCAGTCGAAATAAGCTGCACGAGTTTGAGCTTCTTTAGAGCCTCCAGCTGCAACGCCGCGGGCACTGTTCCGGGGCTGCTCACACAGATCTCGAAAAAGTCTTGCGCTTCTTCCCAGCGCTTGAGCGCTGCAAACGCGATGCCTCCTGCGTAGTGGTAGATGAGATTATCGTTGTAGTGGAGGTCCGACAAGTCGGTGTCGATGTCCGTGATGGGATATTCGAGGATGGGGAGGGCTTCCACGAAATGACGAGTGGTGACGCATGCCTGGATTGTTTTGTTAGATCGCGGGGAAAGGGGGAAGAGGGAAACGCACGAGGGCGAATATGGGGTGGATAGTGGTGAGGTAAGAGGGATGAGGAGGGTATCGGTGAACGAGATCAAATAGCGGTTGGATTGCGCAGTTGGGCTGTCGCTGGAGGATCAGTAGAGGAAGTGCGACGTGGGGAACGAACTGACACTGTTGCAGTGTTCAGCCATCGCCACGATACCTTTGGCGAGCACGGTCACTGGTGGAAGAGGTGAGCATAATAGGGGCGAGTCGATAATGCCGCATACCGCGATCAGGCGCAAGCCGAGCATGCTCTGGGATAAACGAACGGCAAAATTCCTGGATTATCGGCCAGGGCGGGGCGATGTGCTTGACCGTCAGTCGCGCAGCTCTAGTGGCGGGAGTGAGTCCTCCTGATGTTGAAAAAGAGTGTACGACTTGGAACGTACAGGATATAGAGTACACCCAACGTGTTCTCCCTCACGTCGAGAACAGACAAAGGGTCCTGGCCACTGGCTAGAGCACTCGCAAGGATTGTGTCCCGGGACTCTTTCGGCAGCGCATTTCGCAGAGTGTGGTTCAAGACGATCAGATTGTTGGAAGTTGTGATTTGGTTCAGGATTCCGTCTAGAGATTCGCTCGCTGGTGCCATGGCGGATCGATTCAGATATGGACGCGTCGAGGATGCTTGGTCGTCCCTGTTTCCAGCCTGCTGGCAGGCCAGAGGAAGCATTGATGTATCATGACTTCATGACTCGTATGTGATGACGCCCTGTTCCACATCCACATTCTTACATCGCGACTGACGATCCATTACCCACTTGAACTCTCAATCACAATAACAATCGAATGAGCTCGGACAAAAAGTGAACTGGCATATGACTGGCGAGTGAGTGGTGTCGAATGTCCTTGTCCAGTATAGTTCAGCAGATTGCTTGAAGCATGGCTACCTAGCGCAATGGTAGCGCGTTTGGCTTCGATTGCTAAATGGTACCAAAAGGTTGCAGGTTCGAGTCCTGCGGTGGTCACTATAATAATAAATCGGATAGTTTTTCTTTCGCCGAAAAATGTTGGACGAACATAGATATCTCTGACCGCAACATTTTATTCTTGGACTCACAATATCTAATATATCTCGTCTACGAATTCATTGACAGCCATTCCACGTCGTGATACCAATTTCCCCCGATCGTGGGTTGTGAACATCCACCTTTTTATCGTAATAGACGCTCCCACAACTTGGAAGTCCCAGCAAATCCCAAACACCCTCACTGTTCCTCCTGCGCTATGCAGACACCGGAAAGAATGACCGAGTCAATCCACAACTCAGCTAATATCCACATTGATACAGAACTAATCCGTACCTCACGCACCAGCGCCTTCATACTAGCATGCCGCCGACGAATCCCATTGATATCTGCAGCAGTTCGCGATCCTCTTTCCTCCTCTCTGTTCTCGCCCTCACCATTATCGGGAGCTTTAGGTGTTTCTGGAAGGAGTGACTGCTGTGGCTCATCCGAAGGAGGCGGTGAAAGCGGGTTGAACGAAGTTCTCGTGATGGACTCCATAGCTCCAGCAGCAGCAGGAGAACTATTCAAACTTGTTGACTGAGCTCCCTTTAAAGGCGACGAGGTGGACGATGGAGAACGCGTAGGGGATAGACATGGATACATGACGGCAGTACTTTGCCACGCATCCATTTCTTGACCAGTGAAAAGCCCACGTGTACCTGCCGCTTCCACAGTGTCCATGGGAGGAGGAAGAAAAGTAACCACCCTCCTCGCAGAAGTGGCACTCATCCCGGTTTTGACTACATGCTTTCCTGGGGAACGCCTACCTAATAAAACACCGGGCAGGTGAAACCTCCCCTGCCACTTCACATCAGAGACTGGCGCCTGACTAAGTGGCATATGATTCTCGTAGATGGAATGGCAAGAAGTTGCAAAACGCACTGGACTTTGGGCTTTTTCCGCTTTCGTAATGTGCTCCAATTCTCGTCCGCATCTGATGAAGCATCTGTAGGGTATTGGCGTGGAGGGGTTTGGAGCCCTGTAATAGAAGAAGATGAGGAATGTTTCCGTTTGTGTTGTCTCTGTTCTATCGACGGAACGGGCCGGAAACGAGTCCTCGGGGGTAGCGATGTGGGGGTCTGAGCCATGGACGGGTTTAGCGGCACCTGTTCCGTTTCGTCGTATCTCTGGGACATCTTAAAGGTATGTTGCAATGTGCTTGGGACTACTGTGGCGGGGCCATTGTTAGGAGAATGATCAAGATATTTAAACGCATGGAACCTTGAGAGTTCGTTACAGCAGGGTTAGAAGCCGAAGCAGGCCTTGCATAGATAGCGGCAGCCTCGCCAGAGACCTCCATCAACCATTCTTGAGCGTTACCTGGGAAATAACGAGGAGCACTATTATGCGAGGGCCTTATAGGCGAAGAGGACGCCCTAGTTATTAATACATCGTCCGAATACGCATATTTGCCATTCTTAGGGATTTGTGATATCGGGGATGACATCGGGAGCTGGGGAACAGGAGACTTGAAGAAAAGATGAGCATCGTGGGGCCGAACGCCGGTCGATGTATGCGCCGATTCCGACATAGGGAGGGAATGAGAAAAAGGGGACGATAGGAAAGGTCCTGAAGCCTTGGTGAACGAGGAAGGAAAACCAGCCCGAGAAGGTATCGGGGAGACAGATGTCGGTAATTGTACTGGCTTGGAAGCAGGGACGGCACTTTGGGTGGGCGATATGGCGACAGGCCCTGAAGGCTTGGCGAACAAGAAAGGAAAGCCGGCATGAGAAGGTATCGGGGAGACAGATGTCGGTAATTGTGGCTTGGAAGCAGAGACAGCACTTTGAGTGAGCAATGTGGGGAAAGGTCCTGAAGACTTGGTGAACGAAGGCTGAAAACCAGCCCGAGAAGGTATCGGGGAGACAAATGTCTGTAATTGTACTGGCTTGGAAGCGGAGGCAGCACTTTGAGTGAGCGATGTTGCGAAAGGTCCTGAAGACTTGGTGAACGAGAAAGGAAAACCAGGTCGAGAAGATATCGTGGCGGGTGTCGGTAATTGTACTAGCTTGGGAGCAAAGACAGCATTTTGAGCGAGTGATGTGGCCATGGGGAATCTAGACTGATTGTATGAAGAGGGCGGGAGTTGATCCTCACAAGATTCATCTTCGAGTTCGGAGCTGCTCGCCGGAACTGTAGAGAGCAGAGACGTTGGGTGGACTATATGCGCTTCCTCGTCTCGTGAAAGTACAGGACCAACAAAAGGAGCAGTTTTATTAACGTAAACAGAGCCAGAGTCGGATTCTGAAAGTAATGAAGCACCACGATGGACATTTTGAAAGGCTGAGCCGGGATTTAATTCCACTAGTATTTGAGGCCGGACTGGGTTATATTCGGAACGCTTGCTTGCAGCGTCGACTCCCGAGTCCTTTCGAGTAATAGGCTTGGGCCGTGAAGGGACACCAGATAGATCGGATGACGGCTTTTGGGCCTGTTTCTTGAAGTATTCCGCAATCTGGTTGGTAGGCTGTTTTTGCTTCGTCCTCGAGTTCTCTCGCAAAGGGGGTTGTGGGGTAGGGCCGGAAAAGCTGTTCCTATTAGAGTCGCCGCTCGCCGGAACTGTAGAGGGTAGGGACGTTGGGAGGACTATACGCGGTTCCTCGCCTCGTGAAAGTGCAGGACCAGGAAAAGGAGTAGCTTGATTGACGTAGACAGAGCAAGAGTCGGATTCTGATTCTGGAAGTAATGAAGCACTGCGATGGACATTTGGAAAGGTTGAACCGAGATTTGATTCCACGAGCGTTTGAGGCCGGACTGGGTTATATTCGGAACGCTGGCTTGCAGCGCCGATTCCAAAGTCCTTTCGAGCAATAGGTTTGGGCCGCAAAGGGATACCAGGTATATCCGATGACGATCTTTGGGCCTGTTTCTTGAAGTAATCTGCAATCTGGTTGGTAGGCTGTTTCTGCTTCGTCCTCGAGTTCTCTCGCAAAGGGGGTTGTGGGGTAGATCCAGAAAAGTTGTTCCTACTAGAGTCATCGGCTTTTTTGCGCAAAGCGGCATTGATCTTTGCGATACTAAAGGGATTCGGTTTGTATTGCACGGTCTCTTTTCTAGAAGAGAGGTCGAAATCTTCTATGAGTCGGGTTTCATTGGAGGCTTGGTTGAGAAGAGTTGCGTCAGAGTCGTCAGAGTCGTCAGAATCAACAGGGCAAGTCCTGAAATTGAAAGACCATTCAGTAGAACGTTTTGAAGGCATGTAGACAGAGACAGTGGTTTACATAATCACCTCGTTCATTACCCTCCAAAATGACCATAGGCCTCCCTCAACGACCATTGCGAGGCTCGAGGATATCGACGTTCTACCCCATAAAAAGCCTTCCTTCGCTCTCCTCTCTGGATAGCGCGTTCCAGCTGCAGGAGTACATCTCCCTTCTCATTCGTCTCAACGTACATGACGTCGAAGCTATCGTATCTCTTCCCGGAAAGCCAACTGACAAGGAGAATCAAACTGATCCCGACCAAGAAAGTCTCGAAGGAACTGACAACAAGAAGCCCGAGGATATTGGGAAGAACGATGTTATGGTCGACGAAGCATGTTGGATATACGAACAGCTGAGGCGCGTCTTTTTCGTTTTATGAATCCCTTTTTCGCTGAATTGGGACTACAGACGGCTCGCGCAGGATCTGACCCATCCCTTGATCACAATGCTTCAGCAGGAATGCACGCGCGCGTCGTGTCCTGAAATGAAAGCCGGTGAATGGCTGTACCTCTGCGTCGCTCACGGAAATGAAGGAGCCATGGAGGTGAGTCAACAAATCTCCCGACTTTCAATTGGCCACCGGGCTAGAAGACGTCGTCGAACTATACCTCTTGTATCTTGAATACATCTGACTGTACCATTTATAGCAATGTTGCGCAATCGACTACATCCTTCACACTCTCGACAGTGCCACCGCCCTCTTGAACACTCCCCGTGCTTTCCCTTCACGGTAAGCTTATCACCATCTCCTTCACCTTCATGCACTCTACGCACCTTTACAGATTACAAATCCCCCCTGCTTCCCATCGCCACTTCTCCTCCCTCGCCCGCCGACTCGGTCGCATCTTTGCCCACGCCTACTTCCACCATCGCGAAGCCTTCGAACAAGCTGAAGCGGAATCATCCCTTTACGCCCGCTTCCTCGCTCTCACGTCCAAATTCGAGCTGGTGCCTTCCGAATTCCTCGTCATACCCCAGCGACCCCTCAATGACACCGATGATGACTTGCCGAGGGACGCGCAGATGCCACGGCCATTGGGTGCTTCCATGGATTCCTTCTCCCAGGCGCGGCCCACGCCCCCGGCTGGAGAGGACGAGAAAGGACAAGAACACGATCGGGATCTTTGGAGCCGTACGCTCGGCACCGCTGGAAATAATGAGCGAGGTACAAGCCCCGGAAGTGGAAGAGAGAGCCCACGGAAAGTGGGTAGGAGCCGTACGGATACGATGGTGTTACAGGAAGGATTTGCTTTCGCTGAAGAATTGGCCAGAGCGGAATCTTCCAAAGGTGTGGATGATAGTGCAAAACCCTTATCGATCCTCCTCGAGCCACCCTCAAATGAACATACTGAAACTCAGGAGGGCGCCCCAACTACTGCTAAGCTTGCGCCCCAAGCAGAAAGAGCTGTTGTTGGTGATAGGCCTCCCAAAGCAGCGGTTTGTTGTCGAGCCGATGCAGATCACCCGAGGGATACAGAGGAATGGGGAGATTGGGTGGGAGTTGGACAATCACCCCCACAACAAGTTGGTGATGAGCCTTCCAAAGCAGAGGTTTGTTGTCGACCCTTGTGTTCGTCTGACCTTATAAGCTAAAAGATAGACTATATTCAGGCTCTCGTCTCCGGCACCGGGGACACCCATCATGATCCCAGCAAAGGAGAGGACAATCCTAGAGGTGAAATCGATGAATACAAAGAAGCTTGGGAGGCCGTGAAGGAAATATGGTCTCTCCCGCGCATCGTGCCAAATCTGCCGGAGGAGAAACACCCATTGGTAGAAACCGTGACCGAGAAGGCGGACGAATCTTCTCCCCCAACAAACGAAGGTTCGCAAGAGTCGAACGCACCATCACATACAGCGATTGTATTGGAGCCTGCACCAGAACCAGAGGTCGACGAAGATCCCGTCTCTGTTGAGGCAAATGACGCTGTTACCCCCACACCTGCAGCTGATGTAGTGGAAACTGTTCAGGAGGTGGAGACAGCCAAGGTGGAAGATGCTAAAGGGGAGTCAGAGGTCGTTGAACCAGTCGCGCCTGCCGTGGAGCCGTCGTCCCACCAAGACGAACCGCTTGAGGAAACTGTGGGTAGCAGGAATGGTCTTGCCCTCTCTGCTGCGGACGACCTGCCGAATTTTCCTGTTGTACCAGACGTGGAGGAAATCCCCTTGGAGCCAGTTCCCAGTGTGGGAGCTCAGATTGTGGGGGAAGTCGTGGAGCCTGAGAGTGAGGTGGGCAGCGAGATTGTGGAGGTCGTCTTGGAACCCGAGAGTGAGGTCAAACCAGAGGGGGGAATAGGCGAACAGGAAAAGCCAGTGGATGCTGAGGAAAAGAGTGCCCAGGTGGGCCCCCATGAAGGATAATAAAAATTTCCCCTGCGGGCCTTTACGGGTTGCCTTTTGATAATGTTACATCCACGACCGATATACTTGTCATGGAACATAGACGAAACCTTATGAAGAGATGTGCAGTTTGAATAATTATTCACCAGATCAGGCATTACTGGTCCTACGGGTGAGCCCATCATCTCCATGTTTTATCCTCCATTCCTCCAGTAATAACCGTTTCTCTCCCATCCCCTTGAGTGCCATGTCAACCCTTTTTAACGCCCACAGCACCCAACTGTTCTGCTTCTGTATCTCAACATCAGGCCGGACCTTTACGAGTTTTTCCAATTCTGGTACGAAAGTCATGGCAATCTTCAATGCGTTCTTTGGCGTGACAGAAAGAGCTGAACTATCATCGGGCTTGTGTGTGTGGGCATGATGGAAGCACGCAGCTGTGAGAAGCGTGCACGAAACGAGATCATCGGAAATGGGAGGGAGATGGTATACGGGATACAGGGCAGCCACGGTCAAAGTAGACGAGAGGGGATAGTGCAAATGGAGTGAATGGAGAAGCTGGCGTGCGGCAGGAAGCGTAAGGGGTAATCCATATTTGGCGTAGGTGCCATATACATGGATAGCCACCTGGGGACAGTGAAGTTCCTGGCAGCGCCCTTTTTGAAGAGCATGTGAATACAAACAGAGGGCCGCAGCGAAGTGGATGACTCACGAACGAAAAGCTCAGAGAAGGATGCGTCAAAGGAACGTCCCGATGCTATCCACCCCGGCATCATTTCCGTCACCTCTTTCAGCTGCTGCTCTGTGGTGGCTAGTTGTACCAATTGTGCCCACGCGCTGTTCTTGGCTTGAGGAGCTTTGAGGGTGGGTTTACGACCGAGACGTGGCGACAGAAAGTCTCTGACTTGTGCAAAACGCGCGATGCGAGCGTCAGAAGTCAATCCCCGAGAGCGTTTAGTGGAGGTAGAGGCGGTCGGGGCTACACCAGAAGACTTGTCGTCTTCTGCTGTTGAGCTGAAAAGTTCGTCTCCGACTGTTTCAGCGAAGAGATCATCGAGTTCTACGTTTGCCTTTTTCTTTTGCACTGGGGAGGGTTAGCCACTATGTTACGGTGGTCGGATGGCACGTACCAGCGGTCGTTACATGGAATGCCCTCCTACATTCTATAGAGGCTGTCCGAGAAAACCAGAGAGCACCAAGAGACTGTCTGACGAGCAAGCTAGCCATTTTTGCAAGTCGACGTCAGGTCTATGGTGCAAAAAACGGCACCCAAAAGAGGGAATACTTTCCCATGTATCACCCTAAAAGGAAAACGTACACCGATCGAAGCACAGCTTTATATCTACCAAGTGGACAATCCTCGACACAAGAAGTAGTCTGCGGAAGGACAAAACGTACAAGTAATGACTAAACGCGTCAGAAGCGCAAGGTCCGGGGCGACGGTGCGCATAGTAAAGTTTGATCGCAATCGACACTAGAGGGATTCCCCTTCGGCCGACAGTGACTCCCAGTGGCCTGGCGATGATTGTCATCAATTCCTACGAGAGATGGCTCGCATTTCATGATGAGATTGTATATGGCTGGGCGACAGGTGCCACAGTTACATCTTAGAGTGTACCGCCCTGATCGTTTCCCTGAAAGCCCTGAAGCAGGTTGAATTGAGAGTAGATTATCTCCAGAGTTGATACATCCGTGATGCTGACTAAGTGATTGGAGCTAGTTTTATCGTCCAATCAGCAGCATCTATTCATCCTTATCTTGGGTGGTACCTGTGTCACCTGCCAAGCAGTGAGTAGAGAGAGAAGCGAACAGCGTTAAAACCGCGCTAAAACTTGTCGGCTGAGAGGCTGTCTGGAACTTGGAGCTGAAGGGTTTGGTCATGTTCTATGTATTTGGGGCTGCAGACCCTCTCTCCGAGAAATTCCTCGTTTTACACCGCCACTTGAGTTATCGCAGATCGTTATCATATGGGCTTGGCCTAGTCAGGAGATCTCAGGGTCCTGGAAGCTGACGGTAAAATATAAAATCATGTCTTGACACTTGGCACCCCCTGTTTTTTTTCTAGCAGCTACCCGCGTTGCTTCCCAGCATCTCTCAGCGCTCAACTCCCTCCAACCAACACTCTGTCGAATCCAAGATGGTCAATATCACCTACGATTCATGTGAGCACATCCCTTCCTCACCTCGTCTTTGCTCCTCACACGGCACGCAGCTGGTGATTTGAACTGGGTCGACTCTGAGGGTGAAACCATCGTTTACAACGCGGGAGATATCGCATGGACACTGGCCAGCACGGCCCTCGTCTGGGTCATGATTCCCGGCGTTGGCTTTTTCTACTCTGGCCTTTTGCGGAGAAAGAACGCGCTCTCCATGATATGGTCGAGCATGGTTTCTATCGCTGTAGTTTCTTTCCAGGTTCGTCGTGTTCTCCACTTTCCTTCAAAACTTGACTCACAATTTTTCTCTTTCCAGTGGTTCTTCTGGGGCTTTTCTTTGACCTTCAGCGAAACAGGCAGCAAATACATCGGCGACCTGAGTACATCCTCTCCCATCGTGCTCTACTCTTCTCTCATCACCGTCCTCTAGAGTACTTTGGCCTCAAAGGTGTCCTCGCACAGCCCTCTATCGGGAGTCCACGCATCCCTTCAATCGTCTTCTGCGTCTATCAGTTGATGTTCGCAGCAATCACGTACGTCCTTTCCCCATTTCAACACACCGTGGGTCGCATCTAAATCAAATCTCACACCCCCAGCCCTGCTCTTGCCGTCGGCGCCATCGCCGAGCGCGGAAGGCTCGGCCCCCTCCTCGTCTTCATCTTTGTCTGGTCCACCCTCGTCTACGACCCCATCGCATGCTGGACTTGGAACTCCAACGGCTGGTCCTTCGTCATGGGCGGCCTCGACTTTGCCGGTGGCACTCCCGTCCACATCTCATCTGGCACCGCCGCTCTCGCCATCTCCATCTTCCTCGGCAAACGCCGCGGATATGGCACCCCGCGGCTTGCTTACAAGCCGCAGAACACGACTTTTGTCATCCTTGGGACCGTGCTGCTCTGGTTCGGGTGGTTCGGCTTCAACGGGGGTTCGGCCTTGAGCGCCAACCTGAGAGCAACCCAGGCCTGCATCGTGACGAACCTCGCGGCTTCCGTGGGAGGATTGACCTGGATGCTTTGGGTACACTTTACCTTATTTTTGTTCTCTCACCTTTCGTGATGCCTGATTTCCCAGGATTACCGACTTGAGAAGAAGTGGAGCGCCGTCGGCTTCTGCTCAGGCGCTATCTCGGGCCTCGTAGCTATCACTCCGGCCTCAGGGTTCGTGGGTTCTCGTACGTAAAAACTCACTATCATCGCCGATGTTGTTTGAACTCGGCGCCTGTCTCTTACAGCTGCCGCAGTTGCTTTCGGCGTTGTCGCCGGAACAGCATGCAACTTTGCCACACAGCTTAAATTTATCTTTGGTTACGACGATGCTCTGGACGTGAGAATTTCCCGATCATTTTCCGATTTTGCTCCCCGCTGACAGCCGCTCGGAAAAAAAGATTTTCGCATCCCACGCCATCGGTGGGATAGTGGGCAACATCCTCACCGCGTTCTTTGCTCAAGCGAGCGTGGCTGGCGCTGATGGCATCACCGTTATTCCTGGAGGCTGGCTAGATCATCACTATATCCAACTCGGTTATCAGCTCGCCGACTCCGTGGCTGGTCTCTCTTACTCCTTTGTCATGACCGTAAGAGTTTTATGCTTTATTTGTTTCACTAACTATAATTGATTTTAATCATTACATAGACGATCATTCTCTGGGTCATGCACTTCATCCCAGGGCTGTCCATGCGCATGTCGGAAGAATCCGAGATTCTCGGGGTGGACGACGCTGAGATGGGCGAATTTGCCTACGACTACGTGGGGCTCGAGCAAGAGTTGGGCCACAGTACCAACCCGGAAGACCACATCGGTGCGGAAGGAGGGGCCAGGGAACCACAGCATCATAAATCTGGGCAATCCATAAGCAGTGCCGAGATCGAAGCGGAGAGAGAGAAGGGGAAGGTCGAGGTCGCGGCTGCTTAATGCGGGACAATGCTATACCCGCTAGAATTTTTGTCCATGTTTATTTTTTCACAGATGTTATGGGTGTCGTCCTACTATCATTTATTTTTTTCTCCATCTGCATCCAAAACTATATAACACATGTGTACATTCTTTACTCACTGATCAACAACGGAATTGTGGCGCCTCCATTTTATCTATCTACATGAAGGTAGATGAAAACCAAACCCGAGTTACCATTGAATTTTGTCTTCGGGTTGGAGGCAACAATGTGTTCCTGTGGCTTGCTATCTGGCGGCACAGGTCATACGATGCGCTGATTCCATATCATTATGCCAAGCACGACAACAAGGGGGGAGGGGATTTGCTCTCCCCCCGGCTCTGGAACTATGACGTCGATCATAGTCGATCATACGTTCCTGTCGCTATCTGACGGCGCGAGTCATACGACGCTGATTCCATATCATAAATGTAAATTATGCAAGGACGATAACATGGGTGGGGGTAATCATCTCTGTTCTGGCCTCGGCTCAGAGCTGGAAATATTACCATGATGTCGATCAGATAAACCGCATTGATGGAGGGACGTATTTCTCGGAAGAGGAAGCGCCGTGCGCCGGGGCGGTGGTCTCGGGGGCATGAGAGTCTTCGTCGAGCCCAGCGGGCTCTTGTCAATCGATCGAACCGTCAGATGTCCATCTCGACGTAAAAACGGTTAGATGCGCATACCTGGATTCTCCAACCCGGCGAACGTATCTTTGTAGGGGAATTTTGCGGTGAAGTGGTCGCTTTTGCAGAGACGGCAGATGACCTTACCAGCACCTGCGCGGACGAGGTTTTGTTTGACATTCTCTTCTGGGGTGGGCTCCGGTTCGTGAGACTGGAAAAAAGAGATAAAGATAAAGATATGGGTAAACAGACCATACGATGCGCACCTTGTTGCCCGCGCTCAGCTTTAGGGCAACGTTTTCGCCTAAAGTCGTAGTAGCCCTGTCCGGTCCAGGCTTGTTTCCCCTCTCCGCACCGAACTTGCTCCACTTTTGGCGTTCTGCTACGACATGTTCGACAATGGACTTTTGGAGGGTGCGCCTTATGCGCCGGGTGATCTGATCCAAGAGGAGTAATAATATATTGAGATCATTGCGAGAGACTTGACATGCATTCCTTTGAGTTTCTTTCCTTCATCGTTCAAAGCATACTCTATGATCGTGCGGATGCCGTTCTCATCGACGGATTCTTCGGTTTTTGCCTGTTCTGCATACCTCCCGTTAAGTTTTTGAAAGCTATCCCCAAGTTGAACGATTGTCTCACCGAGCTCATCGACGTCGTCTGCCCATCATGTTTTCTGTGTCCTACACGCGCGTGTTAATCTTCTGTAAGGTCCATCTCTGGATGACTGGCGACGTACGTGGCTGCCATTCTCAATTTTGTTCGAGAACGCGATGGTAAATCCTCAGATCAAAGAATTTGTATTTATTTACACACTGGATGCACAGAACGATACTTGGCACCGAATATATTGTTGCCAATTGGAGTCTGTTCAGCCAAGATTGAGTGCCGAAAATTGTATTTGAAAACCTCGGCCAGTGTGCCGGTGTTGATGTCGGAGCTCGAAAACAATGACTGCCTCTTTTGGATGGTCCTATATAGATTGATTAATTGATAACACGACGATTGATAACACCACCTCGATGCCCACTACAAGTGAATTCGAGGCACAACAGTGCCACGAGCACCGGAACTTCGTCCGATGAAAGATCTACTCTATGATGACACTCATTCTTACAATTGTTCTTTCTACTGCACTGTGAGTTCTTGACTGCATCAGCAAATCACCAGTTCACTACAGGGGCTACATAAGGCTACATAGTGTTCATCAGCAAATCTTGTGAACTTCAGGTGTCTTCAGTGGCTGCACAGGTCTGCATAGGTCTGCACAGTCAGTATACTCTTTCTTCAGTTGGCTTCAGATGTCTTCACAGACCTGTGCAGCCAACTGCAGCTAAAAACGAAGTTTGCTGATGTTGTATAGCTCTTGTAGTGAATGTTAGAGCAACACCAAAACCAGCAAGCTCAATGGCACACTCAACAGTGACCAGAGCACTAGCATTGTGGGCTCACATATAGAATCAAACAATAAAGGAGTGGAATGAGATAGTATTGACATTAG
>Ga0307516_10000747_pt1 | contig 44219 bp, 49 predicted proteins | sample 19_EM_MG_FD_203310 | JGI IMG/M metagenome (GOLD analysis project Ga0307516, IMG submission 203310) | Populus trichocarpa ectomycorrhiza microbial communities from riparian zone in the Pacific Northwest, United States - 19_EM | ecosystem: Host-associated > Plants > Roots > Unclassified | place... | reverse complement strand
CCACGAGTTTCCAAACCCACTGACCCACGGAGGTTCCATGCACGCACCCGCGCACACACCCGCACGCAGAACTTTGTTGAAGGCGCTTTCGGGCGCTGGCATCGTGGCCGCCATCGGCTCGGCGTTCACTGCCTTCGCCGCCGCGAAGATCACGCCCGACGCCAAGAGCGCGTTGATCGTCGTCGACGTGCAGAACTGCTTCGTCACCGGCGGCACGCTGCCGGTGAAAGACGGCGAAGCGGTCGTGCCGGTCATCAACAAACTCTCGGCCGGCTTCCAGAACATCGTCGTCACGCAAGACTGGCACACCGCCGGCCATGCTTCGTTCGCCAGCAGCCACCAGGGCAAGAAACCCTTCGAGACCACGAAGCTCTCTTACGGCACGCAGGTGCTCTGGCCCGACCACTGCGTGCAAGGCACCGACGATGCGGCGCTGCACAAGGACCTGAAGCTGCCCACCGCGCAGATCATCATCCGCAAGGGTTTCCACAAGGAGATGGACAGTTACTCGGCTTTCGACGAAGCGGACCACAAGACCGCCACCGGCCTGGCTGGCTACCTGAAGGCGCGTGGGATCAAGACGCTGTACATCACCGGCCTGGCCACCGACTTCTGCGTGGCCTGGACGGCGATGGACGCGCGCAAGGCCGGTTTCGACGTCTACGTGATCGAAGACGCCACACGCGGCATCGACCTGAACGGCTCGCTCGCCGCGGCGTGGAAAGCGATGACGGCCAAGGGCGTGAAACGCATCCAGTCGGCCGACCTGGCCTGAGGCCCTTGGCTTGAGCCCTGCGGCCCCCGGCGCGGTGGCGGCCAGCGTCGCGCTGGTCGTCAACGGCCGCGCCGTGTCGCTCGCGGTGCCGCGTGACGCGCCGCTGCTGACGGTGCTGCGCAACGACCTGCAGCTGAACGCGCCCAAGTACGGCTGCGGTCTCGGCGAGTGCGGGGCCTGCACGGTGTTCGTCGACGGGGTCGAAGCGCGTGCGTGTGTGATTCCGCTCGGCGGTGTCGAAGGCCGCAGCATCACCACGCTGGAAGGGCTTGCCGCCGGCGGCGCACTGCACCCGGTTCAGCAGGCCTTCATCGAAGCCCAGGCCGCGCAATGCGGCTACTGCCTGAACGGCATGATCATGAGCACCGTCGCGTTGTTGAAGCGCTGCCCGCATCCCACCGAACAACAAGCGCGCAGCGCGCTCGCGCACAACCTGTGCCGCTGCGGCGCACACCTCGAGATCCTGCAGGCCGTGCAACGTGCGGCCGAGTTGATGGGCAAGGCATGACCACCCGCCGCGCCGATGCGCCGAAGAGCCGTGCCGACCTGCGCGCCGCGGTGGGTGTGTTGCTCGTCACGCGCGCGCCACCGCCGCCCGCGGCGCCGATCGCCGGCCAGCCCGCTGCCGTGCCCGCCAACCCGGCTGAAGGCGACGAGACCTTGGTCGCGGTGTGGGACGACGGCAGCGTCACCGCGATGCACGGCCACGTCGATCTGGGCACCGGCCTGCGCACCGCGCTCGCACAGATCGTGGCCGAAGAGCTCGAAGTCGAACTGGGCGCCGTCAACATGGTGCTGGGCAGCACCGGGCTCGCTCCGAACCAGGGGGCGACGATCGCCAGCGCGTCGATCCAGATCCACGCCGCGCCGCTGCGGCAGGCGGCGGCGCAGGCGCGGGCCTGGCTCGTCGCGCAGGGCGGAACAGGCGCAGCCGTCGACCACCACGCGTTGCTCGCCGGCCGGCACGTCGAACTCACGCTCTCGTTCGACGCGCCGTTGAAGTCACCCGCCGATTACCGCATCGTCGGCACCGACGCACCGCGCGTCGACTTGAACGCCAAGGCGACCGGCGCAGAAGCCTTCGTGCACGACAAGCGCCTGCCCGGCATGCTGCACGGCCGCGTCGTGCGCCCGCCGTATGCCGGTGTCGACGCGGGCGAGTGCGTCGGCAACACGCTCGAATCGGTGGACGAAAGCTCGATCGCGCACATCCCCGGCATTCGCGCGGTCGTCGTGATCCGCGACTTCGTCGGCGTCGTTGCCGAACGTGAAGAGCAGGCCGAAGCCGCGATGCGCGAGCTGAAGGTCGAGTGGAAACCGTGGCCCGGCATGCAGCCGCTCGGTGACCTGCAGCACGCGCTGCGCAAGCACCCCTCCACACGCCGCGTGCTGCTGGAGCGGGGCGACGTGGACGCGGCCATCGCGAACGCCGCCATGCCGATGCAGCGTGACTACGTGTGGCCCTACCAGCTGCACGCGTCCATCGGCCCGTCGTGTGCACTCGCCGACTGGCACGAGGGCGCGATGACCGTGTGGGCCGGCACGCAGAACCCGCACGTGCTGCGCGCCGACCTGGCCCTGCTCACCGGCCTGCCCGACACGGCGATCGACGTAGTCCGCATGGAAGCGGCCGGCTGTTATGGCCGCAACTGCGCCGACGACGTGGCGGCCGATGCGGCGCTGTTGTCGCGCGCCGTGCGTGCCCCCGTGCGGGTGCAGCTCTCGCGTGAGCAGGAACACCTGTGGGAACCCAAGGGCGCGGCGCAGTTGATGCAGGTGAACGGCGGATTGAACGCCGACGCGAGCGTCGCGGCTTGCGACTTTCAAACGTCGTACCCGTCGAACGGCGCCCCGACGCTGGCGCTGCTGCTCACTCGCACGATCGAGCCGACATCGACTGCCTACGAGATGGGCGACCGCACGGCGGTGCCGCCCTACGACTACAAGAATCTGCGCGTCGCCGCCAACGACATGGCGCCGATCCTGCGCGCCTCGTGGCTGCGTGGTGTCTCGGCGCTGCCGAACGCGTTCGCGCACGAGTCGTATGTGGACGAGTTGGCCACCGCCGCCGGTGCCGACCCGGTCGCGTTCCGCCTGCAGCACTTGAAGGACGAGCGCGCGAGCGATCTGGTGAAGGCGACTGCCGCGCGCGCCGGCTGGCTCGCCCATACGCAACCGCAGCAGCAGCCGAGCGCAGGCAGCGTGCTGAAGGGCCAGGGCTTTGCCTACGCCCGCTATGTGCACAGCAAGTTCCCCGGCTTCGGCGCGGCCTGGGCCGCGTGGGTGGCCGACGTGGAAGTGAACCGCGACACCGGCGAGGTGCACGTGAGCCGCGTCGTCGTCGGCCACGATGCGGGGCTGATGATCAACCCGGCCGGGGTGCAGCACCAGATCCACGGCAACGTGCTGCAGACCACGAGCCGCGCGCTGAAGGAATCGCTGCCGCTCGACGCAACGACGAACCTGCCGGTGGCGCGCGAGTGGGGCAGTTACCCGATCCTGAGTTTTCGCGAGGTCCCGGTCGTCGAGGTGATGATGATGCCGCGGCCCGGCGAGCCGCCGCTCGGGGCCGGCGAGTCGTCGTCGGTGCCCGGCACCGCGGCGATCGCCAATGCGATCTTCGACGCGACCGGCGTGCGTTTTCGCGAACCGCCGTTCACTCCCGAGGTGGTGCGGGCGGCGTTGAACGCGCTGCCTGCCGTCTCGGGGCCGGGCGGCGATTCCAACCTTCCTTCGATACCCCTCGTTGATGGCGTTAGGCCGACGCTGCCACGCCACGCACCCTGGCCGCGCCGGCGCAGCGTGTGGGCGAAAGCCGCGGCCGTCATGGCCGGTGCCTTCGGCCTCGGCGCCGCGCTGCTCGGCTGGCGCCCGGCGATCGCACCGGTCGCATCGACGAGCGCGAGTGTGTACACCGCTGCGACGATCGAACGCGGCCGCGTGCTCGCGGCAGCCGGCGACTGCATTGTCTGCCACACCGCGCCGGGCGGTGTGCCCAACGCCGGCGGCCGCGAAATGGAAACGCCGTTCGGCACCGTCGTCACCACCAACCTCACGCCCGATGCGGCCACCGGCATCGGTGCGTGGTCGTTCAGCGCGTTCCAGCGCGCGATGCGCGAAGGCGTGTCGCGCGATGGCAAACACCTGTACCCCGCCTTCCCCTACACCGCGTTCACGCAAACGAGCGACGACGACTTGACCGCCCTGTACGCGTACCTGATGGCGCAGCCTGCGGTCTCGTCGAAGGTTCCGGAAACGAAGCTCGCGTTTCCGTTCAACGTGCGCCCGCTGATGGCCTTGTGGAACGCGCTCTACCTCGCGCCCGGCCCGGTGCCGGCGGTGGCAATGCGATCGGCCGAGTGGAACCGCGGCGCCTACCTCGTCAACGGCCTCGGCCACTGCGGCGGCTGCCACACGCCACGCAATGCGCTCGGTGCCGAGCAGGGCGGCAGTGGCTACTTGGCTGGCGCGATGGCCGACGGCTGGGAAGCGCCGCCGCTCACGTCGCTGAGCCACGCGCCGGTGCCGTGGACTGAAAGCCAGCTGTTCAACTACCTGCGCTTCGGCCACTCGGCCGAGCACGGCGTTGCTTCGGGGCCGATGGCGCCAGTGGTGCAGCAACTCGGCCAACTGCCCGAGGCCGACGTGCGCGCGATGGCGGTGTACCTCGCGTCATTCAATGCGCCGACCGCAGGGTCGAGCAACGCCACTTCGGCATCTGCCCTGATCGCACAAAGCGCGGTGCAAGAACGCGCGCTCACCGGGCCCGCCCAACGCCTCTTCACCACCGCCTGCGGCGCCTGCCACCACGACGGCGACGGCCCGGTGCTGCTGGGCCAGAACATCGCGCTCACGCTCAACAGCAACCTGCACAGCGCGCGGCCCGACAACCTGTTGAGCGTGATCCTCGAAGGCATCCGCGAGCCGGCGTCGAAAGACATCGGCTTCATGCCGGCGTTTCGCCACAGCCTGAACGACGCGCAGGTCGCGCAACTCGCGGCCTGGATGCGCCAGCGCTTCGCGCCGGGCAAGCCGGCGTGGCGCGACCTGGAGGCAGCAAGTGCACGCGTGCGCGCCGCGCGACCCTGAATCAATGCCCTGCGAGCAGCCGATACACGATCGAACAAGACGCCGCCACAACCACCAGAGCCGTCGCACCTGCTCCGGCTTGCCGAGGCATCGTGGGCCCCAGCGAATGGCTCAAGCCCCAGGCGTTGGCAAGCCGCGCAAGCACCAGCCCCGAACCGAGCACATGGATCAGGCCGATCGGCGTGCCGGCCGTTTCCGCGAGAACGATCAGGAGCAGCGCCAACGGCACTTGCTCCGAAAAGTTCGCATGCGCCCTGATCATCTGGGCGAGTTGCGCACTGCCGCCGTCGCCGGCCTGTATGCCTGTCTTGACGCGGCCCAGGATCACTCGCACGGTCAAGGCGACGGCCAGGAAGCCCAGCAGTGCCGCGTAGGCTGCGGCGACAAAAGGAGTGGCGGTGGACATGGTTTTCCTCTCGATCGGGATGACCCGAAAGACTCGGGTTACATCGATGACGCGGCAGGACGCGCGAAATCGACATGTCGATCCGGTATTTTCCGAACCACGAACGGATTCGGGCCGCGGGAGGCTAGGCCACGGGCGGCGCGCCTGTTTCGCGCAACCGCATCCTTTTGACGTGCTGGATCGTCTTTGCAGCAGTCCCCGGGGCTCACGCAGAACGCGCGGGCCCGACATTCGGGGCGACACTGTTCAAATCGAGGAAGGCACGGATCATGAAGCACATGGTGAGCTACAAACTCAAGGACGACCGCGTGGCCGAGAACGAGCGTTACGTCGTGGCGGTGTTCGAAGCCCTGCATCGCTCCCGGCCGCCCGGATTGCGCTATGCCACCTTTCGGCAAGCCGATGGGGTCAGCTTCGTCCACATCGTGTCGCACGAAGAAGCGAACGGCAGCAACGCCCTGACCGCGCTGCCGGAGTTCAAGGCTTTTGCCGAGGGGGTCAAAGACCGCTGCGAGCTGCCACCGGTGAGGGTCGAACTGACGGAGATCGGGTCCTATGGCTTCTTCGGCGCATAGTGCGATCGAGCCGGGCGGCGCCGCGCCGGAAAACATCCTCGCGCTGCTGGAACAGGGCCGCCGGCAATTTCTGTCCCTGGTGGAGCACCTTCGCCCCGAACTGCATCGGTACTGCACGCGCATGACCGGCTCGGTCGCCGATGGAGAAGACATCGTTCAGGAAACCCTCGCCCGGGCCTGCTTCGAGCTGCCGCAGCTGCGGGAACTTCCGCAGTTGCGGCCATGGCTCTTTCGCATCGCGCACAACCGCGCGATCGACCACTGGCGACACGAAGCGTATCGCTTGAGCGAGCCGCTCGACACCGCCATGGAAACTGCCGACGAAGAGAGCCACGAGCCCGACAACGTGCTGGCGCGCAACCAGGCCGTGCGCGCCGCGATTTCGCTCTTCCTCGAGTTGGCGCCGGCCCAGCGCGGCTGCGTGATCCTGAAGGACGTGCTGGAACATTCGATCGACGAGATTGCCGTCGAACTGAACCTGAGTGTGCCCGCGGTCAAGGCGGCGCTGCACCGGGGTCGCATGACTCTGCAGCAGCTGATTGAAGCTTCGAGATCTGCGCCCAAACCAGGCGAGGCCTCTCCGGCGTTGCGGCGCTATGCGCGCCTTTTCAACGCCCACGATTGGGACGGCGTGCGCTCCATGCTCGCAGACGACGTCAGGCTCGACCTCGTGTCGCAGCGCAAGGCCGCCGGGCGCCGTGAGGTGGGCACCTATTTCAGCAACTACGAGCGCGTCTCCGATTGGCATGTGACTCCGGCCTGGCTGGACGGCCGCGAAGTGCTCGCGGTGTTTCCCGACTCATCGGCCGCCGTGCCGCGCTACTTCATCGAGCTGGGCTGGCGCGGTGACCTCGTGGTGAAAATTCGCGACTTTCGTTACGTGCCCTACATCGCGCAAGACAACGCGTTCGAACTCACCGGATCGGCCGTTCAGTGGAGCCCGCCATGAAAACCGAACTGTTCTACCTGCTCTTGACGGCGATCCTCACGGGCCTGCTCTGGGTTCCCGTCGTGATCGGCTACGTGGTGTCGCGCGGGCCGCTCACACGAGCCACGTACAAGGCGGCGCCGACGACGCCGTTGCCCGACTGGGTCAATCGCGCCAACCGGGCGCACCTGAACGCTGTCGAAAACCTTGCGCCATTCGCGGCGGTGGTTCTGATCGCGCAGGCCGTCGGGGTGTCCGGCACGCTGACGCAGAGTTGCGCCGCAATCTACTTTTACGCGCGGCTGGCCCATGCGGTGATCCACATCAGCGGGTTCGGCCTGTACATGGCGCGAACCGTGGTTTTCACCGTGGCGTGGGCGGCGTTCATCACTTTCGCAGTGGCGCTGCTGCTGAGCGCGACGTGAGCAGTCATTCAGAGCCGAGGTGAGTTCTTCAGGGAACCCGACGAGCAGCATGCAACGACGCTACGCGCCGAGCAACCCGGCGTGGCGCGATCTGAAAGCGGCGAGCGCGCGTGTGCGGGCTGCTGCACACTGAAGCTTTGGCGAGGAACCCGCATGCCCAAGCGTGAACACATCGAAGCGTTCGTCAGAATGGTCGAGGCCGGCGAATTCGTCGAGGCGATGGAGGCCTACTACGCCGACGACGCCACGATGCAGGAGAACGACGAGCCGCCACGCGCCGGCCTGCCCGCGCTGATCGCGCACGAGCGCAAGGTGCTGGCCACCGCCGGTCGCTCGCAGGCGCGCTGCCTCACGCCACCGGTCATCGACGGCGACACGGTGGTGCTGCACTGGGAGTTCGTGTTTCCTTCGCCGCCGGGCGCGACGGCCCGGCTCGAAGAGCTGGCGTTTCAGACCTGGCGCGGCGACAAGCTCGTGCGTGAGCGCTTCTTCTACGACCCGCGGCAGATGCGGCCGGTGCCGTCAGCGGGCTGAAGCCGCGCGCTCGACGCAGCGTTGCAGTTGACCCTTCGGTGAACGCTGCAGCGCCATCAGCAGGGCGTGGGTCGCGCTCGCGCCGTCCAGCGATTGTGCAAAGCGCTCGCGCACATCCTGCTGCACGCGCATCAGCAGATGCGCCGTCACCTCCGCATCGGCGAGCGCCCGGTGTGCGCGCCCCGCGCTCGGCAGCGCGTGCAGCCGGGCGAGTGTGCCGAGCCGGTGGTTGTCGGCGTGCGGGTACAAGCGGCGCGACAGCAGCACGGTGCACGCGAACGCATGCGATGCGTCGGGCTCGCACTCGGCGCGTTCCAGTTCGGCCCGCCAGAAGCCCCGGTCGAAGGCCGCGTTGTGCGCGACCAGCGGGCAGCCCTTGGTGAAGCGCGCCACCTCGTGCATCACCGCACGCGCTGGCGGCGCAGTCTGCAGCATGCGGTTGCTGATGCCGGTCAGGTGTTCGATGAAGGGCGGCACCCACGCGCCGCTGTTCATCAGGCTCTGAAAGCGCCCGACGATCTGCCCGTCTTGCACCAGCACCGCGGCGATCTCGGTCGCGCGGGCCCCCTGGCCGGGCGAGATTCCGGTGGTTTCGAAGTCGATGACGGCGATGGTTTCCATGAACTGCGCGCATTCTGGCCGACGCGGCAGAATCAAGCGCACAGGAGGTTCCTCATGGCCAACATTCCTCAAGCATCACCACCCTCGACCCAAGCCCAGAAGGCCGAGCGTTTCGTCGCGCTGCACCGCGGCCCCGCGCTGTTCGTGATACCGAACCCGTGGGATGCCGGCTCGGCGCTGATCCTCGCCAAGCTCGGTTTCGAAGCGCTGGCCACGTCGAGCGCCGCGTGCGCGATGGCGCTCGGCCGGCGCGACGGCCAGATCACACGCGACGAAGCGCTGGCCCATGGCCGCGCCATCGTGGCGGCGACCGATCTGCCGGTGTCGGCCGATCTGGAAAACGGTTTCGGCCACGCGCCTGCCGATGCGGCGTTGACGATCCGCCTAGCCGGTGAAGCCGGCCTCGTCGGGGGTTCGATCGAAGACGCGAGCGGCGATGCCGTCAAGCCACTCTACGATTTCAACCAGGCGGTCGAGCGTGTCGCGGCCGCCGCCGAAGCGGCGCGCGCACACGCCTTCCCGTTCACCTTGACCGCGCGTTCAGAGAACTTTCTGCGCGGCAACCCCGATCTCGACGACACGATCCGGCGCCTGCAGGCCTTCGAGAAGGCCGGTGCCGACGTGTTGTTCGCCCCCGGCCTGCCCGATCTGGCGGCGGTGCGCACGGTGTGTGCGTCGCTGCAGAAGCCGTTCAGTTTCATGGCCAGCATCAAGGGCAAGTCGTTCAGCGTGGCCGAACTGCAGGCGGCCGGCGTGCGCCGTGTGAGCCTGGCCACGTCGCTGTACCGCGCGGCGATGGCCGGGCTGCAGACGGCGGCGCGCGAAGTGAAAGAGCAGGGGAGTTTCGGTTACCTCGACCGGCTCTGAGGCTTTCCGCCTGCCACAGCCGCCTAGATCCGCCCGACGCAGCCGGCCGCGCCACAGCGGCAGCGCAACTTGCCCTCGTGGTGCGTCTCGCCGTAGTTGACGGTGAGCTCTTCGCCTACGCGCACGTCGCGCATCGCGTAGAACTCGACCCGGCCTTGCCGAATGCGCAGCACCGCATTCGGCTGGCACGAGTGGTTGGTGAAACGCAGCGGGTCGGCGGACTGCGATGCATCGATCGCGCGGCGCTCGCTCAGCTCGACGATCATGATGCGCGCCACCCCTTTGGCGCGCCGCCGCGCTTCTTTCACGCTGATGGCTTCACCGCGGATCTCGCCGATCTTGCGGCGTGCGGGAATCGGCTCGGCAGCGAACGCGCCTTGCCCGTCGATGCGGCTCTTGTGGACTTGCACCGCGAACTTCTGCGGGTCGGCCGGCACGCCGCGCACCCGCTTGGGCGCGGCGGGCGCGGGCGCCGGTTCTGGCGCGGCGGGCAGGGCTTGCAGCTTCGGCATGCTTTCTATTGTGGCGTCAAGCTGCGCTGCGCCCGTGTTGCTGTACTTCTTCACGATCGGCCTCGCCGCAGCGCGAACTGGTGCGGCCTTCGCCCGCTTTTCGGTCAATGAAAAGAGTAAGCAGCCGATACGCTTCACATACCGACTCGAAAGGCATACACCATGAGCCACGCACAACCCAAGCAGTATTTGGCCGCCCAGCACCGCGCCGTCGCCTACGGTGGTGCGATCGAATGGGAAGAGCTGCCGTCGCTGGCCGCTTCGCTCTCGAAGCGGCTGGTCACGCGCGGCCGGTGGGCACGCGATGCGGCCAATGCAAGGCCGGGGTTCGAGGCGAGCTCGTCGTTCCAACCGTCGCAGTCGCCGTGGGACGCCACCATGCCGGCCGACCTCGACGCCTTGCAGGCTTCCGAGCCGTTCCGCGAAACACTCAACGGCTTGTCGATGCGCGAAGTGATCGAGCCCGACGTGTTCCATCACTTCTTCGGCAGTCAGGCCGAGGCCCGCTGAAGCGCGGCCGCCGCTGCGGCGGCCCGACCCGCCCCGAATAGAATCGTCTCCCGCGCCCCGACTCTCCGGGGCGGACCCAAGGAGACCCGCCATGTCGATGGCCGATCGTGACGGAAAGATCTGGATGGATGGCACGCTGGTCGACTGGCGCGACGCCAAGATCCACGTGCTCACCCACACCCTGCACTACGGCTGCGGCGCCTTCGAAGGCGTGCGGGCCTACAACGCCGTGGGCGGCACGGCGATCTTCAGGCTGCGCGAACACACCGAGCGGCTCTTCAACAGCGCGAAGATCCTGCGCATGAAGATCCCGTTCACGCCTGAGCAGGTGATGGATGCGCAAACGCTCGTGGTGCGCGAGAACAAGCTCGAATCCTGCTACCTGCGCCCGCTGGTCTGGATCGGCTCAGAGAAACTCGGCGTCAGTCCGAAGGGAAACACCATCCACCTGATGGTCGCGGCCTGGCCCTGGGGTGCCTACCTCGGTGAAGCCGGCCTGAAGCGCGGCATCCGCGTGAAGACCTCGAGCTACACGCGCCACCACGTCAACATCACGATGACGCAGGCCAAGGCGGTGAGCAACTACACCAACTCGATCCTGGCCAACATGGAAGTGACCGAAGAAGGTTACGACGAAGCACTGCTGCTGGATTCGGCCGGGTTCGTCAGCGAAGGCGCGGGCGAGAACATCTTCATCATCAAGAAGGGCGTGGTCTACACGCCCGACCTGTCGGCGGGTGCACTCAACGGCATCACGCGCGACACCATCCTCGCGATCTGCAATGACCTGGGTTTGAAGCTGGTCGAAAAGCGCATCACGCGCGACGAGGTCTACATCTCCGACGAAGCCTTCTTCACCGGCACGGCCGCCGAAGTCACGCCGATCCGCGAGCTCGACCGCATCGAGCTCGGCGCCGGTTCGCGCGGGCCCATCACCGAAAAGATCCAGAGCGCGTTCTTCGACATCGTGAACGGCCGCAACCCGAAATACGCCGAATGGCTGACCAAGGTTTGAGACCATGAGCGACAGCAGCAAACAAGCCCCGATCGAAGTCACCGCGCACGACCTGCAAGGCCCGGGCGTGGTGTTCTGCCCGAACCCGAAGATGGCGCTGTGGAGCAACCACCCGCGTGTGTTCATCGATGTGGCGACCACGGGCGAGGGCAAGTGCCCGTACTGCGGCACGGTCTACAAGCTCAAGGCCGGCGAGAAAGTCCACGCCCATTGAGCGTTAGCTGATGACACGCAGCCTCATCGTGGCGCCGCAGTGGATCGGCGACGCGGTGATGACCGAGCCCTTGCTGGCGCGTTTGTCGGCGCATGCTGAACAACTCACGGTGGCTGCACTGCCCTGGGTTGCGCCGGTCTACCGCGCGATGCCGCAGGTGCATGAAGTGATCGATCTGCCGTTCGCGCACGGCCGGCTTGACTGGGCCGAACGCAAGCGCGTCGCGGCGCAGCTGCGCGGCCGTTTCGACGTGGCCTATGTGCTGCCCAACTCACTCAAGTCGGCGCTGATCCCGTGGCTCGCGGGCATACCGAAGCGGGTGGGCTACCAGGGCGAAGGCCGCTATGTGCTGCTGAACCAGCGCCTGAAAAGTCCGGCAGGCCGGCCGCCGATGGTTGCGTTTTACAGTGCGCTGGCCGGTGAACCCGTTCCGCCGAACGAGCGCCCGCAGCTGCGTTTCGATGCCGCGGTGCTGCAAGCCGCCACGCGAAGTGCGAACGTACAACCTGGCGGCTACTGGGCCTTCGCCCCCGGCGCCGAATACGGCCCGGCCAAGTGCTGGCCGGCCGCGCACTACGCGGCGCTTGCGGCAGCGCTGTTCGCCCGGCATGGCCAGCCGGTGCTGCTGATGGGCTCCGGCAAAGAGGCGGCGCTGTGCGAAGAGATCGCGGCCGCCGCTGCGCCCGGCGCCTGCATCGTCATGGCCGGCAAGACCTCGCTGCTCGACGCGATGGCATTGATCGCCGCCGCGCGCGGCGTGGTCAGCAACGACTCGGGCCTGATGCACGTGGCCGCGGCCTTCGGCGTGCCGCAGGCGGCGGTGTTCGGCTCGACCAGCCCCGAGCACACGCCGCCGCTGAACCCGCGCGCACGTGTGCTGTGGTTGAAGGAAGAGTTGCAGCTCGAATGTTCGCCGTGTTTCGAGCGCACCTGCCGCTTCGGCCACTATCGGTGTTTGACCGAGCTGAGCCCGATGCGCGTGGAAAGCGCCTTGGACCAGGCGCTCGCCGCGCCCTGAGAGCCTGAGGCTCCGGGCCGAGCGCGCTACAGCGTCAGCTTGCCGACGAAGAGCACCGGCCCCGTCGGCGCGCCGGTGGGCGAGCCGCCGGGCGGCTCCAGGCTCACGGCGAGCGCGGCCGTACCTTCGAGCACCTTGCGCTTGCTGAAGACCGTGGCACCGCTGGCCGAGATCAGACCCAGCGAGCGGGGTGCGCCACTCGGGGGAACCGACCACAGTTCCAGCGCCTTGTCGGCCTGCAGGCTCACGTTCACCAACGGCTTGGTCACCATCGCGCGGCCGTCGGCACTGATGCTGGCGACGAACGATGCCGGCACCACCGCGCCCGCATCGGCCGGGGCCGTGGACGACAGCACCACGATGATCGGCGCCTGCGCCGGCCCGGGAACGGCCAGCAACACCGACAGGCTCACCACCGCCAGCGCCGCGATGCCCGAGAAGGCGCGCCAGAACGCGAGCTGGCGCCACCAGCCGGTGGGGGCATTGGTGGCAGGTGCGTGCGCCGGCTGAATGCGCTGCTCGATCTTCTGCCAGACCGCGGCCGAAGGCTTGGCGGGTTCGACCACGCCGGTGAGCGGCATCAGCCGGTCTTGCCAGGCCCGCGTGGCGGCGCGCAGCGTGGCGTGCGCCGGCAGAAGGGCTTCGAAGCGGCGCCGCGCCGGGCCGCGCAAGGTGCCGGCCACGTATTCGGCAGCGAGGCGGTCGGCGAGTTCGGGGCGGCTGTAGTCCATCTCAGTTCCCCGCCTTCGAGTTGTCGCGCTGCACCGCCGATTCGAGGCAGCTCTTGAGCGACATCAACGCACGCCGCACCCACGACTTGACCGTGCCCAGCGGCTGGCGCATCTGCTCGGCCACTTCGGCGTGGCTCAGACCGTCGAAGAACGCCAGCGCCACGCTTTGGCGTTGCTGCGCGCTCAAGCCCTGCATGCATGACGCCAGCGCGCGTGCATCCGATGCCCGGCTCAGCAGATCGAGCGGGCCGGGCGCATCGTCGGCGACGGTGTCGTACACGTCCTGGTCCTCTTCGTCGTTGCTGGTGATGGTGGATCGGAATTGCGGCTGGGTCTGCGTGCGGCGCAGGCTGTCGATCGCGCGGTTGCGCGCAATGCTGCTCAGCCAGGTCAGGGGTTGGCTTTGCGCCGCATCGAAACTCTGCGCCGCGCGCCAGACGTTGACATACACCTCCTGGAGAATGTCTTCGGCTTGGGCCCGGTCTCTCTGGATACGCAGCACCACGCCGAGCAGATGCGAGCTGGTTCGCTCGTAAAGCGTGGCAAATGCCGCGCGGTCGCCGAGACCGGCGCGCGCCAGCAGCTGCGAGAGCTCCAGGCTGCGTTCGGTCCAGTCGCGTTGCGGTGTGGCCATGGGGCGGGGAGATGAGCCTTCGTACAATCGAAAGCAGCCCGGAAGCGTACCTTATGTCCAGCCCTCTTGAATTCGTTCTCACCCTGTCTTGCCGCGACACCAAGGGCATCGTCTATGCCGTCTCGGGTTTGTTGTTCGATGCCGGCTGCAACATCGTCGACTCGCAGCAGTTCGGCGACGTGCTGAACGCCGACAGCAGCGGCCTGTTCTTCATGCGCGTGCACTTCGAAGCGCCCGAGGCGCTGGCCGACTGCGGCGCCCTGCTGGCGCTGATGGCGCCGCTGCGCGCGAAGTTCCACATGGAAACGCAGGTCTACGCACTGGCCCGCAAGCCGCGCCTGCTGCTGATGGTGAGCCAGCACGGCCATTGCCTGAACGACCTGCTGTTCCGTTGCGACACCGGCCAGCTGCCGGCGCAGGTGGTGGCCGTGGTGTCGAACCACCCCGACTTCGCCGACTTGTGCGCGCTGCACGATGTGCCTTTTCACCACCTGCCGCTGAAGGCGGGTGCCACGCCCGCCGAAAAAAGCGCGCAGGAGCTGCAGGTGCAGGCGCTGGTCGAAACCTTGCACGTCGATCTGGTCGTGCTGGCGCGCTACATGCAGATTCTGTCGGCCGAGTTCTGCGGCTTCCTGAAGGGCCGCGCGATCAACATCCATCACAGTTTCCTGCCCGGTTTCAAGGGCGCGAAGCCGTACTTCCAAGCCCATGCGCGCGGCGTGAAGCAGATCGGCGCGACCGCCCACTACGTGACGCCCGAGCTCGACGAAGGGCCGATCATCGAGCAGGACGTGGAGCGCGTGGAGCACTCGCTCAGCCCGGAAGACTTCACCGCGGTCGGGCGCGACATCGAAAGCGTGGTGCTGGCGCGCGCGGTGCGTTGGCACGTCGAACACCGTGTATTGCTCAACGGCCACAAGACCGTGGTGTTCCGCTGAACCGCCACAGGAGTGCGCATGGCCCGACCCAAACCGATGGCGCCGCTCGCGTCGCCCGACGAGATCGAGCAGCAGTTCTACGAAGCGCTGCAGCGCGGTGACATCGAGCGGCTGATGGCCGTGTGGTCCGACGACGAAGACATCAGTTGTGTGCACCCCGGCGGCCCGCGCGTGGTCGGCGCCGGCGCGATCCGCGCGGCCTTCGATGCGATGTTCGCCAATGGCAGCATCGACGCCCGGCCCGAGAAAGTGCGGCGCCTGCAGACCCACAGCTGCGCGGTGCACAGCGTGCTGGAACAGGTGCGCGTGATGACCGCGGAGGGCCCGCAATTGGCCTGGGTCGTCGCGACCAATGTCTACGTGAAGGGTGCGCAAGGGTGGCGGCTCGTGGCGCACCACGCCAGCCCGGGCTCGCCGCGCGAAGTGCAAGAGATCGTCGAAGCGGCCTCGGTGTTGCACTGACACAAATGCATGAGTACCGCGCACCGCGCTGGCTGGTCGGCGGCAACGCACAGACGATCTGGCCGGCGCTCTTCTCGCAGCGTTTCACGGGTGAGGCACCGGTGTATCGGCGCGAACGCTGGACCACGCCCGACGCCGACTTCATCGACGTCGACTGGCAAGGCGAAGACCGCAACGCACCGCTGCTCGTGCTTTTCCACGGCCTGGAAGGTTCGTCGGCCAGCCACTATGCGCAGGCCTTCGCGCACTGGGCGCGGCACAACGGCTGGCGTTTCGTGGTGCCGCACTTTCGCGGCTGCTCGGGCGAGTTGAACCTGGCGCCGCGCGCCTACCACTCGGGTGACTTCGAAGAGATCGGCTGGGTGCTGCAACGCCTGCGCTCGCTGCACACCGGGACGATCTGCGCCGTGGGCGTTTCGCTCGGCGGCAACGCCCTGTTGCGCTGGGCCGAAGAGGCCGGCGACAGCGCGGCGCGGACCGCGAGCGTGGTGTGCGCGGTCTCGTCGCCGATCGATCTGACCGCTGGCGGCCGGGCCATCGGCGAAGGTTTCAACCGGCAGGTCTACACCCGCATGTTCCTGCGCAGCATGAAGCCCAAGGCGGTGCGCAAGCTGGCCCAGCACCCGGGCCTGTTCAGCCGCGAGAAGCTGCTCGCGGCGCGCGACCTTTACGAGTTCGACAACGTCTTCACCGCGCCGCTGCATGGTTTCAAGGGCACCGACGACTACTGGTTGCGCGGCTCGGCCAAGCCGCATCTGCACCACATCCGGATTCCGGCGCTGGTGCTCAACGCCCGCAACGACCCGTTCGTGCCGGCGAGCAGCCTGCCGGGCGCGCACGAGGTCGGCCGCCACGTGACGCTGTGGCAGCCGGCGCACGGCGGGCACGTGGGCTTTCCGGACGGGCGCTGGCCGGGCCACGTGCTGACCCTGCCCGAAGCAGTGATGGGCTGGATCAAACAGCAGCTGTGAACGAAGATCAGGGCATGGACGACATCGTCAAACAGGCGCTGAAGAAATGGCCCAACGTGCCGCACTGCTACGGCTGGCTCGCACTCGACGCGCGCGGCGACTGGTACATGCGTGACGACCGGGTGCAGGCGGCCGGGCCGTTCCCGAAGGTCAAAGGCAGCCGCATCCTGCACGAGAAGCTGCGCGAGTTCATCGAGCGCAACTACCTCGTCGACGAGGCCGGCTGCTGGTTTTTCCAGAACGGGCCGCAGCGGGTGTATGTCGAGCTGGAAGCGGCGCCGTGGGTCTGGAGGCTCGAAGCCACGGCCAGCGCAACGCCGCGCATCACCAGCCACACGGGCCTGGCAGCGCAGTTCGAGTCCGCATGGCTCGACGAACACGACCGCCTGTTCCTGGCCACCGACATCGGCCTGGGCATCGTGCACACGCTCGACATGGAAGCCGCGGCCGGTGCCGTCGAAAGCGCGGCGTGGGCACCCACGGCCACGGCCTTCGACGCGCTTGTTGCACGCTTCGGCGTTCAGCTCGCGCCGGCGGCCCCGCGCTGACGATTGGGGCCGCCGCGCCGGGCCGCCCCAAGCAAGGCCCACCCTCTCGGAGGGTCGCTCGCCGTACCCGGCGAGAGGGGTGCTCCATTTCACATCCCGTAGAACACGTAATCGGCTTGGTACGCCACCTGCTGGCGGCGGCCCTTGCTCATCGCGTCACAGGCCATCGCAGGGGCCACGCCGCCCTTGGTGTTCAGGCGCTGGATGTAGCTCACGCCGACCATCGCGCCCGCGCCCATCGCCGGCTCGGTCTTCACCAGCTGCAGCGGGATGTTGCCCGGCGCGGCCGGCGCCACGGCGAGCTGCTTGCCGGTGACCTTGGAGCCGTCGTTCGCTTCCCAGGTCGGGCCGGCGTAGTACTTGCCCACAGCCTTCTTGTCGCCGCTGTAGAGCGTGGCGACGGGGGCGACGAAGGCCCACTCGTGGGCGCCGGCCGTGTCCTTCTTCTCGCGGCACTCGTAGGTGATCTCGCCGACGCCGGTGGTCGACATCATCAGCTTCTGGCCCGCCGGTACACGCACCGGCTCGGGCAACGTGGCGTTGTCGACCATCATCATCGTCGGGGCGCCGGCACAGGCCGACAGGGCGATGGCGGCGGCGATCGTCGAAAGTTTTTTCATGGGCGGCTCCTGGGGTGGGATAAGGGTTGCTTCGCGCCGGCAGCACCGGCTTCGGCGCTCCTGCACTCCCAGCCCTACGCAGGACCCGCCCGGTCGGATGCAGCGGCGCGCGAAAACCCCCGGCGCAAAAAAGCCGGCTCGCGAGCCGGCTTGTTCGGAGCAGCGGGCGCTGCCGGCGCTCAGCGCGCCGGGGAGGCAGCAGCGTCGGGCGCTGACGCGGCGGCCGCCGCCTTCGGTTCTTCGAACTTGGCACCGGCCTTGTTGGCCATGAAGACCACGGCGCGGCCGATTTCCACGTCGGCAAAGTCGCCGCCGCCCTGAGGGCCCATCTGGCCCTTGCCGGCCAGCGCAGACTTCAGCAGCGCGTCGTACCCGGTCTTGATGCGCGGGCCCCAGGCGTCGGCGTCGCCGAGTTTGGGGGCGCCCACCAGGCCGGCGGTGTGGCAGGCCGTGCATTGCGCGGCGAAGACCTGTTCGCCGGTCTTCAGAGAGGCCAGATCGGACGCGTCTTTCACCTGCACCAGACCGACCGGGTGAATGCGTTGCGCCACCGCTTCGGGCGTGAGGCCGGTGCTGCCGGCGGCGGGGCGGTGATCGGCGGTCACGTATTCGACCAGCAACACGATCACGATGATCGGCACGACGAACGCATACAGCACCGCCAGGATCAGCTGCTTCGGCGTCTTGATGGGGCCTTCGTGCGGGCCATCGGTGTCGTGCGGGGTGTGGGCGTCGCTCATGAGATCCTCAACTGCGAAATTCGGCTGCGCGTGAGCGCAAAAACCCGCGAATTATAGGGCCCTCGCCCGGGCCGGCCCGTGTTCCGCCGGCGGCCGCGCTGCAAGCCCGTTGATCGGTCTACAGTCCGGCTTCGCTCTGCCGATTCCCGAGGAGACACCCATGTTCAAGGCTCTGGTGCTCGACAAGAACCCCGACTTCAGCGCTGCGTTGCGCGAGGTCGACGACTCCTTTCTGCCCGAAGGCGACGTGACCATCGACGTCGAGTACTCGACCCTCAACTACAAGGACGGCCTGGCCATCACCAACCGTTCGCCGGTCGTGCGCAGCTGGCCGATGGTGGCTGGCATCGACGGCAGCGGCACCGTCACGGCCAGCAGCCACCCGGCCTGGAAGGTCGGCGACACGGTCGTGCACAACGGCCTCGGCGTGGGCGAAACGCACAAGGGCTGCCTGGCAGAGCGGGCGCGCTTCAAAGGTGACTGGCTGGTGCGCCGCCCTGACGTCTTCAGCGCGCGCCAAGCCATGGCCATCGGCACGGCAGGGTTCACCGCGATGCTCTGCGTGCTCGCGCTCGAACGCCATGGCGTGCGCGCGGGTGACGGCGAAGTGCTCGTCACGGGCGCAACCGGCGGCGTCGGTTCGGTGGCGGTGGCCTTGCTCGCAAAGCTCGGTCACACCGTGGTGGCGGCAACCGGCAAGGTCAACGAAGTGGGTTACCTGCAGAGCCTGGGCGCCACACGGGTCATCGAGCGTGGCGAGCTCTCGGCGCCCGGCAAGCCGCTGCAGAAAGAGCGCTGGGCCGCGGTCATCGATGCCGTGGGCAGCCACACACTCGCCAACGCCTGCGCCCAGACGCGTTACGGCGGCGCGGTGGCGTGCTGCGGTCTGGCGCAAGGCTTCGATTTTCCCGCCACCGTGATGCCCTTCATCCTGCGCTCGGTGGCCTTGCTGGGCGTGGACAGCGTGATGGCGCCGCGTGCATTGCGAGAGCAGGCCTGGGCGCGCCTGGCGACCGATCTGCGCCCGGCACTGCTCGAATCGATCACGACCGAGGTGCCGCTTTCCGGCGCCATCGAAGCCGCGCGCAGGCTGATGGACGGCAGCGTGCGCGGCCGCGTGGTGGTGCGCACGCAGGGCTGAGACTGCGCCCCGTTAGAATCGCGCCACGGCAAGCGACCGTGGTGAAGTGGATATCATTGGGCCCTCCGAAGGCTTAGGCGCAGGTTCGATTCCTGCCGGTCGCACCAGTCGCCTTTCCTGCGCCGTTTCAGCAGCCGCTTTTGGCTCACGCCACCTCGCCATGAGCCCACTCGACGACCCCTTCCACGACCGTGAGGTCGGCAGCCGCGACAGCACGCTCGACACCACCCGCATCGACGACGTGCGCATCGGCGCGGTGCGACCGCTGATCACGCCGGCCTTGTTGCAGGAACGGGTGCCGGTGCGCGACAACACGCTGGCGCTGGTGGAAAGCAGCCGCGCTGCGATCGCCGACGTCTTGCACGGCCGCGACGACCGGCTGATCATCGTCGTCGGCCCGTGTTCGATCCACGACCACGACCAGGCGATCGAATACGGAACGCGACTGAAAGCCGTGGCGGACTCGCTCGGCGACGACCTTCTGATCGTGATGCGAACCTACTTCGAAAAGCCGCGCACGACGGTCGGCTGGAAGGGGTACATCAACGACCCGCACCTCGACGGCAGCTTCGCGATCAACGAAGGCCTGGAGCGCGCGCGCCTGTTGCTGCTGGAACTGACGACGCTGGGCCTGCCCACGGGCACCGAGTTCCTCGACCTGCTGAGCCCGCAGTTCATCGCCGACCTGATCGGCTGGGGCGCGATCGGTGCACGCACCACCGAAAGCCAGAGCCACCGCCAGCTCGCGTCGGGCCTGAGCTGCGCGGTCGGTTTCAAGAACGGCACCGACGGCGGCGTGCGTGTGGCGGCCGACGCGATCCTCGCCGCGCGTGCACCGCACGCCTTCATGGGCATGACGAAGATGGGCGTGGCGGCGATCTTCGAAACCCGCGGCAACGACGACTGCCACGTGATCCTGCGCGGCGGCAAGACGCCCAACTACGACGCGGCGCACGTCGCGTCGAGCTGCGAACTGCTGCGCGCCGCCGGGCTGCGCGAGCAGGTGATGATCGACGTGTCGCATGGCAACAGCAGCAAGCAGCACCAGCGCCAGATCGTGGTCGCGCACGACGTGGCGGCGCAGATCGCGGCCGGCGAGCAACGTATCTGCGGCGTGATGATCGAAAGCCATCTCGAGGAAGGCCGGCAGGACCTGCGGCCCGGCGTGCCGCTGCAACACGGCGTGTCGATCACCGACGCGTGCATCGGTTTTGCGCAGACCGTGCCGGTGCTGCAGGCGCTGGCCAGCGCGGTGCGCACGCGGCGCGGCTTCGGACGGCGCTGAGTCCGACAGACTCTTAGTTCGCCGCGCGGCCACGAGCGGCCCGGGCGAGCGGCTTGCCCGGCACCTGGGCGATCGGCAAGGGCGCTTCCGACTTGATCTCGCGCAGCACGATGCTCGAACGCACGTGCGTCACGCCCGGCAGCCGGAACAGCGTGTCGTGCAGGAACTGCTCGTAGTGTTTGATCTCGGGCACCAGCACCGTCAGGATGTAGTCGGCCGGGCCGGTGGCCGACACGCAGCGCACGATGTTCGCGCTGGCCGCCACCGCCTCTTCGAAGCGCCGCACCAGTTCCTCGCTGTGGCGGTCGAGATTCACTTCCGTCACGACGGCGATGTTCAGCCCCAGCTTCTCGCGGTCGACCAGCACCGTGTAGCCGCGAATCACGCCCGAGGCTTCCATCTCCTTGATGCGCTTCCAGCACGGCGTGGGCGACAGGCCGACCGCTTCGGAGATCTGCTGCACCGTCTGGCGCGCATCGCGCTGCAGTTCGAAAAGAATCTTCAGGCTGTGGGGGTCGAGAAGAACAGAATCGTCGTTCATGGTGATTAATGCGGTAAGCATTCTCCAGACCGGGGTGGATACCAGTGTATTGAAGAAGCATTCCCTCGTTGCGAGGAACAACAATGCCGACCATGGAATCTGCCGTTCACCCTTCTTCGCTGCGCCGCCCCGACTACCGGCTGTCCGACAACCTGTGGGCGAGTTCCGGCGCGGTTTTCCTGACCGGCACGCAGGCCCTCGTGCGGCTGATGCTGATGCAGCGCGAGCGTGACGCGGCGCGTGGGCTGGACACCCAAGGCTTTGTCAGCGGCTACCGCGGTTCGCCGCTGGGCATGGTCGACCAGGCGATCTGGAAAGCCGGGCCGAAGTTCAAGGACGCCGGCATCCGCTTCGTGCCGGCCATCAACGAAGAGCTCGCCGCCACGCAGGTGCTGGGCACGCAGCGTGTCGAGTCCGACCCCGAGCGCACGGCCGCGGGCGTGTTTGCGATGTGGTACGGCAAGGGCCCGGGCGTGGACCGCGCCGGCGACGCGCTCAAGCACGGCAACGCCTACGGGTCCTCACCGCACGGCGGCGTGGTGGTCGTGGCCGGCGACGACCACGGTTGTGTGTCTTCTTCGATGCCGCACCAGAGCGACCACGCGTTCGCGGCCTGGAGCATGCCGGTGTTGCAGCCCGCCTGCGTCGCCGAATACCTGGAGTTCGGTTTGTACGGCTACGAGCTGTCGCGCTACTCGGGCGCATGGGTCGGCATGGCGGCTTTATCTGAAGTGGTCGAAAGTGGGGCCACCGTCGACCTTGACTTGGTCAACACGCGCGTGGCCGAATGGAAAGCCGCGGACGCGGTTCGCGCCGCCACCGGCCACCATGCACCGGCCGACGGGCTGCACTATCGCTGGCCCGACCTGCCTTCGCTGCGCATCGAATCGCGCCTGGCCGACAAGCTGGCGGCGGTGGCAGCGTTCGCGAGCGTCAACAGCATCGACCGCCACGTCATCACCAGTGCGCACGCCACGGTCGGCATCGTCACCTGCGGCAAGGCGCACTACGACCTGATGGAAGTGCTGCGCCGGCTCGAGATCACGCCCGAGAGCCTGGCCCGTGCCGGCGTGCGGTTGTACAAAGTGGGTCTGAGTTTCCCGATCGAACAGGGCCGCATCCGGGCCTTCGCCGCCGGTCTGAGCGAGATCCTGGTGATCGAGGAAAAGGGCGCGATCGTCGAGACGCAGCTGCGCGATATCTTCTACAACGCCCCGGCCGATGCGCGCCCTGCGCTCGTGGGCAAACTCGATCGCAACAACCAGCCGCTGGTTTCGGCGCTCGGCGAGCTGCGGCCATCGCGCCTGATCGAGCTGGTCGCGCACTGGCTGTCGGCGCACTTCCCACACAACAGCGCGCTCGGCGACCACCTGCAGCACGTGCGCGACTTCACGCTGCCCGAGCTGCTGGGCAACGCGAGCGACTCGGTCAAGCGCGTGCCGTACTTCTGCGCCGGCTGCCCGCACAACACCAGCACCAAGGTGCCTGAAGGTTCGACGGCGCGCGCCGGCATCGGCTGCCACTTCATGGCCAACTGGATGGACCGCAGCACCGCGGGGTTGATCCAGATGGGCGGCGAGGGTGTCGACTGGGTCTCGCACTCGATGTTCACGAAGACGCCTCACGTGTTCCAGAACCTCGGCGACGGCACCTACTACCACTCGGGTTACCTCGCGATCCGCCAGGCGGTGGCGGCGAAGGCGACCATCACCTACAAGATTCTCTTCAACGACGCGGTCGCGATGACCGGCGGCCAGCCGGTCGACGGCGTGATCAGCGTCGACCGGATCGCGCGCCAGGTCGAGAGCGAAGGCGTGAAGCAGGTCGTTGTCGTCAGCGACAACATCGGCCAGTACGACAGCCAGCGCGCACGTTTCCCCGCCGGCACCGAATTCCACGACCGTGCCGAGCTCGACGCGGTGCAGCGCCGGCTGCGCGAGGTGGCGGGCGTCACCGTGTTGATCTTTGAACAGACCTGCGCCGCCGAAAAACGCCGCCGCCGCAAGAAGGGCGAACTCGCCGATCCATCGACGCGCCTGTTCATCAACGAAGCGGTCTGCGAAGGCTGCGGCGACTGCTCGGTGCAAAGCAACTGTGTGGCGGTGCTGCCGCATGAAACCGCACTCGGCCGCAAGCGCAAGATCGACCAGACCAGCTGCAACAAGGACTACTCCTGCGCCAAGGGTTTCTGCCCGAGTTTCGTGGGTGTCACGGGCGGCACGCTGCGCAAGAAGAGCGGCGCGCTCTCGGACGGCAAGGAAGCGTTCCTGCAACGCGTGGCCGCGCTGCCGGCGCCGGCCGAACACGTGTGGAACGCGCCCTTCGACCTGCTCGTCACCGGCGTCGGTGGCACCGGTGTGGTGACGGTGGGGGCACTGATCGCGATGGCCGCGCACCTCGAAGGCAAGAGCGCGAGCGTGCTCGACTTCATGGGCTTCGCGCAGAAGGGCGGTGCGGTCTTGAGCTTCGTGCGCCTCGCCGATGTGCCCGAGCGGTTGAACCAGGTGCGCATCGACACCCAGCAGGCCGACGCGATCCTCGCCTGCGACATCGTCGTCGGTGCCTCGCCCGACGCCTTGCAGACCGTGCGCCACGGCCGCACCCGGATCGTCGCCAACCTGCACGGCACACCGGTGGCCGAATCCTTGCGCAACCCGGATGCCGACTTGAAGATCGATCTGCTGTTGGAAAAGCTGCGCTTCGCGGCCGGGCCCAAGCAGGTCGAAACCTTCGACGCGCAGACGCTGGCCGAAGAGTTCCTCGGCGACACGATCACGTCCAACATCCTCGCTATGGGCTACGCCTGGCAGCGTGGTCTCGTGCCGGTGAGCCTGGAAGCGCTGGCGCGTGCGATCGAACTCAACGGAGTGGCCGTCGCGGCGAACCAACTGGCCTTTTCGCTTGGGCGGGTGGCCGCAGCCGCGCCGGAGGCCCTGCAAGCGCTGCGAGACGGGCCGGCCGAAGCCGCCACTGACGAGTCGCTCGAGGCGCTGATCAAACGCGGCGTGGCCCATCTGAGCGCGTACCAGAACGCCGCCTGGGCGCGCCGCTTCGAGCAGCGCGTGCGCGCGCTGCAGCAACACGAAGCGGCGCTGGCCGGGGGTGACGCGACGCTGCCGCTGGCACGCAACGCCGCGCACAGCCTGCTCAAGCTGATGAGCTACAAGGACGAATACGAAGTGGCGCGCCTGTACACCGACGGCGGCTTCATGCACAAGCTCGCCGAGCAGTTCGAAGGCGAGCTGAAGCTCGAATTCCACATGGCGCCGCCCTTGCTGTCACGCCCGAAGAACGGCCAGGCACCGACCAAGATCCGTCTCGGCGGCTGGATGCTGCCGGCGATGAAGTGGCTCGCGCGGGGCAAGGTCTTGCGCGGCACGGCCTTCGACGTGTTCGGGCACACGCAGGAACGGCGCCTCGAGCGCGCGCTGATCGAACGTTTCGAGGCCCGGCTCGACGAGCTGCTGCAAGGGCTTACGGCCGATAAGCAGGCGCTCGCGGCGCAGATTGCCGCCTTGCCGCTCGGCGTGCGTGGCTTCGGCCACGTCAAGCTCGGCAACCTGGCCTTGGTGCAGGCGCGCGAGGCCGAGCTGCTGCACCGGTTCGACGCCCAGCGTTACCCGAAGCCCGTGGCGGCCGCCAAGGCCGGGCAAATCCGCGGCATCGCGATCGTGGCGGGCTGACAAACACTGGCGTGCGGCGCCAAATCGGCACGGAATCGCGGGGCTCGGGGCGCCCGCGCGAACCTTTCGCACTCTAGACTGGGCGTGAACCGTTTCACCAGCCCGGCCCGAACACCATGTCCGTTTCCGCGATCGCCCTTTCCGGCATGAACGCTGCGCAGACCGGCCTGCAGGTGGCTGCCCACAACATCGCGAACCTGAACACCGAAGGCTTTCGGCGCCAGCAGGTGCTTCAGTCTTCGGTGGCGCCGGCCGGTGTGAGCACCTCGCTCACACGCAGCAGCGAGCCGGGCGAATCGATGCTCACCGACATGGTCGGTCTGCTGCAGTCGAAGAACGCGTTCCTTGCGAACCTGGCGGTGTTCCGCCATCAGGACGACGCACTCGGTTCGCTGCTCGACGCCGTGGCCTGAGCCGACTTCGGCTCAGCCCTTGGCGCGCATCGCCGCGAGAAACTGCTGCGAGCCAGCCGCCAGCATGCGTGCGTCGGATCCAAGCGTGACAAAACGGTAGCCCATCGCGACGCGCGCCAGCGCGCCGGCGGCCACGCCGTTGTGGATGCCGCATTGCACGCCATGTGCCTTGGCGCGCTCGGCGATGTGGGCAATGGCCTGTGCCACCGGCGGGTCGACGTCGTCGAACACCGGGCGGCAACCCATCGAAATCGACAGGTCCGACGGGCCGATGTAGATCGCGTCGAGCCCTTCGACCGAGAGGATGTCGTCGAGCTTGTCGAGTGCCTGCGCGGTTTCGATCATCGCGAACGCCACGACCGTGTCGTTGGCGTGCTGCGGGTAATCGGCGCCGCCGTACAGCAGGGCGCGCACCGGGCCGAAGCTGCGCGTGCCGCGCGGCGCGTAGTGGGTGTAGGCGACGAGCTTTTGTGCGTCTTCGCGGCTGTTGATCATCGGGCAGATGATTGCGTAGGCGCCGGCGTCGAGCGATTTCATGATGATGCCGGGCTCGAGCCAGGGCACGCGCACGACAGGCACCGTGGCCGTGGTCGAGATCGCCTGCAGCATCGTCACCATCGCCTGGTAGTCGACCACGCCGTGTTGCAAGTCGATGGTCAGCGAGTCCCAGCCCTGGTGGGCCATGGTCTCGGCCGAAAAGCTGTTGCCGATGGCGAGCCAGCCGTTGACCACGGCCTGGTCGTTCTTCCACATCGTGCGCAGGCGGTTTTCTCTCATGGAAATCTCCGATGAATGTGTGTTTCTGGGGTGCGGGAATTCAGTCGAGCTTGACGCCGCTCTGTGCGACGACCGTGGCCCACTTGCTGCGCTCCTTGTCGAAGAACTGCGTGAACTCGGGTGGCGACATCGTATAGACCTCGGCACCTTGGGCGGTCAGGCGCGAGCGAATATCGGGCGAACGGATGATGCGGGTCAGCTCGGTGGCGAGCCGCGCCAGCACCGCGGGCGGCGTGCCGGCCGGCGCGAGCACGCCTTGCCAGGTCCCCGACTCGAAACCCTTTACGCCCTGCTCGGCGATGGTCGGCACATCGGGCAGCAGCGGCACGCGCGTGGCGCGCGACACACCCAGCGCCTTGAGCTTGCCCGACTGCACGAAGGGCAGCGTGGCCAGCATGCCGTTCATCAGCACCTGGGTCTGGCCGCCGATCGTGTCCTGGATCGCCTGCGAACCGCCCTTGTACGGGATGTATTCCCACTTCGCGCCGCTCGCGCGTTCGACCGCCACGCCGGCCATGTGCGGCGCGCTGCCCATCGCGGTGACGGCGAAGTTCAGCTTGGTCGTTTTCGACAGCGCGACCAACTCCTTCAGGTTGTTCGCCGGCACCGAAGGGTGCACCACCAGCATGTGCGGCGAATAGGCGAGCATGCCGACACCGCGCAGGTCTTTGCTCGGGTCGAAGGGCAGCTTGTTGTAGACCGACGACGTGATCGCGAGCGCCCCCACATCGCACAACAGCAGCGTGTAGCCGTCGGCCGGCGACTTGGCGACCAGATCGGTACCGGTGTTGCCGTTGGCGCCGGGTTTGTTCTCGACGACGACGGTCGTTTTCAGCGCGTCGGCCAGCGGCTGGCTGATGGCGCGCGCAATGATGTCCGAGGAGCCTCCCGGCGTGTAGGGCACGATGAGGCGGATCGGTTTGGCTGGCCAGTCCTGGGCCAGCGCCAGGGTGCACGGAGCGAGCGCCGCCGCGAGCAGCAGGGTTCGGGTGAATTTCATTCGGATCTCCTGGTGGGCCCATCGAAGGCATATGTTGTCAGTCATCGTACAACTAAGCGGGCGAATGTCAACCGCTTTCGGGGTCGGGCAATTCACGCCGCAGCGGCGCTGTTGGCGCGCCGGCGCCGCTCGCGGCTGTTCGCGAGGTGCGTGCGCATCGCCGCGCGGGCGGCGTCCGGGTCCTGGTTGGCGATCGCGTCGCAGATGCTCTCGTGCTCGCTGTTCACCCGCCGCAGGTAGGCTCGGCGCTCCTCGCTCAATGCTTCGGCCGGGTCGAGCCGGGCGCGCGGAATGATCATCAGCCCGAGCGTGCCCATCAGGTCGCTGAAGTGCGGGTTCTGCGTGGCGCGCGCGATCTCGAGGTGGAACTGGAAGTCGGGCCCGACCGCGTCTCGGCCAGCCTCGATCGCGCTTGCAAAGGCGCCGAGCGCGGCGCGCATTTCGCGCAGGTTTTCCGGGGTGCGGCGCTGGGCGGCGAGGCCCGCGGCCTCGGTCTCGACACCGATGCGCAATTCGAGCACCGCGATCACGTCGCGCAACGTCTCGAACTGTTCGGGGGCGATGCGAAACGGCGTTGCATCGCCCAAGCCGATGACGAAGGTGCCGATGCCGTGGCGTGTCTCGACCAGGCCTGACGCCTGCAGCTTGGAAATCGCTTCGCGCACCACGGTGCGGCTGACACCGAACTCGGCCATGATGGCCGCTTCGGTCGGCAGCTTGTGGCCGGGCGCGATGCGGCCGTCACGCACCCGGTCGCCGATCGACTCGACCAACTGCAAGGCCAGCGGGCGCGCGCGTCGGCGCGTGGGGTGCATCAATTCCATCGGTGACCTCTTGTTCCCTGGGAGCGCTCAGGCTTGATTTTCGGCCACAAGCTGAGGAACTGTTGTACGATAACTGATGATCAATGATAGCCGCGTCAACACCACACTGGGTCGCTCAGTGTTGGGCCGACGCGGCTGCGTCCAGAGGAAACTCCTCGCAGCCCAGCTGCTTCGAGATCACCCGGCTCGCCCTCTGCAGCATGGCCACCACCTCGGGCTCGCGCGCGCTGTAGAAGCGAAAGCTGGGAAACGAAACGCTGATGCCGGCCAGCGGCTGCTTGAGTCGGTCAAACACCGGCACGGCCACGCAGCGGATGTGCTCGTCGAATTCCTCGCGGTCCTGGGCGAAGCCTTGCGTGCGCGTGCGCTGCAATTCGGCTTCGAAGTCGGCGCGGTTGACGATGGTTTTGTCGCGAAAGGCCTTGAACTCGTAGCCCTTCAGAATGCGCTCGCGCCGGGCCGCATCGCCCCAGGCCACGAGCACCTTGCCGATCGCCGTGCAGTGCAGTGGCGCGCGCCGGCCGACGCGCGAGTACATGCCCAGCATGTGACTCGAATCGACCTTGTGCACGTAGATGATTTCGCTGTCGATCAGCATGCCGAGGTGCACGGTTTCGCCGGTCAGCTCGGCCAGCTGTTGCATGGGCTCCCTGGCCAGCTCGACCAGGTCGGGGTACTGCAGCGCCTTGCTGCCGAGCTCGAACATCTTCATGGTCAGGCCATAACGCTCGCTGCTGCTTTCCTGCCGCACGAAGCCGAGGCTCTTCATCGTCTGCAGGAAGCGGTAGATCGTCGCCTTGGGCATGGCCAGGCGCACCGACAGCTCGGAAATGCCGGACTCGTTGTGCTCGGACAGCGCTTGCAGAATCGCGAACACCTTCAGAACCGCCGCCACCGATTCAGGCTGCTTGGGGTCGACTGCTTCGTCGTTCATTTGTTTCGAGTGCGCCGACATGCAGTTTCAAAGCCCACTCTCGTTGCCCAAGCCCGGCCCCGCCATCAAGTCGTGCATGAGCTCGGCAGGGATCACCGCGCCGCGGTGCTGAACCACGCGTGCGGCGAGCCGGTTGCCGGCCCGTGCGGACTGTGCCGGCGATGCGCCCGCCAGCCGCTCCGCGAAGTAGGCGCCGGCGAAAGAGTCGCCGGCGGCAGTGGTGTCGACAACGCGGCTCACCCGCTCGGTCGGCACTTCGAGCACCTCGGCTCCGGCGCTGCGCACCAGCGTGCTGCCGGCGCCACGCTTGACCACCACCTCGGCGCACGGCAGCGCCAGCGTGGCGCGCAACTGCGCGGCCGCATCGGCCTGGCCGTTCAGTGCCATCTCGTCGTCCAGCGTCACCAGGGCCACGCTGGCCAGTGCGTACATGCGCTCGTAACACGCGCGCGCGTCGGCGGCACTGGCCCACAGGCGCGGCCGGTAGTTGTTGTCGAAGGCCACCAGCGCGCCGCGCTCGCGCAAGCGCTGCGCCAACGCCATCAAGCGCTCGCGACCCGGCGGCGGCAGGATCGCCAGGCTGATGCCGCTGAGGTAGAACGCATCGATGGCGTCGGCCTGGCGCTCCAGCGGCGTGTCGCCGTCGGCGGTGTCGAAGTACGAGCGCGCCGCGCTCTGATCGCGCCAGTAGCTGAACTGGCGCTCGCCGGCCGCATCGACGGTGATCTGGTACAGGCCGGGCAGCCGCCCCGGGAGCCGGCGCACGCAGCCGAGGTCAAGCCCTTCGGCCTGCCAGCGCGCGGTGAGGCCGGCGCTCAGCGGGTCGTCGCCCACGGCGGTGGCGTAGCCCACCTGCAAGCCATGGCGGCGCCCGCAGCGCGCCAGGTAGACGGCGGTGTTGAAGCTGTCGCCGCCATAACCCTGGTGCATCGTGCCGAAGGCTTCGCCCTGCAGCTCAAGCATGCATTCGCCGAACGAAACCACCCGTTGAGTTCGAGCCATGGATTCCCCTAGAGATTTTGAAACGTCGTTTCGTTATTCTAAGAAACTTGAGTCGAACACGCCATGACTGAAAGCCCGCGCCCCGCCCGCCCGTTCTCTCGCTTGCTGCTGACCGGCGCCGCCGGCGCGCTGGGGCGCTCGCTCGCGCCAACGCTGCGCGCGGTCTGCGATCAGCTCGTGATCTCCGATCTGGCCGGGCCGCTGGCCACTCTGGGCGAGCCCGGCGCCGTGGCCTGCGACCTGTCTCAGGCCGGCGAGGTGGCGCGCTTGCTCGAGGGCGTCGATGCGGTCGTGCACCTGGGCGGGGTTTCGGTCGAGGGCCCGTTCGAGCCGATCCTGCAGGCCAACATCCGCGGCCTGTTCAATCTGTACGAAGCGGCGCGCCTGGCCGGCACGCGGCGCATCGTTTATGCAAGCTCGAACCACGTGACCGGCTGCTACGAACAGGGCCGGCGCATCGGGCCCGACGACCCGGTCCGGCCCGACGGCTTCTACGGCGTGAGCAAGCTGTTCGGCGAGGGCCTCGCGCACATGTACTTCGACCGTTTTGGCATTGAAACGGTGTGCCTGCGCATCGGCACGGCAGTGCCCAAGCCGGCCGAACGGCGTGAGCTCTCCACCTGGCTCAGCCTGGCCGACCTCGACCGGCTGGTGGTCGCTTCGCTGACTGCACCCGGCGTGGGCTGCACCATCGCCTACGGCGTGTCGAACAACCCGCGCGGCTGGTGGGACAGCGCCGACGCCTGGGAGCGCATCGGATACGTGCCACACGATTCCTCGGAGGTGTTCGCCGACAAGGTTCAGCACATCACGGCCGACCCGGCCACGCCGATGGCGCGGCTGCAAGGCGGCCGCTTCCTCGGAGTCGGGCCGTTCGAGTTCCCCCCTTCACACCCCACGACCCGGAGACCTGAATGACATTCAAACCCCAACTGATCGCACTGGCCGCGCTGGCCGCTTGCGGCCTGGCCAGCGCCACCGAATTCCGCTCTGCCGACACCCACAACGCCGATGACTACCCGACCGTCGCCGCGGTCAAGTACATGAGCGAACTGCTCGAGAAGAAGAGCGGCGGCAAGCACAAGATCAAGGTCTTCAACAAGCAGGCGCTCGGCAGCGAAAAGGAAACCATCGACCAGGTCAAGATCGGCGCGCTCGATTTCACACGCGTCAACGTCGGCCCGATGAACGCCATCTGCCCGCTGACCCAGGTGCCGACGATGCCGTTCCTGTTCAGCTCGATCGCGCACATGCGCAAGTCGCTCGACGGCCCGGTCGGCGAAGAAATCCTCAAGAGCTGCGAAGCGTCCGGCTTCGTCGGCCTGGCCTTCTACGACAGCGGCGCCCGCTCGATCTACGCCAAGAAGCCGATCAAGACCGTGGCCGACGCGAAGGGCCTGAAGATCCGCGTGCAGCAGTCCGACCTGTGGGTCGCACTGGTCAGTGCGATGGGCGCCAACGCCACGCCCATGCCTTACGGCGAGGTCTACACCGGCTTGAAGACCGGGCTGATCGATGCGGCCGAGAACAACATCCCGTCGTTCGACACCGCCAAACACGTCGAAGCCGTGAAGATCTATTCCAAGACCGAGCATTCGATGGCGCCCGAGATCCTGGTGATGTCCAAGGTCGTGTGGGACAAGCTGCCCAAGGCCGAGCAAGACATGATCCGCGCGGCGGCCAAGGAATCGGTGCCCTTCGAGCGCCAGAAGTGGGACGAGCAGGAAGCCAAGTCGCTCGCCAACGTGAAGGCCGCTGGGGCCGAGATCGTCGAAGTCGACAAGAGCTCGTTCCAGGCCGTGATGGCGCCGGTGTACGACAAGTTCATGACCACGCCCGACATGAAGCGACTGGTGAAGGCCGTTCAAGACAACAAGTAGCCCGCACCAGGCGGCGCAGTCTCCCGGGGAGGGGGTTCATGTTCACCAAGTTCTGCGCCGCGCTGTCCAAGCTCAGCCTGATCCTGGCCGTGGTCGGCTTGATCGCGGTCATTCTGTGCGTGCAATGGCAGGTCATCGGCCGCTACGTCTTCAACGACACACCGACCTGGGCCGAGGCCCTGGCGCTGCTGTTGGTGCTGTTCGTCACCGCGTTCGGCCTGGCCGTCGGGGTGCGGGACGCCGGCCACATCGGCCTGGAGTCGCTGGTCGTGCTGCTGCCCGAAGCGTGGCAGCACCGCATCGAAATCCTCATCCACGTGCTCGTCGGCAGCTTCGGCGTGATGATGGTGTACGGCGGCTGGCAATGGATGGTCGGCAAGTGGGGTGAAAAGAAACCGATGCTGCCCGTGCCCGACGGCATCGACTACCTGCCGCTGGTGATCGCCGGCGCGCTGATCGTGCTGTTCTCGATCGAACACATCGTCGCGCTCCTGCGCGGCGTCGACGTGGAGCCGGCATGGAACTGACCGTTCTCGGCGTCAGCTTCACGGCCCTGTTGCTGCTTGGCGTGCCGGTGGCGTTTGCGATCGGCTTGTCGTCGGTGGCCACCATCATCGCGGCCGGGCTGCCGATGGCGGTGGTGTTCCAGAAGATGGTCGGCGGGATGCAGGTGTTCTCGTTCCTCGCCATTCCGTTCTTCGTCTTCGCCGGCGAGCTGATGCTCTATGGCGGCATCGCCGACCGCATCGTGCGTTTTGCCAACAGCCTGGTCGGCCACGTGCGCGGCGGCCTGGGCATGAGCAACGTGATCGGCTGCACGCTGTTCGGTGGTGTCGCCGGCTCGCCGCTGGCCGACGTGTCGGCGATGGGCTCGGTGATGATCCCGCTGATGAAGAAGGAAGGTTACGACGCCGACTACGCGGTCAACGTCACGACCCACGCCGCGCTGGTCGGCGCCTTGATGCCGACTTCGCACAACATGATCATCTACACGCTCGCCACCTCGGGCATCGCTTCGGTCAGCGTGCTCAGCCTGATCCTGGCGGGGCTGGTGCCGGCGCTGATCCTGACGTTGTGCAACCTGGGCGCGGCCTACTACGTGGCCGTGCGGCGCGGTTACCCGACCCGCGGCGCCTTCCCCGGCTGGGGCGAAGTGGGCCGTGCGTTCGCGGCTTCGCTGCCGGGCCTGCTGGTGGTCGTGATCATTCTGGTGGGCATCTTGTCGGGCGCGTTCACGGCCACCGAGTCGGCGTCGATCGCGGTCGCGTGGGCGCTCTTGATCACGGTGTTCGTCTACAAGTCGCTGTCGTGGCACAACTTCATGAAGGCCTGCGCCAAGGCCTGCAAGACCACCGGCGTGGTGCTGCTGCTGATCGGCATCTCGGCCGCATTCGGCTACTTCATGGCGCTCTACGAAGTGCCGCAGATGACCGGCGAGCTGATGAAGAAGGTGAGCAGCGAGCCCTGGGTCATCTTCCTGATGGTCAACATCCTGCTGTTCGTTCTGGGCACCTTCCTCGACATGGCGGCAACGATCCTGATCTGCACGCCGATCTTCCTGCCGATCTGCCAGCAGTTCGGCATGGACCCGGTGCAGTTCGGCATCGTGATGCTGATCAATTGCGCGCTCGGCTTGAACACGCCGCCAGTCGGCACGGTGCAATTCGTCGGTTGCGCGATCGGCGGTGTTTCGGTCGGCCAGGTGATGCGTTCGATCGCCCCGTTCTACGGCGCCCTGGGCTTGTGCCTGATGCTGGTGACTTACGTGCCGGCGTTTTCGCTCTGGCTGCCTGGCCTGTTCAAATGAAGCAGGATCGCCCGCGCGCATGAGAACGGCGGTTTATGTTTCGAACGCCGAGAGCGCTGACATCTCGGTGCTGCACCTCGACGACACCAGCGGGGCCTTGACGCCCGTGCAGCGTGTCGACGCGGGCGGCGTGGTGATGCCGCTCGCGCTCAGCCCCGATGCCGGTTTCCTCTATGCCGCGCGGCGCTCGGCCCCGTTCGCGGTTCTGAGCTTCGCGATCGACCCGGCGAGCGCCGAGCTGTCGCTGCGCGGCGAAGCGCCGCTGCCACAAAGCATGGCCTACATCACCACCGACCGCAGTGGCCGGCATCTGTTGAGCGCCTCGTACCATGCCCACGTCGTCGCCGTGAACGCCATCGACGGTGACGGCCTGGCGCAGGCGGCCACCCAGGTGCTGCCCACCGGGCTCAACGCGCACGCGATCTGCACCGACCCGTCGAACCGCTTCGCCTTCGTCACCAACCTGGGCGCCGGAGTCGTCTTGCAGCTGCGCTTCGACGCGAGCAGTGGCCAGCTCGTGCCCAACGTACCACCCAGCATCGCGGTGCGGGCCGGGGCCGGGCCGCGCCATATCGCCTGGCACCCCGCCGGTCACGTGCTCTACCTGCTCAACGAACTCGACGCGACGATCGATGTGTTCGCCTTCGACCCGGAGCGCGGCACGCTGGCGCAGCTGCAGACCGTGGCCAGCCTGCCGCGCGGCTTCGACGGCATCCCCTGGGCCGCCGACCTGCACCTCACACCCGACGGCCGCTTTCTGTACAGCAGCGATCGGCGCAGCCACACGCTCGCCGGGTTCGCCGTCGACGCATCGACAGGGCTGCTGAGCCTGCTCGGCCACACGCCCGCGCCGGCCGAACCGCGCGGCTTCAACATCACGGCCGACGGCCGCTGGCTGATCGCGGCGGGGCAGGCGGCGCACCGCGTCGGTGTCTACCGCATCGACCCGCAGAGTGGCGCACTCGACGGCGTGAGCGAGCAGGCGGTGGGCCGCGGGCCGAACTGGGTCGAGACGGCGAACTTCGCTTGAACGGCGCGTAGGACGCAGCCGACACGGCGTTGCGCCGTCGGCCGGTGGCTTCGCCGACGTGGCGACCCTAAGGTTGTGGCTCTTGAATTCGAAGGAGCACACATGAACAAGGCCAAACTCATTCTCGCCGCCGCAATCGTCGGCCTGTCGTCCGCAGCGATGGCCGACACGGCCCGCGAGGAGCGCATGAACGAGGCGCTCGAGAACTACCGCAGCAGCGAGACCGCCGCGAAGAACCCGGCACCGGGGCCGTTCGCCCGTGCCGAAAATGCCACCAAGCGTGGGCTGCACAAGGCGGGTGACGCGATCGAGACGACCGCCAAGCGCACCGGCGAAGGCGTCGCCGCCGGCGCACACAAGGCTGGCAACGCGCTGCGCCGCACCGGCGAGAAGATCAAGGAATCGACCACGCCGGCGCAATAACACCCGCACACCGCAACCGGGCAGACATCACTGCCCGGGCATGCCGCCGACCTCGCCGCTGCGCCAGGTCGGCGTTTCGCGTGGCCCGCCGTAAACTGCAACACACGATTGCAACTTGCGAGGACCGCGATGAAGCTCCACCCGACACTGATGGCTGCCGCCCTGACCCTCGGCTCCCTGCACGCGCTCGCCCAGACCCAGGTACCGGGCCTGTGGGAACACAGCTTCAAGATGAAGTCGGAAGACGCCGAGACCGACAAGGCCATGGCCGACATGCAGAAGCAGATGGCCGCCATGCCGCCCGAGCAGCGAAAGCAGATCGAGCAGATGATGGCCAGCCGCGGCATGAGCATGGGCGCGCAGGGCAGCGTCGTGAAGGTCTGCGTGACCAAGGAAGACGTCGCCCGCAAGGCCGAGCCGCAGTTCCGCGAAGGCTGCACGCAGCAGGTGCTGCAGCGCACTGCGAACTCCATGAAGGTCAAGTTCGAATGCACCCGGCCGCAGCCGATGAGTGGCGAGGGCGAAATGACCTTCATCAGCGACAAGGCGTACACCGGCAAGTCGACCGTGACCTCGCAGGCCAACGGCAAGAGCCAGCAGATGACGATGGAAATGGCGGGCAAATGGCTTGCGGCCGACTGCGGTGACGTGAAGCCGAGGCCGGCACCGGCCAAGTGACGGCGCGCGCAGCGGGTTCTGTTCCGGCGCCGGGGCCGTGGGCCGTCGTCGTGGCGGGCGCGGTGGCGCTCGCGGTCGCGATGGGCATCGGCCGCTTCGCGTTCACGCCGCTCCTGCCGATGATGTTGCACGACGGTGTGATCGACCTGCCCGCAGCGAGCTGGCTGGCCAGCGCCAACTACCTGGGTTACCTGGCCGGTGCACTGCTGTGCACCTTTCAGCCGTGGATCTGGGCGCGTGTGACGCGCCTGCCACCGATCGACGCGCCGTGGATGCTGCGCGCCGGGCTCGTCGCCACCGGCGTGCTCACACTCGGCATGGCCGTGCCCTGGCCGGCTGGGTGGCCGCTGCTGCGTTTTGCCGCCGGCGTGGCGAGCGCGCTCGTGTTCGTCTACACCTCGGGCTGGGTGCTGTCGCAGGTGGCGCGCCTGCAGGCCCCGGCGATGGGTGGCGTGATGTACACCGGGCCGGGTGCAGGCATTGTCGTCAGCGGGCTGTTCGCGAGTGCGATGGTGCAGTGGCACTGGCATGCGGCGCAAGCCTGGCTGGTGTTCGGCGTATTGGCCTTCGTGCTCAGCGCGCTCGTCTGGCGCACCTTCGGGCGCGGTGAGTCGGCACGACCGGTGGCGCCGGCCGGCGCCGATTCGGCCGCGGCGAGCGGCCCGCACGGCGCGATCGAAGTGGGCTGCCTGTGCGTGGCCTATGGCATCGCCGGCTTCGGCTACATCGTCACCGCGACCTTCCTGCCGGTGATCGCCCGCGCCGCCTTGCCCGGCTCGGCCTGGCTCGACATGTTCTGGCCGATCTTCGGCTTCGGCGTGTTCTGCGGTGCGCTGATCGCGAGCCGGCTGCGTGTCAGCGGCGACCTGCGTCTGCTGCTGGCGGGGGCGTATGTCATCCAGGCCGCGGGCATCGCGGTCGGTGTGTGGAGCCCGAGCCTGGCGGGTTTTGCGATCGGCAGCCTGATGCTCGGTTTGCCGTTCACCGCGATCACCTTCTTCGCGATGCAGGAAGTGCGGCGCCTGCGCCCGGCGCTCGCCGCGAGTTTCATGGGCCTCGCGACGGCGATGTACGGCATCGGCCAGATCGTGGGCCCCCCGCTGGTGGCATTGCTGCTGCGCCACAGCGGCAGCGCCGGCGCCGGCTTCACGCGCGCGCTGCAGGTCGCGATGGGGGCCTTGCTGGGCGGCGCCTTGATCTACCTGTGGATGGTGCGCGCGTACCCGATGCGCCGGGCCGAGGCCGCATGACACGCATCGAACCCATCGACCAGCGCGAGCTGTCGGTCGCACGGAATATCCACGCCGTTTTGCTGCTCGCGCATGCACAGGAAGCACGGTTGCTGAAGGTCAAGGTGTTCGTGCCGATGGCACAAACGCCCGAAGACCTGCAGCGTGGCAATGCATTTTTTCTGGGCGCGCTGCGCGGCGAGGCCCTGCTCGCCTGCTTGAGCCTCGTGCCCGACGACGAACCGGGCCAGATCGGCATCGGTGCGCTCGTCGTGCACCCGGATCAGCAACGCCAGGGTCTGGCACGGCGGCTCGTGGCCGAAGCGCTGCGCCGCTGCGCGGGGCAGGTGATTTCCGTGACCACCGGCGCGCTCAACACACCCGCGCTGGCCTTGTACCGCGGGCTCGGCTTTGTCGAATACCGCCGCGGCACACTCGGCGCGGAAGCGCTCGAAGTCGTCAAGCTGCGCCGCGCGGCGCCGGGCCATCCCGTCGGAGCCAACGCACTGTGAGGCTCAGCCGCCGGCCCGCTTGACCGTGTGCCCCTGCGCCTTCAGCAGCGCGATGACACGCTCGCAGTGCTCGCCCTGCACCTCGATCACGCCGTCTTTCACGGTGCCGCCGGAGCCGCAGGCCGCCTTCAGTTGTTTGCCGAGCTGGGCCAGCGCGGTGGCATCGAGCGCCAGCCCCTTCACGAGCGTCACGCCCTTGCCGGCGCGCCCCTTGGTCTCGCGCGAGACCCGCACGATGCCGTCACCGGCCGGCGCCGCGCCGGCCTGTTTGCACACGCAGGCGGCCACCGGCATGCGGCAGGCCGGGCACATGCGGCCGGCGTCGGTGGAATAGACCAGCCCGCCGGTCGGGCGGCTCGCTTTCATCGATTGATAATGCGTGCGCCGGTCAGCTGCTCTTGCGCTTCGACCAGCGACGGCACGTACTTGGCGCCGTGCCCGAGCGCGCTGGCCAGCGCCAGCGACTGGTGCACCGCCTCGCCGACGAGCGACGGCACGTTCAGCGATTCGGCCAGGTGGGTGTAGTAGCGCAGGTCCTTGCGCGCGTTGTCGAGCTCGAACTTCAGGCCCGCCATGTCGCCGTTCAGCGTCTTCGCCATCGCCTGGAACAGGCCCGAGTTCACCGCGCCGGCCGACACCAGCTCGACCAGCTTGTGCAGGTCGACCCCCGCGCGCTGGCCGACCGCGAAGGCTTCGGCGGTGGCGGTGCAGATCGCCTGGGCGATGAAGTTGTTGAGCAGCTTGATCGTGTGGCCCGCGCCCGGGCCCCCGACGTGGATCACGTTTTCGGCGAAGCGCTCGAGCACCGGCTTGAGCTGCGCGAAGTGGGCGTCGCTGGCGCCCACCATCACGTTGAGCCGGCCCGCTTCGGCTTCGACCGGCGTGCGCGCCAGCGGCGCGTCGATGAAGCTCACGCCCACCGCTGCGCACTGCTCGCGCAAGCGGGTGGTCGAATCAGGCTCGCTGGTCGAACAGTCGACGATCACGAGGCCGGCGCGTGCGCCTGCCAGCAGGCCCTGCGGGCCCAGCACCGCCGCTTCGACCTGCGGCGAGCCGGTGACGCAGAGGAAGACGATCTCGCAGCCGCGGGCCAGCGCCGCCGCCGAGTCGGCTTCGGTCGCGCCGGCGGCCAGCAGGTCGGCCACGCGCTCGCGGTTGCGGTGCACCGTGAGTGCAAGCGGGTGGCCCTTGGCGCGCAGGTTCTTCGCGATGCCGTGGCCCATCATTCCCGAGGCGCCGATGAATCCGAGTGTCTGCATGGTGTGCTCCGCGTGCTGTGGTGGCGCGATTGTTCAACATGCGCGCCGAACATGCCGAGAGGGGTGTTTGCACAGGCTTACAAAATGGGCGTGAACCCGCGGCGCGTACCGGCCGACAAGTTGACATCGGCGCAGCTCTTGTTCATTCGCCCGCGCCGGGCGACAAGGAATTCACCATGACCACGCTGTCTTTGTCCTTCAACTTCGCCACCACGTACGCCCCTCAAGCCGTCGCCAAACCGGCCCTTGAGACAGCGTGCAAGACGGCGCCGGTGCCGGCCGACGATTCGGATTGCGAAGCAAAGCGGCCGGCCGCGCGGCAGAACCGGCTGGAACAGGCGATGCTGTCGGCACTGCGCGAGCTGGGCTTCGGCGGCACGAGTACGTCGCCGGCAGCGCCGGCCGCGCCGACAGCGCCTGCGGCGAGTGCGTCGACATCCACGACCGCATCGAGTGCCAGCGCCACCGCTACCAGCAGCGCCGCTACCGCTGCCCCGACCACCGAGACTCCAGCCGCCACGGCCACCCCCGGCAGCGTCGAATCGGCCGTGCACCAGTTCGCCTACGCCCTGTTCCAGGCCCTGCGCCAGAGCGACAGCGGGAAGAACTCTTCCGACGACGACTCCGGCCGCGCCGAAGGCCACCACCGGCACCACCATCACCATCACGAAGGTCGGCGCTACGGCGACATCGCGCAGCGCCTCGAAGCGCTGTCGCAGACTGTCGGCGCATCCGCCCCCACCCCGGCCGCCGCGACGGCGCCCGCCACAACGGCGGCCGCACCTGCGCCAGCGGCTGCACCCGCACCCGCTCCCGCGGGCACCACGGCCGCGCCGGCCGCGAAGAACACCCTGCTCCACGCGTTCACGAAGTTGTTCAGTGCCCTCAAGTCGCAGACCCCCGCTGCCGCACCGACCGCCGCCGACACCACCTCAGCCGCCGATGCCACCGACATCGCCGAGAAGCTGCGCCAGTTCCTGCACAGCCTCGCGCAAGCGATGGCGCCGCATGCGATGGACAGCGTGCAGCACGCGCAGGTCGGCGGGCTCGTCAACGTGACCGCCTGATCGCAGCGCTGCCCACGCTCCCTACAATGGGTCGGACCCGATTCCCGACCCCTGCGGCGCCACCCGCGCCGGCGCGGTTCGTGATTCGCCACCCACCCCTGGCGGAGAAACACGTTGGCAGTACACCCCATCGCGCGCAAGCGCCCGCAGCGGCGTTCAGCGCTCGCTGCTCTCGCGATCACCTTCACGCTCGCGGCCTGCGGTGGCGGCGGGGACTCCGGCGTCGCGAACAGCCCCGGCATCCCGCCGTCGTCGCAATCGGCGCAGCAGTGCAGCCCCGACAACACCTACGCCTCGGCGTCGCTGAAGACCGGCAGCCTGACGATCGAGAAGCAGTGGCTGCGTTCCTACTTCGATGAGGCCTATCTCTGGTACGACGAAGTGCCTGCCGTCGATGCCAGCGCAGCGCCCTACCTCGGCGTCGTGTACACGGCGACCAAGAACTACTTCAACGCGCTGAAGACGAAGGCCAAGACGGCATCGGGCAGCGACAAGGACCGATTCGGCTTCACCTACCCCACGGCGTTGTGGAACGCGCTGTCGCAATCGGGCGTGGTAGCCGGCTACGGTTTCGAGCCGGTGTTCGGGTCCCTCTCGATCGACGACACGCATCCGCACCGCAACATCCGCATCGCCTACATCGAGCCCGGCACCGAAGCGGCGAGCAAGGCGCTGCGCCGCGGTGACCAGGTCGTGAGCGTCGACGGCGTTTCCGCCGACGACGACACGCAGATCGGCGTGGCCATATTGAACGACGCGATGTTCCCCGACACCACCGGCGTGACCCACAGCTGGGTCTTCAGCCGCAGCGGCGCCGCCAACTTCAGCGTGACGCTGACCACCGCCAACATCACGAAGAACCCCGTGCTCAGCTACAGCGTGATCACCGCGCTCGACAACAAGAAGGTGGGCTACATGGTCTTCAACGACCACCTCGCCACGGCCGAAGCGCAGCTTGTCGAAGCGGTCAACTATTTCCAGGCCCAGGGCGTCGACGACCTCGTGCTCGACGTGCGCTACAACGGCGGCGGTTACCTCTACATCGCCAGCGAGCTGGCCTACATGATCGCCGGGCCGGCACGTGTGCAGAGCAAGTTCTTCGAGCAGCTCGGCTACAACAACAAGCGCGGCGCCGGCAGCACGACGCCGTTCTACAACACCAGCACCGCCAACGCGGCGCTGCCCACGCTCAGCCTGCCGCGGGTCTACGTGCTGACGCAGGGCGACACCTGTTCGGCCAGCGAATCCGTCATCAACGGCCTGCGCGGCGTGGATGTGGATGTGCGCCTGATCGGCGGCACGACCTGCGGCAAGCCCTACGGCTTCACCGCGAAAGACAACTGCGGCATCTCGTACTTCCCGATCGAGTTCAAGGGCGTGAACGCCAAGGGCTTCGGTGACTACCCCGACGGCTTCATCCCCGCCGGCACCGGCGCGACCGGCGTGCCGGGTTGCACCGCCAGCGACGACCTGAGCCACGCGCTCGGCGACACCAGCGAAACGATGCTCGCCACCGCGCTCGCCTACCGCAGCACCGGCGTCTGCCCGGTGCTCTCGGTCGGCGGACTGGACCAGGCGCAGTCGGCCGGCCGCGCTGCGGCAAGCGGCTTCATGGTGCGCGGCCCGGCGCGCGAGAACCGGCTCTTGGCACCGGGCCGCTGACAGGTGCATTGATGAAGTCGCTCGGCAAAAAACCTGCTGGCCTGCGGCTCGAGCGCATGAAGGGCTCCAAGCTCTGGGCCGGCGACGGGTTCCGAAACGTCCACCCGATCCAGCCCGGCCTGCGTGACGCGGCCGCGCCGCGCGTGACGCTGAGCGAGTTCCTGTGCGGCGGCGAACGCCGCGTTCCAAAAGCCGCGTTGCCGTCGCTCGACCCGCTCTCGGCGTGGGCGAAGCCGCCCGACACCGGCCTGCGCGCCACCTGGCTCGGCCACTCGACCGTGCTGATCGAGATCGACGGTCTGCGCGTGCTGACCGACCCGGTCTGGGGGCCACGCGCTTCGCCCTCGCGCCTGGCGGGGCCGAAGCGTTTCCAGCCCGTGCCGGTGGCCTTGCGCGCGCTGCCGCCGATCGACCTGGTCTTGGTTTCGCACGACCACTACGACCACCTCGACTACCCGACGATCCGCGAGCTCGCGAAGATGCAGGTGCCGTTCGTGACCTCGCTCGGCGTTGGCGCGCACCTCGAAGCCTGGGGCGTCGCGCCCGAGCGCATCACCGAGCTCGACTGGTGGGAATCGCACACGCTGCCGGGCAGCGAACTCAGCGTCACGGCCGCGCCCTCGCAGCACTTCTCGGGCCGCGGCCTGAAAGACCGCAACGCCACGCTGTGGTCGTCGCTGGTGGTCCGCACGCCCAAGCATTCGGTCTTCTTCAGCGGCGACACCGGCCTGACGAGCGAGTACGTGACGATCCACGAGCGCTTCGGCAAGTTCGACCTGGTGATGCTCGAAGTGGGCGCCTTCCACCCGTCCTGGGGCGACATCCACCTCGGCCCCGAGCACGCGCTCGAAGCGCTCGCGCTGCTCGGTGGCGGCGCCTTCCTGCCGGTGCACTGGGGCACCTTCAGCCTGGCGCTGCACGACTGGGACGCGCCGGCCGAAACCCTGCTCGCGCTCGGGCCGAAGCAGGGCGCGCAGCTCGTGATGCCGCGCCTGGGCGAAGCGGTCGAACCGTCGCGCGCCGAAGCGGTCACGCCGTGGTGGCGCGAGGTCGATGCGCGGGCACGTGCCAAGGTGCAGCCCGCCGAGCCGGTGCCGATGACGCTGCCCAAGGAAATGCCCTGGCCGGTCGATTGAGTCGCCGAAGTCAAGTCGCCTTCGTGCGAAATCTGGCGGTGATTCGCCCGCTTGATCTGCGTTTCACGCAGCCCGGGGTGAGCCCACACTGCGCAGATCGTCAGCGCACGGCCCGTGCGCACCGGAAGGAAACCGCATGAGCCTCAATCTTCACCGCGAACGCGCCTACTACCTGGCCCACCAGGACGTTCTGGCGCAGCTCTACGACGGCCAGGTCATCGTCATCAAAGGCGACGTGGTGCTCGGCGCCTACGACGACGCGGCCTGGGCCGCACCGCAAACGCGCAAGCGTTATGCGGGTGGCGCTTTCCTCGTCGAAAAGGTGGCGGCGGTTTCGCACCGTGCCGAATACGCCGCCCGGTGAGCATCTGCAACGGCCGCGTTGAGCCGTAGCCGGCTGCACCGCGACCGGCCGGTTTGAGTTAGGGTCGCGGCCATGCCGATGCCCTCGACACCCCCCAGCCGCCGATGGCGGCTGCCCGCCCTGCTGGTGCTGCTGGCCGCCGTGCTCGCCGGTTGTGCCTCGGGCCCGCCGCGCAGTGGCTCGTCCGCCCCATCGGCCGACCGCGACGGTGTGGAAGCCAACCCGCCGACCGACCTGGCGCGTGTGCCCGACGCCGAACCGAAGCTCGAGCCGATCCGCAGCGGTGGTCCGAACAAGCCCTACGCGGTGCTCGGCCGCGACTACACCCCGATCACGCAGGACGCGCCCTTCACCGAACGTGGCCTGGCATCGTGGTACGGCCGCAAGTTCCACGGCCGCCGCACCGCCAGTGGCGAGGTCTACAACATGTACGCGATGACGGCGGCGCACCCGACGCTCCCCATCCCGAGCTATGCGCGCGTGCGCAACCCGGCCAACGGCCGCGAGGTGGTGTTGCGCATCAACGACCGCGGGCCCTTCCACCCGGGGCGCATCGTCGACCTGAGCTACACCGCGGCCTTGAAGCTCGACCTGCTGCGCGGCGTGGGCGCGGTCGAGCTGCAGCGCATCACCTTCGACGACATTCGCACCGGCGCGTGGCGGCGTGAGGGCGAGCCCTTGCGGCTGGCCGAAGCGAGCACGGCCGTGACGCCGTTGCCTGTTGTGGCGGCGGTCGCGCCCGCAGCGGTCGAGCCCCAGACGACTGCCACGCCGCCCGAGACCACGGCATCGGCCGCCCCAGCCACGCCCTTGGCCGACACGAACCCGGTGGCCGACGGCCCCGCCGCTCGTGCCTACACGCGGCCCGCGCGCGGCTTCTGGGTGCAACTCGGCGCCTTCTCGCAGCGCGACGGCGCCGAGGGCTTTCACAAGCGGGTCAGCAACGAGGCCGACTGGCTCGCGCCGCTGCTCGCGGTCTTCAGCGATGCGTCGGTGTTCCGCCTGCAGGCCGGCCCCTACCCGAGCCGCGACGAAGCGCGCGGCGTGGCCGAGCGGGTGCGTGTGGCGCTGCAGCTGGTGCCGGTGATCGTGGAGCGGCGTTAGGCGCACCAGATCACTTCGAGCGGAACACGATCTCCTTCATCCGCGCGAGTTTCGGCGTCACCACCGGAATCGTCAGCATCGTGCTGAGCACAGCCATCAGCAGCAGGGCCGTGAACGTTTCGTTCGTGATGATCTGCTTGTCGAGCAGCACGTTGACGAAGATGATCATGATCAGCGCCTTGGTCTGCAGCAGCCAGCCGATCAGCGAACCTTCCCCCGGCTGCCACTTCAGGATCTTGCCGGCGATGTGGGTGCCGATCAGCTTGCCCGAGACCGAAGCGATCAGCAGTGCCGCGGCGGCGATGAACACCGCCGCGCCGCCCACCTGCCAGTTG
>Ga0307516_10000746_pt1 | contig 44281 bp, 69 predicted proteins | sample 19_EM_MG_FD_203310 | JGI IMG/M metagenome (GOLD analysis project Ga0307516, IMG submission 203310) | Populus trichocarpa ectomycorrhiza microbial communities from riparian zone in the Pacific Northwest, United States - 19_EM | ecosystem: Host-associated > Plants > Roots > Unclassified | place... | reverse complement strand
CGGATAAGTGAGCTTTAGCGCAATTACAGGCGGGCATGTGACTCCATGATGATGACACGTCGGTTCGGTTGGGGGTTCGCGCTTTCGGTTTGTAGGGAAACAGAGACGAATCCCCAAAGTCTCACATCGACCACGTTCAGGTCGTCTGTCTCTCATTTTATTTCCAGCCTTCGTCAATCCCGGTCATGCTTTGGCTGGGAGGCATTGGCCCGGTCCGATGAACCGGGTCCCGGGACGCCCTTGATCGGCTCCTTCCTCTCTTCACCCGTGAGACTTCGCCTGCTGCCCTGCCCAGCATGAACAAGCGGGTGCTCAGCATACAGTCCCACGTCACCTACGGGTATGTGGGAGGCAAGGCCGCTGTCTTTCCTCTCCAGTGTCTGGGCTACGATGTCGACGTGCGTGGCTGGAATTCTCAACGCAAACAATGACCCTCAGGTTGACGTAAACTCAAGGTCATCAACACTGTCAACTTCTCCAATCATTCAGGTGCGGTCCTGTGCTCGAAACCACATCACCATTTGACTGTTGTGCAGGCTATGGTCAATTTGGTGGCACCCGAACCTCTGCTTCGGAGTTGCGGCAAATCCTCCAGATAATGGAAGAAAATCAGCTCCCCGATCCGTCTCGGCTGCTCACGGGTGAGTCTGTTCCTCGATAGACGTTTGTAATCTGATCCACAGCCGACTACAGGTTACGTACCCGGTCCAGAGGCCCTGTCCGTCGTTCAAGAGGTCGCGGAGAAACTGCGGAAGCGCCGTCCAAAGCTGATATACCTCCTAGACCGTAAGCCCTCCCAAACGGCTACCGTCCGCTGCAGCTGAACGGAAAGGTGACCTCAGCCGTCTTGGGTGATTCCGGCGTTCTGTACGTCTCACCCAGTGTGGTGTCAATATACCGGGCGATGCTCCCGCTCTCCACCATAATCACCCCAAACTGGTTTGAGGTTGAGTGAGTGCCTGTCGTCCCCACTGCGCGCGATCCGCTTAACACTATTTCCGCCAGGACCCTGACAGATATCAGAATTGCAGACGCGATGGCACTACGTGATGCGATTAGGAAGCTGCACGAAGAATACCAGGCCCCGAACGTCGTGGTCAGCTCCATCCCAATGAAACCTTGGCTTGCAGCGTTTCTGCCGGACGAGGTACCCAAGGGCCAGCCAACAGATCTCTTGTGTATCTCTTCATCGAAGAGCGATCCGGAGAAGAGCTCGGTTGTTCACGCACGCAGGGTACCCCTGATTTCCGGGTACTTTTCTGGAGTTGGGGATCTCTTCTCCGCACTGGTCCTTGCTCACTTCGATCCTGATGGCAAATCGCCATTGTCGGATGCCGTCGGAACGGCCTTGATGAAGACTCACGCGATTGTGCAGTTAACCGACGCTTACACACAATCTCTAGATGAGGCGGATAGAACAAGTACAGACGACGAATTAGACGAGAAGGATCCTATGCGACTTGTCCGTCGGATGCGGGGGAGAGAACTCAGGCTCATCCAGGGTCAAGACATCATCCGGGGTGAAGGCCTGAGACACGAGATGAAAGCGTGGGAAGCCTTCTGGTAGAGAGGATTACATAATCCATCACCCTCAACTGTAATTACTATTTTTGGAAAGCGTGCTCTTCCTCTGTTACGGTCACCGTTAACTCAACTCCCACCCTCTTTTTTACGCTCTTTACACCACTCGCGCCATGGACGCTCACCGAAGGATGGCCCGTCGCCAGGCGTTCAGCGGAGACCCCTTCGACTCCACTGGCGGTCTTGTAACCAAGACTTCATGTCCGTCTCATGCCTCGCTATATGCATTTCATCTCCCACCACTGACCGCTCTCATAATCTGCAGCCATCCCCGTTGTTACGAACAAGCCGCCGCCGTCGACGGTTAACCAACCTCCTTCGACGACCAGCTCATCTTCAACTTCCTCGACCTCTTCCACCACCTCTTCGTCCTCTTCGTCCTCTTCAAGCTCTTCGTCGACTCCCTCCTTGGTCACGCCTTTGCCCACGCCAACTGGCACTTCGGTTCGCTTTCCCCATTTGCTTCTTTGTTCATCGTGCTGAATCCGAATCTACCAGACCCCGGTTCGGCAGACGCCATCATTCCGGACTACCTCGTTCACTCAGCCCAGGCCCACTTCTCTCACGTCCAAGCCTACCTCCACGGGCACGAGCGGAAGCGCCTCATCTGGCACGACCATTTCCACTGGAGCTGTTGTTGGAGGGATTGCTGCCGGTATTTTGGGCATTGCTGGAATCATCTTTGCTGTCCTCTACTTCATCGTAAGCTCTTTCTACCGGCTACCGGCTCCCTTCTCACCGTGTGTACAGCGGCGCCTAAAGAAGAGAAAGGACGATAATGCGTTCGATTCTGACGTCTTCAAACGTCAGTCTAGGATGCTCCACGACGAGCCCCAGATGGTCCCCGACAATGACAACGGCAGCCCCTTCGCCCCACGTCCTCCCACTATGATTGAGAGGCGTATGAATTCCACGCCGGTTTCAAACATGGGCGGCAGCACTTACGGACCTGGACCTGCCTATGGTGGATACAATGACTACAACGCTGGCTACAACCACTCTGGTTTTGCTCCAGGCCAAGTCGTCCAGCACCACCCCTACGCAGACCCGTACATGGGATCGCCAATGCCCGCTCCCATGTCACCACCTATGTCCGTTAACTACGGCGACGTTGGTGCTGAGCAATCTCAGTCAGCTTACCTGTCCAGGCAACCAACCGCTAACGGTCCTGCACCTGCGGATAACAGTGGACAATACGTTGACATGAGCAGGTCCAGCGTCACCCCATTCCAGGCCGCTCAGTACGAGGAGATTCACCGCCGTTTGAACATGCCGCCCCCTGGACCTGTTCTCGGCTCCCTCGCCGAGGAGGAATACCCACGAGAGGAACCCGTTCCCAAGGGACCATCCCCCTTCGCCGATTCTTCTGAAGATGTACTCCCACCCCCATCCCCCGTTCACTCGAACCGCAACAGGGTTGACTCAACCCCACCTACGCTACCAGAGTTGAACCCGCCAATGTCCCCAGTGTACGCACTGCGCCCTGGCACCGCTGAGCTTTCGAGCAAGGGGACGGAGACCTCTGCCGCTGATCTCCCTGCAACCCCCGCTCCTGCCCACGTCGCTCGCCCCAACGCCGGCCAGAAGCGCCCCGACACAGTCTACACCATTTATAACGATGAGGATGCCTACGGAGGTATCTGAACGAACCAAGCGAGCGTCCCCTCACGTGGCAGGAGGCTGTGTGCCGGTTTCCTCACAGCTGGTTTCCCACAAAAACTTCGGACGCATATACTCACCTGGACTGCTATACACTGGTTGTGACTTGTTTTTCTGCTCTATCATGACGGGCACCGTCGCGGTGCCTCACCGGTCAAGCGAGCCCCCTCTCGTTTAATACCCTTTCCCAGTTTCGCGACGGTTGCTTATGGCTTGTTTTACTCACCCCGTTTGTTATTGCTCCACATTGTCCGTCGTGTCGCACGCTTATCCAGCAGGCGGATTGGATGAGCATGCTGTTTGCCCTCGTTTATCTTGCCCCCTTTAACTGTTGTCCAGAGACGTTGTTCTCCTTTCGTGTTGCTCGTTCTGCCAACGGTTTCTTGTATTCGATGGGAGTCAACAGTTTCGTCGGCCTTGGCTCCAGTGCACAAAATTCCGTGTTTATTGTTGGTTTTATGGCCTTGATTGTATCGTTTCTTCAGTGACTCCTGTCTTAGCTACACCGTTGGCTACATTACTTGTAACGCTTTATACAAACCAAACCGTCAGTTCGGCTTATTTAACTTGACCCGAAGAAAGGCATAGGGGACCCGCTCGCCATTGAAATTGTGTTACCATGGGACAAAGGGGTGCCCGCAACCCTCTGTTCCTCACTCCGTAAACAAGAGAAAGCCACTCTAAATAGTCAAAACCGAGCCTTGCCGGACGAGTTCACATCAAACGTTGCTTGGCCGGGATGTTTTATTTTCTGGTAATTTCGCAATGGTTCAGCTGGTCTGGATTACATAGATGGCAGAGCACTGGGCTTGAATCCAACCTCAATTCAGAGGAGGGGAAGGCGAGGGCGCCGTCTCTGGGCGGGTTCGGGAGAGGGCCCGAAGGGGGCGGGGTCAACTGGTTCGGTGCCACAAACTCAAGATGTCACGAATTGTATCTGCCGTCTAATTGTTATGGTTCCTTAGATTGTACGATTACTCACGAAATGACCGCACTTCTAACTGGAAGTCGGTACTAAACAAAGTGGCGGGTACCACGGGATCGGATCAACTGGTGTAAGAGGGGGGAAGGAGGTAGCGTTCACGCTTCTCCGGTTTTCAGTCATGTATCAGACGAAGGGGGGATCTTGGGCTTTACTCACCGTTGATGCGCCGGGAGGGTTCACATCCTCTGAAGCTCCATGAGTCTCACAGTGAGGCTGCTCCAAGCTGCTGCCCGGGACCCTCTACAGTATTCCAGGCACGGGAAAATATCGATCATTCCGTTTGCCACAGCGTTAACACCGGGCTCGTCAAGGGTGAGCGGTGTGATGGATACATCCAAACGCGAGAGTGTACACCTCGGAAGCGAGCGCAACTCTCGGAATTTGGGGTCTTCTGAGATCTTCTTGAGGTCATTAACGATGTTTGTAGTGTTGAAGTGGATCTCCAGTTCTTGTAACTTGACGTAATGAACGGAGATCAGGAGGAGGCAAACGACAGTGGTGGCGCAGGTGTTTTCGGAGCATGGCTGTCCGAGGATGAGAAATTCCAGTTGGGGCAAGGCGATAGTGAGCTCGGCCACACCATCGTTGTTTAGCTCGAAGACGCATCGACCTCCGTCGTTCGTGTCACGACAGGAGACCTCTACTTTCAGCGAGACCAAGTTGTGGAATATATGAATTGGGGAGGTAAAGCGAGTGTCAATGATGAGACTGGGGTGGTCTTTGATGTTCAGGTATTCCAGCGATTAACGGTGTCACATCTTGCGTGGGGGGGATGTGGTCCTCTAAACGTTCGAACAGGGAAAACCATCTACGGGCTGCGCCTCCCCCAAGTATAAGTTCCACGAGAGGCGGGAAACTGAGGGGTAATAATGAGGCGGAGTAGGCAGGTGGAGGACCTTCGGTGTGCCAGGCGCTGAGGTGGGGAAGGTTCGATCCAGTGACACCCCAAGACAACTCCTGCAACGCTGGGAACCACCCGTCCGCAGGGGAGTTCAGCCGGAATTTGTGGTAGGTGTCTTCCGCAATGGCCCACCAGTCATATGCCTAGACTCGGTGTATCCAGGACGCGTAACGCTGGACCCTCTTCCAAGCCTCCGGCGATGGATCCCCCTCGATCGTGAACTGAGACATTCCTAAGCTTAGGCGTTTGATTTCTCCAATGGGTAATCCAGGCCACATACCAGGCTTGGATCGTATGTCTGATGTTCATAACACCAATTCTCTTCATAATACCAAGTATCTTCAGGCAACACCTCCAGAAGGATATCAAACGAAACTTGTGTCTCCCATAACGTGCTGAGGACAGGTTCTTCGAGGTACCGACATGTACAAGCGAGGCTCACGGCGCTGTTTTGGCTGATGAGGACGAGCTGACCGGCGATGAGTCTCGCCAGTTCGTCAATCATGAAAACGCGATTGGGCGCGTTGTCATCGACCATGGTAGCTCGGGAACGCAGAACCCTGATGTCAGATCGAGAGTTGCCGACGCGATTCTCCTCCACGCTCAAACGATCATGACGAGTCCAACCGAATGGCAAAACACTGGAACGTTCGGGCCAGAACAAGCAAGCCTTGACGTGGCCTACGCGACGGCATTGCCTCCTGACGCTGCCTTGGCATGGGTCGAGGCTCGACTCGCCGAAGTTCAATCCCATTTCGCAAACCTCGGCACGAAACGAAACAACCTCTTCCCCGTCTACCACCTCCCAAAAGTCGTCTTGTTCCAAATCTTGTCGTGGGTCGCGTTATCCCGCGCATCCCCCGAGTCTGAGGAGAGCGCGTATTCGTATGGTTCCCACACGGACCAGACGAAAGACCTCATTCATCTCTCTCAAGCGTGCAAATTGTTTCGGGGCGCTGCGTTGGAGAGGTCGGAGTTGTGGGTTAGGGTTAACCTCGAATACCCGGCCCATGCGAAGCTGTTCTTGGAGCGGTCGGGGGATAAGCTCGTGACGGTGTTCCTACATCCACACGCCAGGGATCCTACCCCGTTGAAATCCATCCCGCTGGAAATCCTCCAACCACACCTTGGCCGGATCACGAACTTGGACCTCACGTTTGCGTCCGAAACCCAACTGGGATGCGCTAGCAAGAACCCTCTCGCGATGGATATGCCGGCGTTGCGGATGTTACAACTTCACGATGCCCGCAACGAACGCCGGGGCCACTTTGGAGGCACTTCAAACTCGGACCCTCCCGCCAACCCACCGTTCGTCTTCCCCACGTTAAACGGCCCGTACCCGGAGCTGAGAAAGGTGACCCTCGCGTCCATCAACGTGCCCTGGGATTCTACACTCTTCAACGGCCTTACAGAGCTCGACCTGAGCCACCAAGGCTCAGGTCACGCTCCAACGATTGAAGAGTTTGTCACGGTGTTGGGACAGTGTGCGGGGTTGGAGAAATTGCACCTCTGCAGTTCAGGACCGAAGGAGCTACCAAATCCTCCGGCTGCGCCAGACGTGAAGAAAGTCCGACTGCCCCATTTACGAGATTTATCAATCATCCATAACCAGCACCGGTACACGGACATCCCCCTCCTCCTCTCGAGAGTCTCCATCCCACCCTCCACCGGTATCCACATACAGTGCAACGAAGCCGTCGATCCGATAATCTGCTTCTCCCGAATGTTCCCTCCCGAACATCCTTTCCTCGAGGAACTGCCAAAATACGGGACCTTGAAGCACCTCCACTCTTTCACGTTCTTCCATTTCCGCCTCATTGACGAACCGAGCGGCGGGTTTCTGTCCTTCAGGGTGAATCGCCATGATCAGACCGTTCAAGTTGGATCGTCCATCACCGATTTCTTCCGGACCTTCGGCGAACCTGTCAATTCTACGGAGATTTACCCTTCGAAGGAGAGCAACCCGTGGGCGGATATCCTCGAAAGCCTTCCGAACGTGGAGTCCTTGAAGTTCAAACGCGAGCTCGACTATCCCGATTTTGCAGTGGCGCTCTCTACCACCGTCTGCCCAAGACTCAAGAAACTCTCCTGCGAGTACGACGTCCACACGGCCGCGCACCAATCAGCATGGTTGACCGTTGTCAAGGCTCGAGCGGAGAACGGATTGAGGCTGGAGGAATTCGGCCTCTCCATCTCCCGAGGCGCAGAACTTCTCACGGACGAGCTAGTCGACGAGGTTAAGCTGTACACGGATAGGTTCTGGCAAAGTAAGTCACGGACCTAGCCCTGGAGGTTGTGTGAAGAGATGCTGGTTGGTGGGGATGTGTGGGTGGCAAAGCAAAGTACAGGAGTGCTGCAGGTCCCTAGTCTACATTCGTGTGTACATAATTAGATAATAACCTCGACGTCGGGGGAAGCGATAAGGTGGGGTATCAGTTCTGGGAGGACCGTGGCTCAGTTGAGGCAGTCAGGCGTTTGAAGGAGTACCTACCGGTGGTGTGATCTTCGCGGATCCGGACGTCCCGCAACTCTGTTCCATCTCTTCTTCTTCGGTCTGCAATCTGCTCAAAGCGGCAGCAAGCATTCGTTGCCTCCGTTCTTCTCGCGCAAATTCTGGAAGAGAAGGATCGAGGGTTCCGCCAAGGGTGTACCCAGTACCCGGCGGCTCGGGGTCGTAGAAGTCGCGGTCGACAAGTCTGTGAGTCCCTCGAACCGAGGAGAGTTCGTATTCGGCCACTTCTTTGTTCAGCTGTGAGTTAAGTTCCTTGAACTGTCGCATGAACACGCGGCCAATGATCAATGTATGCGGGCGGTTTCGAGGTAGGTGCTCACGTTGTCATCGTGGTCGCCCCAAACGTTATGTGCCAATTCGTGACACAAGACATTCCGAATATCCTTGTAGCTCCTGAACCCGTCATACTTGTCGGTACGGATACGGAGTTTGATAGACTCCCCCCGGTTTACATTCAAACCCAACAGCCCTGGGTGCTCGTGCGGAGCAAGTTCCGTCAATAATCCAACAGAGAACCTGTGCGAATTCATGGCGTGGAGAATTGCGTCATCGCTTGCCAGTTTCGTGAGCAAGGACCGAGCTGAGTCGGGGTTTGGGAGGTGTGCTAGAGGTTGGATGTCGTGGAAACGGTAGCTCAGATTCGAGGCTGAGGCTTTGGACCGACTCGACGGGGAATATGTCTGCGGATGTTACTGTCAACCAGCTTATGGACTCGTGAAGGTTGTCTGACGTACCCTTGCCTGTGCCTCCCTATTCCTCAGAATATGTTCCGTTCGGTTCTTCTCATCCTCTACCGCCCTGAGGTCACCGATCTCCTCCGTTGTGGACCCCAACATCTGAACCTTGGCCCCATCTTTCAAGCCAAAGGTCTCAAGGGTGTCATCGCCCTTCGCCGATGCCCTCTTCCCTTTGAACAGCAGTTTCTGGTTTTCGACCGGGACTGACGTCAGCTCCTCGAGTTGGGCTCGAAACGAAGAGACCGTGCTCGTCAGGTCGACCTGAACCGCGTAGGATTTCCCCTTGTGTGAAACGGATACGGTGGCAGACATTGGTGGAGGAGCACGTCGTGGTTAACGTCAGCAAACGAGTAGAGGCGGCATCCGCAGTGGTAGTCTTACAAAGGTGCATCGGAGGGTTTCTGCTGACTGATCGAACGGATCGAGCCTGACGCTCGTCATCTAGCACCTCAACGCTGTCAACCTATCATGAGAGTCTGTAGCGCCCTCTCTTGTGAACAGCGCCCATCCTTTCTCCGTCGAGATCGCACCTGATACCGTATAAGTCATGCCGAACCCCTTCCGAGGGGCTTCGAACTCGAGTGAGCACACTCAGTTCCACTTGTTTTCGAGGATTCTGATGATCAACAGAAAAGGTACAGAGGGCGGTGAGCGGTCTCAAGATCCTTTTGGACATCGCGAAGGAGTCGTCAGATGCGTTTCCCCCTCTCAAGTCTGCCCTGGGGTGTGTCAGTGCACTCGCCAAACACTACGGGGTAATGTCATTTCACCACCCTTCTACTTGCAATTTACCGTCTTTTAGGAATACAAAGATGTCAAGGAAAAGGTCGATCAACTCGCCCCATGGCTGATGAAACTGAAAGATGATATCGCTATCGTCAAAACTGACCTTGACACCGAGGAGCAGCGGCGGCGTGAGGAGCTCTCCAGGTGAATCCCACCGCGCTCTCTGTAACCCGCTCTAATTCGTGTCTAGCTCCTTGGAGGACATTGAAGAGCGGTCGCAGACCTTGTTGAAGAAGAAGGAGGGGGCAAAATTCCTGGACAAGACGAAAGATTCCCAAGAAGTGGCCAACCTCGTTGAGCAGCTCCGGACTGCAATAGTATACTATCAGGTGAGCGGGAAGCACGTGGTGTAAACCAGAGTTAACACACGTGGAACAGCTCTCACAGCAACAGTCGATTTACGATCAAATAGGAAAGTTGTCTGTACGCACGGTTTCTCGTCCACGTCTTCGACCCCAGAGTTGACGAAACACTCGGTTCCACAAGTCCTCATTCGACGCGCTCCTGAAACTACACGAGGTACGATCGCACGCGACTATTATAGTGTCTGTCTGATGCGCGAGCAGAAATCACCAACGACAGCGAGAAAGATCGAGACCGCTTTGGCACGGTTGGACAGGCTGGGCTCAGGGGAGGAGGATGTGGCCGATGTGCAGGAGTCAAAGCGACGGGCGGATTTATTCACGTAGGTTACTTCGGCTCCTCCTGAGCCAGTTACGCGCTGACTCCTCTCTAGCATCCTCGATCGGATCAAGCACAACCTCCAAGGTGTACTGGACCGCATCGAGACCGCGGGTTACACGGAAAACAATGAGGATGTTCAGGTCGTGTCTGAACTCATGGACGATATTCGAGACGCTATCACAGATCATCAGGTCAGTGGTGGTCCCAGACCGTTTCTACGGCCCCCTAATTCACGCGGCCTGTCTAGACGACTCGCCAACAGGTAATATACAATCAGAATCTCAAACTTATTGTGAGTCGCCCAGGGGGTTGTTCTAGAACGTCTCTGACAGTTCAACAGGACGAAGGTTAGGGTTAGACTCGTTTCGAACGAAAGCCGAAAAGGCTGACTTGCGTATTTCAAAGCCCAAATGTCGGTTTTGAATGATTGCCGCCGAGCGCATGGAGCAGGATATCGACACGGGAGTCGAAACGGCTGCCTCAAGGGAACGAGAGAGAGCGTGTTGAACGAGATTGAGCTCTGGGCCGAGGATTTCGAAATGTTTCCAATCTTCTGTCTCAACGGACTCGCTGGAACGGGGAAATCCACGATTGCGCAAACGATCGCAGAAAGGTTGTTCGCGGACGACCTTTTGGGCGCTTCATTTTTTTGCTCAAGGGACGCCGAGGATCGCAGTAATCTCCAGTTCATCTTCCCCACGCTGGCGTTCCAGCTTGCACAAAAATACCCCGAATTCCGATCCTCGCTTGTTCCTCTCCTCCAATCCGACCCAGATATCGTGTACGAGGGGCTTGAGGATCAGATGGAAAAGCTTCTCGTCGAACCGCTTTGCTCCACGAGTATTTCGACCGTGATCGTTATTGACGCCCTTGACGAGTGTAAGGATGAAGACCCGGAATCTGCCATCCTTCTCGTGCTGGGGGAGTTGGCTTCCAGGATCCCCACGGTCAAGTTCTTTGTAACCAGCCGACCGGAGATGCACATTATGGCCGGGTTCCGTGGCCCGCTGCTACGGGGTTTAACAGACATCTTCATTCTCCATGACGTCGAACCTCATACCGTCAATGACGACATCCATCGCTTTTTCAAACACGAGTTATCAAAACTCGCACAGCGACGCGGCATCGAGGGTTGGCCAACAGGTGACCAACTCAACTCTTTGAGTCGAAGGGCGGCTGGCCTCTTTGTGTACGCTGTTGCGACCGTCAATTTTCTCGACCACAAGTTTCAAAACCCCCCGGACCGACTTGATATGATCACAAAATGTCCGGAGGGTACAACTCATGAAGGCAAGGCAAAGTTGAAGGCACACACCAGCCTCGACTCCCTCTACGAATCAATCTTCCAGGCGGCCTTCCTTGAGAACGACGCTGACGACGACGCTATGGCCCGCTCCGTTCTCAGCGTTATGGTCCTAGCCGCAAACCCTCTTTCACGATCCACAATTGCCACGCTAATGAATTTTCACTGCGGCCAAGTCCTGCGGCTCTTGGAGGCAATCCAGTCATTGCTGGTACTACCAAAAAATCCCAACCTCCCCATTAAACTGTTTCACAAGTCCATCGCAGACTTCATCACAGACCCCACCCGCTGTACCGACACACGCTTCTACATATCACCCCACCACCACACCGAACTTGCCCTCCACTGCCTCGAACTCATGGGCGGGTTGCTGAGGGATGCTGCGCGCTCAATCCCTGACCAAGCCCTCCATTCTAAGGTGAAGGATCTGGTGAAGAGGGTTGAAGATAGTGGTACCCGTGGTGCACTGGAGTATGCATGCGGGTCGTGGCACAAGCACCTTGTCATGACGAACCACCGGACCGAGGATGTTGTTTCTGCTCTATCCAAATTCCTGGAGGGGAAGCTTGTTTTCTGGTTGGAGGTGCTGATGGTTCTCGGCGCCAGCGCCGACCCCGCATCTGCATTGATTGTAACCGTGGAATGGCTGAAGAAGGTGCGTTCAGAGTAGCGGTTTGATCGCTTGGCCTCTTGATGCTAACCCAAGGTCAGATTCAGGTATCCATCGATGTCAGCACCCTGCTTGGTACCGCTGCGGACTGCCTCTGCTTTGTGACCGAAACTTATGGGGTTGTCCCGAAATGGAAGCGCTTAGAAGAGCTTGATCCCGAGTCTCAAGAATACCTCCTACTTCTCAGTTCCATTCTCGACAGCCCGACGGATAGGAGGGCCACGGCTGCTCTTAAAGGTGGGGGCGCTGAAATTGTTCTTGACATCATTGCCGGGGTGCGTGTCCGTTCATCTATCCGGGTCGGCAACAACACCACGCCAATCTCGTTGATACTGATCTCCTTCTGCCTGCAGGTTATTGACGGCGGTGGAGGAGATGATATAAGTCTTTCAAGGGCAATCAAGACATTGCTACAGCTCACGAACAGTGCTTGCCAAGTTCCAACCTGCCATAAGATTGACCGGAGGCTGGTCTTCGATGTTGATCCCGCAGCTTTCGCTCGCGGAGGGCATTCAGATGCTCGACGGGGGAGCTTGGGCGATCAACTGGTTGTTGTCAAGACCCTGCGCATGCCGCCTGATAGTGACGTGTCCAAGGTCCAAGGGGTCAGATACACTCAGCTCTGTTTTTTCCTACACTGACCAGTGCACGCCGGTCTTAGCGATTTTGCAGGGAGGCTATCTTCTGGACAATGCTTTCTCACCCAAATATCCTTGGCCATATCGCGGTAGAGGTTGACAATCACACCGGGGAGTGTTTGATGGTCTCCGAGTACATGGTGAATGGCAACATCGTTGATTTCGTTCGGTACAACTCAGCAAACCGACTTCGTCTGGTAATCGACCTTTGGTTCAGCTCCCCAGTAAACGCAGCTCACCCTTCCCTCACTTCAGCTTGCAGATGCTGCTGAGGGCTTAGAGTACCTCCACGGTTGCGGGATTGTTCACGAGGGCATGAAAGGTGTAAGTTTGCACTGCCTGTGTTACGTCTTTCATTACTCCCACAGACGTTGATATCTTCACTTGGGTTGACAGTCCAACATCCTGATCACGGATGGAACACCTCCTCGAGCCTGCCTCTCTGATTTTGGTCTCTCGACTGTCACCACCTTCACCCAGACAACCCTTGCTATGGCCGCCGAGACGAGCCTCAACGAGGGAACGGGACATTATGTGGCTCCAGAACTGATTTACCTGTCGGATTTCGGTCTCTACCGTTCACGATCATCCAGGGAGGGAGATGTTTATGCCCTCGGGATGATTGTGTACGAAATTGTGACAGGAGTCCGCCCATGTGTTACGCGGAAGCTTGGGGTCAAGGAAACCTCACGGGAGGCAATGGACCGGGAACGATATCTACAACCGGAAAACCCAGAAGACATTGGGTTTGGAGTTTGGGAACTGATTAGGGAGTGTTGGAAGGAGGATTGGAAGCAGCGACCTGTGGCTAAGGATGTGTGTAAGGCTCTGGCTGTCGCAGCATCCTGGTCGCCGATTGTTCCGCCTGGTCCGATGGTGGTGGTTTCTGGAGATCAGGGTCGTCCCGAGATACTGCCTGAATACATCCCGGACTACCGGTCGGTGAACCCGTGAAGGTCACCCGGCGCCCTCCCTTCCTCATAGCTCGTTCCGTTTGGTTCACATCACCTACAACCCGGAGGCCACCAGTCTCTTCCACAGCGGACTCCGTTATCTGTACCTTGGTCCCATCTTTCAGGCCGAAGATATTAAGGGTATCACCGCTCCTCGCCGACGCCTTATTCCCTCCGAACAGCAACTTATGGTTTTGTGCTGGATGCGCTGGCAGCCATGGGTGTAGAAGTAGCATGTTGTAGCTGGCGTCAACGAGCGAGCAGATATGAAATCCCCAGCGGCAATCTTACTAAAGGGTGTATCAGAGAGCCCACTGACTGGTCGAAGGGCGTAACGAAGTGAGAGCCATGATGAAATTTGACTGGGAATCCTCCAGCTCAAAGCGGTATGAAGTCGGCAAACGAATCGAGGGGAGATGACAGGGCTGAGAAGGTTCCTCCTCGGCTAACAGCCGTATTTCGAACAAGTAGGAGGGATCCAAATGTGACTCCCAGCACCTCCTGAACACGCCAGGATTGCTCAGGTCAGGCGTGGGTTACGAAGTCGACGGTCATATATTGGTTGGGTCAACGAGCGGCGGACTAATCGCGGTGAAGATACTGTTTGTTTCCTTACACTGTGGAACGTTTCCGCCGACTGAGATAGCCTGGTTCTCATCTCCCGTTGACAATACCCCCAAGGGGGAAAGGGGGCGAATCATCACAGAGCTGGGGTTGTTTCGAGAGCGACCGTCGAAGTCGACCGGTGTATTGGCCAAAGGACGGCGCATACAGATTGTCCGGGCTGAAATGTACCCAGATACAAGCGGAGTGGGGGTGCCGCGGTGGAAGAAACAGCTAAACCGTGCTGAGACACGTTTGAATCACTTCGCAATGCTTGCACGATCACCGTTTTTACCCCGGCTCAGCACATTTGCGAGCGTGATTTCTCCTCCGCCTGTGTTTCACACCCTCCAGCACCGGATGAGAAACCTGTATTGACCCACCAAGGAAACGAGTTGTCACGCGAGAGTTGTAACTAGTATCCGGAAAGTGTGAATATTTGGTGGTGGGAGGTAAGCGCGACGGAGTTACCTCTGATGGTGGAATCGGGAGGCGTCACGGGCGTGTGAACTCCATCCGCCTATCTCCTTCCTTCCCACCTTCGACACGGGTGCACGCCGAGCGTATGAGAGTTTTGGGACCGATAAGTACCACTTGATCGGAGACAGAAGGTTGCTTGAAAATGTCGAGGTGCGAGGTGCCATGTAAGTACCGTGCTTAATTCTCACAACTCGTCGTTGCCAGAAACGAGAGCCACCCTCTGTTCTCCAACGGGAAAGACGAATACGACGGGGAAGCGTACGACATCTCTCACCTTGAGGAACATTCTCGTAGACCACCGGAACTGGTCACACTGCCCCACCGCTACGAGGATGGGACATCCATCGACTGGTTGTACGAAGAAGCCGCTGAACGGGAGCGGAGACATCAGCTCAATACCCTTCACGGTCTACGCGGGTTGCTCACCCTCGCCTTGAACTCTGCTCAGATGTGGATGGTAATCATTGCGACTGGTATTGGGATTGGAGTAACCGGAGCCTGGTTGGATGTGCTGGTCAAGTGGTGAGCGCGGGATATTGGTCTCGATCCTGACCGCATACTCAGGGCTGGCGTACAGGTTGGGCGATATTCGAGAGGGCCGCTGTGATCGAGGGATATTCTACAACCAGGTTGTGTGTTGTAGCGGTCTGGATTGTGAGCATCGAATCTCTGAATGTATATGGTCGTTGCCTGACGCCTAACGACCAGCTGGAGAGGTTTGTACTGGCTGGCAGACGTGGGGTGGATACCTGAATATCACGTCAATATTCGGAAGATCTCTCCTGCAATCGTTGGTCTACATTGCCCTAGCTGTGCGTTTCTCGCCTGGACCATCTTCTGTCCCATCTTACCATTTTCTGTAGGTCGTTTTCAGTGGAAGTGCAGCGATTCTCGTGAAGACATACGCCCCATAGTGAGTGCCCTCCCCCGTTCACTGCAATTATTTTCTGACCGACGTCTTTTTACAGCGCGTTCCACACAGGAAGTAGGGAACACCGAGTTCCATCCTCACAGAAGAGCTAACGTATTCCCTCAGTTCCTGAAATAAAAGCGGTAAGCGCGCAAGCAGTCATGCCTTCGGGCACAACTCGACGCAGTTCCAGATTTTAGGCGGTTACGTTTTGGACGCGTTCCTGAGTGCGTGGACACTCCTCATTAAGTCCCTCGGCCTCGCGTTGGCGGTCTCCTCTGGACTGTCCTTGGGGAAAGAGGTGGGTACATGAAGTGGGTGGCGTCTGCTTTGCTAACCGCTTTGACACCTATTAAGGGGCCACTCGTTCATGTGTCGTGTTGTATGGCTCGCTTGTTTTCCAAACTTTTTAAGCAGCTTCGACAAAATGAAGGTATGAGAGGCGATCCGTCGGTAGATGCTCCCATTATTCAAATTCGCCTAGCCCAGAAGCGCAGGATCCTGGCTGCTGCTGCTGCGGCTGGAGTGTCAGTTGCGTTCGGGAGTCCTCTGGGTGGCGTTTTGTTCGGTCTTGAAGGTATAACGGTGAATCAAGTACCCATCTTTTGTCACTGACACGCGATGTCTAGAACTGGACACCTTTTCGAAGGAGACGGACGTGATGTGGAGAGGGTTTGTGATATCTGTCATTGCTGCCGTTTCACTCCAGTATGTCGACCCATTCGGCACCAAGAAGCTGGTTCTCTTTGGGGTAGGTTTGGCTCACTGATGCAAACGCGTGAGTTAATTCATTTCCTCTAGGTCAGTTCCGTGACCGACAACGTATGGCGGGCGTTCGAGTTGGTACGATCTCTTCAAAGTTCCGTCTTCCTGAGGTCTGAAACGTTTCCAGATCCCTTGGATCACCTTAGGAGTCATTGGGGTACGTGAGAGTGTCTGGGAACCATGGGCCGCAACGCTCATACCTTGCGATCAGGGTGCATTAGGGTCTTTACTGATCAAACTCAACGTTCAATTTGCCGTGTACCGGCGAAATAGCGTATTGTATCAATGGCCGGTGATGGAAGTCGTCGGTGTGAGCGCAATTACGGCGGCCGTTAGCTACCTAGTAAGCTTCATTTCCACGTCAACGGATGCGGCATGACCCTAACCCCCCCAGGTTGTTTTCCTCAGGTACGCGCAACTCATGCCAGGTTTAATCGATCGATCGTTGAAGGCCACGGTTGTGTCATGCCAGAGTCCAATCCTCTGAACTTGTTGCAAATTTGTTCGTGGAGTGCGAACCGTCGAGACCCGATTACCATGGGCTGTGCAAGTATGTCTGGGCATACTGCATCCTCGAGGGAATCTGTTGCTCATTCCTTTTCAAGCCCGACGGCGTTGTGGCGTAACATATTCCTGTTAGTTCTCACCGCTCTCATCAAGGTATTTTTTACAGCGTGGAGTTTCGGCATGATGGCGGGTTATTTCATTTGAGGTTCCTTTTCCTTCTGACAGAACTGTTGCAGGTCCCTGCTGGAATTTTCTTACCCACGATCGCGATAGGTGCTTGCCTGGGGAGGGCCATGGGGCTCATCACGTAAGTCAAAAGGGTGAGCATAATGGCTCTTCACTTACCAGATTATAGGCAGGGTCTTCATGCAGCATACTCTGACACTTGGATATTCAGTGCATGTCCCTCAGAGCAGACTATCCCATGTGTATCCCCTGGCTTCTATTCTGTGATAGGTGCCGCAGCCATGTTGGGTGGTGTTACAAGGATGACCAGTAAGCCATTGAATCTCGAGTGATGAACCCCATTCTCACTGCCATCCCAGTCTCTTTGGTGGTGATCATGTTTGAGCTGACTGGTGCATTATCTCATGTGTTGCCCATCATGGTTTCTGTTATGACAGCAAAATGGGTTGGGGAGGCATTTGGAAAGGAGGGCATTTACCCACAGTGGATTGCTTTAAGGAATTACCCCTGGATGCCACCACATGAGTACAAGGATATGGATGAGGAGGTGACCACAGAAAGTATTATGTGTCCCACTGCCAAACTTGTGGTGATTGAGGGTATTACTACAAACCTCGGGCATCTAGGTCAGTGGCATGTCTGGTTGTTCTGTTCTCCTTTATCTGAACCCTTTACCCAAGATGAACTTGTGCAAAGGCACAACTTTACTGGGTTCCCAGTGGTCCAGGAGGAGATGTTCCTTGGTTTTGTTGGAAGGGAGAAGCTGAGACTGGCCCTTGGTTTGTCTCATCCTATATGTTTATCTCTTCTAATGCTTACTGTGCCTGTAGAACAGCTGAAAGGCAACAGGTCACCAGCAGAGCTAGCTCAAGAATGCACCTTCTCCTCCACCTATGCTGCATCAGAGCCAGATACTATTGATCTTTCATCCCTCATGGAGGTTTCAGTCTTAGAACTTCAGACAGAGGTACCACTGGAGCTTGTGGTGAACATGATACAAAAAATGGTATGTGACTCTTTTCTTCATTACCCCTCAACTGCTCAATAAGACACATAACCTCCTGAAGAACCTACAACAGATCCTTTTTACACAGGAGGGAAAGCTCATGGGATTAATAACCAAGTCTGATATTGTAGACCTATTAACTGCTCACCTGCCACATAAGGCAGCATTGGCTGATTTTGTAGAGAATCAGAGAGGGTAGGGTTTGTTGATAGACCTATGTATACTTGATCTTGGGCTGAGGTCCAAAGCTTCCAAGAAATTTATTACATTCCAGACCACAGGGGGTTCAATCTAAGTGCAAACAACAGATGGCAAGGGGGTATATTTCAGGGAATGTAAGGGTGGGTTTTAAATGCTGTGGGTCATTAAAAATACAACCCTGTAAGGGGGTGGGTAGAGTGTGGGATGTGGAAGGATATTCCCAAAAAAATCTACAATGAGAGCAATCATTCAAAGGGTTCCCAAGGCTACAAACAGGGAGTTAACAGATCTGTCAGGGAGTGAAGGATTAAAAGCTGTTCATTGTTCCAGTCGAAAGGTGATGAAATCCTGAGGGCTGTCTCAAGGTGGTCTATAGCCCTCCCCATCTCACCCTTGGAGTGAAATATCTTGCCAAGGAGAAAGTGACAGTGGCAGATTATACACTGTTCACCTTCATATGAGGAATGGTCAATTTTACAAAATGTGGCTTCTTCTGTGACATTGAGCTGATTGTTGGTAGGTGGTAACCAGGTGGGTTGTTGGATAGAGTGTTCTTTCCCAAGTGCATTATTGAGCTGTTTGTAAATTTCCAGTGTTTCTTTCATTTGTAGCATTCCTTCAACCTTTAAGCCAAGTTCCCGGTTTGCACCAGCAAGGAATCTTAATGTTTGAGCAACCTCAAAATCATCCCCCCTTTTCCTCCAGAGCTTCAAGGTATGAATGAGAAGTCGTTTGTACTCCATGTGATTCCCAACTGAGTCAGACAGCCATGAGAGCAAGAGCAAGCATTCTGGCTTAGAGTGGTGGTTATCTGGGAGCCATTCAATCTTTGGTCCCAACACAATTAGTCGTGGTTTATGCCAATAGAGGTGCCTCATGAAACAAGCACAGGTATCCCAGACATCATGTGAGTTTGCATCAATGGATGTGAATACATCAAGCAGGTGTTCAATGTTCACATCCTCTGATTTAACCCATTTTGCTTCTTCATAGCCAGGCTTGCCAGGATAGACATGAACTGACAACCGGCTGAAGTAACACTCCTTTGTTGTCAAAAGAAGTGGAGCCATCATTGGAACTTTGGGACAAAGGTGGTCCCTGAGTGGTGCCAGCATTGTGATGAATCCATTACTTCGATATGTCAGGGAGAGAATACAGAATTTGTCAAAGATGTTTATTCTGTCAGATATGGTTGGAAAAAGCCAGTTAAGATTGTTCTCATCAATGCCTTGTGGGAAGAATGCAACAATGCCAAGGAGCCCTTGGGCATCTGGCCCAAGCTCCTGGAACATTGGAGAGGTAAGTGAAAGCTCAACAGTGGCTGCCAGACTTTTATTGTACTGTGTGTGGAGCAGTCCTGTTCTTTGTCTCTCCCATTCCCTGGCAAGTCTGTTGGTATCCCACTTGTTGTGGTGCGCAACAGTTGCAAGTAAAGTAATTGAGAGTGGGTGGAATTCAAGTTGATCCAGGATATCGTCAATGAGGTCTGGCTGTTTGCCGTTTTTATATATTCGGTAGAATGTGTCACGCGCAGACCCCACTGACAATATTGGGACATCAAGAGCGTCACAGTCAGGAGGAATGGTGGAGATGCGGGAGGTGATACAAAGGCAAATATTGCTGAATTGGCTCAATTCTTCCACCATGGCATAGATCTCCTCAGCATTTGCTCCCTGTGGGTCGAGAATGGATTCGGCATTGTCAAGGACTATGAGCATCTGTTTTGAGGATAGGAATGGACGCAGTGGGATCAGATCCTCGGGGTTTTCAGCATCTGCGCCAATGACTTGGGAAAGCCGGTTGAGGAAATGATTGGATGAGGCGGGGAACTGATCGCAACGGATGAAGCGGCGGTCCTCGCCAAATCGCTGCTTGATGCGGTCATTGTGGAGGACAGCCAGGGCAATGGAGGTCTTGCCGATCCCACCAGCACCGATGAGAGCCACCGGAGTGAGGTTCTCCGCGAAACCGATGACCGTCTCAATCAACTCGTCGCGTCCAAAGCAGGCCCTTGGCAATGGGGGTGGTGATTCTCCCGGTGCGCTAGATACAAATATGAGGTACTGGATCCATTGGTGGTCGAGATCGCTGACCTGGTTTGAGTCTATGCAACAGTGAGCGTTCAATTATTCAGTAGCGGATGGGGTACGGGTGGGACTCACCGACGGGTTTGGTCCATCGGTCCCTTCCGGAATTTTCCCTACGGCACGATGGATGTCGGAAACGATGGCGTGGGTATTCGCAGCGTTGTGGTGGAGCTCGGAAACGATGGCACGGGTGTTTACGACACCGCGGTGAACGTCAGAAACGATGGTGTGGGTGTCCACGACGTTGTGACGAATGTCAGAAACGGTTACGTGTGTATTTATCGCGAGCTCGGTCTGGGAGCAAACGGTCAATAATGGCCATGCAGAAAATGTGGAACGCACGTTGAAGATGAGAAGTATCCTACCGAGATCCGACCTCCAGGCAGCAATCGTTTCCTTGTCGTCCTTTGCGTGGACTAGCCGGGAGGCCACATTCCGTTTACCCCGCTTGATGATCTTCTTCTGGATCTCTGCGATGGTCCTGTGGTCAGGCAGAGAGTATTATTGAGAGGCATCCAAACTGTATACTACTGGTGCCACTCACGTCGTCAATTGGCTGATAGCCTCGCACACAGAGTCGCTGAGGTCTTTCAACAGCTTCCCGCCTAACCCCCGGTCGAGGACGATGCAAACGTCGGCGCAGGCTATCCCAAGCTCGACGTAGTCAATTTGATTGATCATTGAGTCCTGTATGCTTTTTATTAGCTTGCAAATTGACCAACAGGAGAAAGAAACCCACTCTTATCATTGTGAGGATAACGCCTACGGAGCCAAAGACAGCCTTGGCTGGAGTAACGCTGGAGAGTTCCTTCGCAAGATTCGAGGTTTCGATGGCCACATTTAACGTGGAGAGGACATTGTCTCGACGTCTCGGTTGTGGGGCGTTTGGATCCATGAATCCAGGACCAAAGTAACACGGGGGAATATTGTGGCTAGTGGGTTGTGAGGGGGGGACAACAACCCTGGTAGACGAGCGGCAATCGTCGCAGCAGCGCATTGCACAAATAGTACCAGTACTAACCATTCAAGGGACAGCTTAACCTTGACGTGATAGGCGGAACGAAATGTACTGCCGCCTTTCCGTCCGCCGTCCTCTACCAGGGCTTCGTTCCCTCTGGGGCGTCTTCTGAATGCCGGGTTAATGAAGGACACATTGAAACTAGGCGTCCAACGGGGGTCTATGATCCACGAGATGGTCACAGGTCCCCACCCAGAGGCGACCCACAACCCTCAAGAAACAAAACGTGGCAAAATACTTTCCCAAGCGGTCGCGCGCTGCCCCAATCTACCCCGCGTTCAATGCCTGCCATCGTTGGTGCCGTCATGCGACGGGGGATATCTCTCTACGTCCACCCTGAGTCGGAAGAGTTTTAAGGACATTCCGGATTCGTCGTACCCGCGACAGCCGGGAACAAAACGGGTGGGGGATAATTATACAATTCGTTAGCCCGAGAACATGGCACACGGGAACACAACAAAAACGCAGCCCCTGGCAGGACCAGGTTGGGGGTAAGTAGTTAAGCACCATTTACGGTGTCCACGAACAAGAAAAAAGGACAAGAAATTTACGGCGGCACTGGGGAACTGCTCAAATCGGTAACGTCTGAAAGGGTCTCAACGTCCACCATCAACGTATCTTTCATCTCATCCTCTTTCCGCGGAGGCTGTGACACAGACTCTTGAGCTCGAGCCATGACCGTATCCACCGGACCGCCAGGCTCACCCTTAGCATCGGTCTCATCATCTTCCGTGTCATCTTCCCCTGCCCCTTCATCTTCTTTCTCCATCATTGCCCGCCTGTAAAACGGAAGTGGTCAGGGATGAATGCTAAAATGATTGAGGACGGAGGGCTTACTTGTACGAATGTCGACATTCGGCTCTGATGGCTGCTGACTTCCATTTCTGTCTCTGTGAATTTGTCGCAAGCATATCCTGGTCAAGCTCTGCAAACCAAACGTTTAGATCCCGACGTAAGAGCCGAGCGTAGCAACAAAAAACCTCACCGTCAATTTCACCGAGGAGTTTCAGCATGTCCGGAGGTATCCACGCCCTAGGAAAGGATTACAATCGCGTTAACGCGTTCTACTTCAGTTGGCATACCCACGCACCATAAATCTGATTTATCATAGAACCTCACGAGATAGTCTCCCTCGCCATGAGCACGTAGTAAGACGCTCTTCGGAATCTCCGGCAAATCGTCATCGTACACGACGGCGCTCCACCAGGGGTATGAGAGGTATTTCGCCCAAACTGCGGATCGCCGTCAGAAACAGCCATAAAAGCATAATGCTTTAAAAGGATACCAAGTGTCCCGCTCTCCAACCTCTCACCAGGAGGGAGTGAGATACTTCCCAGTCCGGGTGACCACGGGTGAACGGTCCCCCCGCGGGTTTGAGACCCTCCTCTCCCTCTCCCTCGCCCCCTCCATCGTCCACGTCCACGCCCACGTCCGCGCCCATGCCCCGTAGAGACAGCGATTCGAACCCCTCCGCCTTCACTCGCTTCATCACTGTCACCACTGAGGGAGCTTAGGTCGCTTTCGTCCTGGCCAATATGTGGGGTAGGGCTGGTAGGAGCTGGACCTGCCACGTGGTCATGTTGCCCCGAGCCCGGTGACTCTGGGGCGTTCATTGTATGGGCTGCCACCTCCACCGCCAACCGCGCCCTTTCTGCTTTTACTCTTCTAGTCCTCTCCCTCCTCGTCGCGGGCGTGTCTAGTTCTTCGATGATTACTATACGGTTTCCTCGACTGTCGACACTCTCCTGGATCGACTGCACGGGGAGGCCGGTGTCGGACACCGCCCCATGATGTGTGGGTGATTGTTGGATCGGGGTTGGAGGTCGAGGCTCTACATCAACGTCCATGATGTCCTCTGTCGGCTCGATTGAAGGTGGGATCGGTAATTCCACCGGTTCATGTGGGGGAGACATCGGTGTCGAGGGTTGACCTACAGCTGAGGAATGGATCAGTAAGACCCTAGCGAGGAGAGTACAGTACGCACATGACTTCTTTTTCTTCGGGGGTGGAGGAGGCGGCCGCTCCACCCTCACTCTCCCGCCCCGCTTCTGGTCAGGAGGCAAGATCCAGCCCTCGTTGAACATCTTGAACGATTGTTGTTTGTCAATGGTCTCGATCTGGTGAGGTTCGTGGTCCAGTCCACTTAAATCTGCACCAGGGATAGGGATAGGAGTCGGAGCGGGAGCGGTCTTGACCTTGCCTTTCTTTCCCTTCGGTTCGGTGGAGGGTCCAGCGCCAAGATCCTCACTCCCCATTTCGGCACTGATCGGGACGGTTGAAGTTCTAGCGGCATCCTCTTCGGTTTCGTCCCCTCGAGGCCTTGGCACACGAGCGCGGAACCCGGGGGCACCGTCCAGCACCGCGAGTTGCTCCACGTCCATCGGGACCCCATAATTCTTCACTCCCTTCTTACCCTTACCCTTTTTTCCCTTCTTCGCTTCCAGTGAAGGCGGAGAAAGAGGCGGAGGTGGCGACGGTGAGGGAGGGGGCGAGGGTTCTGTCTGCTTCGATACACCAAACTCGTACGCAAGGAGGGCGGAAATAGGGTTCTGGTCACCAAGAAGGAACTCCAAGTCCTCGTGTTCTCGAATCGCCTCGTTCAAGAACAACAATTCGATATTCCGGAGAGGTGGCTCCAGATCACCGAGACGATCAGAAGCCTCTGCATATTGAGCGGAGGGGTCTACCTCTTCCTGATCGACCTGGAAAGATGGTGCGGGTCCTTGGAGGTGGCACGGAACGATGACATTGTTGAGTTGCGGAAGTACCACTTTGGACATCGCTCTCAATCGAGTCGCGACCTTGTAGAACTGCGTGTCGTACTTGTTGTACTTTATTGCGTTGTCGATCACGAGAGTGATGTCGTCCTGTTGATGGGTGAATCGGTACAATTCAGAATTCACACGAAGGTAACACCAACCTTGAACGTCTGCAAATCCCAGTACTCGTGCCGCTCCAGTTTCCCCTCGATCACCGACCAACACATCGGCTTCTTGATCTTCTCGTAGTAGTCAGGGACCTCAGCCCTCGAGACAGGGTTCTTGAAATACTCGTTCTTATCGGCGCTGAAACCCGGTAAACCATAGTATGGGCGAAACGGAGTCAGCGAACTTACCCGCTAATCTTGTCGAAAACGAATCGAAGGCGGTCTTCGTGTGGATAAAGGCAACTTGCAAGGGCGTCATGGACGACGCATGCTTGCTCCGCTTTCTTTAGCTCCCGCTCTCTTGCAACATCAGCAATGCCCCGCAGCTGCTCGAGATCTTGACGAAGAGCTTTCAGGTGCTAGAAGATTGGGAGTTGAATAATGTCGGGGAACTAAGTAGATGAGCACCAACATTCAACTTCTGGAGGTTATCCTCTTCAGAAGTGCCAGATCCGCCGCCAGAGTTGGATGCCGTCCAAGGTTCAAGATGCAACCTTTTCAACAGCGGAGCACCTCTCCTCACCTCTCGTTTCAAGCTCCAGTATTTGCAAACGAGTAACACGAAGTCCAGTTTCCTCCGAACGTTTATCTTGGCGATGTATTGCATGACACTGTCAACAACCAGAGCGGGGACTAGCGGGGGACCGGAGGTATACGCCGTGGCGTACGCGCGGGCTGATTTAGAAGCCGGTGAGGAATCACTGAGGCAGGGTTTCTCGTGTTCCGCCTCGAGAGCCTTCTCCCTGGCTTCCCCCTGCTCTCTCTGGGGACGGTTTAGCAACTTTCTACGACGCGTTGTGTAAGGGAAGACGAACAGTGAGATGCTTTTCGCAATAGCACGTGAGGCTAGGGGCATCGAAGCCGTGAGCGGACTTCATAGGCATAAGGAACCTCTCCTTCCGAGCGCACGTCGCGTGGAACGCGAGAAAGCAAGAAGACTTGCTGCACTGGATGCACGCGCCTTCCCGTATGTCACACACAGAACATTTCTGTTGGAGACGTCAGCCGAAAACGAGGCCCCACCAGCCGGGCAACGCACAAGCTTCCACCGTTGCTTCGGTATCTTGTCTGCATCGGTAATCGGTTCCATAAATGTTTCGTTCATAACTCGTGTTTCCGGTATCCAGATAGCGCACAAAAGATGGACCCAATCGCCAAGCACAGTCTGCTTGAAGGCCCCTCCTTCGTTAGGGCACAAAATGCACGACTACAAGGTGAAATGTATCAGAGTGCCTTCTAGGAATAGAGCGAACTCGACCTTACCACCGGTGTTTCGGGCGAGACAGTGCATTTGCGACACAGCCATTGACCTTCAGGAATATACGGCACTCCATAGCAATCTTGGTGTACGGCGAGGTTGCACCCATCACAGAACACGATCGCATTGGTGTTCTCTCCCTCCGAGTCGTCGCAGATGGCGCACGTCGAATCCTCAGACGGCATTGCCATATCCGGCTTGGGCAAGTTCTTTGTCTGTCTGCATAGTTCAGACGCGAACGCTGGGAATTGTGGATGGTGAAAACGCACCAGGTCAAACCAATCCTTCTCCAAGCGGTCCATGATGATCTCGAAGGTCTCGTAGGACACTCGGTCCCCCTGTTCCTTCTTCCGTTCGGCGTTCATGTTGTCGAGCCACTCCATATCTACCCAGAACATTAACGTAGGCACCCCCAAACACCCATTCACAAACGCACCTTGCTCGTCCATGTCATATTCGACCTGTACAGCTAGTTCCTTCTCCAGTGGTTCTGGAAACACGTTCGTGAGATTCCTAAGACCGCATGGAACAACCATCCTACCGCTGTATCGAATGTAATGGTCTGGCCTCTGAAATTCGGAGCCATCGTTATCTAAGGCACGAACGCGTGAGATCACTCGAGGCCCGCCGGCAAATGATACAAACGCACAGCCGAATCCCCTCGCAGTATTGTCTGCCACTCCCGCAGGTTTTGAGAGAGTATCGTCGTCGATCTTCACGAAAGAAACCTTGGGTAACGGCGCAACGGCCTCGACACCCCGGGCCATATTTCGCAAGTGGAGGATGAGACTGAAAGACGGAACACGATCGGCAGCGATGACGGAACAGCGCGAGAAACGGGTGACCTGTGACCAGATGTGACCCCCACCCTCAATCTGTCACGCTGCTCCTCTGCGCAGCGGCATAACACCATGGACACAAGCGTCCCCCTCGTCGTCGATAACGGAACAGGTGTACGCCTCCGCACAAACCTTGGCTGGGCTTCTTAACCTCACCTCTCCTTCCAGTTTGTCAAGGTCGGATACGCAGGCTCCAACTTCCCCGAACATGGTGCGCGTTCTACCTCTCCCCTACTGGGTAACAACACACATCGGCTAATCACCGAACCCCCAAACTGCGTACCACGCGACCAGTCTTTCCCTCTATCGTTGGCCGACCAATCCTGCGTGCAGAAGAGCGTGTAAACACAAACTCCACTATCAAGGATATCATGATCGGAGACGAAGCCGCAGAAAACCGAAACTTCCTTCAGGTAACTCAGCCCATGGAGCACGGAATCGTTAGGGACTGGGAGGACATGAAGCTCTTGTGGGATTACACCTTTGACGAGAAGCTGAAGGTCGATCCTCGAGGTCGGAAAGTGCTGCTCACCGAACCGCCGATGAACCCAAAAGTCAATCGGCAGCGGATGTGCCAGGTCATGTTTGAGGATTACGGGTTTGATGGGGTCTACGTCGCCATTCAGGCAGTACTGACGTTATATGCACAAGGTGAGTATCACCTGGGTTCGAGAATCTGCAGTCGTACTGAGCCTCGTAGGTCTCACCACTGGTGTTGTCGTGGATTCCGGTGATGGTGTGACGCACATCGTCCCCGTATTCGACGGTTTCTCACTTCCGCATCTGACCCAACGTCTCGATATCGCCGGTCGTGATGTTACACGTTATCTTATCAAGTTGCTGCTTATGCGGGGTTACGCTTTCAACCGAACTGCCGATTTTGAGACGGTGCGAGAGATCAAGGAGAAGCTATGTTATGTCAGGTAGGGGTGATCGAATTCTTATGACCCCCTGTAATGGCTGAGTTCCCCACAGTTACGACTTGGACCTGGACACGAGACTTGCTGAAGAGACGACCGTCCTCGTGGAAAGCTATACGGTACCATCCTTCAAGGCAATTTCAAGAGCGGCGAATTTACTGACCTGACTTGACCTGCGTAGCTACCTGATGGCCGTGTCATCAAAATCGGCCAAGAGCGGTTCGAGGCACCAGAGTGTATGTTCCAACCACATCTCGTAGACGTCGAGCAGAGCGGCGTTGCCGGTGAGCAACTCCTTCTCTCCACTCTAGCACTGTGCCAAACGTCCCCACAGAGCTGCTCTTCACCACCATCCAATCCGCACCGGTAGACACTCGGTCGGAACTATACAAGCACATCGTGCTTTCCGGCGGTTCAAGTATGTACCCCGGGCTACCCTCTCGTCTGGAAAAGGAGATGAAGCAGCTGTACCTCACACGGATACTCAACGGTGACCCAACCCGTTTAAACGTGGGTCTTCCTTCCTTTCTTGCCCAGGGGGTGACCAACGGGAACGAAACCTTTACAGAAATTCAAGATCAGGATCGAAGATCCTCCGCGGCGAAAGCACATGGTATTTTTGGGAGGAGCGGTGTTGGCTGATATCATGAAGAGTAGGAACGAGTTTTGGATATCCCGCGAGGAGTGGTTCGAACAGGGAATCGCCGCCCTCGATAAACTTGGGCGTTCCGAATGAGAAACAACAGACGATGTTTTTCCGGGTTAAACTTTTCATCTGTAAACTATCCACCTGGAATAAAGGACCACCCTCCTTTGAGTGGCCGTCACAGGAGGAATACTCGGATACGTTCGTGGACGGTCTGGTGTAATTTTCCCGCGTCATCGGCGCCAACGACCCACGATTGAGAGATACGATCCGGAGACGCCAATCATGTTCAATCCTGGTCCATCGCCTCGATTTCCGCATTCTTCCACCACGATACCGGTCCAAGTCCCTGCTCTGCGATAGAACACTACCGAGACCCCGTCAGTCCAGTCTACCAAAGAAGCTCGGTACCTTTAGGCTCACAGTAACGGTATACGGAGCCTTCTTCTGCTCCCTCACAACCCGAACCCCTTCAAGCGCTTTAGGTGGCGGCCCAGGCTCATGATCGTAAAACTCGTCCGACTCGACTCGAACGCGGACGATCTCCCCCGCATCGATGTACATCCGTTCGGTTGTTTTGGAATCGAGCATGTCGTGGATCGTCGGTTTGGTTTCGTCGTCTCCGGTTGGCGGGAGCCAGAAGTGTGCCCGCTCGTTTGGGTCGCTGGTATGATATACCAAGGTGTCAGGTTGAAAAGAACGCGCAAACAGAGGGGGTTGGGATGGAACGCGAGGTCGGCTTACAAGGCAGATGGTTCGGGGAGATAGGTTAGTGGGATGTACATGTCATCGAAGAACCCAACCGAAACTATGGGGGACGTGAGGAGTTTGTGTAGATAGGACAGGGGAGGCGAGCATACGTCTGACCCCATCCTCATCCGAAGACTTAACCTTGGCAAGCACAACCTCCGAAACGAACGGTCGAAACACGGCCATCCTGAACGTAACTATCGGAGAAAAAAGACCGGCGTCAGCCCAACTAAAGCGCCAAAACAGCCCAAGGGGAACACAGGGCGCACGTTTATACCAAAGGCACCCATCTCCATATCTTACCTTCCCCTCCCCAACCTCAACCAAATCAAACACGGCGATGCACAACCCGACATCATGCAGAACCTTATTGGCATAAATAGTGTTTATCTCACTAATGAGCGCCTGGTCGGCAGGGATACCGAATTGGTGTGGTTTGACCGCGATAGTATCCTACCCAAGGAAATGAGTTGGGTTGTGGAGGGCTGGCGACTTGGCCCACCTTGATTATGGACAGGACAAACATCCCGAGCCAAGTTAAAAAGGTCAGATCACGGGCCAGGTTCTTGCAGTGGACAAACATTACACCGTGGGAAGCAGAGGTGCTGGGTTCCTGTCAGCGTCTTCACTTGGGAGTGCCTCGCAACAAAGAGCAGCGCCTCCGGTTTCGGCACGAAAGTTTTACCAAAAGGCACTACTTCAGGTTCAGTGACGCCCCTGTGGCTTTCTGCGTCCACACCACTCAATCGTATATCGGTCGGAATCTCGTTTATTTAGCGAACAAATCCCGTTCATGCTCTTGAACCTCTGGGGGCGGTGATCCGTCTTTGTACACGGGCTTTACTCAGCGCAACTGGGGCTTCAGGGCTTCAGGCCCCGGGTGGACATCCAAAGCGGATCGAGCTGGTACGAAAAAAAAAACTCTATTGTGGGGGAGGCAAAGTATGTGTATCGGCGCGCGCAACCCCACAATACAACGTAATCCGCTGCAGTTCCAAGGCTAGGAAGTCGGACGGGCAACCCTAATACGCCAGCGGCATAAGCGTCGGAGAGTCCGTTAGTTATGGGTGAACCTACCACAACTATATCCACTGAGGCTCACTCGGCCTCGGAACCAGGGGAATGAGGTTCAGTATATTGCACGCCACATGTAATGCTCGTAATCGAGGTGCCATGCCGGGGAGTCCTCAACAATCCCTTGTTCCTTCAGGTATCGATCGAGAGCATCTATCCGACCTTGCACGATGGTCTTCCTGTCCTTCAGAAAGCGGTAGTTCGAACTGATCGCGATAACGAAATTGCCGTCCGCGCGCACGCCCAGCCTGAACACGGGTTGCAGATCCGGCGTCCCAGCTTTCTCCGCAAGAATCCTCATAGTTTCTTCCGTGGTAACGGTTGATAGAGAGTTGGGTTCTTCAATAATTGGACTGTCGGGGGTCACCCGACCTCTCTCTGTGGTGTCGATCCCGTTCTTTGCCGCCCACCCTAACAGCGCGTCTGGTTCAAAGGACCAGCCGAAGTGCAGAAGTGGGGGCTTGTAGTTGTCGTATCCCTTCGGAAGGTGTGCCCGGGTGACGTTTGGGAGTGGGGGAGCGGTCGCCACCTTGAGAAATCCCTGAGCGTGGGGAAGCGTCAACAGGAGGAGTGGTTCCAGCCACTAGAACGCGTACCTCATCATCGTAGGGTAATCCAGGTGCGTACGGGAACTGGTGAAGCGAATCGTTTTCGCCAGACACGGTGGGAGCGGCGGGCGGTTCGAGTACCCATTCTCACGCGTCCCACTGGTTGTGCACGTGGAACCGACGACACGGCTGGCGCGAATTCCAATCCGAATATCCCAGGTATGAGGCTTCTACCTGTGATTGATTGATCCACTGATAATCGGTAAGGGACCATCTATCGAGGTCGAGTCAAATGTATGTCTTTGACGAGCCAGGGTTACAGGAGGCACCCCGTTCCATACTTATAAAGCACCCGCTTCAGTTGCGGTATGCCCACCAACGATGAGCTCCCACCTTGCTACGACTGACTTGACCTTCCCCACAAATCTGTTCAAGCAAAGGTTGGCAACCACGATCGGTTATGCCCCCTCTCAGAGGCGGGAAAGCTGGTGGTACTCGCCGTGGGCTGACGCTCTTACCTACCTCTCTCTGGCAACATCAACTGGGGTTGCAGGTAGCGGTGTCTCTGACGCAGAAATGGGCAGAGATGCCAGTTTTTACCTGTGTCCTCAGAAGGAACTCCTTCGGGATGTTCCAAAACCCCAAAGTACTCTCCTACCCCTTTTGTCGACGACCTGATGGAACACCCCTCGTTCGCCAGGACGGACGACTCCAATACCAAGCTCGAGGAGAACATTAGACAGCCCGATTTCGTCATCCTGGCGAAAGCGGTCGATACACCACTCCATTGCCATTCGGTGTGGGAAGTCAAGACGCTGGACTCTTATGCCTCGAGCATTAAACGTGCGTATTTTGCGTTCCCGACCCGGGGCGTGTCAACCAACCAGGTGATAGATCCGGAGGCAAATCCCCGGCAGGCGGCTAGGGGGGTGATGAATCTCGCGATACCACAGGTCTCGGCGCAGGTCTTACATGCATTCCACGAGTACCCCACCCAAGATAAAGTCCACTGCTTTGTTCTCGTGGACGTGTACTACAAATACCTGGAATACAAACGGAGTGGAGTCCCTCAACTCACCCCAGATATGAAAAATGATGATATCATCAAGTTGGCCAAGAAAATCAAGCCACCATTTTCCGGCGCTACCTCGAGAGGGTTGCGGGAGGACGGGGAGGGGGTTGCTTGGTTCTCGATGGAGTTTGAAGATGCCTGGCGAAAGTGTACGAGGAGCTTCTTGAAACGGAACTAAATGGGCCGACAGCGTGGGGATCCACCTGAGAGTCGCGCAAATGTATGTCACCAAAGTACAAGTGAAACCTTCACCATGACTCAGCCGTCCGTCCACAGAGGCTGCCTTGCGAGACCTTAAGATTTGGCCGAAACACCGCTGAGGACTGACGGATCCGTTTCTGGAGAGATGGTATCAGTAGTATAACGCTCTGCGACGTTCAGAAATCGAGGCGTTGGGTCGCGGACGAGACCACCAATCGCCTGTAATGCCATTCAACGCGGACCGCCGGATGAGACCAGGTTCTCACAGTCGCTCATCCGGGGGACTCCAGGAGTTGGAATTACATGGGTGTACTATGTGGATTATATCCAGCCTACTACAGAACAACCGTCGGGTGACGATCCCACTGAGCTTCCGCCACCGACTGAATTTGACCACGCTCGACGGTGGCACGTCGCACGTCAACGGGAGCGTATAGCCCGACCGTTGTTCAACGTGAATCGCGAGCAATGTGGTAAAGGGAGACGACGAGACGGCGAACAAAGGCACAAAGGCAAGTTATGTTACGCGAGACAGTATAGAGACGAGACCGATGACATCTTCGACCACGGATGACAATGTAGCAGGAGACACGTTTTGAAGAGATGACGGATGGAGCTCGGGGGAGAGCCCGCGGGGGAACGAGGAGCAGGATGTGACTACGAACACGGGAGAGGGAGCGCACACACGAAGGTCGAGTGGGAACCTGTGGACATCGCCGGGGTGAGTAACTGAGCGAGTTGATGAATTATCTGAAAGGCGTACGGGTCAGGATCTCCAACGCTTCCCTGTCCACCTCCAGCAATACATCCCTGAGCCTCCCGTAATCTTTTTCCGCTGTCGAGATGTTATGCGCCTCAAGATTCGGGTTGTGTTTCCTAAGGTGTTCCAATCCCCGGTCCAACTGCCCTAGGACGTGATCGAGCCGCTCGATGAGAACTTCTCTATGATGCCCCACCCCGATTCCAGGTCCAAAGTCTCCCCTGATTGAGTCGATCATTTCTCCAAGATCCCGAATGTAATTCCACTCGGACCAGACAAGGAGGAAGTATGACTCGAGGATTTCGACATCTCCGAGTTCCCGAACCATGCGAACAATCTCATTGGTAGTTCCCCACCACCCACCGCCCCCTGCATCGAGGCGGGAGAGACGGCCGCTTCTTCAACAATGCCCAAATCTCGACAGGAATGAATGGTCGTAGGTGGTCTTGGCACGCGATTTGCAACAGTGTATCAACCACACTCTGACCGACCTCCTCTGTCTGCGGCACTGTCAATGCTGCTGCGGCCCACCAGGTCACTGTATTTTCACTGAATCCAAGTTTATCCCAATCTGCGTACGGCGACAGGAGTGTCACAAGTCGGTTTGGGAAATCCGGACCCGCTTCGTTGAACAGCGTGGTGATTGGTCCGGCCAGGCGCACTCCCACTCCCGGAGCCTTTGAGGTGCCTAAGAACGCGTCAACCATCCTAAGGTCCCCCCCTCGTTCCCGCCAGACTACATATGGAGGGAGGGCGGCGATAGCCTTGGCCTTGAACAAGATTCGAACCAGATCTTCAATGTTGTCAGCTGGGGCTAGGTTTTCAAGTTCCTCAGTTATCAGGTTGGAAACCTCCTCCAGCCGCGCACTGATTGTTGGTCAGAACGGTGGATACCCATCAGACAGGACATACCTCTCGTCCAGGGCTGTGGCATTTGGAACAGTGCAACCCAGGTCCATTGCGATGACTGACAGCCAGTCAGCGATGATTGCGACAGAAGGTAGGGGATCCTGGGATAATAGATGATGTGCGAAGCGGAGAATCCAACCGGGCACCTTCTGACATTGTCTCCCCCGGTATTTGAACCGTGCAAACTGGACGAGGACAACATGTTCAGCGCTAGACAGTTTATAGTCCCTCCACTGGATCTTCGGCCTGTAAGTCGGTTGGTGTTTGATACGTTTGTGGGATGGATAGAACATGTGATGGATTATGCAAAAATGGTAATAAGATGGGAAGCCTTCGAAGTCAATCTCGATCGGGAAAGACTTGGTGTACCGCCGGCGCATGGCTTCGGGGGCACTCGTTGCTGGATCCACGGTTGTGAGGTGGGATAATGCGCGGAGGAAACATAGAGCAGATGCTACTGCGAGGTCCTCTGACCCTTGAAGGATTGCCACTTTGCCACCAACGGATGACACACAACCGGCGAGAATATCAAAGCAAACTGAAACAAGCGCAGGGTCAAAGTTGGCCAGAGTTGTCACCGTCCCAAGCAATCTCGGGGTCACCAGGTGGACAGTTTTGTCCAATGACGTCTGGAGCATCCATGAGATGCATCGCACATCCAACGCGTCCGTTTGTGGGTCCCATCCACGCGCCTTACAAATCCTAAGGGCATTGACAACGGACACCCTGACCATCGCTCGTGCAAGGAGGAGGACATCAACGGCCAGACAAACTGACAGAACAAGTGGGAACAGGACGGCGAATAAGAATAATCGGCTGAAACCCCCTAACGAACGATTGAATTCCCTTGGACCCAAATCCCGAATATTGGTGAACAGAGAGATAGAATTGGAGTGGGAGGAAGCTGAGTGGAGTGCCCTCAGGGCGAAGGGCGGGATGCGACGGAGGATCTGTGCACCGGGGGTTTGATATGGGCAGCTGGCAGACACTGCCCCTGCAATAGTGATGAAGGTGTAGGAGGCTATGCCAAACGAGGCGACACCAAGGACAACTGATGCGACAATTGTGTCAATCTCCCAGAGGTAGCGAGAAAGTGCACTGCCGAGGAGCAACAGTGCAAACTGCAACATCAGGGGCAACGACTCCATCACATGGTCGAAGTACCAGGTGACAACGCCATCTAACTTCCGCTGCCGGTTCTGGCTGCGTTCGATGGCCGATCCTCGCATGTCAGTGGAAGCGTATCGGTTCAACCACTGTTTGCCGAGCATCGCGAGGAAGGCAGAGAAGAGTGAAGCGGCGAGACCTGCGTAAAGAATGGCTTGGACCTGGATGATTGTGTGGGGGGGGACCAGACCACTGTGGGACTGCGGGGACATCGTCGCCGAAAGTAGTGTTGTCGATCTTGTGGATGAGGACGCGGAGGAGAGCGGCCGTCTCTTCGTTTGGGTCCGGCTGGAGCTCGGGTTGGACCTGGATGATGAACGCAGAAGTCACGGCGGAAAACAGACCGGCCTGTAAGCCGAGTCAGTACATCATAGACACGAGGAACACAAAACGCGCACAAAGATCAGGGTGGTGTTCAGGTCTTCGTCATATCTCTTGATGAACTCTTTGTCGTACTCTTCCGCTTCGTGGCGGTACCTCTCGTAGAACTTGGTTCGGTGATCTTCCTGGGTTGGTGGCGAGTCCTGTTTCTGACTGTACAAGAATTTAACGACGAATCGAGGACGCAAGACTGAGCTGACCTATCTGCCGGCTGTGTACCCCGTTCACCCTCCGGTTTTACCCCAGGATCGGGGTTCTGGCTACAGTTGGGTGTTGGAGGGAGCGGGTTTGGTGGACACATAAAGCTCACCTCAACCGAGGACTCCGGACAGGGGTATCCGAGTCACCCGAATTCCGACGTTTTCGTGACCTGAAGACCCGGCGTTCGGCGAGGTGAATGGTGGTGGTGTGAAGAGACATACCTTTTTCTTCTGTTATTTCTGGGACCCGTGGGCAGCTCTTCTTCAGTCGGAAACGCCGACTGATGAGAAGAGAAGGAAGGAAGGAAGTGGGACGACCGTTGAGCGTTTGGGCGGTGGTCTACCATGAGGCGCGCATGACCTGGCATCGAGGCGCTGTGGGTCCGGCGTTGACCTCCGCAAGGCTCATGCATCATTGTAGGGGAATCCAGGGGAATTGGTGGAGGCAACTGATCTATTTACAATTCTAAACCCCGCTGCGTGCGTCTCCCATCTAACGGCAGTGGCCTTCAAAGTCACCTCTCCGGGCGTGGAGGGCAAGCATAGGTGAATACCGAAACGCGTAACGTCCAACTCGACGGCACCCTAGCACGGTGATCGAGCGGCAAGCATGAGTTCCTCCATCCTGCCATCGATCTCCCAGATGCTACCCAGCGGTTGTCCTAAGGGGCGACTGGAAATTCGCCCTTTACCTCATCTGCGCGTTCGGCATCCTCAAAACTCTATCTCTCTTCGACGGCGCCAGCTGGGATGGTGTCCGGTTGACTCGCGACCGGTCCTCCTTCGCGCAGGGACTGGAACCTCACAACTCCAGCACCCCTGCCGTGGACCTTACCAGTCCTCCTGACTACCCACCAGGCCACACGGAATCGCACAAAACCGATGAGGGTCTTCCCCAGCACAACCAGAGTTTATCATTCCCGGAGGGGCAAGGATGGCGTACGTCTATTTCTCGGAACACGTGAAGGGCTTGCCTCTGAGAATAGCTAGCAGCTAAAGGCCCTGCTCTACAACAGCGGCGGGGGGGACGCACTCTGGGAGCATTGTTTCCAGGGCTTGCTGGCCGACCTCGGACAGAGATCGTGAGTGATTGTTTGTTGAACGTTGAACCCTTATCCCATCCTCAGCCAGGGTTTCTGATCCTTCAGTAAACCGTAGGTATGCTCTCGATAGTCACTTCGGCACGAATGGCGGACCACCGTTTAGAGATGAGCACGGGAACATCGTCCTGGTCAACGTTCCGATTAGCGCATCACCCAGCGGTCCGTACTCCCCTCCCAACCGTGTCACAGAATCCTCACGGCTTTCCCTCTCATTACAGGTCCGCTCACTGGCGGCTCGTTTCCACCTGGAGACCCGATCCCTCATCCTGTCCGTAAATCATACATCGAGAAAGTGTTTCTACACCCAAACCTCGACAAGGCTGTAATCAGACCGAAACTCCCGGGAAACTATACGGCCCTCCATCTCCTTGCACTGTAGGTAAGGGGCGGTGGACGAAGAGCCGGCGCCATGCGTAGGGATCGAACGAGTCTTCGATGTCGAGTGGGTCGTTCTTGTCGTGTGACCTTGCTTTTAACCGCTGCCCTGTGTTCCTCAGTGTATTCGGTTGCTGGCGCATACACGATGGCCTCCTTGTTCACTTCAACAACCCCACAATCGAACCCTTTGAGTGGTCGCCTCTCGTCAAAGACGCCTTCAAGACCAACCAACACCTCTTCTCTCCCCCTCTCCCATGACCCCTCCTCCTACTCCGGAACTCCTCGCTCTCCACGTCCGCAGAGGTGAGTCCTTCGAAGTCCACTGTCGAAATGTGCGCTCTTGGAAAATATCATCCGATGGAATGGACACCCAACAGAGGACCACAGACCATAGAAATGAAGCTCGTTGAACGACGACGGTTCCTTGACCCGGGCTTCAGTGGACGCGTTCCAGAAGGCTTGTTACCCCAAAATAACAGTCCGTCGATCGGGTCCGACGCTCGGGAACATTTTATTGAGACGGACGGCTCGCCGGAGTGGGCAGGGCAGCTCGGGAAGCGTTGACGAATGACCACCCAGCGAGTCCGCTGCAGATACGGATTAGTTGGGAACAGAAGTTTATTTCTTCAGCTGTGGATATAATGGCTGCCCAACGGTCGGACGTGTTTTATTGGTAACGGGGTGAGTGCGTCAACTACCCCCTTCTCTCGCGGTTTCCTCTGGTAATCGTCGCCCGTTTCTTACTTCGTTTTTCACCCTTTTAGTCCCAGGGTTTGACAGGGGTCGCTTTCACGCCCCGCGCCGCCGGTGGTCCTGCTGCCGGGCATCGGAGGCTCTGGTAATGAACGGTCTCATTCCTTTCCCCCGGACCTCGTCTCTGCACCTCATCCATTCCGTCCTGCGCACAGCGTTTATGCAATCCCTCTCAATGATCAAACGCATGCACAACATTGAGACATCCATCGCTTCCAAGAATCGGTCCCCTCCAACACGAACGCTCGCCTCCTTGCATTTTCCCCGTTGTCGCTGTTCACGAACTCACTTGCGGGAAGAATATCAGAGATGGTCGTGTATGATGATCCTCGCGACATCGATGCACATCCCGACACTGTGCGCACCAAATCCAATACTACTCTTGGCGCTATCAGATCTCGCAGACAGGGAGGTTTCGATTCTACAAAATACAGGTAGAGAAATAACCATCACGCTGAGGGTTGAAATCCACTGGGGGATGTTTAGCATGCGCACATATCATCCCAACGAGGGTTTCCAAGCTGGCCCTTCTGTTAATCGGTGGATCCTCGTCCCACCGCATGGCACCAGGTTCGAACACACGTAGCCGAATTCGTCACCGTGCTTCACCCCTTGGCCTTCCTCGGCCGTCGTCCTGATGCTACCCACCATCATTGCCCCAGCACACACAGCGAACCCCCCGAATTATGGACTGTCAGTTGGAACGATCTTTCGCGGGTTTTCGCCGGACACATCGAGGGCAGTTCAGATGTCTCGAGGCCATAGATAGACGTAGGAAGGTCACCCTCCTCGTTCGTTCCGAATGAGCGGGCAGCACTGACGTTGACGGCGTTATACTCCCCAGAAATATACGTCATCTTTCCGATCTTTCCATCCACGGGTGACTGGAACCTGTGGTATTCCTGTGGAGTGAGGCGGAAGATGCACAAGTGCTTATCCACACCCCCTGCGTATACCTCGCCGGAAAAACTGGCGATGGAGAATTCTCGGCCCTTGATCCAGACCTGTGTCGCCTCCTTGTCGGCCTAAAACGCAGGTAATTTGCAGTCTGCACCGGAAATGAGGCGGTTAAGGTCCTCACGGCTCTCAACTGGTCGGGCGCCCGGTTTTGGTTTCCTGGGAGTGTTAGTGAAGGGGTGGGGGTAAGATCGGGTGACGACGCAAACCGACGTACCGGTACATGAACTGGTTCAAGCTCTTTGGGCCCTACCTCGGCGGCATTGCAGGGAGGCAGAGATGAAAATGAAACGGAGTTAGATGCGGTGACAGCGCGTGGAACCACCATGCAGTAGGCTGAGAGTCGCGCAAGTGTACGTTTACCTCAGTCCAATGCCTGACCACATCGTGCATCCCCCCTTGACCGCCGGTACACTTGGCTAGAACACCGCTCACTGTGGACGTAAAGGACACTGATACTATCGGTGGCAGGTTCCGCTGCGGCGGGGGAATCCCCGCTCTCCTGGGCAGCGCCGTCTTCCAGAGCAGCGGCGACTGAGACCCCCACAAGTCGCGTTCTCGACGACTGTGATGGTTTAGATTGTCTGCGCTTGAAAATGACCGGGGCATCGTCGGTCATGGCGTCTATGGAGATGGATCAAGGAACTGAAGCAAAAGTGATATCCGTCTTTCCGTCCATCGCCACCACCATCCTTCCCAGCACCCGCTCATAACGCCGACCGTTCGTCGTCATCGCCGCCACTCCCACCGACCCCCATGTCTCCAATACAGGAGGTGTGGGCCCCAAACCTCGAGGCCGAGATGCGAGTCATCCGCGATCTCATCGAAAAATATCCTCACGTCGCGATGGTACACTTCACAACTCCACGCGGATTTTGTCCGGTATGACATGTGTGGCTAAAACTCTGCTGTTGGTGTGCAATAGAATACGAAGTTTCCGGGCGTCGTTGCTCGTCCAATCGGCCCGTTCAAAGCCTTGTCGGATTACCATTACCAGACGATGAGGAGTAACGTCAACCTGCTCAAGACGATCCAGGTTGGGCTGACTCTCGCGGACGAGGAGGGGAACTTTCCTCAGGATACCTGCACCTGGCAATTTAACTTCCACTTTGACACCCAGTACGGGCGCGACCTTCCCCGCCACAGGTTTCCGTTCCACTAACCGGGACCCAGGGAGGACATGTATACGCCAGAATCCATCGACCTTTTGCGTGTCCACGGGGTCGATTTCCAAAGACACGAAGACATTGGCATCGACCCAAACTATTTCGCCGAATTGATGATCACATCCGGTCTCGTTTTGACGGACGACACCAAATGGATATCTTTCCATAGGTGTGCAGTGTTTTACCGGTTGCGCAATGAGCTAAAACTGACACGAGCTGACGGTCCTTTGCTTATCAGTGGTTACGATTTTGGGTATTTCATCAAACTGCTCGCGGCCGTTTCACTGCCCACAAATGAAGACGCCTTCTTTGACATGCTGCGTATCTGGTTCCCTACCGTATATGACGTCAAGTTCATGATGCGTGCCTGCAAGCAGCTGAAGGGTGGTCTGCAGGATGTCGCTGATGATCTCGAGGTCAGGTCTAGACGTCACGCAGTTTAGTTTAGACCCTGATCTTTGGCCGGGGCGCCCCTCGAAAAAAGGTGCTACGCATAGGGTCTTCGCATCAAGCCGGTTCAGACTCGTTGTTGATCGCGTCTACCTTTTTCAAGATGCGGGAGATATACTTCAACGATCTCGTCGACGACACGGAGTATAACGGCAAGCTGTATGGTCTGGGCCAAACTTTCACTCCCACGAACGGAATCCCCGATCCTGGCCGAGGCTCAGCAGCCACCATCGCAGAAAGGGAAGACCGCGGCCTGCCACGAGACCAATCGCAAACACCCGGTCCAATGGGCATGGTAGGCATGCACACGCCTGTCCTAGCTCAAAGTACTCCTTACGGCGGGTACATGCGGACAATGGCCACTCCTGGTCGATAGACCCTTCCAGAGGCAGACCTTCGCGCAAGGTTTCTGCGTTCCATGGTGATATTAGGGTGCCTAGCGCGGTCGGGGCCTTTGACCCCTTTTCTGTTTTCCCACGTCGTTGCACTGGGTTTTGTATCCTGCATTCTGTACTTTTTTTGGGGCACGTATTTTGGAAATATTTGGATAGATTCAACAAAAGTCGAACGTCCGTGTATGCCCGGTCCCACGTTCACGCGATAAGGCCTACACTTTACGTTACCTTCTCGCTCTCGGACACGTTCTATGATATCATGAGCAAGGTATTTAGTATATAAGATGAGAACTCTTGTACTGGAATGCCTGGGTTATGGATCCTATTCGGTCACCTCTCTCGGGTGGACTCCTACATCCTGGATTGCGGTTGTCAAGATCGGTGACTGAAAACGACCAAGGAACAGACCATACCCGTCGTGACTACTGGAAACGATTAGGTAAGAACGCCACCAAGACTACAGAAGGAAACCGAGAGATAGCTCACAGACGTGTTTTGAGACGGACAACTCGATCGAGGAGCTCAGGAATGTACCGTGCTGGCGTATCGAAAGATCGTTGACGAGCTGAACGGCGAAACCGTGACGGGTGTTGACTGGAGGATTGGTGGGGGCGGAGGCGGGATGAGGGTGTGCGGGCAGTAGGCAGCAGAGCTTGTGTAGAAAGAAGCCAAGCTTGTGTCGGTGGTGGAGGACTTGGTCCTGAAGGCGGTCTCTTGACCATCGGGAACGTAGATCGTGACGGCGGAAGCGTTGAAACTTGAAAACGAGCGAATTATCAAGATGTCCAACAAAATCAAGCCAACACTTTCGAGTCCTGTCTTGGCAGCGTTGCAAGACGTTGCTTGGTTCACAGTAGGGTTTGAAGACGCTGGCGGGGGTGTAGCGGACTTCCTGGAACGGAATTACTAGACGCGCCCACAACGCGTTGGTCCACCATGACAGAGGTAGGCCGAGAGTCGCGCATATGCATGCCTACCTCAGTTCAACGCCTTGGGTTCCCGGGATTAAATCCTGCGCACCCCTCTTGCGCCCGCGATAGACGCCGTCATCTGAGAAATGCGTGAAACCTCCCCAACCGCCCGCTCACACAGAAAGCCTGTCGTGCGAGACCTTAGAACTTGGCCAGAACGCTGCTGCGTCGAGTCGCAGACTGGATCACCAATTGCCTGCGACGCTGTTTGACGTGGTCCGCTTGGCGAGATTGGATCAACCAGTCCATAGAACAACCCCAGGTGACGGTCCAATCGAGTTTCCGGAGCCGGATTTGACCACGCTCAACGGCGGAACCTCGCACGTCAACGGGAGCGTACTGATTTGACGAGAATCATGAGGGTGCGAAGCAGGGTGAGACAACGAGACTGGAACATGTAGAAGCAGACGCATATAAAGTGACAAGTTGTGTTCACAATGGTATAGTGTCGAAATGACTACACGCGCGACACGCCCTCCTGCTGACCCGCCTTCCACCGAGGAAGTCAATGTAGTATATTTACCACATCTGGAGATATCGGAAGACGCACGCGTTTTGAAGAGCTGGGCGATGGTCGGCTCGGAAGTATGGGCGGTGATCGATGGAGCTCGAAGGGACGACAGAGAGAACCAACACGAAAACAAAATGTAGAGATGGGGGAACGAGGAACAAGCGTTGTGGGCGCGCGACACGGACACGGGAGAGGAAGCGCACAAACGAACGTCGAGTGTGACCCTGCGAACATCCACTGGAGTGAGTAAATCGAACGAGTTGATCAATCTAAAAGGCATACGGGTCAGGACCTCCAACGCTTCCCTGCCCACCTCCATCAATTCCCCCTTGAGTTTCCCATATCTTTCCCTCGCTTCTGGGATATGACCTTGGCCAAGAATCGGCTTTTGTTGCTTGAGGAATCCTAACCCCCTACCCAACTGTGCTAGAATGTGATCCAGGCGTTCGATGAGAACTTCCCGATGGCGCCACATCCCAATTCCACCAAAGTCTTCCCGAATCGAGGTGTACATGTCGATGAACCCCCCCGAGTAAATGACGTTCCACTCCGACCAGACAAGAAGCAAGTACGACTCGGGGAGTTCAACATCCCCAAGTTCTCGGACGCTGCGAACAACACGAGCCAGGGTTCCCACCGATCGCCCCTCGCATATAGGTGGGAGGGGTGGCCGCTTCTTCAGGAACGCCCAAATGTTGACGGGGACGTGCAGTGTTAGCGAGTTATTGGACGCGATTTGCAACAGTGTGTCGACCACACTCTGACCGACCTCCTCCGTGTACGGGGTTGCTAAGGCTGCCGCAGCCCACCAGGTGACCGTATTTTTGCTGAATCCCCACGTCCCCCAACACGCGTATGGTGACAGAAGCGTCACAACCCGGTTTCTGGAATTGGGACTTGCTTTGTCAAACAGCGTGGTCATTGGTCGACTCACGAACGGTGCCATCTTTGGAGCCCTAATGATACGTATGAGGGTGTCGACCATCCTGTGGTCCCCACTTCGTTCCCACAAGACTACATATGGGAGGAGTGTGACAATGGCCTTGCGCTTAGACCACATTTGATCCAGGTCTTCAACCCGAGCCATGTTCTCAAGTCCCTCGATTATCAGGCTTGAAAGGTCCTCCAGCCGTGCACTAGTTCTTGGTCAGAAAGGTGGGTATCTGTCAGGTACCGACATACCTTTCGTCTATGGTTGTAGTGTTCGGGACAGTGCAGCCCAGGTCCATCGCGATGACCGATAGGCAGTCAGCGACGGCTGGACGGGAAGGATGGGATCCTGGAATAACCGATGATATACAAAGCGGAGGATCCAGCGGGGTACCTTCTGGCGTTGTTTCCTTTGGTATTTGAACCGCGCAAGCTGGACAAGCACAGTATGTTCAGCACTGGACGGTTTGTAGTCCTTCCACTCGATGCTTGGTCGGTGGGAGATGGGGAGGGGGTATCTGTTTTCTAACTGAGCTAGTGTGCGGGATGGATAAAACGTGTGATGGATGGTACAGAAACGGTGATAAAACGGGAGGCCTTCAAAGTTGGTCCAGATTGGGAATCTCTTGGTGTACCGCTGGCGCATATCTTTGAAAACACTCGATGTCGGATCCACAGTTGTGAGATGGGACAACGTGCGGAGGCAACAGAGCGCGGATACTGTCGCAAGCTCCTCGGACCCTTGAAGGATTGCCACTCCGTCACCAGTGATTGATACACAAGCGGTGAAAATATCGAAGCAAGCTGAGACAAGCGCAGGGTCAAAGTCGGCCAGTGTTGTCATTGTCGCGAGTACTTTCAGGGTCAACAGGTGGATAGCCTTGTCCAATGACGCCTGGAGCATCCACGAGATGCATTGTAGATCCAACGCCGTGGTTTGTGGGTCCCGTCCACGCGCCCCGTGGAACCAACCGCGCACCCTCAGAGCGTTGACGACAAATCCTCTGACCATCGCTCGTGCAAGTAGGCGGGCATCAAAGATGAGATTGATCAACAGACCGAGTGGTGAAAGGAGGATGAACAGGACGACACCCCCTATTGAAAATTTGCTGTTTTTCCTTTCTACATTCCACCAATGGGTGACCCCGTAGACGAGATTGGAGCGGGAGAAAGCTGAGTGAAGTGTGCTCAGCGTGATGGGCGGGATTAGATGGAAGAGATGCGCAATGGGGGTTTGATATGGACAGCTGGTAGAGGCTACCCCTGCGATGACGAAGAAGGCGTAGGAGGCGACGCCAAACGAGGTGACGCCAAGGACAACGGACGCGACGGTCGTGTCAACCCCCCAGAGGTAGCGCGAAAGTGCACAACCGAGGAGCAAGAGGGCGAACTGTAGCATCAGAGGCAACGACTCCATCACATAGTCGAAGTACCAGGTGACAATGCCGTCCAGCTTCCGTTGTCGGTTCTGGCTGCGTTCGATGGCCGATCCCCGCATGTCAGTGTATCCATATCGGTTCAACCACTGTTTTCCGAGCATCGCGAGGAAGGCGGAGAAGAGTGAAGCGGCGAGACTCGCATAAAGGATCGCTTGGACCTGGACGATCATGTGTGGGGGACCGGTCCACTGTGGGACTGCAGGGATGCTGTTGCCAAAAGTAGTGTTGTCAATCTTGTAGATGAGGACACGGAGGAGGGCGGTTGTTTCTTCGTTTGGGTCCGGCTGGAGCCCGGGTTGGACCTGGGTGATGAATGCGGAAGTGACGGCGGAGAACAGACCGGCCTGTAGGCCGGGTCAGTACACCATAGGCACAGGGGAAGCGGGCTACACACAAAGATCAGAG
>Ga0307516_10000745_pt1 | contig 44287 bp, 58 predicted proteins | sample 19_EM_MG_FD_203310 | JGI IMG/M metagenome (GOLD analysis project Ga0307516, IMG submission 203310) | Populus trichocarpa ectomycorrhiza microbial communities from riparian zone in the Pacific Northwest, United States - 19_EM | ecosystem: Host-associated > Plants > Roots > Unclassified | place... | reverse complement strand
TTTATTGCGGCTCCATCAGACGTTCGCGGAAATTTCGGGAGTGTGCTCACAATTGCGATGTACCATACCCGGCAACTATCGCTGTATGAGCTCTCCAATCGTCTTCATGGAGTTGGTGCTAATGATATCAAGGGTACTTCTGGAAGCAGAGCTTGCTTCGACGGCTGACTTTCACGTCCTCGTGCGAACAAGACCCAAGTGTATTAGCTCTTCTGCGACAGGAGCTGTCCTCACCCGCCTTTGAAGGCCTTCGCTGCGGGCTCCAGGAGTTCTTGCTATCCGCCGAGCCCGTCGTGGCAAGCGGGGGGGCGGTCGTTTTCGATGTCCTATCAGAAATTCTTGATAGGATGAGGTCGTCAGAGATCTTGGGTATCCTCAATCTGGTCCGCGGAAGGGCTGGTTCTGATGCTTATAGGTATCGAGGATCTCTGGTACGCGTGCTGTGAGGATGAGATCCGGCGCTCAGAAGGGCCTGAGCTAGCTGCGGCCTACCAGATTGTCACCTGCATTCAGGCTGTACGAGCGAGTACGACTGCAAATGAATTTCCAGGGCCTTTTGTATGGAAACTCTTTACCCGCCCATGATTATTCGTACATTAGCGATTGTTATAACAGCTAACCCCAGCATTTCTACAGAGCGAGAAAATGAATAGGTTACTTTGCAAATTGGAGGACATTCAGAGGAGAGCGGAACCCAGGCACTTGTTTCACTCGGCTTCCGTCCTATCGGTCTACGAAGAGCTGGTCATCTTGTTGGTATGTATATCCATGACATCGATGTGACTAGCATTTCACTTGCTGACGGACGGCGCAGCTTTTTCTGTCACGGCCTGAGCACTTTGCGCTCCCCAACTCCTGGATCGCGTTGCACCCATCCCTACGTCGCCTAGCGAAGATTCCCAGATTCCACTCGAAGCGCGAGACATACTGGTACCAACGCACGTTGACCAGGGTGATCATCATGCTGTGTAGGCTCATAGTGCGTGTCGAAGGTGGTGGTGGTGGTGCATATCGTAGCTCGGCGGCAGACAGGCTGGCCCGCCGTGGTGTCTTGATAATCTGCATCGTCGTTATCAACCTACAAGAGTTGAAGCCGCCTCCAATTGGTTACCACAGCATGTTGGGGGAAGCACAGAAGGTAAGAGAACCATCCCTTCATGTATGGGAATCACTAGTACGTACATATTCTTATCAGAAGTGTGTGATAGGTGTTTGGCCTCAAAAGTATGCGTCGACACACCACCGAAGCCTTCTGGAAATGTCCGCCAGGGGGTTTTTTCTGGGCATTGAGTGGTCAATTTGCAGCATCTGGATATTACAAGGGTAAAGACTACCTGCAGGTGGTGCTGACGAACAATAGCAATTGCTCTGCGGGACTGCCGATTTTCCGCCCCGGCTTCTCACAACCAGTCCCGAGGCCGGAGCTGGGGGGTTCGGACACTCTCGACCTGAAGAGAGAAAGGCTGAAAGCAGCGTACACGTTTATGGTCAACAACAGTTGGTTGCAGGGCCACCAGCAGCCCGCAGGGAAGCAGATAGATGTGAAGTTGGAGTAGATTGGTAGTGGGATTGCTCGGCCGTTGGAGGTTTACTGGGAATATCTGTGTGTTTTGGAATTTGGAAGTTTTTGGTTTGGATGGTTCCGCCGTGGGGGTCATCTTTAGGAATTGAAGGATTCTCCTTTGTGCCAATAATGAGGGCTGGTCGCTGCACACTCCTCCAGGTGATGTTGACTAGGATCTCTATACACTTGATCGAAGTAACTCTTATGAGGAGTCAGTGTCAACTACATCCATTGTTTATCTAGTCAATTCGAAATGTATGACCCCAAGTGGGTTTGCCTACCCCGGCACTAGTTGCGTGCTTGCAAGCGTCGTCAATCTTGAGTCTTCCTTAGGGCCAGATACATACATAATCTATGGAGAATCATCCCCGAGGCTACGACCCGGGCTGGGAGTTAATTACGTATGCCCCTTGCCCCTCGCATGGCCATTCTGCATGGGACAAGCCCGGGACGCTCACAACGTCAGACGCCACGATATGATGCGAATGTAATACTTATGCACAGTGCATACACCGGCTTGCCTCACTATCTAGCGGCGGGGGTCGTCTTACGTGTCGGTATGTGTCGTCACCGCTCTAAATGCGAGGAATCTGTCATGGTCAGCACACATATGTCCATCCCGTCCATGAATTGTAATGGTGGAACGGGAAGGACGGAAGTAGTCGGAGGTACTCGTGCGAGTTCGCCGCCAAGGGACAGATCCGAGCGACGCCGGGAACGAGCGACGTTGGACCAGCGGCGCTGAGAGCGAGTGGTACACGCCGGGAACAACCGAACAGATTCGTAAGGTACACATAAGGTTTCATGAGAGAAAAGAAGAAAGGTGCAGAGCGGAAAAGGAAAGTTCTCATCCGAGCTCCTACTCACACTTCTCCCATGCAACACAATAACCTTTCTCAACGATTGTGCAATCACGCAACCTCGATCGAAAGCAAAAGCAGAATCCAGAATCTTCTCTCGCGCCTGACACTGTGTTCAGATCCCAACCAAACCTTACACCCCGTTAAACCTAACCTTCTGACCTTCCGCGCGGCAAGCAAGATCCAGACCTTGCGGTCGATGGTTCTGCACAAAGCATCAATCCCATAGATAGACTAGTGTGAGATGTTGGGCACATGGAAATTCGACGGGTGGGTGCGCAGAACGTCCGTCGTTCTCCGCTCGTTCTGCGGGCCGTGCATGATGCGGTCCAGACTCGCCGGGGAATGGCAGCAGTTATTCAGACGTCCCCGGATCATACGCTGGAATTAGAGAGCGGCGATCCCCCTAGATTACCTAGAACAACTTAGAGAGTAGAAAAGCAGGATTAAGTCAGCTCGGCTGACGGAGAATGCGCATTCTCGGTGGTGCAGCAAGACATCTTTGATATCTATATAGGAGATATGCATGTATCATGCTCGTAGCAGTGGTATTACCCCTTGCTTGATACGGCAGAGAATCGGGACATGATTAACCAGCAAGAATGACTGTGTACTGCAAAGGCATTGCTGACTGGCTGCGTTCTACACCCGCCGTTGAGAACCATAGACCGGCCTGGCTGAACTGGGGCGACTGAAGGACATCCCCGCCTCGTGAATAGTTGCTATTTGCTGCGGTTCGTTATCCTGTGCTCGGCGTGGATGCTGGCCATAGCTCTGCATATGTAGCCTGCAACCACATATGTGCAGGAAATGAAGGAACAAAGGGGAGCAGCCTCTCATGCCCACTCCGTCCATCTGGTTTGGCGGATCAACTGTTCTACGGAATTCCAACCAGTCGTGCGAAAACCACTCGCATCCGCGTATCGAAGTATCCCTGTGCATATCTACGCTGTAACGATTTCCCGCCTTAACCCCGCCAAGTCTCGTTTACCACCCAACTGCCTTCCTAATAGCACGCGCCCGCGGCAAACCACCTAATATCGCTCTTGGATACCTTAGTTGCATATATTTACCGACGACAAACGCGACCTTGAACCGCAACCTCGACATTATGGGAGATCACTGTCTCGCTGATATGTAACTACAGCTTCCATCGCCGCGCAGCCTCTACTCCTTTCTCGCTGCGAACCCGTCCGCGTTCCCGATCTTCGGGGTCCACGGCTCGTACCCTCTGAACCGCCGCGTGTCCGCGCTGGAGCACGACCTGACGCCCCGTCTCGAGCACGCCGTCTCAGATTCAACAGCGAAGACCCGCGCTGCGGAGCCAGCCGTGGCCGTCGCCACGGGCACGGCCGATGCCGAGGAAGTCACGATGCACCAGGAAGCGGATGCGAGGATGGCAGCGAAGGACGTCCAGGAAGCCGCCATCGCGCTCAAGCCGATCGTACTCAAGAACACGAACACGCTCGTGGAAGCAGTGCTCGATAAGGACCTGAGGGATACGGTTCACATGTTGGTGGCTTGGCGGTGGTTTCGCTTTCGGCTATTCGAGGCAGCCGCGAAGGTTCCGATGGTCTAGCTTGGGATCCGCCAGCAAGATCCTGAAAGCCACTATGAGGATCACGACGATATCCGTCGCCGTGGGCCCGATGGGTTCGGCCGCATGTGGGGGAGGAGGTTTTTCAGGCTTGGAGGAGTTGGATCGAGGGGGAGTGTGCGAACGAGGTAGAGGAAAAGAACAAGGTAAGGAAACGAACGGCGGAAACGATATGTACATTCACTTTAGGTGTTACGGAGTTTTGCAATTCCGTAGTGTATTTCATTGTTTGTGTGGCTGTTTTTTGTTCAATCATACTCGCATTCAGTCTATCTAGACTATGGCGGCGTACATTTTTTCCTGTCTGCTGTCCGCATGATAGCGGCAGATGCTAACTCCCCATTGCCCTCCGCCCAGGCCTGTCCCCCCAATGATAAGACGCACCAAGGAAATAACAAAGAAAAAAGCCAAAAGAAAACCGCCTATACATCGTGTCCGCGTCCTGGTTCTCGCCCTCAGGTATTTTAATAGGTAGTGCTAATTGTGCAAAATGATCTTTATATCAGGACTTGGCAACTGCTGCCTTTTCCCTACAGAAGAGTGAACACAAGGGGACGGTAGTTGATTATGAAAGAATCGATGTGATTTGTAGAAGCGTAATACCGGGGATGAAGAGAAAGGAGGCAAAGTATATTTTCCGTTACAGGAATTGAAACCTGGTCTGGCCGAGGACACCCAGCATGAGAGCGGCTGATGCTAGCCACTCACCATAACGGATATTGCGTTAATAGTGTTAACTTAAGTTACATCCAGTAGTATCATGTCTCTTGTTTAACAAATAAAGAAATGACCTGTTGTTGTGCAATTCAATAATGTGGAGGATATGTAGGAGGTCACCCCTCCGAACATGCAGTTTGACTCGCATTCACATTACGATCTCGTCATTCATAAGCCTAGCTAGACATTGGCATGGTGTCATAACGCCGCGATCTATAGATAGGTCGCATGCGAATGGCAGAACAGGAAGGGACGGAAGGGCGAAAACATTGGCATGGTGAAAACAAACGACACAGTGTCCCGGAATAACCCTTGCTTTTGCAGTCACTGAGAATGTGAGAGCCAATGGGCGACAGTTCGCTTACGAAGCTGACAAGATCCACCTCTTTCATGCACAACCATAACTAGTGATTGCCTCACTTTCCTGACACAATCGCCCCCATTGGACAATCAAACGAGACTATCCTATAACTTGCACTTTCAATACTTACGATAGTCTCTCAACACTGTCCGTCCTACGTCCAGAATTCAAAGGAAATACATTTACAGCCAGAGCTGTGGTTGCACCCAACAACAGCCATTCCCATATAACTGCTGCCACCTTCCCCATCACCAGCTCCCATTCTGATCCGGAAATCCACCTTTTAACCCTCTTTGCATAATCCAACAACGGCTTCACACATCCCCCCGCCGTTCGTTTTCCGAAATGAGAGTTCTCAACTTCACCGCCCAGGCGCTGGGTCTTACGACTGCGGCAGTAGCAGCTGCAGTAGCAGTCTCTCCAAAAACGACCACAACATCCATCCAAGTTGAACCGACATCCACTGGAATCCCCGCAGTACAGCCAATCGTACCCGCGAAACCTTATGCGGGAAATGTTTCGGTAAGCTCGTTAGCATCCTCCACCCTCTACAAGTTATACGGAAAACTGATTTGCTGCCTCCGTACAACAGCTGCCGATTGACTACAGCAATAAATATCCAGGCAACTTTTCCAATCGTTACTGGGTTCAGGACCAGTACTACAAGCCAGGGGGTCCAGTATTTGGTAGGGTATCTGCACATCAGACATCATATACACCATGGGGTATTCGGGCTAAAGGATTGCTGGGATAGTGTATGATTGTGCAGAGGCCGACGGCGAATGGTTCCTTGGCCACCTGACGAAGAATACAACATTCTTCAACCAATACTTACGCGAGTTTTCGGGGCTGGGAATAATCTGGGAACATCGGTAAGCATTCCACCATTTCCGTGAGATGGGCTGCCGCCTGGTCGGAATGGTCTCTGAAGTACGACAGATACTACGGTGACAGCTTGCCGTTTCCAATCAGTCTCAACACCACCGCAGAGAAAATGCAGTTCCTGACCAACGAGAATGGGCTGAAAGACTTTGTTGTCTTTGCCAACCAATTCCAGTGGAAGAATTTTAGCGTCTTGCCGAAGGAGGTACCGTGGATTGTTGTTGGCTCCAGCTACGGCGGAAATCGAGCGGCTGCGCTGCGGAAGCTGTATCCTGAAACAGTCTTCGCCGCCTACGCTTCAGCGGCTGCAGTTCAGCATCGCAAGGACATGTCCGTCTGTAAGTTGGCTGTTCCCCTCAGCTGCAACTTGATGACTTGCTCACCTCAGATGTAGACTTTGATGGTATCTACAAAGGAATGGTACACTACGGCCTGGAGAACTGCACATCCTATATCCACAAGGCGGTTAAGTACGTCGACGTCCAGCTCTCCCGCCCCAGCACTGCCGCCGGCATCAAGCGTCAATACCTCGGACGGACCGCTGAAAAAAATAGCAATGCCGGCTTCGCTAAGACCTTCAATGTCCCGTACTACAGCTTCCATATAGACGGAGTGGACCAGGTCCTGCGTGAATTCTGCGACTATATGGACGCTGTGAAGCCACCAAAGGGGGAAGAGAATCATGGAGCCTTTTATTCCGATCGATGGGCCGCATGGCCACCACACGCCCAGCTAGTGAGTGGGTATATGGATGACAGCGCGAATTATTGCGAAGGCACTGTGCGCGACAATTCCAAAACCCCGAACTGCCGTCTCGATACTCGCCTATCCCATCCAACCATGATATCGTGGAAATGGCAGTATGTATCTGGCACGAATTCCTATTCCGAGTATCGCTAAGCAGCAATTCTCAGATCCTGCACACAATTTGGGTACTTCCATCCTACCAACATCGGGCCCCGCGCCCTCAGCTCCAGTTACAACACTCTGGAGTACCAGCAAGCAACCTGCTTCCATCAGTTCCCAGACGGTCGCAGCTCCGGGCTCCTGCCAGCCGAACCGCGGACGAAGGAGCTCAACGCTCTCACTGGGGGCTGGAACATGAGCCCCAGCCAGGTCTTTTGGACCACCGGAGAGTGGGATCCCTGGAAGGCGTTAACCGTCTTCTCCACCGAGCCCGGAGCACCACGAGTGAAGGTTATGGATCGCCCGCCTCGGGGCTGTAATAGCGGGGAGATACCTGGAAAGGTGTTTGGCTACGTTATGCCCAACGCAGAGCACTCATACGACTTCTACACGGGATTCGCGCCAGCGAAGAAGCCGACCCGCATGTTTGCTGTGGCGTTGAAGCAATGGTTGAAATGTTTTTCGGCGGCGGGACAGTACAGGGGGTGAGAAGTGTGGTGATTCACGCCTATATTGGGTGCAGTTTCTTTCTTTCTCTCCTTTTCTCTATTTCTAGGGAACTTAGTTGCAGTGGTGGAATAGAACTTTCTTTGACATAGACGGTAGTGAACCGATCTGCAGTTCGTGGTTTCACTTGACCAGCTGTTGATTGATCTATCACTATGAATCCTGGCTCAGCCGCCTATTACCCCTTCCACACTCAAGCCTCTCACTCGATGGTTCGCCACCTCTTCCTTTGTGGTTTCCAAACCTTTCTCGCTCCCCAAAAAACCGACGCAGGCGGCCAGCGAAAGTAACGGCTCATCAAATACACCCTGAAACTCAGGGCTAGAATCGATAACATTCACTAGGAACCGCCGATCACATCCTGATATGTCCCGGCTTTTTGTTTTTATTTATTCATTGATTGCATATGACCTATATAGATCATGGCGATATACAAGCTATCCGTTTCCCGTCCGCAGTCCGTCCGAAGGCAGCGAAAATAATATGTCCCGGCAGCTCTGCCCACAGTGCGACCGGGATTGTATATCCGCCTTCGAACCAGAGGCTGTGAACTCGAATAAATGCCAGAGGTAAGCATTAAGAGCGACGAGGACATGATATGACTCATGGTAGAGCGCCCCGACTCGCAGTAGACTGGAGGCTATTTACGCCGCCAGAGCGCGAGCTTATCGCATGGTAACACGCTAAAAGCGGGGTAACTAGGCAGCTCGGATTTATTTCGCCGGCGAATTCGGTTCATACGAGAGGTCGGGAAGATTCTCTCGATTCCACCGCTTCCTGGTTCTTTTCGCCGTTGTGCCCATAAAGCCTATGGCCGCCCTTTCTCTCGCAAGAATCTCATCTTGTGCAGGGCATCCACAATGGCGCCTAGAAAATCACCATTGATACCAGCCCTGAGCAAGCTTCCACCTCCGGCACCGCAGTGAATCTTCCATGCTAACAGTTACCAGCTGCGATGACATACTCTGACTCCTCCTCGCGCTCTCGAGCTCGAGCTTCTCCTGATATCTTTTTGTTTTGGCAATGCGACGTGGAGAGGCGCGGCCAGTCCCACCATGGACTATTTGTACCTAGGATAATATTAAGATCCAGCTGTCTTTGCAACATCGGCGTATTGTTTCATGTCCTGGACCTGGAGAGAAAGTGGAGAATTGACAACAGACGCCCTGCTGGATTCGGGTTGCTGGAGGCTTGCCGTCCTGTTGTCGCCATTGCCCCACGGAACCACTGGAGGGCATGATGCTGGAATGTGACTACTTCCGTACTACCCGCTTCCCCCAGCTTTGTACGCACGCGTGGGCGGAGCGAACAGACTGCAGGGCGTTCAAGAAACCGCACCTCATCTCAGTCCACAAGAGATGTGGTCCCTTCTTCTCTCCACAAATCTGCATCGTAACACAATGTGTCACTCGGGCCAATGCAGTTGCTCGTCGGGTGTTGCCACATGATCGAGCAATCACACTGTCTGCCACCAGAGGTGATACCGCTTGGAGCCGTGATCATCACCGAGGGCGGGGTATCCGCAAGGCAAACAGCCGAAGAACCACATCCCCCAGGATTATCCATCGTTATAGACGGTTCCCGAACAGACTCAGGCGCAGTCGGCTATGCTGTCACGTGGAAGAGAGGAAGAGAGGACTGCAGTGGAGGGGTCTCAGGGTTCACATGGGCTTCCAACAGGAGGCTCACGATGCTGAGTGTGCAGCCATTGCCCATGCACTGGAATCTGCTGCCTTCCGGCCTCTTGCCCACGAGCATATCACCACCTTCTCAGACGCCCAAGCAGCAATTCGAAGGATGGGGTCAGATGAGCCTGGTCCCGGCCAGAGGTACGCCCTCGAGGCAAGGAAGCACATCGCAACTATCCGCAGGAGGAGGCCCGGGGTTAAGACCGAGCTCCGCTGGTATCTCTGCTCACCCTGGGGTGCTGGGAAATGAGAAGGCAGATGAATGGGCAAAGCTGGCAGTAGACGAGTCTGACACTCACGGTGTGGAACATCTTCAGCCTGGACGATATGGTGGCCGGCCAGGGCAAGGGCGGCAACCCCCCAGGTCACTGACGCACTTGAGGCGCTCGATAACAGGGGTCAAGTGGCAGGAGGCAAAGATGTGGACAGTGCCCAGGATTACCACGAAGAAATACCGGTAAAACCATCTCCGAGAACCACGTCAGAACCCGGACTCGGGTCCCGTAAACGCCAACAAGCAGCTCGCTGCAAGGTTCTGCCAGTTGAAAACAGGCCACTGCCTCGCTGGCCAATACCTCGCATCGACGAAGAAGCAGTCCATTGCCAAATGCTGGTGGTGCCCTCGCAGGACCCAGACCGAGGAGCTGGGTACTGGAGGTGATGACCAACTGCTGTTCCTCCGCACGTCCTCCTTCATGGCTTCTGCGGAAGAGGAGTAGGATTTGGGGCGGCTTTATCTTTTGTCTTTCCTCTATAATTTCTTGCTACGCTATTACTTTCTTGGGACAGGCCTAGGTGGAGGGCAAAAGGGAGCTTGCAGTGCGCCGCCTTCGGGTGGGCTGCGGACGGGAAACGGATAGTTTGTACATCGCCATGATCTATATTGGTCGCATGCGATCAATGAATAAACAAAAACACAAAGCAATCACACACTGTAGTCGCACGCGGTTGGTAGGTAAATTGAATGAAACAGCTATTTAACACGATACACTCTTTTTTCGTGACTTTAACTCAATACCCACTTTCTAAGTTATATTTATTGTAGGTACCCAAATTTCGGGCGAATAATATTTCATGATCCACCTGAGTTTTTGTCGCGCGCGCGGTAGGCTTGGGACGGCGCAATACAACGATCTGGGGCGGCGCAAGAGCTACCTCGCGCTTCGTGATCCACTGAGGGTGGGTCAAAGAGAAAAGACCGAAGCCCACAAAGCCTAGCCATTCACTACACTCTAACTAAGCATAGCGGTGAGCTTTATGACGGTTCGGCGCGTGGTGCCCGGTCTCCTAGTAAACGGACCATTTATATAGGCACATCCGGCAATTCTCTCACCACGTTTGGTTGCGCAGCTCCTGCTCTCTTCATATCGCCATTACTGCTTTGGGCACAGTCGATGTTGCAGGCCGATCACCCAAGGCGACTGCTGCATCGCTTGGGTCGTCCCCCGTTGGGCTCATTGGTGCTAGTAGGGTGGTTGGTTGCTGGGCGGCTGCGTGGTGAGGGCGCCAGAGGCGGCGTGTTACATAGTGGGGGGATTTTTATGCGTGCCTCATGCGCGCCAGACTCGGGTGATCATGTAATATTATTCGCTCGAACGTGGGGTATTGTTAATTGCAAAAAAAAAAACCGGGGTGAATTGAGTTAAAGCCACGGGGGTATCGTGTTAGATGGCCGTAAATAGAAAATAAAGTAGCAATCACACACTGTTAGCCAAGGCACGGATGTGCTACCTCCGTGGCTAATTGCGAGACACAGGATGTGTGATTCTTCGCCCTTTCTGCAAGTGATTGGAGGTACAATCGAAGACAGTTTGCGAGCGGGCAATCACACTTAGTACTATATCGACAGGCTGGGACATAATATTGCCGGTATGGGTATGGTTGGGTACCAAAGTGTGCCGACTATTCCCCAATTCTACCACTTATTTTGCAGCAACTGCCACAGTCCCAAGATCTCTCATGCCCTTCCCAATCTTAGCGCTCGAGTCATCCTCGATCATGCGTGCAACCTCCCACAACCTATTTTCGTCGCCCCATTGACACATAACCTGCATACCCACTATGCCGCCTTCATTCTCGGCCTCGTCATTCGTTTCCTCACCGACAGGAACGCTGATGCACGGGATCCCCGCGAGACTTGCCGGCACGGTCAGCACATCATTAGCGTAAGCCTCCACGGGCCGTTGATTCTCAATATCCTCAAGTTTTGGCGCGGCACCAAGGGAAGAGGGAACAACGATCGCATCCACACCATCGGGGGTCTCCTCGGCGACTGCAGCCTGCACCAGAAAGTTGGGCTGCGCGAAGACATTGTCGAAGTCCCGTTGTACTAGTCGACGCACACGCTGCGCCTGGAGAAAGTAGTTTCCGATCCCCTCGGAGGAGAGGGTATAAGCTCCCAGGAGGATTCTGCGTCTTACCTCAGGACCGAACCCCTCCTCACGGGTAGGCGCAAAGAGGATACTCCCTTTCTTTGAGCGGTCGGCGGTGGATCGGTGGCCGTAGCGTAAGCCATCGTAGCGCGCGAGGTTGGAGGAAGCCTCGGCAGGCGCGAGGATGTAGTAAGCTGCGAGGGCGACCCGGGTGTTGGGGAGCGATATGGGCACGATTTCGGCGGCGCGTAGGGAAAGGAGACGAAGGGTTTTCTCCCATGCCCGACGAACGAATGGGGTGAGCTCTGCTACATTATATTCCGCTGGAACGCCGATACGTAGTGATCGTCGGATCTTAGATTTTTCGTAGACGGCGGCGATGCTCTTGCCAACGCGCTCGCGAGTTTCGACGGGAATACTGGTAGGATCGTTTGAGTCGTATGCGTTTAGAAGCTCTGGGCACTGTTAGTCGGTGCTTGGAAGTATGACAGCAAGAACATACTGAAGACTGTCTTCGCGTCTAGCGTGTTTCGAGCCAGTATACCGACGGTGTCGAGGGAGTTTGCGTATGCGACAACACCCCACCGTGAGAGGAGACCATAGGAAGGCTTCAAACCGACGACACCGCAGTAGGAGGCAGGTAGGCGAACAGAGCCACCGGTATCGGTTCCTAGAGCGCTAGGAAGAATCAATGGCTGCCCGCAGCGATGTCCAATAACCGTTGGAGAACACGAACGCATGGCACATTCCCGCGGCAACAGCGGCTGCACTCCCACCGGAGCTTCCGCCAGCAGAGCGTGGCTGACGCCATGGGAAGCGCGGCCTCTGTACGACGCCATGAATTGAAAAGGTCGAGTGTGATCTACATCATCCGGCCCGTCAACAAACACCTCAGCCACGAAGACGGGGCTCACAGACCCCATGCCGAACTCATCCATATTGGTCTTCCCCATGATGATGCAGCCAGCACTCCTTAACCGGGCCACCACGGTCGCATCAAATGGCGAAACATACTCTGATCTCCCTTCAGCTCAGCCTCTGTCACGAAAATCTGCATGATGAGTGGCAGTAATTGCTGGAAGGAAGTCGAAACGAACCTCGGAGCATCTCACTACCGCAGCTAGTCGGAAGGTCCGTCGTCACAATATTGTCCTTGATGGCGACCAGCCGGCCGTCAAGTTCGGAGAGCTTATTCACCCCGCCATTTGCCGCTCGTTTTTCAGCGTCCACGGAGGCTGCCAGTATTTTCTCGGCAGAGTGTAGGGCGGTGAAGGTGTTAAGGTGCTTGTTGGCATCCACAACGGTGAGTGCCGCTTGTGCTGCATTGGCGATACCCAGCGGGAAGGAGTAGGAGCTCAATATTCGCATATTGAAGATGTAGTTTTACTCGGCGGAGATTTCCGTACCGACGGGTGGAACAAATTCGAGGTCTCGGATAACGTCATATGTCAGTTACCCGTCAGTCTCAACCCATGTCTATTGACTATGGTTTTGTTCCGATCACGTCGTGTGGCTCGACGATGGTATCAATCGTGAGTCAGTCCTTCGTCCTGACCTCGCGGCACAATGTCGAGCCCAAAAACTCTCAGTTTTGTCCGCTCGGTCCGAAAGAATTCCCCCCGACTCCTTTCCGTAATTGCTAATGAGTCACAGGTATGGACATCATTCCTTCAATCCAGTGGTCTTGAACCTCGGTACCACTCCTGCTCCAACGGCCATGTCGCCGACGGCATCCACCACGCCTAACACCTTGGACAGTCTCTTACATAACCTCAAAATCACGGCAGCCACTCCCGGTCGCGTAAAATTCTCTCTCCCGATAGAGAAGCATCACACGAACCGACTCAGCATTCTACATGGCGGCACGATCGCATCAATGGTGGACTTGGGTGGATCCCTTGCTGTTGCGTCGCGCGGATTGTATTCCACCGGTGTCTCGACAGATCTCAATGTTACATATCTTTCGTCCGGCGGGGTAATCGGGGACGTCATCAATGCTGAGGTGCGGTGCGATAAATTTGGGAGGACTTTGGCATATACCAGTATCGTCTTCACGAACGAGCAGGGCGACACATTCGCTCGTGGAAGTCATACGAAGTATGTTATGCAAGCCTGGAAGAACGAAAGGAACATCGTGGAGGAGATTGAAGAGGAGGCAAAGCCACCGGAGGGGAACACGGGAGTTAATGCTTAGGCGGACGGGGGAGAGGAGTGAAAATTTGTAGACGGATAGTCTCCGTAGATGCAAGTTTGGGGAGGCGTTATCCTTTTGCAATGAGTTTCGATTATCACGATAGGGCGAGACAATTGGGTTCCTCGGTGTTGATTCTGCCGCAATTAAAGGATTTGCGGATAGCCTGATTGATCTCCATTCCATTGCCTTCATCGCTAAAAATTTCCCCCCAAATCCACCCCTATCCAACTGCAAATCACGCGTAAGAGGGAGGAATGGCAACACTCTACAAAGGAAGATCGAAGAGTTTTGATTCATAATATTGCCACCTCCGCGTTCGGCTGGCCATTTTAATCCTCTTAGGCTTCCACTGTCAAAGGACTTTCCAGAACGTCTGGCCCCCACACCCCACACATTAAGAAAACATCGTCTAGCCAACTACCTAACATAACTCGCGTACTGTCTACTGTTGAGAACTGACCGAAGCTCGGTGGATTGAGGATTCGTACCGATGGCGGACGAGCATGAACAGATGCCTCTGGCTTCATCGCTAGTTCATGATCTAACTACCCCACCGCGACATGCCAAGAAGCGCTGAAAGCAGTCCACTTATTAATGGCGCATATCCTTGACGTCCTTCTGGTAGCCTTTCCCCCGGATATGCGGGAGAGCAATAGAGGATTGTTGTCTCCGTGTTGGCGTGGTTCGTGGGCGGCACTGCGTCGCCTCTTCACCTCAAGGCGACCGAGAAGAACGCACCTACTGTCAAGCGCGTGATTGTGACGTCCAGCTTTGCATCCATTGTCCACCCTAAAGGGGGCAAATGGCCCGGAAAGGTGTATCGTACAACGAAGCGGACCGAATCCGGTCACTGCTGAGGAGGCGGACAGCGATCCCACTACTGGATACCGTGCATCCAAGACCCTGGCTGAGAAGGTGGCATGGAAGCTCCTTGAGGACGAGAAGCCCAACTTTGCGCTGGCGACGATCAACTCCCGCTGGTAAGGCCCCCGAAAACTCAATCCTGTCGGGCCGAGCATTAATTTGGCCCGGTGAAACCATACATAATATAATGTCCCTGGAGTCGATCAACACGTCGAATGCACGCTTCTGCAATTTTTGAACAGAAAAGCAAGGAGAAGTTGACGACCAACAATGGTTACGTCTGGGTTGATGTTCGGGACGTTGTGGCGGCGCACGTGGCTACATTCTAGCAGCCCAATGCTGCTGGGAAGCGCTTCCTCATCGTCGAAGGAAGTTATGTAAATTTCTCCATTCTCCACCTTTTTCCTGCTGGAGGGTGGTGCTAAGGACTTTGCAGGCTCAAACCAGCAAACTGCTCAAACACCTATCTACCCGAGTACAAAGATAAGCTGCCCGAGACTAGGGAAGAGAACGATGGCTTCGATTTTCTCGATGGAGGCGTGTACAGCGCCAACAAGAAGCAAGGAGGAGCTAGGACTCGAGTGCCACTTGTTCGAAGACCGTGAAGTGGAGACCGTCAATATTCTCAAGCCACTGGAATTGTAGGTACATACCTGATATATATCTTGTCATAGACATAATTGTCTAATTTCTTTGGTAACAGAACAAATAAACAAGTGATCGATGTGGTGTTACCTATTACTACGGTATCCTAAGATCATGAAAAGTCCTATTATGTGAGAGTATGTACTATGTAGATGTGATGCCTTGTCGCCAACCCACCCTGTAAGTAATGGGTGCCAAGGCAGATGCCTAAAGTGGAAGCCTGGTCACCCAAATCAACGTTAGTGGATCACACGCCGTTTAGCATCCCACGCGACGACATCAACGAAGCTTCCTCAACACTTTCATTCAAATAAGCACCACTGGACCACCATCATCCCACCATACGAACTCAAAGCATCAGAGAACTTAATCGTGCCGGCGTATCTTAACCCTTGGCACCTGGTGCCCGACCCAACGCTCTCAGAGATTCACCACCCCCGACCTCCGGCCTGTCATGGCCGCTCAACTAGAGAGGATATTCGTCGATATCCGGAGCAAGTATGTCGCCCTGCTCGTCATTTAGCACTCTAGAAACACCCGGGAATAGGCATTTGGAGTGGAGACTAATATTTCTCACTGCGAAGGCATGAAGATCTACGACTGAAGGCTGTGAACGATCTTAAAATCCACCTTGAGATCTCATCAAGAGGTCTCCTCGACCCCCGTCGTTCGCCTGTCGATGCTGATGCCCGATGGTGTATACAGAGCTACCGCCGGAGAGATTGCCATACTACTACGCGGAGGTTAACCGTAAGGTCTCCGAATTCATACACAGCAATGACAGTGCAGACAAGATCGGCGGAATCCTCTCGCTGGGAGTTCTTATCGACGTCGATCACGATGATAGTACCCAAAAGACGACAAGATATGCGAACTACCTCCGATCGATTATGCGCGGAAACGATAATCACTGTATGGTATTGGCGGCAAAGACCCTGGGCCAGCTTGCAGCGCCTGGGGGAACGTTGACGTCCGAGCTGGTCGAGAGTGAGATGAAACAGGCGTTGGAATGGCTACAGATCGACCGGCAGGAGAATCGTCGGTTTGCGTCGGTGTTGCTGCTGCGGGAGCTTGCTAGGAGCTCGCCAACCCTCATTTACGGCTTCATCCCGCAAATTCTGGAGCTCATCTGGGTCGCCGTTCGAGATCCCAAAGTTCTGATCCGGGAAACAGCGGCGGAAGCGCTCGCTTCGTGCTTGACGATCATGAAGTTTCGCGATCAAAAGAACAGGGACAATTGGTACTTGAAAATTCTGGATGAGGCACGGTCAGGACTCAGGATGGGGAGCACGGACGCGGTCCATGGAAGCTTGTTGATATATCTACAACTGCTGGACTCGGCAGGGATGTTTATGTATGACAGCTACCGCGATTCATGCGATGTCGTTCTTCGGCTGAAGGACCACCGCGACCCGGGAATCCGCCGGTTGACGATCAAGATGATCCCCTCGCTCGCCAAATACAGTCCTTCCGATTTCGTCGGCAGCTACCTTCATAAGTTCATGATGCATTTGCAAACGCAACTGAAGAAGAAGGACCCGGAGGAGCGAGGTGCTGCATACAAGGCTATTGGGGATGTCGCGTTGGCCGTTGGAAGCAACATGGGCCCGTATCTTGATGCGATATTGCTGAACATCAAGGAGGGACTGTCTATCAAAGGCAGGAACCGAACACAACGAGCGGAGCAAGAGGCACCGATATTCGAGTGTATCAGTATGCTTGCTACTGCTGTTGGACAGGCCCTCACAAAGTACATGCACGACTTACTTGATCTTATCTTCGCCTGTGGGCTGAGCGTCAAGCTCACCCAAGCACTTGTTGATCTCTCGCACTATATCCCTCCCCTGTTGCCTACCATCCAAGAAAGGCTGCTTAATATGATAAGCATCGTGCTGAGTGGACGACCTTTCAAGCCGCTAGGAAGCCCTGCCAACCCGCAACTCGCCGCGCCAGTGCTGGCGAGACAGCATAAGGATGGCGTGTCGCCCGAAGAGAGGGATGCAGAAATTACACTGGCGCTGCATACGTTGGGCAGTTTTGACTTCACAAGTATGTTCCAATCGAAATCGATTTTTTTTTGATTCTTCCCCCCAGGCCGTGTCTGATGCTTGCGCTCCAGATCATGTGTTGAACGAATTCGTCCGAGATGTCGCTATGAAATATGTCGAGGATGATCACACCGAAGTCCGGAAGGCTGCAGCGTTAACGTGCTGCCAACTCTTCGTCCGAGATCCGATTTGTTACCAAACTAGCAACCATGCGATTCAAGTCGTTGGAGAGGTGATGGAAAAGCTATTGACGGTGGCGATCGCCGATCCAGGTAGAGTACATCCATTGTTCCCAGCTCCATGTTTTGGCTAACCTTTCTGGTAGATCCTGACATTCGAAAGATTGTGCTTCTCTCGCTTGACGCTCGCTTCGACCGCCATCTGGCTAAGGCTGAGAATGTCCGATCGTTGTTCCTGGCCCTCAATGACGAAGTCTTTGCCATCCGAGAGGCAGCAATTACTATTATCGGACGCCTCACGCTGCATAACCCTGCTTATGTTATGCCTTCGTTGCGAAAGACGTTGATCCAACTACTAACCGAGCTTGAGTATTCGAATGTCTCTCGCAATAAGGAAGAAAGCGCCAAACTTCTGAGTCACCTGGTAGCGGCATCACAGAAGCTCATCCAGCCATATGTGGAACCTATGGTCGCGGTTTTGCTTCCGAAAGCTAGGGATCCTAGCGCCGGTGTTGCGTCGAGCATCATGACCGCTCTAGGAGAGCTTGCTACGGTTGGGGGCGAGAGCATGATCCCATACATTCCGGAATTGATGCCGCTTATCATCGAGACGCTACAGGATCAGAGCTCACCGGCGAAGCGAGATGCTGCACTGAGGACGCTCGGACAAGTGGCGAGTAATTCTGGATATGTGATCGAACCGTACCTCGAGTACCCCCAGCTGCTCACGATTCTGGTAAACATCGTCAAGACAGAGCAAAACACGACCCTAAGAAAGGAAACGATCAAGTTGATGGGCATTTTGGGTGCATTGGACCCTTACAAACATCAAACGGTCGAAAACAGCACCGATGCGCACCTGTCGGAGCAGGCTCACTCGGTTACAGACGTTTCACTGATCATGAACGGTCTTACGCCTTCCAGCGAGGAATACTATCCTACCGTCGTCATCAATTCCCTGATGAACATGGTCAAAGATCCATCTCTTGGGCAGCATCATTCGTCGGTCATCGAGGCAATCATGAACATCTTCAAAACCCTTGGCCTGAAATGTGTCACCTTCCTGCCACAAATCATTCCCGGCTTCATCGCGGTAACCCGGAGCTGCCCACCCAGGATGCTTGACCAATACTTCAATAATCTCAGCTTGTTGGTGTCGATCGTAAAGCAACATATCCGAAATTTCCTCCCTGAAATCCTCCAGCTCGTCCGCGATTACTGGAATCCTAATTCTACCCTCCAAGGAACAATATTGAATCTGATAGAATCGATCGCTCATTCCTTGGAGGGTGAGTTTAAGGTACATTTGGCACAATTGCTCCCTCTGATGCTTTCGGTTTTGGAGTCCACGAGTCCTCCGGCGCCAGCGATATCGGAGAAGGTCCTGCACGCATTTGTCGTCTTCGGGTCGAGCAGCGAAGAGTACATGCACCTCATCATTCCGGTGATCGTACGATTGATTGAGAAGCCTGGGCAACGACCCACAACCCGCAAGGCCGCTATGGAGACTATCGCGCGGCTGTCCCGGAAGGTCAATATCTCTGACCACGCCTCTCGGATCATCCACCCTCTCTCCCGTGTTCTAATTACCTCGTCTGAGCTCCGAGTTGCTGCCCTCGACACACTCTGCGCCCTCGTCTTTCAGTTGGGACACGATTACAACCATTTCATCCCCATGATCAACAAGATTTTGCAGGTGAACAAGATCCAACACACGAATTACGAGCTGCTTGTCAGCAAATTATTGAAGGGGGAGCCACTCCCGCAAGACCTGAGCCCAGACGAGAAGTTTGCCGACAAACCAGATGAAGTGTCATTTGCCGATTTTGGGCCCAAGAAGCTTCCTGTTAATCAACAAAATCTCAAGACCGCATGGGAGGCGTCGCAAAGGTCGACTAGAGAGGATTGGCAAGAGTGGATCCGGAGATTCAGTGTCGAGCTCTTAAAGCAAAGTCCATCTCATGCACTGCGAGCCTGCGCTGGCCTCGCTGGTGCCTACTACCCTTTGGCTAGAGACCTCTTCAATGCGGCCTTTGTATCCTGCTGGACCGAGTTGTACGATCAATTCCAAGAAGAGCTTGTGCGGTCGATAGAAACGGCCCTTATTTCACCCAACATTCCTCCCGAGATTCTGCAGATCCTGTTGAACCTGGCCGAGTTTATGGAGCATGACGACAAAGCGCTACCGATCGACATTAGGACGTTGGGCGTTTATGCTGCTAAGTGCCATGCATACGCCAAAGCTCTGCACTATAAGGAGCTGGAGTTCCTACAGGAGCCGCAGCCAAGCACCATCGAGGCTCTTATCAGTATCAACAATCTCTTGCAGCAATCGGATGCCGCAATCGGTATTCTGCGGCGTGCACAAGTGTACAGTGATGTTCCTTTGCGGGAAACATGGTTCGAGAAGTTGCAGCGTTGGGAGGAGGCGTTGAAGGCCTACCAAGACAAGGAGGTGACGGAACAAAACTCAATCGAAATCACGATGGGAAAGATGCGTTGTCTACACGCTTTAGGAGAATGGGACCACCTTTCGTCTTTAGCGCAAGAGAAATGGAGGACTGCCAATCGTGAAGTTCAGCGACATATTGCCCCCTTGGCTGCTGCCGCTGCATGGGGTCTCGGTCAGTGGAGTCTGATGGACGAATACATTGGTGTCATGAAGGAGCACTCGCCTGACCGCAGCTTCTTTGGTGCTATTTTGGCTCTGCACAGAAACCATTTCGAAGAGGCAGCGAAACACATTGAGAAAGCACGAGAGGGTCTCGATACAGAGCTCAGTGCGCTTGTCGGAGAGAGTTACAACCGTGCCTACAGTGTCATCGTCCGTGTTCAGATGTTGGCCGAGCTCGAGGAGATCATCACATACAAGCAATGTCACGATCAACCTGATAAGCAGGAGGTCATGCGTAGGACCTGGACAAAACGTCTCAAGGGGTGTCAGCGCAACGTCGAGGTCTGGCAGCGAATGCTGAAGGTCCGAGCCTTGGTCATATCGCCTGTGGAAAACATGGACATGTGGATCAAGTTCTCAAACCTGTGCCGGAAGTCTGGGAGAATCGGATTGGCCGAGAAGTCATTGAACTCACTCCTTCCGCTAAACCGGACCATCGACAACGTTGGTACCGCAACGGTACCACCACAGGTAACATATGCGCGGTTGAAGTTTATGTGGTCTACGGGCTCACAACAAGCCGCCATCAACCACCTCTTAGACTTCACTGAGTCCTTGTCGAATGACCTCCGGATGAATATGGCCCAGCATGGCAGTGTTCCGCAACCATCGCAAATTCCACCCCACGTCATCGAGAATACGCGATTGCTGTCACGATGCTACCTCAAGCAGGGTACATGGCAAGTCTCGCTACATAAGAACTGGCAGACCGAACCAGCAATCGCAGCGAAAATTCTCGACTCGTACAAGCAGGCGACACACTACCATAAGGACTGGTACAAAGCATGGCATGCTTGGGCGTTGGCAAATTTCGAGGTTGTTACGGCAGCCGCTGGAAGCGAACCAAGCGATGTACCACTGGCTGTTATCCGGGAGCACGTCATACCAGCTGTTCAGGGATTCTTCAAGTCCATTGCGCTTTCTTCCGGAAGCTCATTGCAGGACACGCTCCGGCTGCTGACGTTGTGGTTTACTCACGGTGGAAATGCGGAAGTCAACACGCGAGTCACGGAAGGATTCAACACCATCAGTGTTGATACATGGCTCGAGGTTATCCCCCAACTGATTGCCAGAATCAACCAGCCCGACCCGGTTGTCCGCCAGACTATCCACCAACTGTTGTCAGATGTTGGACGAGCGCATCCGCAGGCTCTGGTGTACCCTCTCACCGTTGCGGCCAAGTCTCAGCTGTCGAGGCGCAAGACATCCGCGGTGCAAATAATGGATAGCATGAAGAGCCATTCGTCGAAACTTGTAGATCAGGCCGAGATTGTCAGTCAGGAGCTGATTCGGGTTGCTGTTTTATGGCACGAACTGTGGCATGAGGGTCTGGAAGAGGCGAGTCGACTGTACTTCGGAGATCACAATCCGGACATGATGTTCAAGACGCTGGAGCCGTTGCATGAGATGTTGGAGAGGGTATGTTCTTTCTGCTGAAGGCGAAAAACACAAAGCTGACTCGAAACAGGGGCCGGAAACCCTGCGAGAGATATCGTTTCACCAGGCATTCGGACGGGACCTTCATGACGCCAAGGAGTGGTGTGTCACTTTCAAACGGACGAAGGAAGTCGGCGATCTCAACCAAGCATGGGATCTGTACTACCAAGTTTTTAGGAAAATCAGTAGACAGCTTCCTCAACTTACCACTCTGGATCTTCAGTACGTTTCTCCCAAACTTTTGGCCGCCCACGATTTGGACCTGGCGGTGCCTGGAACTTACGCAACTGGCAAGCCCATTGTCCGGATCATGAACTTTGAGCCGACGTTCAACGTCATCACATCCAAGCAGCGGCCCCGAAAATTGACCATCAAGGGAAGCGATGGTATCTCGTATCAGTACGCGCTGAAGGGCCACGAGGACATCCGCCAGGACGAGCGTGTTATGCAGCTTTTCGGCTTGGTCAATACCCTGCTCAGCGTCGATTCAGAGTGTTTCAAGCGGCACCTCAACATCCAGCAATATCCGGTCATTCCGCTTTCACAGAATTCCGGTCTACTAGGATGGGTTCCCGACAGCGATACCCTACACGTACTAATAAGGGAGTACCGGGAGAGCCGGAAGATCCTTCTAAATATAGAACATCGGATTATGTTGCAGATGGCGCCCGACTACGACAACTTGACTTTAATGCAAAAGGTCGAGGTATTCGGATATGCACTTGACAACACCACTGGACAGGATCTCTACCGGGTTCTCTGGCTCAAAAGTAAATCTTCCGAGGCTTGGCTAGACAGGCGGACGAATTACACTCGGTCTCTGGGTGTGATGAGCATGGTGGGCTACATTCTAGGACTCGGAGATCGCCACCCAAGTAATTTGATGCTTCACAGAATCACTGGCAAGGTGATCCACATCGATTTCGGCGATTGTTTCGAAGTTGCCATGCACCGCGAGAAGTATCCGGAGAAGGTACCATTCCGACTTACCCGCATGCTTACCTACGCCATGGAAGTCTCCAACATCGAGGGAAGCTTCCGTACCACCTGCGAAGCAGTCATGAAAGTCCTCAGAGAAAATAAGGAGTCCTTGATGGCCGTCCTCGAAGCGTTCATGCACGATCCACTTATGCACTGGCGTCTGGGAACGAAGGAAAGCCCCGTGATCGATATCGCACTCGCCCCGAATGGCACCGTCAATCCGAATGTCGAGCGACGGCGCAGTGTCATCGCTCTTGATCCGGCGGAATTGGCGAGATTGCGGCACCTCGGTAGCGGGGAGGAAGAGGCGGCTGCGAGGCTGAAGCCGGAATTGCAGAATCAACGAGCTATCCAGGTCCTCGAGAGGGTCAAGGCGAAGTTGACCGGCACAGACTTTAAGCCCGATGAGGAGTTAGAAGTGCCAAAACAGGTGGCGAGATTGATCGATCAGGCAACGAATCTGGAGAACCTCTGCCAACACTACATCGGTTCGTTCGCCCCTTGGTTTCTATTCTTGACCGCGCTAACTTCCTTGATAGGATGGTGTTCGTTCTGGTAAGAAGGTATTTGCGTGTACGAAGAGAGGAAGGAGATGAGGAGGTAGGGAATTACTCTGGACAATGCATATATCTGGCAGCTTCTTACATGCTTTGTCTTTACCGCGCGTGGGGCGTGCCTGGGTTTTTCAAGACTAGCTTGTTTCACCCTCCTGCGAACGTTTTGCTCGTTGCTGTTGTCGGTTGGTGCAGGCGCAGTATGGTTTGACAATGGTTGATGCGATACGATTGGGTGATATCTGTTGTTTCTTCGCATATCTTATCTTTGGTTTGGGTATGACAATTTCTTTGTACTCTACTCTACTCTAAATATGGATGGATGGATAGAATGGATTGTTGGGATTTTAGGTGTCCGTGTTGCGCGGAGAGGTTGCTTATGAGTCTGTCACAGTCAGGTCTCGGGAGCAGGGTAAGTTCACCATAGTTCACTCGACAGGCACTATGGTTGGCAGGTGGGGCTTGGCTATGGGGTAATAATCACCGCTACGGCGCCAATCAACGAGCTACATACATCATCCTATTCCGTTCTGCCTGTGGATAACAACCAAAACCCACACTCGCGCCGGCAAGCCAGCCATTCTTTTTTATTAACTATTTGTATGCCACCAGTCTAGATCATGGCGATGTAATCAAGACAAAATCCCATTCACTACAGTCATATCGACTCGGAAGCGCCGACAAGTCGTCACGGTGTGGCGCAATGCGGGCCCGTGGCGGTGGCAGATATTGATGTTTGGGGTAGCGCAGGATTGGTGTCCACGTCCGCATGCTCCAAGTGCATGACAGCTGGTGTGGGGGTATCCTCTGCTGCTTCGCTAGCTGGTGCGGGGTTTGGTGCCCCTTCCGTTTCCGCTTTGGCCGCGGAGATGTCGGTGGGGGAGGCAGCAGCGGCTGGTCGCTGACACTGTCGTTTGCACCCGGAGTCCCCGGTTCCTCTGTGAGCTTAGGTATCGGTTTGCTCGCTCGTCGCAGTCATTTGGACCTTGGCGTCCTCCATCGTTGTCTCTTTTATCGCTGATTAAAGAAGTGGGACAACTGCTGAATCCCTCCGCATACGATCGCAATCTCGGAGCGAAAATGTGTGAAGCCCTGCTGTCAGTTCGCGGTTTTGATGGTCTTGGGGGCGGTATTGTCACTTCTGGCGCCAGAATGGCCTGCCCCCCACTGCCCAACTCCGCTGCCATTGTCTCGTCGCCCGGCTTCGACCGGCCCCCCTCCATCTTTCTCCATAGGCTGTGAGGCTGGCGGAGGAGGGGCAGTTGCATTGTCGAGCTAATTGATCTGGGCGACCGCATGTATGTATAGCAGCTGCGACGCGACATTTCCAGAGGGGAAGAAATGAAGGCGAAGTAAATTTTTTTTCGCGATGTTGGAATCAGCGAATAGGAACACGACACGCGCTTAGCGTCTTGGCGAAACTCAGTTGTAGCGGGGTCGTTGGCCATAGATTCCACCACACGGCCCTATCACCGCGCGGGATCTGCCAGCTCGAGTGGCTCCCAAAGCGAAATTATGAAAGGATCTGGGAAAACTAGATAGGTATACTCTAACGACAGACGGCTGACAGCTAAAGATGCATGAAACAAACCCCAAACCATGACTGCAATATCCACCAAAGAGGGAAAAAACGACAACAGGAAACACGGCCGCCGGAGGCCGGAGAACATACCAGGGCGCTACATGCGATTCGGAGATGGCATCAAGAGCTTCAATCCCGCCTCCCCCCTCTTGAATCTCAACTCCGCCTCCTCCCTCTTGAGCTTCAATTCCGCCACCTCCCTCTTGAGCTTCTCTTGAACATACGCCATCGCGATGTTAACCCTCTCAGCACCCTCGCCGTACAAGCCGCTCTCGAGATGCATCACAAGCCCACTTAGGGACTTGAAGTCCTTCCGAGGCTCCAGCTTCCCGTGCTGCAGCATCCTGAACATCGCCGTGGGGCTGTGGAAGATCCTGGCTGCGTGTGCCAGGCCTGAAAGGTGGTTCTTCAGGGATTTGCGTGAGGGAAAAGTTTTATGACAGGTGTTGCACACTACCCCACGGAGACGGATGGCGGCGTCCAGCTCGCTGGTGCTGGGGCTGCTGTCGGTGCTGGGGGTCGAAGAACCGGATAATTGCGGCGTGGCATGTCCCGAGACCGATGGGACGGGAGACGCGAAGCCAGCATCTGTCGGGGTGCATTGTCTGGCGGGCACCGTGATTGCCATCGAAACCCCGGAGCTATCACACGTGGGCTCTCCAGAGGACGCTGCGGATGGAATGGGACGGTTTGAGAAACGGGGTGCGGCTTGTCCCGATGTTGGCCCTGGGAGCGTCGAGACTTCGGGGACATTAGACGTGCAAACCTCCGAAAGCGATTCCATCGGGGCGGCAATGGTGTCGGTTCTGATGCTAGCACGGCGGGAGCCAGCCGGAGATCTGGGTGGGGTCGAAATGATTGGCTCGTCATCCGAATCCAACTCACAGATCTGGACGACATCCTCATCATCCGAGCCCAACTCACAAATCTGGACCAAATCCTCATAATCCGAGCCGAACTCACAGATCTCGACGGCATTTTCGTCCTCCGAATCCAACTCATAGGTCTCGACGGCATCGTAATCCATCCAACTCCCGGGGTGCCAATTGCTGCTGGCAGAGCCGGCGGCTCCTCCTGGGGTGTCCGGTATCCGCCGACCCTGTGGAGCGCTGTATTGCGCCTTGAGAATCACATTATTGGTGTCATGGTTTCGGATGACGTTGCCAATTTTGTGCCGATTGATCTCCGAGACACAGCCACCGCTCTCGAGGTGCGCCAGCATGGCGCCGTTGTCCACGAACTTTTGGCTGCACCTTGGGAAGGCCCAGCATTTGATTGTGGCTATGCGCATATTCTGTGCGTGTGCGTGGGAGCTTTTGTGCGCCTCCAAGTCTCCGATCGATATGAACGATTTGCCGCATACCTCGCACTGGGCGCCCGAGGATCGTTTCCGATGAACAGCGTCCTTCTTGGGATGGGTGTCCAGCGCGCATTGGCTGGGGAAATCCTGCTTGCAGTCTATACAATAGTACTCGACATCGTCCGAGTGGAGTTTGTCGCAGTGGGCTTTCCAGGAAGCTTTGTTGAAGAAGTACATTGTGGAGGCTGGACAATGATACCCCATCTGCTGCGAATATTCCCTGTGTGATTGTGTTGCCGCATGCAATCGTTTCCATGCGTTGTCGCAGCAAAACACTTGTCGTCCGCAAGGCTCGCAGTTATGGCTCACGGGTCGGGCCTGGGTGTATATGAATCTTCGCCGCGGGTCCTTTTTTTTTCTTCGGTCAGGTCTGGCCAAATGTCCGGCGAACACAGAGCACTTACGTCGGGTGAGTATTCGCTCATCGAGGGGTTGCAGCCGTCGCAGTCGCAAACATTCTCCCCGAATCCACAGTGATCGCGCTCGGAAACTGTGTGGTCAACCAGCTCCTGTTTGGTGTTGAAACGAATCATACAAATCTTGCAGTCTTTCTTCCCCATGGTGTCGGTGTCTGTGGGATCGTTACGGAGGATCCGTCGCTCATATTTAAATGAGGGGTAGACGCAGTTTTTCATGCAGACAACTGTTTGTTCTAGCGAAAGCGTCACCGGTCAATGGGTTACACCGCACTTTGGTGTGCGAGCATGAGATATCATTCGTCTGCTGCACGCCGGCGGGCGTTTCGTCCAGCGTGCGGCGTTCGCAAAGAATAATGGGTTGCCGCACATCTAGTCGTAACTACCAGTGAGTTTTTCGTTGGTTAACCGGTAATACCGCCACGTAGTTAGAAGGATGGTGTAACTAACAATAAGTGATGATGTTCAGCATCCGAAAATTCATACCTCCAGCGACAGAGCCAACAGCCATCAGAATGAGCTGAGAGAATAATTCACTTCACAGACCACAAGCATCAATTCGAATCTCAAAAAAGCAACAGGAAAAGCAGTACCCGCGGGACGACACCTCAGTCCAAGTCGCATGCATGACAGAAAAAAGCAAAACCACTACCGCGCGTAGATCAGGAAAAAAAAACCGAAAACGCCAGCAACAAAGTCCCCCTGTATCAGATCACAACACCCAGACTGCCCTCCTGCCACTCATGATTTATTTTTGCCAAGACTCCGTATCGACACCTCGTACGTTCCGCCGGTCGGTCGTCGCAGGGACCCAACTCGATCCGCTGGCTTTGTCGACCGTCGCATGTGACAGACGTTACATGATGGTGCATAGTGCCACTGCTCCTCCCCGGCACTCATCAGCATCCGAAACCGGATCGGGGGAAAACGAGGTCTGCGCAAGCGGCAAGTGAAGAAAGCCCACCTTCACTGCCACGGCCACGGCGGCCCCAATCGACCTGACCGACTTCGGTATCGTCGTCCTGCACGGCAGGCGAGGTTTCAGGCGTCGCGGCGATAACGATAGCGACTATGAGCTTGGTGAGGATGTTATCGTGTGGCTGCATTACGGAGGATTGCGTCGTGGGTGAGGGAGCCTCGGGAGCGCTCGTATGGAGGTTGATCGGATCGTTCGTGCGGAGGATGATGATATTGTTCGCACGGAGAATGATATCGTTCGAGATGCTCCCCGGAAACGGAGCGGACGCCACCACTTTTATTCATTTGGGGCATCGCCAGACGCAATTGCACGGTCGGTGCGGGCCCTCCATGGTGTGGTCGACAGCCTGGCGATTTGGTGTGGCCTGGGGAAAATCCCTCGCGATTGAGTCTGTGGTGTTGAGCCGTTGATACATCACTCGGACGCACAGCAGCCGCGGGCCTGGCCCTGGACATGGGCTCTCGCGATTGGGTCTGTAACAAGTGTTGAGGAATGGTGGATCAACAACCGCAGGCCTGGTCTGGACACAAGTCCGCGATTGAGTCTGTAGGTGACTAGTTAGCGTTGGGGCACGGATATCACTCGGTCGCGCTACAACCGCAGGCCCGGCCTGGACATAACCTCTCGCGATTGAGCCTGTATCAGTGCTGAGGCATGGACATCGCTCGGCACTGCAAAAAAGGCAGCCTCATCTAAGGCGCTGGGCAGAATAATCTCCCCCGTTCGGTACGTGCATGCTTACACATCTTTCTAGCTGTCGCGAACGTCAACCACCTCACTCCCACCACACGCACAACAGGCTTCGCTCTCGGTTTCGTTTCCCGCACGCACCCGTGTATCCGAGATTGGTGGTGAGGCTCGGGCGGGAAGCCGACGCTGACCGTGGCAGTGCATCGCTCGCAAAGCCACACCGACGTTAAACGCGGATGCTACTAGCTCTAGCTCCTAGTCCACCCATCCCACCCCCAACACCACATACCAGCACCAACACGACCAGCACGACCACGACCCCCCCTAATCCCGACAGCAACACCATGTCCCGCGCGGCGCTCCCGCCACCGCTGACGGCGTCGGCGCGCGAAGCGCGCTTCGCGTTCTACTGCACGCTGTGCAGCAAGGGCTACAGTCGGGTGCACGAGTACGAGGCGCACGAGAACAGCTACGACCACCAGCACAAGAAGCGGTTCCAGGAGATGAAGGCGCTGCAGAAGCCGATCGCGCGGCCGCGACGCGCGTCGCCGGAGCACGGCGGGATAAAGCCCATCGCCCTCGGCGACGTCGGCGTCGGCACCGGCACTAGCGCGAAGAAGAAGAGCGGGTTCAGGAGCGCGTTCGGCGGCGGCGGCGAGGTCAAGATCGAAGGCGCGCCAGCGGCGAAGACCGACGACACCGCCGCCGAGCGCGATGGTGCCGTCGTCGAGAGCGAGAGCGAAGATGAGGGCTGGGAGAGATACGACCCGGAGCGGCCTACGGGCATCTGATGCGGCGGCGAACAGAGTTCGGTTTTATTTGGGTTCGATCTGCGGGATTGGTGTTTTTCTTGTGTGCCTCGGTGTACTCGTACCCATCGCATTTGTTCTATTGCTGCCGTCAAGGGTGTCATCATCGCAATTCATGTTTGTAAAGCTCGCTGCGCAAAAAAAGAAGAGAACCGGATCGACGCCGAAATCAAACAGTACGACCCTCCCCCGGCTGCCAAGTGTATATATACAAAGCCCCATCCTCAGACCCTTCTGAAGAACACCTGGTAGAAGTGGTCATAATGTCTGCCCAGATATCCCTCAACGCGTCCACTCTGCACGACCACCCTCGACAGCCCGCCCAGCCACAGCGCCGCGGTCCCCACCGTTGCAGCACCAAGCAGCTTCCTCTTCCGTTGTGGCGGCACTTTCCAGTAGCTGGCGAGTCCATACACGATGTGATGACTCGCGACACCCACAAAGCCAACATAGAAGGCGCCACAGATCCACTTCCCCCACCGTCCCTGCCAGAATCCATGTGCCAGATACTCCAACCCCACCTGGCTGCTGTTGCCATCGATCCACAGCGGCACCAGCCTCATCAATGCCGCGTGTGCCGCCAAAAACGGCGCCGCGATCCATCCCGTCCTCGAGACCGCCGAGAAATTCCGCCAGCGCCACGTCGACAGCGACAACGGAGCCTCGCCGTACCGAGCTCGCTGTGCAAAGTGCCGGTGCACTCGGAGCGCGACGCTTGACGCGAGGTGCAGCACCAGCGTCCCCGGGATCAGCAGGAGCTCGCTGTAAGGCGTGGCTTGGTAGAAGTAGGTGCGCGCGAGGAGGAGGGAGGAGTTGCCGCTGTCGACGCCAAGGAGAAGGGGCGACAGCGCAGCGGTGCACCCGTGGATGCCGACGAACGAGAGAAAAGCGTACGCGCTGTACTTCTGTGTCCGGACAACTGCGGAAAACGGTCATCGGTGTGAGGCTCCACGGAAATAGGGGAGGGGGACTAAACTAACGCCAGAACGGCAGGCCGCGTCCGCTGCCGTGGCTACTCGCGAGGCTGCCGAAATTGAGCGGGAGCGTCTGCGATTTGGACATCGTCGGCGTCGGGGGCGGCGAATCCATGCTGAACCCGTCGCCGTCTTCGTCGTCGTCGTCGTCGTCGTCGATGGGCGAAGGGATCACCTCGCGCATCGAGATGAGCGAGATTTCGTCGTCGTCGCGGACGCGCGGAACGTAGAGGTCGGCCATGATCTGGGTGTTCGTGCGTCTATTCTACGGACAAAGGGAATGCTATATACGCTGGGAAAGAAAAAGAAAAAGGAAAAAGTGGAGAAGGAATGGCAGCTAGCCGATTGTGTCTTTTTTTCTCTTTTCCTTTCCTGTTCTCGTGCCGTGATTCGTGGGCTGGTTCTCGGCAAGAAGGGAGGGGTGACATCATCAGCCCAGGCCCCTGACCATTTCGGTCGCACGGACGGATTGAAAAACGAGTGAAACCACCATTCTCAACTCTAAATCCAACGACCTCCCTTCAAGATGGTCTCAACACTCCGCCTCCTGCGCCCCAGTCTGACGGGACTCCGCGCCGTCGCCACCCCCCGCCGCTATGTCTCATCCTTCGGTTACGCCCAAGCGAAAGCACTGATCTACAGTGACTACGGTCAGCCCAGCGACGTCCTCAAGCTGCACGCGCACTCCATCTCGCCCGCCTACGGCTCGGATATCGTCGTCCGATTCCTCGCTGCGCCCATCAACCCGGCAGACATCAACCAGATCGAAGGAGTGTACCCGCCCAAGCCGGAGATGACGATCAAGCTGGGCACTCCAACGCCGGTGGCGGTTCCTGGAAACGAGGGCCTGGTCGAGGTCGTCGCCGTGGGCGCGGACGTAGAGAGCTTCAGGCCCGGCGACCGCGCCATCATGAAGCACGCGGCGTTCGGGACGTGGCGGACCCACGCCGTCGCCTCGGACGAGAACCTCCTCAAGATCCCCGAGCAATTCCGCGACCTGGGAGTCGTGTCCGCCGCGACGGTGAGCGTGAACCCGTGCACCGCGTACCGCATGTTGAAGGACTTTGTGCCGCTGGAGAGAGGTGACTGGTTCGTCCAGAACGGCGGCAACTCGGGCGTGGGCAGGGCGGCGATCCAGCTGAGCCGGCTGTGGGGGCTGAAGAGCATCAGCATCGTCCGCAACCGGCCCGAGATCGACGAGCTGAAGCAGGAGCTGGAGGCACTGGGCGCGGATTTGGTCGTCACCGAGCGCGAGTTGGCGGACCGCGCGTTCCGGAAGGAGACGAAGAGGTTGACCGGCGGGAAGGGGATCAAGCTGGGCCTCAACTGCGTCGGCGGCAAGGCCACAACGGAGATGATCCATCACATGGCGCAGGGCGGGCAAGTCGTTACGTACGGCGCGATGGCCAAACAGCCCGTGACCCTCTCGGCGAGCTCGCTGATCTTCAGGGACATGCACCTCCACGGGTTCTGGGTGTCGCGGTGGAGCGATGCCAATCCCGAGGCGAAGCGGCAAATGGTTGAGGAGATCTTGGGGATGATCCAGCGCGGCGAGCTCAAGGACGTTCCGGTCGAGAAGACGGTGTGGACCAGCGCCACCAAGGAGGACGAGCTCAAGGCTGCGATCGCGAAGAGTGGGCAGGGCTTTGGGGGGAAGAAACAGGTGTTTGTGTTTGAGGAGTAGGTCGAGCAAATACAACTTGAGTGCAAGCCCCGGCGATGTGGTGTCTGGTGCGATGTGGTGTCTGGTGCGATGTGATGGGCGTACTGTCCGGGGCTGCCGTGGTCCAGGGCTTCGTAGTCCCTCCTTCAGCACTGCCGCCGTAGTTTCGGACGTCCGCCTCGTCCGTGCGACTGTGTTGCTGCCCGTTTGGGCCTCTTCCCAGCCCAGCTCAAGTGCCAGCCCCAGCGACCAAAAGAAATGCTCGAAGATGGCGGCTACCGCTGTCCGAGCGTCAAGATCCAGCGGGCCTTGAACCCTCTCTGGCGTCTCTTCTCTTTTCTTATTTTCCTCGCTCTGACGCGGGTGATCGGTCATGACCGCCGCGCGACGGAGCGAGTGCTGCCGCGTGCCCGCGCCCGGCACCCCACGAAGTCTCCCACGTCGATATCTCCAGAAGCACGGGGGATCTCCACCCGGGACGCCGCCCGCGGTCGCTAGCCGTCGGCGGTTACCGCGCCTGCTGACGTTCCTTCACGGAAACTCACTAGCACACGCGCACGGCAACCGAGTGCAAATCCATGCATCGCGACTGGCCCTCGCCCCTCCCAAAAAAACCCCCCAAGTGCGGACAGCCCTCTCGGTGCCACTCATGTCCAGCACAGCGCACATAGCGCCGCGTCCGAGTGCGAGTCCCTCCGCAAAAGAGGAGAAAAGAAAGAAAAACGAAAGACATCTAGAACACGTCCCTCCGTCCTACTAGCTTTGCTTTTTCTCTCCTACTTCCCCTCTCCCTCTCGCTCTCCACCCGCCGCGCCGCCATCAAGAAAGCGCATTCAATCCAAAGGCGGGCTGTGGGGTGAAAGGAAACAAACACCCCACCCCACCTCGCCCCACCACCCCACCACCAGCATCAGCATCAGCATCACCAGCAGCAGCATCAGTGATCTACCAGTAGCACCACCACCAGCAGCATCACCAGCATCGTCAGATAACCTGCACATGCAATGCTCGCCGCCAGCTCACGGACGTATCTGCGCACGCCCCGACGTCGTTCGGTGAGAGCAAAAAGCAAAGGAAACGAAAGAAAAAGAAAGGAAGATTTTAGGTCCTCCCCGCTGGACGGGTACATACGCATTGGAGACGTGCAAGCCTGACGAACTCGCCGCGGGGACAAGCGGAGGATTGGGAGAGAGAGCGAGAGAAGGAAGAAAGAAAAAAAGCAAAAGCAAAAGCAAAAGCAAAAGCAAAAGCGGGAAAAAAAAAAAGGCCGATCGAGAGCGGAAAAAAAACAACACACGAAACAAAAAAAAAAAAAAAAGAAAAGAAGAAAAGAAAAGAAAAAAAGAAGCTTACAATATATCCAACCGTCGCGCCGAACGACGCTACCGAGCCCTACGCACAGTCATATCTATTCGCTCTGCGTATCGGCCAACGTCCCTGGCGACGTCGATCCAGGCAGCCAGGCAGCCAGTCAGCCAGCGCGCCAGCCAGCCAGCCTATCGATTGCCATCACGCCTGCATGTGGGGGGGGGGGGCACGTCCCGTCAACCGGCGGGCCATCCATCTGGCCCCGTCCGTCCGTCCGTCCGTCCGTCTGTCCATCCATCCGTCATCCAGCCTTACATATCACGTCACGACACGGACCACTGTGCGTGCGTGCGTGCGGCGCGGCGCGGCGCCGTCCTTCCTCCCGTGAGGAGCGAGCGCGCGCGCCGGCGAGTGGTTCGATTGCGGATGCTTATCGTCCGGGCGTCGTGCCTTGCGCGCGGGGACGGTGACGTATGGCGATGCGTCAACCGGGCGGCCGATTCGAGAGCCCCCCGCCCCCTTCAGCAGCAGCACGAAAGAGCTCGACTCCGCCACCGCTGCACGCGGTGCTAGCCAGCCAGCCAGCCAGCCAGCTTAGCAGCTCGGCGCAGAAGCTGGAGCGGGCAGGCGGGCGGGTGTGCAGCAACGGCCGCGTTCTCGCCTCTGACACGCACTTTTTTTTTTTTTCTCCCGTATCACACATCACATATCGAACGATAGCCGTCTACCCAATAGATATAGGTACACATTACATAAAAACAAAAAGTAAAAAAAAAAAAAAAAAAAAAAAAGAAGAAGTCGAAAATCGTCTAGATACGTCTCTCTCTGCACGACACCGCACATGAGCGAAGGGAACGATCCCCTGCAGCGCATCATCCACCGACTTGCCTGGTCTCGTCTCGTCTCGTCTCGTCGCCAGGCAGCCGGAATCGGAATCTTTGCAATATATGTATGTATGGTATACTTACATATGTGTAGTATAATTTTTTTTTTCTTCTTCTTCCTCTTTTCTTCTTTTCTTCTTTTGCGTATATGTAAGTATATAGAGTAAGTAAGTACATACTTAACTGCTTACGTAGGTGGGGTCCGGGTGGGGGAGGAAGGAAAAAAAAAAGAAAGCTACATATGTACGTAAGGTAGGCAGGCAGGCAGAGACAGAGACAAGGGGGGCATCGTATCTATCGACATCCAACTACCGGGTCCCGCAAAGAGACGAGCGAGACGAGACGAGACGGATGATATCATGGTTCCAGCCAGCGCGACGTCGCATCTTCTTCTTCTTCTTCTTCTTCTTCTCTTCAGGGAACGGCATCTCCCCCCCGCCGGCGGGTCCGCTCCTTTCGCCGGTGCGAGTTCTAGAATCGCGCCAGCCAGCCAGCCCGCTCTGACAACTCACCATCGTCTCCCCCCCCCCCCCCTCGTCGTCCGCCGCCCATCGCCGCCGCCGTCGCCGTCGCCGAAAGATCGGCCCGATGGCGAGCATACACTGCACCCCCCCCTCCCCCCCGGGGGGGGGGGAGGAGTGAAACGTGGTCCCTCCCATCTCCGCCGCCGTCAAACAGTGCCGAAGTGCGTACGTATCACATACATCCCAACTACACAAAGCTCGCGGAAAACCCCGCGGAAAGATGACGGTGACGGGTGACGGGTGACGATGACGACGACGACGACGACGACGTAGAAAAAAAAAAAGCTACACACGTCCCTGCATTTCACGGCGGCCCCCCCCCCCCCCCCCCTCCCCTCAAAAAAAAAAAAAAAAAAATATGCGCCCGGACGGCGTCGTGCACCGCGTGGATTCAATCGGGGGACCAGCCGCGCCGGAAAGGTATCTACGATAACAGCAGCGCTTGCACGCCCGCCCATCCGCCCGCCCGCCCGTCCGTCCGCACGCATGCCCGCACGCCCGAAATAGAAGCCCCGGGCCACTGTGTTTCCACACGCTTCCGTGTTTCCATGTTTCCATGCGGTGTGCCCAAATATCTACACGTACGGACGTACACATCGGGCAGGCACCCACGCAGGCTGACTGGCTGGGAACGACTAAAATAAACATTAGCAACAATATACAGAAGGAGGAAAGGAAAAAAACGGCCTCGGCTCAGTCCATCACAAGCCACAGAGGAATGCCGCGGCGCTCGGAAGAAAAAAAAGAAAAGAAAAGTAGAGACAGCCGTTACTAGCACGTGGCGGTGTTGTTTGTCTCGTCTTCACGGATAGGCGAATAATACTAGTCAATCTTGAATTCCGAAAGGACTCCCCTCCCCTTCCCTCCCACCAAAAACCAACACCCGTTCCGTATCCGTACCCCCCCCCCCCCCAGCCGTGGCAGGAACATGGTTTGTCTATCTGCTCCTGAGCATTCCTGTGTCCCTTCTCCCAGTCCTTCCGTCCTTACACCCAGCCCTTTCCGGCCCGTAGAAGCGTGCCATATCAAATCGTGAAAAGAAAACCCGCATGCGAAAAGAGATCAAAGCAAAAAAAATAAAAAAATGGACAAGAAATGGAGGGAAAAAAGCAAACATGAAAAAAAAGAAAAAAAAAAGAACCTGCCTTTTCTTTTTTCCAATCCCCCACCCCACACACACAAAAAAAAGCAAAGAAAAAGAAGAAAAGGGAAAAAAAAAAAAACACCATAAAAACATAACAAACAGTAAAACAGCATATACGAGAAGCGAAAGATGACGGGGAAAAAAACAAACAATATGCCCACAAACAGACTCACTGCCCACCACCGTATCCTGATCCTTTCCAAGCTCTCGGAGCGTCGTCGAGGCCGGGCGGCGGCTGTGACTGAGGTGTCGAGGGTGTCATTCTCCAGATTGTTGATGAGTTCCCCGAATTCGAATATGGACAATTGAATGTCAGAAGAAAGTCGTTGAAAGAACGTTTTCGTGTCGTTGATCGAGAGGGGGTTAAACGTTATGAGGAGGAAGGCCATCCAACCACACGAGGCGGTGGAGCAACCCCAACCGTCGTCCGTCCGGCAGGAAGCAAAAAAAAAAAAAAAAAAAAAAAAAATTGCGGAAAATAGCAACCCGTAACCACGTCCACGCCGTTAAAGGATATGTGAAGGAAAAAGGAAAGAAAATAAAAAATAAGCAACGATTGGCTCCCTAAAAACAAGACACCCCCCACCCCCCTTCCCATAATCCCTATAAGCGCGGTAAAGTGTCTAGAACCCCACCACTTCACCGGATGGAAATGATATGCGAAACGAAAATAAAAAAAAATAAAAAAGCCACGAAAGGAAATTCCACTTGTTCGTCGTCTCAAGGATCACGGCCTCCAATGAAGCTCGGCGGATGGGACGACGACCGTTTGCGCTGATGTCCAAACTCCCGTCCGCCCACTGACAGCCTTGTCCGGTCCCCCTCCTGCTGCGCCGAGCCAGGTGCATTGGGCGCGGTCGCCGATCCGAGGGAACCTCCCGCGCCCCGGGTGAGATACGACGAGCCGAACGAGGTCGCATCTGCCGGAGCGCTCATCTGCGGGATCTGGTACTCCTGCGACGGGGCCAGAGGTGCGGTCGCGAAGCCCGACATGGTTCCCGAGTGAGGCGTCAATGGGGGCTGTGAGTACTTGAATTCCGACAACGTCAGCGGAGGCGGGAAGCTGGGCCGGCCATGGTTGGAAGCCGGCGCTGGCGAGGGATATGGATGCGCGAAGCCGCCTGTTGCTATTGTCAGCACGGTCCCATCGCAGGCAAACGCCCCCCCCAGAGCAAGGGAGGGAAGCCACGTACCCGGGTTGCTATGAACGTAGGGGCTCGCTGGTGTGTCCGGAGGAACACTACGTGGCGGCTCGTTGTTGTTGTTGTACATCCCCTGGAGCGAGTATCCGCCGGGGCCGTGTTGATATTCATCGTGTCCGCCGTACGTCGTGCTGGTCGTCAGCGGTGGGCCGGGGTTCTCGCCCAGGCTGCGTGGGGTATCGTGGAGCTGCAAGCGCGGCACGCCGTGATGCGCCCGGTAAGGGTCGGCCGCACGAGAGAAGGGATTCCCTCGCTGCTGACCGAGTGGCGCGGCCATGTATCCGAGATATCCTGAGCGCTCCCCGCTCGTCGAGACAGGGGAGAGCATGTCGCTGGATGATTGCGTGTTGGGTGTGAAGGACAAGCCGTAGGAAGTCGTCGGCGAAACAGCCACATCATCGTCGTTGCCCAGGTGAGACCTCCGCCGGAATGCCTCTGTCCGCTGATATCCAATACCTCCAGCCGTCGACGACGAGTAGTCAGTGGGCGAAGCGACAGGGGTGCTGACCATCCTCGCTCCATACGTGTGCAACGTCTGGAGGATGGGGAACTCCTCTGGCAAAGCGCGGGACTTCATCATGCGCTCGCGGTCATCGCTGCTCATTCGTTTCAGTTTGGCTCTCCTGAAACGATCGCGGTTCCGTCAGTCACCTCGGCACAGAGAAGCCATCGTGCCCTCCAGCGAGACCGGGAAACCAATCCGCGCCGCTGGGGGGGGGGGAGTGGGGGGTGGGTGTCGTCACACACCTATTTTGGAACCACACTTGGACCTGTCGTGGACTCAAGCCAGGTATCTCTCTAGCCAACCGTTCCCGATGGGCTGCATCTGGATGTGCCTGTCGCGCAAACTCGCTCATGAGGAAACGTGTCTGGTTGTGCGTGAGCCTACAGAATATCCAGAGTCAGTGAGCCGCCGCAAAGTAGAGTGAATGGAAGAGAGAGAGAGCGAGGGCAAGAGCTGCGGCCAGTAGCCACCAGCGCAACGAATGGACAGCGCAGGAGCGGGGCCACTGACCGGAAGCGCTTCATCTTTCGTTTCTCCTGTCTCCGTTCGCTCAAGGACATGTGCTGCGAGTCGGAATGGCCGGACTGGTTAGGGACGGCCATGTCGACCGAGCGGCGACTCTCCGAGTGCTGGGAGCGTGGGCTATCTATCATCGAGCCGGTGGACGCCTGCGAGTGCGGCGACCCAACCATGCCGTGTCCTTCGTGGGAAGGCGCGGCGGGCCACTCCTCCGCCTCGGAGACGGCCGGGGGCGTGGTGTAGTAGAGATGCGACTGCGACGACCGATGGCCGTTCTGGTGCTCCTGCTCGGTGGAAACTCCAGACGAAGTGTCTCTCTCCATGTGCTGGGAGTCTCTCCAGGACAGGTGCGACGCTGTGTCGGCACCGAACTCGGACATCTCGGGAGAGGTCGACGATTTGAAATGCGAATCGTCCCCCCAAGGTCCTCCGAAGCCTCTCCCTGCCGGAGGCTGACTGGTCTGGAGTAAGGCAGGCACGGTGAAGGCTTTCGAAGGGGAACGGATGAAGTTGAGTTGAGTAGCGGGCACCGCAACCAATCTAGACGGTATGCAGGGTGCTATGACGGTATGGCTGAGGGCGGCTGGCTGAGGGCGGATGGCTGGTGGTAGCAGGATGGCTGATGGGCGGATAGATGTATGGCTGAGGGTGGGGACAGCGAGATGGTGCTCTGATATGAGTATCACACCACGGGGAGCGACTGGGGAGCAATGTGACAATCGATTGAGTTTTTTCTTTTCTTTTTTTTCTTTCTTTTTTTTTCTTTTTTTTCTTTTCTTTTCTTTTCTCCTCCGAGGACGGAGACAACCACGACGACGAGGGATGATTTTTTTTTTTTTTCCCTTTTCTCTCTGTTTCTCTCTTTCTCTCTTTCTCTCACACACACACTCTCGCCCGGTCAGAACCCAAGGCCGAGCCAACAGTAAATCCTGAGCTCGGTGCGGGATTATATCGAGGAGGGTGGGGATGGGTGGGAGGAGGGTGGGTTGGTGCGGCGGACGGTGGAGGCTAGCGGGAAAAGAGCGCAAGCAGCTGCAGGTGCAGGTGCAGCGGATATTTAGAAGAACTCCGAAAAGCTGTCGAGTCGAGTCGGAGCGGTCGGCAAGGAATGGTTGTTTGTCGACGGGTCTGATGGCGGGGTATTGAGACGCGCGAAGGGAGGGTGTGTGGCAGCGAATCCGGCTATATATGCGGAGGCGCGAGGGATGTGTATCGGCAGGCGTTGCGGTGCAGTTCTGTGTTGTTTTTTTTTGGAATAGCGATTGAAGGCGACGGGGGGAGCTGACGGGGCGCTGGGCAGCAGCAGGAGCAGCAGGAGCAGCGGCAGCAGCAGCAGCGGGCGGTGGAAACAGCTGCGGCGGGCCTGTGATAATGTTGGGCGAACGAGCGCTGCTGGGAGACGTCCGAGAAGAGAAGCGGTCGGGGCGAGCTGCGGTGGACCCGGAAAGCTGGCCAGCAGCTAGCAGCGTGCGAGCAGCTGGGCGAGGATGTATGGAGTAGGTAAGTAGCTCGAGAAGCAGCTGGCTATGCTGCGGGATGGGATGGGAGCAGCAGCAGCGGCAGCACGCCCAGTCCTGGTCTGTCCGCTGGCTGGAGCGTTGCCGTGCTTTCCCGTATGTACTGTCGGTCTGTCGTATATCTGCCGAAGCCGCCGTTTCCTCACGCTGGACGGACCAGCGCTAGATATTCGGCCGTTTTGGGATCGCCCGCCGTTGCCACGAGCGAGAGGACGGGGCGGGGCGGGGCGGGGCGGGGAGGGGAGGGGAAGGACGACGGAGGGGGAGAGGAGAGAAGACGGACGTCGATGCGGGCGGAAAACGAGAGTCGGCGGGGGACGACCGGCGGGCAGCCCAAATAAAATATAAAAGATATAAAAAACAACAAAAAAAAACCCCGGCGAAACAGCAACAGCACCAGGGGGAGGGGTTTTTTTCGATTTTTTTTTTTTCTTCTGTTCTCTACTCTTCTCTTCTCTTATTTTCTCTCCCACCGATCCGGCTGCCCAGCGCGAGCGAGGTCGCAGTCAACGACGACGACAACAACAAGCAAGGCTGTCCCCCGGTTCAGCCCCGTTCGGACTGGGATAACAAAGTAACCGGGAAATAAAAAAATAACAAAACAAGGAAAATAGAAAGCAGGAAATAAAAATATAAAAAAAAACAAAAAAAACAAAAAAAAAACAAGAAGGAGCGAGAACAACGCGTGCGGAATCGAGGAGGGGGGGGGGGAGAGAGAGAAAGAGAAAAAGCTAAGGGGCGATCGAGAGAGGGAGGGGGGGGAGGGGGGAGACGCCAATCAAGATATATATGAAGAATATGGTCCGTCTGGTCCGTCCTGTCGTTGCCGCTTCTAGAATATCCATCGGCGTGTGCATACATATGTATGTAAGTAAGTAGCCCGGCGGTCGAAATTATTTCGATCCGTCTAGGGGGCCGCGAGTGCAAGGAAGCGACCGGAATATGTATGTAAGCATCTGCTCACTCCTCCCTCGCTCGTCGAGAGCGGTCGGTACGTATCTAAGCAAGTGCTATGCTATGTCCACACGGCTGGCCGGACGGGGGAACGGGGGAACGGGGGGGGGGGAATTGTGCGAGTGTGAAGGGTCTGGCGGCGTGGCTCGGCAGGCTCCGTAGCGGATGGCCGCCCGAGCTCCCGAGAAGGCAAGACGACCGGCGGTGTAGATATCTACATAGATATGTGCGGGCACTTGTTTTGCGAACCGAGAAGAAGAAGAAGGAGGAGGAGGAGGAGGAAGATGGGGAAGAGAGCCCAAGAGCAGCGCGGTCCTTCCGGGGCATGCTGTTTTCCTTCCTTTCGTTCCTTTCTCCCCCCCCCTCGGTCTTCCTGTATCCGCTGCTTTTCCTTTCTTTTTTCTTCTTCTTTCTGCCGGCAGGTGGGAGATCTCAGTCGACGATGAGATCCGGCATACCGTACATAGATAGATACGAAGGATACGATAGATATGTATGTGGCAGCGATCGAATGCAAGCCACACCGTAACCAGACTCCCACTCCGCTCCGCTCCCACCCCACTCCCGCTCGCACTCCCACTCCAGCGCGAAGACGAGGGGCCCGGATTGTGGGGCACAGGCGATAGAGTATGTATGTAGAGATAAATCCCCGAACAAGACGGACGCGGACAACACGGAAAAAAGAAAAAAGAAAAAAGGGGAGCAGAATGAGCGGAGCCGAATACGTCGGGGGGGGGGCGGACGCTACTGCTGGCACGAGCGTGGAGCGTGGAGAATCGAAAATAGATGCGCCAGGATTCCCACGCAGAGGACGCACGACGGCGGGGGGGGGGGCGTCAAGCTTAGCGGGCGCGCAAGACATCGACGAGGAAGGCCAGGGTGGACGCAGACGGAAGCCAGCCGGCCAGCAGCTAGTTGCACCTGTGACCAGTTCCTTAGCCGTGTGCAGAATGAGAGAGCGAATGAGGGTACAGTAGTACATATCTACACAGAACAGATAGCGGCCGCGCTACCGGGGACTCTCTCTCCGCCCCGGGGAGCGAGTGTGCGTGCGTATGTAAGCACTGTGGTGCTGTATGTAAGCACTGTGGCACTGTATGCATGTAGAAGTGTCGGTGTGTATGTATCCATATGTAGGCACTTCACGCGCCCGGTCCCGTGGCTGGCGAGCGGCAATCGTGCGGGCGTCCGGCGTTCAGGCCAGACACGTGCGGGCCGGCAGAAGAGCGAGGGCGACATCGCGTCTGGAGATGATCTCTCCATCTATGTATGTATGATGTAGTATATACGCGCAAGACGGGCGCACTTGCGGGTGGAAGTGCAGCGCACACAGCAATCAATGAGTCGCAGGCGACCCGGTGTGGGGCTGGGGGCTGGGGCTGGGGCTGGGGCTGGGGCTTCGGGGATTGGGGCGAGGGGGAGTGCGGGTTTCAGGTTGAAGGCCGGCCGGGTGGCGCGCATGGCCAAGTCGAGGCGGGGGGGGGGGGGAACCTAGTGCGAGGGTGCTCCGTCGTGAAGAGCGGCCGGGTGGTGGGGTCGTCCGTGAGGATGGAAGGGGAAGGGAAAGAGTGGAAGGGAGAGGAGTGGAAGGGAGTGGAGAGAGAGCAAGCGCCAAGCCACCACCGCCACCACCGCCACTGTCGTCAATGCAGAGAGATATGCACAAAGCCGAGCAGGGAACCCAGCACGGAGACAACCACGCCTGGCCGTGACGTAGGGCTGTGTGTGTGTGCATATGTCTGTGTAGATATATGTGTGTATCTAGAGTAGTTATCTCCAGCTAGATATGTATATAGCTAGCTATGTAGCTAAATCTACAGCCGTCGAGCATGGATCTGCTGTTCGCGGGCACGATGCACCCACTCCGCGCCCCTCCCCGCCCCTCCGCGCCCAGCCCGCAGCAAGTACATATCGGCGGGCGGACGGGCGGTTCGTACCGTGCGGTCACGCGTATGCAGATGCCGATGGATGGTGGATGGATGGATGGATGGATGGATGGATGGATGGATGTGCGTCCGCAGTTTCCTCCGGCCGTCCGCCCTCCCACCGGTCGATTTATCGTCGATGTGTCGACGTGCGATAACTATGCAGCCCCGGCCTGGGCGATCGAGCGCGCGACGGGCTTCCGGGAATCGGCACGGACTCCTGTGCCGCCGGGGCCCGTCCGGGCCGGTGCTGCTGCACGCGTCCGGTGGCTGGCTTGGTTCCAATTGGCGAGGCCCGAGTGCGTCTGCAGATAGATACACACACGCAGATAATAATAACAACACACAGTTTAGTTAGGGCGCAACGCGGGCTGCTCGAGCGGCGGCGGCCGATGCGCGCATGTTTGCGGTCGTTTCGCTCGCGGAAGAGGAGGGGAGGGGGAGGAGGACGAGGACGAGGACGGGGAACGGGCAGCCGGAGAAAGTATGCGATGCCGTGGCTATGTGGCCAGCCGGGCCTGCGCTGCAGTCGAGTCGATTCCGGGAGGGAAGCAGGAAGCAGAAGCAGAAGCAGAAGCAGAAGCAGAAGCAGGAAACAGGAAACACGACGGGGCCAGCCCTCCATGCACGCGCGTCCGCATGCAGCCTTCGTCTGATCTCCGCCTCCAGACACCGTCCGCCGTGCCATCGCTGCAGCCAACCTGCGCCCCCTCTCCGGTTCTCGCACCACCCACCGGGTCCGCCGCGGACGCTGACGCTGACGCCGACGCCGGCACGGACACAGATGCATGCTGGATGCGTGCGTGGATGCCGGATGCCGGGATGAGAAGGAGCGCTCGAAGGGAGCGGACGGCGCAGGCCCGGCCGGCGCGAGCGAGCGAGCGAGCAGCATCGCGAGAAAGGGAGACGTTGATACTATCTCCAGCCCTCACCTCTCGTCGTCCATCAAGGTCGCACACGAGTAATGAATGAACAAAAAGAACCCTCTCGTCGTCCTCGCCCCTGCTCACCTCTCGCCACCTCTCCTTACTAAGCTCTCCTCACTAACCTCTCCTCCAACCCGTACGCGACAGCAGCAAATGCGGTGCGCGTTCCCCCCCCCCCCCCCCCCCCCCCGCCTGCATACACGGCCAAGACGTCCAGGCTAGATATGTACTCAATGCTGGGAAGAGCAGATGGATATCCGCAACGGTGTTCCGGCGCGCGCAGAGTGCGTATCTAGCGGCCTCTTCCGTTTGTTTGTGCGTAGATACAGCCATGTAGAGTAGATACTTATGTAGGTATGCATCTAGAGTATGTAGCTAAGTATGTATCCAGAGTATGTAGATATCTCCGTCTGCACGGCGTGTGTGTGCGTTTCGCTGCGCCGTGCCTCGCTCTTCGTTCCCACGAGCGCCGAGCCCCCCCCCCCCCCTCCCCGCGTCGAGACACCTTCCGGAAGCTCGAGCCCTTGCCGCCGACCACGCAGACGGACGCCTCCAAGCCCCGGGGCAATCGCACGTTGGGAGAGAGAAGGGAGGAGCGTCGTTCCGTTGCACGACGGTCAGCCAGAACGGGGTGACACCGCGACGGGGCTCAGGAGATTTGACGGAGCACCGACCCCTGGCCGAATGCTGTCTCCACACCCTCCCCCCCCCCCCCCGAACGAGCGAGGAGCTGCGTGTGGCATGTTGGTGGCGGTCCCTCTCCCTCTCTCGTGAAGTGCGTGTGCGAAGACCGGTTGCGGGCCACTGCGGGTCTTGCATATCATGTATCTAGGTATCAGGTATCTATCTATCTCTGTAGAGTATGTATGTAGTTATGTATGTAGATATGGATGTAGGCACGCTGGGTGGGGTGAGAGGATGGGTGCCCCACCCGGAAAAAGAAAAAAGAAAAAAAAAAAAAAAAGAAGAAAAAAGAAGGAAAAAAAGGAAGGAAAAAAAAAAGGGAAGAAAAAATAAATAAATATGTATGTCGTACATACTTCTTACTTACATACATCATAGAAGTATGTACTCACACGACATGGCAGCCCACAGAAGAAAAAAAACCCATCGTGCCACCAACCCCGCCCCGTCGCCTGCCATGTCGAACACGGACCATCAGCCCTCTCCTCTGGACGATGTATGTAGATGTGTATGATGTACCTAACTGTGTAGATACTCTAATATGTAACTATTTAGTTACATACATACATACATACATACATAGATAGATGATCCAGATGCCGGGAAGTGCCAGGCCAGCCAATAATTGCACGCGGGGGGGGGGGGGGGGGGGGGGGGGGGGCGGGCGGGGGGGGGGGGGGGGGGGGGCGGGC
>Ga0307516_10000744_pt1 | contig 44341 bp, 47 predicted proteins | sample 19_EM_MG_FD_203310 | JGI IMG/M metagenome (GOLD analysis project Ga0307516, IMG submission 203310) | Populus trichocarpa ectomycorrhiza microbial communities from riparian zone in the Pacific Northwest, United States - 19_EM | ecosystem: Host-associated > Plants > Roots > Unclassified | place... | reverse complement strand
AAGCAGTGTTTGGGGCAATATTTATTGCTGGTGTTGGGAGGAAAGCGGAAAGGAACCTAATTAAGAACAACGACATTTGCCGGGGTTGTACCTAATTAGGTTTAAAAGTCGGGAGTATTAGGCGGGCGCGAGATCTGTGACTGTGACGTGTGACACGTGACGATAGCGGTGATTTGGCTGCAACAGACTTAAACAGCGGGGGTTCGACAGGGGAAACGGAACGACGGAGACGACGACGATGATCTGGCTTCGGCCCCAAAAGGCGGTTACAACGGCAAGAGAACGACGGTACGACGACGATACGACGGCGAGAACGGACAACGACAGGGGTCAATAGCTGCAAAACAACACGCACAACGACGAAGGATATCGCGTTTGTGTTAGAATTCGCGTGCTGGGACGATCGTGGTGACCACGATCGTCCCAGCACGCGAATTCTAACACACTCACCAGCGTCAAACACCACCACCATCTAGACACCAACGTCGATGGTAACCACCACCACCCAGACGATGATGACGGCGAGATCATCATTTCTTACTATGTTTACTACACTGAGAAATAAACGTGCTAGAAATCAGTGCCAATGGCACTGATGTACTCACCACCGGCGTCAATGATGCAATCACCACCACCACCCAGACGACAACGACAACGACAGTGACCACCGCTTGGATGACCCACCACCATCACCCTGACCTAGATGATGGCGATGACACGACCACTACCCAGGCGACAACAACGACATCTTGTACCTGCATCGACAACGTACCACCACTGTCCACCAGCATCGCATAGATAAATGTTACATTATTGTATAGTGTGTACTCAAAGATATCAGTACTGGAAAACTCAGGGTACTGAAAATCAGTGTCAACCAACTTGGGGTGCTGGAAATCAGTGCCCCGAAAAGTGCACGCTGAAAATCAGTGCCATGAGGACGACACTGAAAAGAAGTGCCCACCAGATCAGTGCCAGTGGCACTGATTTTCAGCGCGTTTACTTCCCACAGTGAGTATGATGAAATTTTATTCATGTTGTCGGTTGACGTTCACGCATGCGGCATTCGATCGACGTACATAGTTATACTTGTTCTGTGGTTATCTGCGCTTGATCTGATTATCAGGTGCTCTCGATTATATGTCGGTTATACCGATGTACTTTGTGTGCTGTCTTGTGACTTGCAGAGAGCCAGCCAGCCGCCTTGTGTCAACACTTCATTGGAAAATCATCTCAAGGTAGTTGAGAAGAAGCCGGATGACTAGATCTATCGCCCTCAATCAAGCGATGAACGATTGTGGTCACCTCCCGATGGTGATGAAGATTGTTTGAAGTATTTCTTGCTCTCTAAATTTCCTGCTGACCTTTTCCTCTAGATGAGAATATTATTGTGTACAATACAAGTCGTCTTCTATTGACATTGCGTGTGACAAGTACATTGGCCTGATGTCATGAACATCAAAGCTTCATCCACAGCCATCGAGCATATATACAACGCGATCGCGATGGGCTGACGATTCCTAAAGTTTATATGACCTGTTATAGCACCTACGTCAACACAATACTGCATAATTTCATCAACCAGAGCCCCGTCACACTTACATAAATCTCGCTACCGCCGATGTCCATGGGTCCATGACCCCGTGACATTTAAGTACATTCAGAATCGTTGTATTCGCTCTGAGAATCTACGGCAAGAATATTCCGAGAAGCAATACTCCGCGCCCGAATACTTGAGCCATGGGCAAGCAATACCTAAACAATAGCAAGATTAGTTACCCTGCCAAGTAAAGTAATCGACTCACAAAAGGTATGGGGGCCATCAGAACAGCCAACACTCCGAATAATACGAGACCCCATTTGTAGCCAAGAGATGCGAACATCCGGGAAGAGAACAAAGGAAAGACGAAGGCAAGAATGTTTCCTGTAAACCGCAAGGTCACTAAGACGTAACAGTGTCTAGACCTTAAAAGAGCACAAAACGTACGAAATAGATTTTGACTAGCTTGAGCCGAAGATGCGTATGTATTGTAGCTGAAGTTGTGTGCATCAAATGAATCAACAATTTCTTAGTAAGACTCTCATCACTGTACGTACCAATCGGCAAGATAGAGAAAAGAAACTTGGAGAATCACAACCACCCCTGTCATGAACACCTGCGCGAACAATTGATATTCAAGGATGGGTTCCAGTCGGGGAACATAACTTACTGTGAGTCCCATGCTAGGTACGATCCAATGGATCCTTGGCGTCGAAGTCGATGCGACAATGAACATGCCTATTGGTAACAAGATAGCTGCCACACAAGCAGAATATAAACGGGCTTCCTGTTTCCTTTGCGAATAACGCCATCTATTTGAGCAAGAGTCAAACGCGCCCTTTTGATGTCTGCACTGCATGAGGATGTGCAGTGTAAAACACGTACCTGTATAATTTGTCTTGATATAAATTGCCAAGTGACCCAAGAACGACTCCGACGCTAATCAGAGCCTATCAGCCCGGATATGATTTCTGAATAGAAAGGTCCAACTTACCTCAGGGCGCCATAAACGAACCCTGTCTGTCTGATGGTGAATCCATAAACCGATTGAAACATTGGAGGTAAGGCCCTGCACCCGAGCATCAAGTGACTGACAGAGTTTTAAAAAGATTAACGCTCACGCCAACAAACAAAACATGACTCCCCATGTAAAACCAAGCCATAACTGGAAGATGAGATATAGTTAAGCAAAGACTGTGAAACTTACACTGAGACTCTGAACGAGTGGCTCTGTACAAAGAAAATCTGCATAACCAAGTTGTCAGAATGAGATGACTAGCGGTATATGCCACACATACACAGCGGTCGGGTACATGCAACCTTAATGAGGGTAAGGAGGGACTCTCTATCGACCTCTATACGCGCCTTCAGTCGATTATCACCAGTGACCCGGCGTGCATCGCGGGCCAAATGGGTAAGAGCGATCGAGCTGCGTGTTTCGCTCATAGCAACCAGCACGAGAACAGCGTTCATCGCTGCGGTCCTACAGATCCCGAAGGACCACATAAGTTCAATATTGACATTCTTCATGACACAGCGATGATAAAACACTTGCATTGCACTTATCCACTGGACCCAGCGCCAGTCCATGTGTGGATGAGAAACTACAAGTCCTCCGATAATGGGTCCCATGCTAAACGGAAAAAGGGCCGAGAACGCAAAGAGTGCCATGGGTACACCCCGCCTAAGGGACCAAAGACATGAACAATTGGTTTGCACTTTTCTCGACGACTTACTCGTGAGGAAGCCAGATGTCTGCAATGCTGCCTCCGGCAAGTGAAACACCTATGGAGCCAAATATACCACCCAGAGCACGACCCATCATAACAGTTTGAATGTTGGGTGCGCTATAATGAACATCAGGCTTGGCTTTGGATATATTTGTATAATTTGTGCTCACAGAGCTACCATTACCCCTGTCAAGGTGTAGGTGATGCTCGAGAATATGTAAACTGGCCGCCGTCCGACCTCCTGCACCGGCCATCAGACTCCGCGTACGAGAAATATGGTAGGCTAACTCACTTCACTGAATGGGGAGGCGAAAAGCGGCGCCACACCGAAACCTAGAGCATAAAGCCCAAGCCCAAGCGCTACATCGATGTCGGAACACTTTAGCTCCTTGGTCATCGATGATATACTGATCGCGTAGGATGAAGCAGTAGCACCTATAGTCCCGAGTAAGAGAAGTTACCAAGAACGAGTAGAGTTGCTCACTGGCTGTTGCTAGGAAGATGCACGCAGTAAGGGAAATCGCCCACTTCTTCACATTGGAATAGTTGATGGGATTTCGAACATCGCCTTCGACAAACTCAACCTGACAGGGTAGTTCATTCAGGGGACTTGGAAGACAATCGCCAGAAGGAAACGCACATAAATGATTTTTTCGCTGGAATCTTGAAAGGTAGAAGGAGACGAAGGTACGATGGCACTGGGAGGGACCTTTTTTACGACTTCATCTACTTGCATGGTCAACACTTGAAAAAGAAGTGGAGGGAACTGGATTGCTGAAGTCCCACAGTGCGCCTTAAATATTGAGATTGAGACCCACCAAAGAGTCCTTCTGACTCATTCGACACCAACTTTCACAGATTACATTACCAGTTGGGTATATGCGTACGTGTCTTATACAGTTGAAGACAGCACGTATGTCTGGGCATATGTCCCCCTGAAGCGCTAGAACAAGGTTATCACCTCGAGAGTTCCTGAGCCCTTCCACCATAGTCGCCGTCCTGCAAAGTAATAGGACCTACCCCATCGGAAAGATTAACGGCAGCGAGCTGTCAGGCCCTTCAGTGCATGATGCAACGACGGGTACTTACCTGCAATTCTCGCAACGCGCTTCTGAGCATTCATCCTATGATAAGTGAGGAAAAATGGGTTGTGTCATGTCAAAGGCGGGGCACACCTACTAGATAATACGCAATGAAGTTCACCTCTGGCGAAACTGAGAGTTGATAAATCGTTATCTATCAAATTAGCAAGCGTGAATCAGTGAGATAAAATCCTGTTACAAAGACTGGACGAATTTACGTGCTGCTTCTGGTCATAAGATAAGGAGGAGAACTCGTGACGATGAGAGTGACTTGCAGCACTGACAAATGACATGTCAGACTGTGACAGTGAACACGTCTCGCTTCAAATTTCGGTCCGCCAACCTTCCAAGACTCAAGTAAAGAGACTCTGACAAGTTTCTGGTTGCGTTAGGCGCTTCGAACTGTCAGAGATGGTCTCATACCCAGACAAGGGGGTGTCATGCCCTTCGATCTCTTTTCGGGTGCAGGGTATTTCACGAAGAGGGAAGGACAGTGCAGGCATGGGCTGTAGCACTGGCTCCAAGTGTGTTGATGAAACTCTGAGCAACTGCACACAAACGATTGAAGGTTGCGGCACCTCCGCGCACCGTTTCTCCGTCCAGCGGAGTCGTCAATGCAGGTTGTCCGCTGAAGGTACAGGCTCAGTGGTATCACAGTGACGTTCAGGTTCAAACTCAACGTAATTGATTATCTAATAGTACTATATGTAGTGACCCTCAAGCCTCACGAGTCACGATGAAGGAACCTGCGATTGGATTGGTGTTGTTTTCGTCGGGAACGGGGAAAGAAAAGGTGGGCCTTGAAGTTCTTTCGAACACTCAAGACACTACAGATCCCCAGAGCAACATAATTCTCAGAAGTCGCCCAGACAATGTATCACCCATTAGTGACCTCCCTAAATGCTGTTGTGGATAGTTGATCTCGATCTTCTCAGTGGCCTGATGCTTATCTCCATCGGATGGGCGATTGGCAGTAGTTTGGCGGCGTTGGAGGGATCTCATTCTACTAGGCTGTCCAAAGTTTCGGACTAGCATCCAGCTTACTCGAACATGGCCCAGATCTTCCCTCAGGCAAACTCGTTTGGAGAGGAGAGGTCAGTGACCTGTCGATATCAAAGTACACTCATGGGGCAGGACTGCTCTGTCGATCACAGCACCTTCACAAACATGCTAGGCGCTGTCTCCCATGCAGGTCGCTGACATAGCGTTGTTGTCCGTGACAATTATGTTAGCAGGGCGTATTTGGACCACCGTATCTTAGAACACCTTGAACGTGTTACTTTTCTCACCCGCGTTTCGATGAGTGGGTTCGTCAGGTGGGTTGGGAGGATAACTGTGGAAAGCCAAACGATCACGCTCAGGTACGCGGTAGGAATTTGCCGTACACCTATTATGTTTTGCCGACGACCGTATTTGCTATGTGATAAAGAGACTTACTATGAGGGCGCTCGTGATGCAGTCTAAAGATGATCTTGAGTGCAACGAAGTAATACTATTGCGTTTACATACCCAAACCCGGTCGAAAGACACAGGAAGCCTGCTACTCACTCATGCCTGCGTCATCCTCTGCCTCACCTATGTCCTCATCCTCCCCCTCGTCTCCAACAGTGGATCCAGCTCCCTCCATTTCCGTAACCACTCCAGACTCAGAATCCCACCGTGCTTTCAGCGTTATTCTGAAAACCACCATCTTTTCACCAATAAGCTTTAATAACTGTGCCTGCTCGCTCGTCAGCGCCTTTCCCCTTTCACAGATTGTGTGCAGCGTTTCAAGCGTAGGGACACCTTTTTTCATAGTCGTTGTCAGCCCCAGTTTCCGTAGCTGAGGATCTTCATTGTGGGGAAACGGTTCTGGTGGATGTGAATGCACACGCATCACAGGGCCAACAGGAAGAGTAACCGTCCGGCTGGCGATATTTCCACTCCGTGCAAAGTCTGGCTGTTTGAAATCGTCGAACCACTCGACGACTTCTTGTGGTTCCGAGTTTGTAAACAGAAGTCCTACTTGGCCTTTGATGTGCTGTAAACAAGAAATGAGGATAAGAAAATACAGAAGATCATCGGTGCGAACTTGAGATAGTTTATGCAGTCCTGGGCGATGTTCTTCTTCTGGTGTCGTTCCCAGTGCCTTGGCCATCACAGCTGCTCTTCCAAAAAATATCCGTGCTGAACTGCGTTATATTCATGTCAGACGCGAACAGGCTGCAGACAGTCCAAGTCCACTCGCTCTTTCCATAGTTTCCGCACTGTCTTGAGATGGGTATTGCGCATCATGCCCACCGAGAACACATAGCAATACATCCATTTGTCTGAATTTTCTTGAACGTTCGTCAGGAGGGTGTTTTTGTGTTCTTTGGTCTTTTTTGCGACTTTCGTCAACGATACTACCTTGGCGCGTTTTGATTTTGGCATTTTTGTTCAGTGTAGGAACCTGGAGGTTTGTGCGTGCTGAGAAACTCAGATGATGATTGTGGCGTTTTTCCTATCATCACACTTTGATTTCAATGGTGACGACTGCGATCTCGCCAACCGAGCTCAATGACCTCGAGGCATCTCTTCTGAACACGAACGGAAAAGTCGCGCTGCACGATCGTTTTCGTGCACTGTTCACACTCAAATCGTTGAAAACCGACAATGCAGTCGATATCATATCGAAAGGTGCACTTTTTCCTTCCTCAAACGCGATCGGACTCATCCAAATCCCATTTCCTAGGTTTCGACGACCCATCCGCTCTCTTAAAGCATGAATTAGCATACTGTTTAGGACAGATGAATCGCACATCAGCCCTGCCAGTCCTAGAGTCGGTTCTCAGAAATCGGCAAGAAGACCCTATGGTTCGACATGAGGTGGGCTTACTTTTCGATATCTCAAATGTGGCTTCGCGTGCTAATGGTTAGGAGATATTAAGGCAGCGGAAGCAATGGGGGCGATCTCCTCTGCTGCATCTATACCGGTTTTGAGTGAACACCTCACCGATCACAATCGCACTGTCCGCGAGACTTGCGAAATCGCGCTTGCCAAGATCGAATGGGACAACTCGGAGGAAGGGAAGAAATATCTTGCCGAGAAGTCAGCCTCTGACGTGACACCGTTCGTTTTATCTTGGTCGTAAACTATCGTCTCGCTTGTTGAATGCTTTAGCTTCCAGGACTTACACATCCATCGACCCTGCGCCGGCTTCGTCCAAGTTACTTGCTGTGCAACCTTGTCTGGAGGGCGTGAATGATGCGACCATTTCTTCACTTAGACATACGCTGCTTGACTCTGGGACTCCTCTATTCGAGCGCTACCGGGCCATGTTTGCTCTTCGAAACATCGGCACACCTTCTGCAGTTGATGCTCTCGCAGCTGGATTTTCAGATGACAGTGCCTTATTCAAGTAAGTTCCATGATAAGAATTGATATTCGATGTGCTGATGCTATCTTGCACACTCAAGACACGAAGTAGCGTTTGTCTTTGGCCAGTTACTCTCACCACACGCCGTACCAGCCCTCCTCAAAGTCCTCCAGGACAGCTCCGAAACGGACATGGTACGACACGAAGCAGCAGAAGCCTTAGGCGGAATTGCAACGCCGGAAGTGCTTCCCTATCTGAAGGAATGGATGGTGAGACCGGATGCGCCGACCGTTGTACGGGAGAGCTGTCAGGTTGCAATTGACATGTGGGAGGTCAGGCGTTTTCTCGCATCCTGGTTATGTGTGGAAACACTGATGTGCACTTTTGTTAGTACGAAAACTCAGATCAGTTTCAATACGCAAATGGCCTGGAGTCCGTTCGTGCCGACTAGTGGAACAGGGAGGCCAACTCCCGTTCATCCTGCCCAATCGTAGCCACACTCACATTTTTAACGCTTGGCTCCCAAACGTTCATTATAACCTCATGCACAATATCCAAATTCCCGACTGTCAGATGGGAAATGGCATGAGGGTATGGCTCAATGAAAATGAGTAACATTGGAAGAGTGATAGACATTCTTTCTCTAGTAGACTCCTAAGTCAAGTTCACCTAGCTTCTAGATGTCCACCATTGTCTTACAAAATTGTTGAGTCCTGTGTTGATTATTTTGGACATGTCCTGCAATAAGTGCATTACTGATGGTGTCAACGAGACCAGGGTGCATCTTTGGCACTTGCTACACAACAAGAGTGGAGTCAACTTTGACCATCGGAATAAGATGAAAGGTACACACCAACTGCAACAATTTGTCCATTGTCCCAGAGAACATAATCCCAGGGCCCAAACGGACATTTATCCATTGTAAAATAGAGAGTTCATGCAGTGCTTCGTACAGCGTGGAAATCGTACTCCCATCCTCGTAATGACGAGCCCAGAACTCAAATCTGACCAACAACCTTGGTAAGCCCACGGCTTGTCTTGCTTTGAGCCATACAACTAAACCATCCAGAAAATGCAGAAACCCTTCGGACAATCCACGCACTGTCAAGCTTTCGACATGAGGCCAGTGATCAGGGGCACGAGTAATTGAACCATTCCCTGAAGAGAACACTAAAAACGCTACCTCTGGGTCACCCAGATCTATGTGACGGACAGCGGGGAATACAAAATCGACAGTCTCATTCCCGCACCTGAAGGCCGTTCCAGCAGGACTCCTTGAGCCGATGGCACTTCGAAGATGCGTAGGAGCGTGCGAGATGTTGCTTAGCATACAGTCCCATCCAGGAGGGTTGTATTCGAAGTGGACGAGTTTGGGAGCCATAATGGCCTGTATCAACACATTTGCTCCAGAAGCCTCGCATACGAGTTTTTTGAGGAGTGGCAAATAGATGCTACGTGGGCCTATTTGCACGCCACTAGCGGACCCAGAGAGCGAAAGCATTGTTAACTTCTGGAGCGAGAGACGTTGTAGAATTGATGACGGTCCCCTATCGTTGAGAGCAAAGGCAAGTGATGTGAGGCTGGGAGGTACTTGGAAGCCCGACGAATCCTCGAACTCTGCTCCAAGCTCAAGGTGTTCTAAACGAGGACAGCTTCCAGCATAAAAGTGGCAAAGCTTTGCGGTGCCGTATAAGAATAGTGGGATTTTCTTGATAGAAACATGTGTAAGAGAAGGATATGTTTTCCGATGATGGATCCTTTTCAACGATTTACTCAAATGGGAGTTACTGACATCTGCCTGGATGACAAGGCTGTGCCAGCGCTGCGAGCAAGAGATGAGGACATTGAGCATCGCAAGCAACCCCTCATGACTGTTACCATCCTCCCAGCCATGAATCTCAATTTCAAGGGGGTATTCGGAGCTCCTAGTCACATGAGCCTTCACGAGATGTTTTCCCCATGATGGTGTGACCTTAATAGTCGTCCAAAGGGTAGGACACTGCAGCATCTTGTTCCTCCAGCAACGTGATACGGCCGTTAATCCTAGAACAGATGAATGACCGGAAAGCTTGAAAATCAACAAAAGAATCTCATTGGGAAGGCGATTGATGGGAGGAGGTATTCGCTTGACTAGTTGCTCCAGTTTAGTCCTCTGTGCTCGAACAGCAGCGCGAACAGAGTAAAGTTGTTCTACAAGCTGTTGTTCTTGTTTCTCCAGAAGCTCCAATTTGACTCGTGCTTCGGCGATGTCGTCCATGGTGGCCCTATTATTATCAAGGTCTAGTCACGTTGGGACATCAATACATCAAGTGGCAAATACTTACGGTGTCTGCCAGTGCGGGAGGATTGGACGCTCTCCAGGTCCACAAATAGCAGCAAACTCACTTCGCTCCCAACTACGTTCTCAGCTGAAGTACTGAAGTCTAGAATCCGCGCAAATGCTTTTCCTCCCAGCGAGCCCTCGATTCAGGATTGACAGCACGGGCGGAACTAGACGGGCCAGACAAACACGACTTTGACAGACAAAGAGAACATCAGAAGCCGACAACTTTCCATCAACTCTTCTGTTTATGCATCCATCAAGACCCAATGATAACAACCCCGACACAGTTGGGTTAATTCGCCTCATGTCCCATATGTCACTTTTATCTAGATGTCACTCACAATGAGCATGCCAAATCTTCCTCCCTCAGCAAAAAGTCACGGTGGAGGCTTGGACCCATACAAGTCCGTCGATTATGGAGGGCCAATTGGTTCGGGCTTTTGAAGTTGGGTCACAAGCAGAACATAAACAGATCTCAAGGCTGTAATAAAAATATGTCCAGCGCGTACTACGCCGGGGTTTTACCCGTGCGCGAAATGAGACCTTCAGCTACAGGAAGAACAGGGGATCGGCGTTACACCGTTAGAGCTGCCGGGAGGAGAAAACAGGCTTTCTTCGCGCAGACGACCCACTGGTCGGTGAGTGCATTCAAATTTACCGCACACAGTAAAACGAATGTAAACCTGGGACCAATTGCATAAGTCCAGGTAAAGAGATCTTCACTATGGCCCTACTCTTGTTGCTAGAACATCCGAACACTTCCCTAATGAGAGGGATGATAGCAAGTTATACTCCTTGCATGTCTGTTATCGTCGAAGGATTCGACCGGATCAGACAGGACCGGATAGGGGTGTTCTGGTGCATGTTCCGCACTCCAATAAATAACGACAACCGACTCTGTAAACACTCAGGACAAATTTCTCAGAGTTCCGAGTCGATCCTTACGCCTAATTCAAGATATAGAACAAAATTAATATCATGAGAGGGAACTCGACGTCAGGGCCAACTTATACTCAGACTTGCCCATAGTATCAGTATTATGACAGGTGGGCGACAAAACCAACGACTTGAAATGGTGTAGTCTTCGTATTCTGAATGATATATCCAGTGACACACCCACGCTGTCTGGTTCAAGATCTGTTATTGCAACATTATTGGATGGCGTTCCAATGCCATTGCGAACTTGCTGCCAGGCACAACTCTCAATCACACTAGAATTGCGTATGTGCCATGATCCTCAGGCCGAACTGACCTAAGGTCTGGAACTACATAGCAACTAGGTAGGGTGTAAATGTCTGTTAGCTCGGCTCCGAGAGTCTCAGAGAGTCGGATGATAGAAAGGAAATTAGCAGCGAGTAGATGTCGGATCCGGGTAATTGAAGAGCGAGCACAACAGGATGGTGAGAGGAATGGCGAGAATTACTGCGTTTCTGCTGACCTCAGGTCCTCCCGCAAGGATGGTGAGATCGATGATGCAATAAATCGCGACGTGGTACAATTCGACCCATAGGAAGACAGGGAACTGACTCGGCGGGTCAAGTCTGTTACCCTTATCGGTGCGGAAGTAGTATTTGGACATGCTGAGCGCCAAGTACTACAACTGTACAGGAGCGGGCTGTTTTCTTCGTGCACACTACAGGACGAAAAACAGTAGACCGCAGCACACTGAAGTTCGCTTTTGTCAAGGGTTCGATGTTGCACCGGATGATGGGATCAGTGGCGTACTAGCACTGCCTAATCAAGATATCCCAGTCTTATCGGAGCTGCCAGTGTTTGCATCCACACTTCCGCCAAACTATGCATTGATACTAGTCTCGAACCAGACGTTACAGTACGCATCCGAATCTCGCGCCCAGGTTCTTCGAGTCCAAACTTGGATGATACTTGCCACATGCAAACAAGCCATGAGATGACGCCATTGTTTCTCGTTAATCAATAGGTTCAAGCGAATTTTCAAGTCTTGCGCTCTGCGTCACTCAGACTGTCGAGGGCAATCAAATCCTTCCTGAAGGTTCTGATTGCACGCTCTACGGCCAGAACTAGGTCCCGCAATGAATCATACTATCTGCAGTTTATATGCTTCTGGCGTCAATGGTCCTCAAAGGCGACTTCTCCTGTCACGACAGAAAGAGATGTGATAAACTCAAACCTGACAGGAGGGAACGTGTCACAGGACACATCTTCGGATAGAGCGGGAGAATTCTAAATTTCTGTACCACTACAAGCAAACAAAAGTGCTAAGATGCGGTGCCATAAGGCCGTAGGAGTAACGTATTTGGATAATCATCAATCTTCGGATAGAGAGACCGAATTTTCTGAGGGGCGCCGTTCCTCATAACTCCTTATAAAGCAACAAGATGGGTGGAAAGGTATGTCATATAAAGTCGGTCCAGCATTTGTCTCACCATCATTCCTCTTCCTCTTTTCTGTAACAATTAGTATGCATACGCACAAATATTCCCAAATACTCGACTCAGCACTCGACGCTGTGGGCAATACCCCTCTCATTCGCCTTGACAGGATCGCTGCTGAAGAGGGTCTCAAATGCAATCTTTGTTTGTACATTTTCTCCCGTCATGCAATGATAGCAACCTGAGCTCGATTTCTTGATAGTGGGGAAGGTAGAGTTTCTATCTGTTGGTGGTTCAGTAAAAGACAGGGTAGCGAAGGCCATAATTCTCGCTGCCGAGAGAGATGGAAGACTCGTTCCCGGAAAGAGCGTCATCATTGTACCTACCTCTGGCAACGCGGGTACGTCAATGCTCTCCATGTTCTTGTGCATGCATGCGAAAAGGTAGAATTTGTGTAGGCATAGGTTTCGCAATGGCATGTACGATCAAGGTGATATTTTCACCCCACAGCTTGTGAATGGTTGTTGAATACGCCACATATAAGGGGTATCCAGTTATTATTACCATGCTCGACAAGATGTCGCTGGTGCGCGTCTCTATCTTCACATTACTCACATGTCTGATCACCACGTCCTTCGGGTCCTTTTCGCGCTTACAGGAGAAGGAGGTACTGCTCCGAGCACTAGGCGCTGAAGTAGTCCGTGCTCCCGATGAAGAGCCTTGGGATTCACCGAACAGCTACATAGGTAGAGCTCTCTGGTCACTTCACGCCTAGTGGCTGACTTTCTTAATGACTGCAGGTATTGCGAAGAAACTGGAACAAGAAATTCCTTATGGTATTATCCTCGACCAATACAGCGACGTAGGACGCTCCTCATTCTGGTTTGACCACGTTGGGCTAAGTACGATACTGACAGATCAATAACCCACTTGTACACGAATTCACCACCGGACCCGAGATCATCGACGCGATAGTCTCTACTCCTTCAACGCCAACCCGACCTTCCTCTTTGAAAGTGGATGTACTTGTAGCTGGTGCAGGAACTGGGGGCACCGTCACTGGTGTATCACGAGCATTGAAGAAGCATCATAATTCCCAGTGTATCGTTGTTGGGATTGATCCCGTCAGAACTCTTCTTCGGTCGTTTGTCTCCTTCTGAAACATTGATGGACAGATCGGAAGCATCCTTGCTTCACCTGATTATCTTAACGATACCGGCGGAGCAGCATCCAATGATTTTGTCATTGAGGGCGTTGGCGGCAACTTCATTCCCGATGTTCTTTCGCGCGACCCCGATGATATCGACCATTGGATAAAAACTAGCGACGAGGATGCATTTCACATGGTCCAAAGAATAATGAAGACGGAGGGACTCCTTGTCGGCGGAAGTAGTGGCAGCGCTCTTAGTGGTACACTGACATGGTTCAAAACTGAGCAAGGTCAGAAGATCGCTCAGACAGAGGGCCTCAATGTAGTAATAATCTTAGCTGATGGGTACGTTAAACTCGCCATGTCCTGGCTATATGAAATTAACCGCGTTTGCCCTAGCATCCGTAATTATATGAGCAAGGAGTGGTTCTTGAACTTCGCTCTCAGCCCCGGTCCTTCACGTGTTCCAAAGTCTTACTTACAACTGCCAAACTGACACCGCAATCCCGTGTGAGATTGGGCATCTTATGGGTACAATTTATTTCAGCACAATCGGGATTAGGTGATGACTTGTCCAGGCTATTACTGCAGCTGACCCCAGGAATAGTCTACAAAACCCATGTAGTACTAGTAAACTCTCTCTAAGGTTCAAATATTTATGTAAGATGAGAACTCCAGGTTGAAACATTGAAGAGTTGTCGAGTTTCTGAGCGAGAATTTGATGATTACTGTAAATAACTGTTGTGCTGAAGGGCGCAAGAGTACATGGGGGCCTAGTAACAAGCGAACAGGAAAAGGAAACCATGACTGCCTGGTGAGCCTCGTGCAACGTTGGCGCTTGTTCGAACTTCCATAGCTAGGAAGGCACAATCTTTTCTCCAGTCGTCAACGTCCTTGGGCAGGTAAAAGACTCGCCCTGCAGAGAAATGGCATTCACAGAACAAGATCCCTTGTTGCCAAGTATCGACAATGATCATTCGCAGCGCTCCAAACTCGCACCCGCTGGTCCTCTCGAAATCTCTAGATCGACACGATATGCCATCTTGGCCGGTTTGTGGTTAGCCACTCTCCTTTCGGTACGTCCATCCTTTGTGGCATTTGCCGAACATTTCTGTCAGACAGGCTGTTTTTGGTGCCACGCTAGTCGCTGAACAGTAAGTGTGCTGATCTATCTCATCACCAGCCTGTACTAATCTTTTTGGTACTTTATAGCTACGCTGGTTGCAACGTGTACGTACATTCCCGTACATTTTCAGGGCTTTTATTTCTTGATGACGACGTCTTCGCAGTGATTCCATCTATATCATCCGAGTTCAAGAAATCAAATGAAGCCAGTTGGCTTGGAACATCGTAGGTTGCTTTCCATCTTCACCTCTCAATGGAACTGAGCGTCCTTTTCATAGGTACTTACTTGCTGTGTGCACGTTCACCCCTCTTTATGGCCGGCTTTGCGACTTATTAGGCCGGAGACGCGCGAATCAACTCGCTGTTTGTACTACAGCCCTGGGAACCATTTCTTGTGCGTTTTCGAGGGACATGAAGACGCTTGTGGCAGCGCGCTTCGTAAGTTCTACCTCCTTGTGTAAAACACGATTTCCTTATCATGAGCGCGGGGTAGCTGGCGGGGATGGGTGGCGGAGGGGTATTCACCACTTCATCGTGAGTTCATTTAGTATATTCGATTGGACATGAACATGAACAAGCGCCTCGGTCTTTAGGGTCATCGCTAGTGATATGTACGACATGCGGGTTTGTTTACCATCCATCATCCATCCTGGGCCACGTCGTTGAACGCACCTTCAGTCTAGGGGACTTGTACAAGGGGTTGCTAACTTGTTTACCGGCGTTTGTCATGTTCTTTTTTGTCCCTGATTTCGTTTCAACAAGTGCTCTAGCTCGGCATGGGACTCGGTGGTCCATTGGGTGGTCTTATAAGCGATTTGTAAGTACCAAACCATTGTGATACTATTCTCCATAAGTTCACGCGTTGGCTCACCAGGTTCGGGTGGCGATGGGCGTTCATCATGCAAATGCCAGTCTTCGTCTTGTCCTTGATGCTGACGGAGTACAATTTACGTTATGTGACGCCCGTATGTACTGTGAATTTCTGTGCTTATGTTATCAGAGTCTGACTGATTTGAACAGGGTGTAGGGAGCAGTGCGAAGGAAGTGCTCAAGAGGATTGATTGGGCAGGCTGCTTGACTCTGTTAATCTCAGTAAGCAATCGCGTGGATGTGTCAAACATAAAAGATCAAACATTGTCTTAGATCGGATCTTTTCTGGCCTTTCTGGGTGTGAAATTTAACGACGATCTCCCTGTGTGTTTCCTTTGGTTGCCTTTCGTCGTGGTACTTACTTCATAGTTACAGTGGACAAACTCTCTCGTCATTGCCTCCCTTACCCTCACAGTGGTATTCATGGTCGCATTCATATTGGTAGAACTCCTCGTCGCTGCGGAACCTATTCTCGCACCAGTGCTTCTGCGTCAGAAAGTACCTGTTATTGTTGGGACGAGCAATTTCTTTGTTTCAGTGTGCACGTTCTCCATCATATATTTCTTCCCCATGTGGTTCCAGACTGTTGCTTTGACAAGTGCGTCGGAAGCTGGTAGGTTGTCACTATGTTGTCTATGGTGCAGTGGTTGATCACATCTAGGCCTTCACTTACTTCCGAATAGCGTGGCGATGTCTTCCGGATCGTTGTTTGCTGGGTGAGTATAGGTGTCACTTTTGATCATTATCCCCCTATAAGTTATTTCCAGTTATTTGATGCACCGGACCGGTAAATACAAGATGATCAACCTTGTCTTCGGCCTCTTTCCTTTCATAGGGAGCCTTCTTATCACATTTATTCACGAGAACTCTGGGCCCTGGCAGTCCTGGATAAGCATTGTAACTGATCATATTTGTTTTTTATCGTATCATTCTGATGTGTTATCGCTAGATCCCGCTTGGTTTTGGAAATGCAGTGGTGCTACAAACGATGCTTAGTTCGTATAGTCTTTTTGAATTTTAGCAAGTGGCTGATTGCCGAACAGTCGCGCTGCTGGCACATCTTCCAGGTTTGTAATTTACTCACGCCCATGCTGTATCAGATTTACAACATTATTCCCTGACGGCTATGATGTAGACAATTTGATGGCCGTAGGAACTGGCTTCGGGCAACTATTCCGAGGATTAGGTGACATTCCCTTTCGCCAACAAAGCCCCGATCGAGCTCGAATTCTCACGCATAAAACTGTGATTACCAGGTCAAGTAATCGGCGTCGCTGTGTCATCAGCCATATTTCAGTTCAAACTCGATGTCGAACTACGTAAACGAATAGACAGACCGGATGCAGCTGAGGTATGTCCCTGCTCTCTCCATTTACTTGTCGGGCCCTATCACTTCTGTGGTCCATAATGTTTGTCTATCCGGTCTACGACAAAAGCTTATTATGCTTCGTTGGTGGCCGTACACATCCATGCCATGCAGATTATCCACAATATCAGGCACTCTACTACTCTTGTCGCTCGACTTCCACCAGATCTGCAGCAGGCTGCAAGAGACTCGCATGCGGTCGCCCTCCGTGCTGTGTTCGTATTTGCTGCGTGCTCGACGTTGATAGCGTATATCGTTCGGTTACCGGTACGTTTTCTTGGAATTTTTTTTATGACGCGTGTTGAGTCCTGATTGTCGTACTGTTTGGTCGCCTCATTCTGCACCACTATCTTGGCATATTCCCGTGTATTCCCCTCCATGTCATCCATGTTAAAGGTTCCCGAGAAATCCCTGGACTACAAACCGAAAAAGAACCTGATCAACAATCAGAATGATATCTCGCATACTAATGGGAACAGATTGCACAATGAGGGAGAGGATAGGGCGCCCAGGCCTGCAGCTACTCTTTCCAACCCCGTCACTCCACGTCAACGACTTTCATGTATGCAATCGCCGTCACAATCGTCATGATTCGAGAAGAGCTATTGGCTGACCAATGGAAATATTACCACCATAGAACCCCTGTTCAACTATTATTGAATAAGGAAGCTCATCATTATATCTGGCGCCTTCTCACTGGCCGGGACTGGCGGCATATTTACCGCACGGGTGCACCTTTGTACACCAAGTTCAGATACCATTCGAACACCAGTCTCGGCTGTCTTTACTAGACTACTTGTACAAAAGCGTAAGACTTACCACTAGCGTAGAGATCACCACGACAAACCGCTGGATAGAATTCATCTTCTCTTCATTCATCGGCCCTTTTCCTGCTTTATGTGCGAACCATTCAAATCGTTTTCCAAGCAACGAAAACTCCTTCCTCTCCAGCTGGCCAATGAGACGTCCTACTTCGCTCGTCATCCTGATGATTGTGCTCTCGACTACTACTAGGCCCCACTTCGGCCCAGTAAGAGTTGATTTTATCTCCGTAGTCCGACGTTTGTCTCTCCACAAGTGACGGAACATATCATGCGTAATGTTCCCTATGAACGTCGCTGCTGCTAAATGGATTCCAGGGACAAATGGCACCGTGAAACCTGTGCAGACATACAGCACCAACCCTACTGTCGCAAGTACGATGCTGATTAGCAAGAGCTCTGCGCTGTTGGGCGCGTCGTCCGAGTAGGTTAGCTCGGGGTACATCTTGATGAGGTGGCCGTCGCCTTTGGACCACATATAAAAGCGCCAATAGGATCGCTTTCCCCCGTTCCACCAAGGATGGGTCGCCAGGACTGCCGGAGCGGCATGGAAACCTTGGCCTCCACGGGCAATAAAGTACTCTCGCTTCCGGAGAATGAAATCGATGTCTTCACCGCCACCTGTTTTCGGGAACTGCAACCCATACTCTACACCATCGTCCACGCGACGTGTGATGAGGTTTGCAGTCACTCCCCACGGCATATCCGCTTCATCTGGCATTTTTTCGGCGATATTCCAAAAGTAGGTAACGCCAGCGAGGTGAACTGCTGTTTTGAATACGGTATCTGCTGGGGGAAAGTGCACATTCCCAACGAATCCGGCTGCCTTGGGATGTTTGCGAATAGCATTTTCAACCTCTTGAAGAAGATTTTCCTCTGGTATGATGTCATCGTCGAGAAAGACGACCCACTCTGCGGTGGATTCCCTCATACCCCTGTTGCGTGCGGCGGAGGCCCCCAGGTTCTCAGTATTGATGCGAATACGAACATCGGCCCGATAAACATACTTCTTCTCCAGTTCACATATCGACGGGGACAGTGGATCGTCGATGATGACGATAAACATCACCGTACATGTCGACGATGGCTGAAGGCCTAGAATACGGTCCAGAAGAGGGAGTTGCACACGATAGCTTGGGATGACCACGTCAATGGTCAACCGTCTCTGAGCAGCTGGGCACTGCAGCAGCAGCCACTTTTCAGTGGTGACCGTTGCATTGTCCAGCGGTTCAAATGTCCAGCCATCGGCGTGCTGTTTAGTGTACCGTGCAGTGACGGATCCACCGATTCCATTAGAAATGCGGGAGGGAAACATGAGGGAGCAATTCCAACGACGATAAAGCTGGTAGAGGAAGGGATCGCCATCCTGATTGATGAAATTGTCGGGTATGACATTTCCCGCGAAAATGTCCATGTGGGTGCGATGTATGATCGGGAATGTAGGCATGCCGGGGAAAGTGATATCCGTGAACGCAACGCACCCGAAACCGTGGGGAACATTTTCACGTTTGGATATTTCTGCGAACAGGTTGTGGGCGTCCCTCATCCAACCCTCGTCCTTCACAGTGACATCATCGCCCATCAGCACAAAATATTTGCATCCGTCCTGCCAAGCTCGCTGTGCGCACCGACGCCAAATAGCGCATACATGTCCGCGTGGTTGGTCGCATATCTCGACGACGACGTTGACTATATTCTTTGATAACAGGACGGCCTCAGCGACGTTTATCCCGTTTTCGTCACACCTCCTGAGAAAAGCGTCATCCTCGTCGATGGCAAGGTACACCTTGAGTTCAAAGCGGAGACCACCCATTTGATGGGTGTCACGCCAGGTGGTGCGTTCGAGAGATTCAGCGAATGTACCGAGAGCGGATAAGCACTGAGTGGGAGGATCTGACCCGCGAGAGGTGATGGGAAGGAGTACTGCAAATGTAATGTATCCATGGGCCAAGTTAACCAGTTGACTGTGTTGGAGTTTTTGCAACGTAGAGACGCGTTCCTCATCGGTCGTACCAGATACCATCTCCTCCATCTCGCGGCTGATCCATACCGCAGTCCTCTTCATTCCCTCTTCTAGAGATATCTTCGGGGACCAATGAAGCGTTCGTCTCACGAATTCATTGTCAGAGTTCCGAGCCGAAACACCGACATGTCGAGAACTGCGAGTATGATCGAACGTGATATGCTCCATTTGAAGGCCTGCACATCGGCTGGCAACCTCAGCTAGATGATCGATGGTGACGGCTTGGTCCGACCCAACGTTGATCGGCGTCCGACAGGTGGCCTTGAGGAGTAACAAGACAGCATCGACGCAGTCATCAATGTAGAGGAAGCTGCGCCGCTGCTTTCCATCTCCCCAGATCTCTAGCGTCGCAGTAGACTTCGCCAGCCTTTGCGCCGCGAGTGCCTTGCGTAGCATAGCAGCCGGAGCCTTCTCACGACCGTTCATCCACGCACCGCGAGGGCCATACACATTGTGGAAGCGCGCAATGTGGACAGCCATATCAGATGCGCCGCGTAAGAGGAGCAACTCAGAGGAAAGTTTCTCCAGGCCGTAAAGGCCCTGGGGGTTGGGTACATCGCCACGCCAAGTGTCATCTTCCTTCAAGTAAACGTCTACATGCGAATTTTCTTGCAAAGAAACGGGGTACACGCAAGCGGAGGAGGCGTAGAAGAACGTGTGGACACCTGCATCAAGGGACACAGATAGCACGTTCTGTGTCATGGTCGCATTTTCCCGATAAATGATATGGTCATTGTCTTCATGGATAATTCCCATGCCACCCATAGTGGCCGCAAAGTGGAGGACAACATCGACTCCTCGGACCGCGCGCTCACAGAATGCAAGGTCACACAGGTTCCCGACAAGGATTTCAGTGCAGATGGGCTCAGTGAATGCAGATGATGGACTGATATCCGCAACACGAACGAAATCTCCACGATCAAAGAGTGCTTTCGCCACATGAGAGCCCTTTAAGAAGTAGCACGGTATGTCTCGCAGTGCTCCATGAAAGGAAATAAGGCTACTCACAATAAAACCGTGACCACCAGTGACCAGGTATCTTGCAGTAACAGGGGGCCCTTCTTTATTATCGGGCATTATTACCGGAAGTTCGATACGTTCTGTGGACGATTAGAGTCTCATACAATATATGTGACAGGAAGACGAACAGTTGTAGACTGTACTGTGCGGGCGGGGATCTTTGCGGTTTGAGTGGAACTAATAACTGAGCAGAAGGACCGTTAGTGGGGACAGGGAAGAGAAACACGATCTGTGAAAATCAGGGACTAAATACAATTTGCGAGTGGCTAAGCATGGAATTCCAGAATATGCTATGTAGGGCGTTGCAGCTTTCCGCATAAAAGACCATCGGACTCCACACTGCGCCAAATGTGGTTAGAATATCATCATTCCATGAAACGAAAAAAAATGGAAGAAACCACAGGAAAAACCAGTGGTATATGGTCGATGTACAGCATTAAAATATGCACGGTTGGTGTTTGGAGTGACACCCACTCTCTCAGAAACCATTACGATGCCAAGCATTTTAAGATCCTAGTTTAGACGGCTAGTCTGCTCCACAGGTGTTGTGCTCCAGGATTAGCTTGAGAGGGTGCAAACTGCTTGCAATTACGGTCGGAAGACCAAGTTTGTGTGAACGACGATCATCATTACATAATGACATCACGTGCGTCGCACCGGTCCGATCTGGTTGGCTGCAGCTTGGATTGCGGTATGTACACGACTATCTTCCTTCAAATTTTGAGGGTTGCCTACGGGAGACTAGGTATGTACCATCGCAAGCCTCAAGTTTGAAGCCTCGCCTAGACCATCGACTTGCATTGGACCAATTCTCTCGACAGACTCATCACATGGAGGCGCTGTGAGTCTCGTAACTTAGCTTATCCTCCAATAGCATCGCTTTAACAGACAACCTTTTGAGGCTACAATCATATCACTGTTACGCCCGGGAGCAACGTGATCCCTGATATGCATATCTTGCGACGCAAAAGTTAGGTTTTACCTGCGTATCACAAGCACTGCATGGACTCTAGACTCTGGAGAATGAGCTGGACTGCAGCCTGTGGTGAGCGAGCTTGAGCTTGAGCTCCCACATATCCTCACCAACCGTGCCATTTGCAGCAGACCTTTCACATGGTGGTGATTATCGTGCTCGATTCTCCAACGAGCTGGACTCATCACGACTAGCCGCATCACCAATTCTCAACTTACTTGTACGTCATGATGTAGATCTCATCATGGAAGATATGACTATTACCATCTTCAAGATCTGTCGTACCCGACACTTCTTCCTAGTACCGCCCGATCGGCGTCCCATATGTGCTCGTCCTCAGATTCATATGAAAGCAATGTACTGGACTGTTTTACGCACTCGTCATCGGACTCGGTTCGCATCTCGAGGTCTTGGCTTATACTAGTGGATAGAGAGCTGTGATTCGATGATCAGTTGTCTTTTCGTGTTTTGTATAGATCCCCAGTTTGGTTTAGACGAAGGACTCTCGACCTTCCAAGTACTATGTAAGACATAAGTTGACGTCGAAAGTAGCGGATACCGTACATAAGACCCACGAAATCCACTTTATGCATACTACTGTCTTGTAGCGTCGAAGTCGTACATATGCGTCCATACGATCGATCGATCAACTGGATTGACACCATCATTGCAACTTGATCTTGATCCGCGGGAGCAAAAAATCCTCACAGCATTTGGGATAGAGTGCATAGCAACAACAAAAAGGCAGTGCATGTATTTAAGAAATACAGCCAGTATTGGCAGTTGAAATCTGATTGCACCTTTTCACCCCCCACCCCCCCCCCTCCTTTTTCTGGCCGAGACCAAAAACCAGAAGACAAACAACAGATAGACGCATAGACGAAGCGCAAAGAAAGGAAAAGAAAAAAGAAAGAAAGAGAGGACGACACGAGGTACGTTATACCGTGCTCCGCCTCTGCGAATTTCTCCGTTCGCCCTCGACACAGACGAATGTCACAAGGACATCTCCCGTAATCGTCGACCCGTGCGGTGTGAGATGGATAAGACCCGGATTTAACCTCGACGAAGGTGTGTATGTGGCTGCTGGAGCCTGTTTGCTGTCGTTGCTTGCCATCTACGATACGGCGTACACGTTGCATAGGTGGATATGGAGAAACGGCACGGGCGGCAATCACAGTGGGTGGGCGAGAGTGCACAGAGGTGAGGGCGGGGTTAGTCGGTAAGCTTATCGCAGATGAAAGTGAGGTGATAGCTCACCAGTGATGATCCGTTCTCGAAGGACCATTTATACGCCTGCCCATTGAGGGCTGTAAATGTCCTCGACCTGCGCACCCACCTCAATTCAGTCCCAATCGCTCATTCAAGGCAAAGCCAATCGAACATACGATCCCCATAGTTTACTCCTTGCAATGAATAGCTCATGGCCGTGAACGATGACGGTGCCGGGGCGACCAGACTGCCACGAGATACGGCCCAGTTCTACCTGGGTTTGTCTATCAGGTGAGACTTTTGATACGGTTGTAGTGAGCGTTCCCGAGTCTGAATAGTTGTTGGTAGCAGTTTCGATTCGATAGACCATCCGCCCTTCTGGTGAGAGGAGAGCGGTATTGAAGGGACTATCGACAGCGAGCGAAAAGTTCATGTCGACTGAGATATGCTGTGGGTGGGTAATCCCTTTGTGTGGGTGTGTAGTGTTTGTATTATTGCGGGAAATGGGCGCGGACAGTGTACGGCCGTAAGATGTGTCCGTTCGGTTTTCACCAGCATATTAGAGTTGTGGTCCCTCGAAGTGCCGGGTTCTACCGTGGTTGGGCGCCCACATGTCCCTGGAGAATTGTAATCAGAACAATTCCGCGATATTACGGTGGGTCCGTCGGGCTGCCTGCTGTGCGCTGCGCCGACGGTAGGATGGTAGGCCAGGATGACCTTGCTCTGAAACCAAGTTGTGCGGGTCCTCGAGAGGCAGTGTGTGATCTGCGAGCCGATTGGCTAGTGGGTGTCTGATTACTCTTTTTGGACACGGTATTTTGACGAATTGCCGGGTTGAATTACAAGTACAACAATAAACAATGCCCTATCCTACACCCTCTAGAAATATAACGAGTCCATCCATCCTGAGCATTATTATAAGAGGTATATTCGATTGCTCAGCATAGGACTATCTGTGCATCGGTAAGTGTCGGTAGTTAGTTTATGACTTACAAACCAACCTCATATGTCGTCGACGCTGATCATCGTCGACAGGCTGCTCCGTCTGTACGTCCGGGGTGACCCATCGCCGCGACAAGGTGGAACACTCCGTCTCCCACATCTCCCCGCGAAATTATTGCTGCGGTTCAACAGCATCCCAGCGACAACCTTTAAGCGCGCTTCGTGATCCTGCGCAGCTACCCTCTGTGCGGTCCTCTGCCGGACGAGTGCATCCAATGAAGACGTCCGTGGTAATCTGACAATGGGATTGGGAGGAGATGAGTGAGAGGCCACGCGCGTCCGTGGTGTGCGGGGAAAGAGTAGCATCTCGCCTCCTCCCGAAATAGCGGGGTTGGCCAATTGAGGGACTGGCACGACGTTGATGTCATCGAATGGGTCCTCCGAGGGGAATGCCATTGTGAGAGGCTGGGCAGTGGACGTACGCAGCGGGCGGGAGTCAGCGATGGGCATCATGGGAAGCTGACGCCTCGGTGCGGGGGCAGGGGAAGAAGGGAGTGATACAGGGGCAGTGCGCCAGGCAGTTTTGGGACCATGTCCAGAGGACCGTCTGTCGGTGGACATATACATGTTGTCGATTACCACGCCAGCGTAAGTGTACGAAGATTGTGGGGACTGGTGACCAAGATGTGATGCTCTAGAATACGAAGAGAGTAATGGGAGACCAGAGAATGTGCCGTGGATGGTATGAATGGAGAAAGACGGAACAGACATGGTAGTACAGACGGCGACGACGAAGAAAACAACGACCAGCGATGGGATGGGACGAGTCCTGGAGAGAAAAGAGGGTGAGGTGGATTTTTATAAGCAAGGCACTGCCTGGCGGAATCAAAAGTTGAAAACACAAGAATTTATTTCCTTTTTAAGAAACAATGGGCCCTGTTGTCTAGACTGCCTTTTGTTCAAACATCGAATCTTGTGTGTGGAAAACGTGGACTCACTGGCTCGGGCGTCGTCTCTTCCAACAACAACAGTGCCCTCCCCTACTGCAATGGTTTGGGAAGCAAGGCGGTTATCATGTATCGCCCAAAGCCTCAACACTGATGCAACGTGGTCCTCTGCTAGTAGTCCAATGCCAGATCCAGAGACAAGACTGTTGATCTGAGTTCCAACGTAAGATAAGGACCTTACGGCGTTATCAGGCGACAGAGAATTCGTGCCCGTGTATGTGGTTCTTTCGTGGTCAGCCAATATATCCTCATTCAAACACATCTCCCAGTCCTGTACTCACCGTCGGACACAGGTGAACTTACGAACGGCCTACGATATCTCGGCCGTGCTATTGCATCGACAAACTGATCAACTCTGCATCACAAATCGGTGTATCCTTCCAACACCGGACGTTCGCTGGCACTGGCGTATCATCAAGTATTGCTCGTTCAACTTTTTTCGATAAATTGCCTGCGTCTTTGGTTCCACACCAAAACAATAATTTACTTAAATCAGTTCTAGGTACAATGAGCAAGTTGTGCCATTACCCCGTCTCGTCAGCAGCGCAAGCCCTGTTATAATTATGCCATACCATCTACTGATGGGCCTCGTGTATTGGGCCTTCGATCTCCGAGCTCACCGCCGTACATCCACTCCGTTGCATCTAAGTGGGCATTTTATCTTGTCGTGATATGGTAGAATCCAAACCCTGTGGTTCTTCTGCGCTAATGCAACCACATCAGACCGCATCCTCCCACCCCACTGATGTCACCGCTTCCAAAACGATGGATAATCCGGCCATGGTCCACGACACAATGGGAATCCGCAAAGCATAGCAGCTGCAAGTGCATCCCGCCCATTGAATACCGAGGATCAGTGTGTCGCTCCTGGCCCTGAATTCTTCACGAAACACATGAACTTATCTTCACGTTATCCACTTGTATTTCTTTTGGAACCACCTCAAAAGACTTGAATGGCCACTTCGATCGAAACGAAACGCTTGGCGGGGTGTGGTCGTCGGCGTTGAAGTGGCCCTGACGCTCTCGTGAACAACGAGGGCAGTCTGTGTCCGGTCGAATCGAATGTGCACGGTGATACACCAGGTCGCCCGTCAGCTGCGGCATAAATTTGTGATGCTTGTTTGCACCAGCTAAAACGATAAAGAAACCTTCGTCCGGTCTAGACTCTGTACCTGTGGTCTTCCTGCACAAGCATTTGCCCATTTCGTCCGTCCGCCGTCTAGATTTCAAAACGCCACGCCTTGAGGATTGAATAGCGGTGATGGCGATACGGCTCCAAACCTCCAGGTCAGCGGAACCTCGATCGACACCTCGTTGTCGAAGTTCATTGTAACGGTTAGCCTGTGTAACCCTGTTTGACTCTCATAACAGAGCAAACAAGGCGTACATACGCCGTATGCTATGTAATTGTGTATGTATATCTTACTTGCTGTGCGTAATCTTGATACCTCTTGGCATACACGTGTTAGAACTCCCGAGTCTGGCACCGAGTCTAGAATCCCAAACATCATGAACAGGTCAGCATCAACCCTGAGGCCTGAGGCTTGCATGATATCAGAATCATGATACATACATATCTAATCTTTGCCATGATGTGCGCAAGGCGCTCGCATTTCCCCGCAAATGATTAGGTACTATGTATTCCTTACACCGTCGTCGGCACCCCCACCCATTCGGCACTTTGGTTTTTCACCACCCACCGCTCAACTACACTAGTAGAAAAGTTGTTTTATACTACTCGGATAGCTCGCAGCATTGACATACGTGCAGTAGTTGTTGAGATCGCAAAAAAATGCTGGGTTGAATGGCAGTCACGCTCAGTTGTCACCCAAGTTGTCACAACTGCGGAAGTGGTGTCACAATTCTCACCCACGGAATCCGTGTGACACCAGTGACATATAGTGACATTTCTGTGACCGCCGAATGGGTGGGGGGTGCCGACGACGGTGTAAGTGTTGGAGATAGAAGTTTGGGGATCGAAACGTACATATACATGCCTGCCACACGAGGCAAATAGTATTTAGTTCGGACGCTTACTTGTAGACTGGTTAGCGTAGAACTTGAGTCGTTCGCTCGTCATTCCCGCGCACAGTAAAACTCCTATAGTAAGGGATAGTAGTACAAACATAGTACCGAGACCTCAATTTCCTTGCCGGGAACAAGGGGTGCCTAGTTAGTGTCGAGGTCAAAAACGCCCTTCCATTCTACCTCGTCGCACCTTATAGCTAAGGATGGATGGGAAGGCTATTTCAGTTCCAACCTTTGACACCGAGCCTATACAGTACATAGTATCGTGCCAATAGTCACGGAACGTCACTCATCTTTCCTGGGTAAGAATAAAAACAGTTGAACTAATCTTTGCAAGAAAAATCGCCGAGTTCTGACTCACGAGCTGACTTGGTAGGAAGCTGGTATGCTACAGATCTCAAGCTGAAGGGATTTGCGAGAAGTGCGGAGGTGTGTCTTCATGTGATGAACACCCTATCATTTGGGTAGGGAAAAGTAATTTGCATATTATCGCCATGAACGTACTATGTAGCCAGGCGACATAGTACACTGAGGTCAACTGGATCCTAGTGTTGAACCATTCAGTGTATTGCAACATGCTGCAACAAAATGTACATCACCTATTGCAACAGTCTTGGGTGAAAAATCTTGAATTATGTACAGCATTCCATGGTCTCTCAGGATTATACCAAACAGCTCCTCGAGCCCATGAACTTGTGGAAGGGGGCCATGTGAACGTGGGAGGAAGCTTCGGGGAGTCTTCGGGGACAAATTGAGAAGATGGAATACACTCATACGTACGACATCAAAATAGTGTTGAATGCATCCCGAAGCAGTGAAGAGGAGTCACACCACTTAATACCTCCCCAGTTCAATACAACCCCACTCATTTGTATTTTATCTCCTCGGCGCTTCTCTCGAAGTCTGGTCAGAGTTATTCCTTGCTGGCTCGACGAAATTAGCGGTTCGTCTGTGCACATAATGTCTCATGCTCATGGCACGTCGGGTTTCATCTCCGTCGGCATATAGCTATAGTATTCCGTGTGGAAGACCTCCGATCCACCGATATTTGATTGCGGTCTTCGTGGGTGGCGACACTTACACCTGTGAATTTCGTGTACTGTCTTGTAATTTGCGCTCAATGGACATTCGGGATGTTTCGACACGCGTGCAACGGATGCACAGTCCTCGGCCCAAGTACAGGTTTCCTTCACAACGCATTATTATATAGGGAAGTTATTGCTCACCCTCCCAGTTTCCAAGGTCTCACGACGGCCGGCCCGCTGTAAGATATATTTGTGTCGGAAGCTCGGATCCGGTCTCCCTCTCCTTCATCCAGGGATGCCACTAGTATTGACCGCTATCCATTACCCATGAAATTCCCAAGGACACCCACGAGCCATCGCATCACCAAGGCATGCTATGTCATGGTACCTGCTGGAACACACCAACCCACTTCAAAAAAAAATACACACTTTTCCTGGCAGTTGGCGGTTCAGCATCCGCGGTATTCAACGAGTGCGCCGCGGTCAGTATCTGGTTTAAGAGCTTCAACGTGACTTGAAACTGACAGGCACAGATTGCTCCATTTCTTTGCTCAGAGCTGCGGATTTCCCGTGGCCTTGTACTCCCGGCCACTATATAGCGATTTCTGCGAATCGATGAAAAGTCTGATACACATGCACTAGCAACTCCATAGATGACAAAGAACCGCACAAAATGCCCAATTCGAACGGAATCCTCTCGGCGCATAATGTTCGGTAGCTTCTCTGCGGATTCCTTTCCGTTACATTCATTTAAGTTACTAAGAGAAAGTTCATTTCATAGCGTAGACAAGTGGCAGTTCATCGCCAGTGCCACAAAGTCAAGCCGTAAAATCCTCGGGCCCCAGAAACCAACAAGAACAAAGTCGAGAATTAAATGCCTCCACGAAGCCGGGCATTCCTTTTAGTCTGTGAAATACGGACATAGGCACAACTGTAATGCTTTGTCTCCAGGAGATCCAAGGAAAACAAGGATGTGAAGGGTAGTTAAACATTTTTTCCTTTGGAAAATTGATGATGCACCTTCGTGGCTGGCAAAGATACTAGTTCAGCTCCGAGTGATCTCAAATGGGCCACCGGAGGGCCGTTCAGTTTCCGCAAGGAGATACATGCACGCTGTAACCTGACGAAAAATGGTGGCCTTGTGAACTACCGCCAACGAAGCCAGATCCGCAATCTCCAATCTAGTAAGCCCTTCGGTCGGTCATGCAAGACCGCTGGGGGAATGTCCGATTATACTCCAAGACTCGACGGAGTCCTTACCCAGGGGAAGAGTATTATCGACAGTCGTTACTAGTAAAGTCGTATCTAAAAGGTTCCGCTTAGATTTGCACTAGTACTAGGAGTTCAAATCAGCACACGACTGTAGAGTGGTAAACATGGACAATTACGCTGATGCTGCATTGCTACATACTTAATCATCTCGATACCTGTAACTTCCCTGACGGGTCCACGGACCCCTGGAGATTACATTAGCCAACAGATGGGTCCACGTGTCCACAATATAGGTAAGCAGTGCCTCTGCGGTAGCCCTTCAGACTTTCAGGCCCATTCGCATCACAATTTTCCCAATTGATCTCCGCGAGGAATGGCTGGCCATATCTACAAATGCCACGAGAAAATTGTCAAGGAAACATATTCCGTTAGGCTCTTAAGGCGTGATGAATGGTGTAAATTGGTCTCGATAGATTGGTCGTTCGTGCGTTCCTTTAGTTAAGATCAAGATACGGATGTAAATCAACAGAGGAAATAAGCTAGGTGTGACAGCGAGAGTGATCGAGTGGCGTTGGGCCAAGCTTCTTACAAGTCTCGCATACAATTATAACAGACTGGTGCTGTTGCTCGCGTAATAGACTCAGCGGCACAGTACAGCGCCAGCTCCATCCTTCAACGTCTCATTGCTTCTTGTTGGCAAGTGGGGCACATGCTATTAATATTAGGCGCTAAACGTGGCGTGAGTGATGTATCATGAATGAGATGTGAACGACATACAATATTGTTGAGGGTATTGGCGGCTGTGGTTTTTACGTTGCAGGAAAAAGGTATAGCAGAAATTACGCAGGCGCAAAATTGCGATGAGAGGTTAAATAGCGTGGCAGGACATCATAGGCCAGGAAAAGCATTAAAGAAACGGTAATGAAAGGGGGTAATGAAACTCAGCATCATCATCATACGTTGACCAGAAGCAATCGGCGACATACTACTGCCAGCAGGTTTGTTTGCACTTGGGAGGAGTGCAATCCGGCGGATGGTTTGGGCTAAACTTGCAGTTCCGATTGTCGCACACGATCTGAACCACAGCGTCAACAGTGGTTGGGAGACTCTTTACTAGGCTGCACGAACCAGCTCATCAGGCTGTGGAACGGTCAGCTTCGGGCGTCACCGTCGACGGGATAATACACTTACCAAAGTAAAGGCGTGTCCACAAGCTAAGTATACGTTACGGACACTGGCGGAGGACAACACTGCTGAGAAACGAAGATGGTGCTGGCGCTGGGGAAGGGACTCACTGTCTCCAGCGGCACATCGTGATTATGATGTGGAAAGCAACGAAGCGTTGAGAAGGTGTGCAAGCTGAGGAGCAGGACGGAGGATACGCGTCATCCGACCGCCCTTTTATTGGGTTTGGAACGAGATCTGCGAGTCGATTGCATGCAACAGATCGCGTCTCCGAAGTCCAATGTAACCAACGGAACAGATTGACCTTGCTAAATTTGTCGAGAAAACAAGAAACCTTGACTGAATTGATAGAATTTTTCGGAATGCGTGTTCGAGGAAGTTTGATCGTAAAAAGGAACGAGGAGCCGACAGGTTGAAAGGTAGATATTACTTTCTTCCCATCACACCGCAGTTCCACTCATCGAGAATTAGTTTCGGCGATGTGACACCGATATGGATAAACGACGACCGCGAGAACAATGAGCACTTACAAAAAGCGGGAGTAGTAACCCTGGGTGGTCTAGTCAGTACGCATCAGGGGATGAAGGACGAAGGGTGCATATTATGGAAATTAACTGGAAGAGACGATCACGGCGGACTTGCTATGTCGTTAACTCAATGACTACCCTGCATGGAGGGGGCCGTTGGACTGCCACAACCATTCTCATAGAGTGATCAGTTGCGCTCAACGGTCACTACGTCTAAGCCGAGGTCCGGAGTTAGTCAAGGCTGGTGGGTGGAGGCTGACTAATCGAAAATACATGTTCTTGGACGCCGTGTTGACGCCGTGGCACACAGGTTCCTGGCAGGTAGAACTTGCAGCCCGAGAAGAAACGGAAATTTTACTACGGTTTGTCTCACACGTAACGTATAGCACGAAGTTAATCTCCATGCTTAGGGTGCCCTTGAGCTCGTTCTTTCAATAGCCGAAACGGAGGAGGATATTAGTAGGACATCTCGGAAGGCGGAAAAACACCATCAGGTACAGATACTCCCGGGCGCGATCTGCCCAGTATGGTGAAGCTGGAGAGACTCATACGTCTACTCAGGCACCTCGATCTGGACACCACGATCGTACGCGTGATAAGAGAAACTGGCTGGTAATCGAATGAATCTGCTTGATTGATTCAACAAATGCTAACCAAATTTAGAATTCTCTCTCTCTCTCTCACAAGCAGCCTTGGACATATCATTAAGGAAGAGATGAAGGCAATGATAGTAAAGTAGCGGGCTCGAGCGAAAAAGGAGAGGGCCAAGTCATGCATGGATCAATCGAAACAGGGGAATGGACCTGTGTCGGTGTCCAGACATGCAGAACCGTTGTTACTACGACTCCGGGAACAGCTCAGCTGTGCAAGAGGGTCACTGTTGTTTGCATAAATGCTCTCCAGAATCGACCATTCATCTATAAGTATTTCTTTTGTGTATTCAATTCGACAGTGGTAGATAATATTCAATTCGGCGAATAGTCTGGCTGCCGATTACTCACTCACGGCGTGTCTCTCGCTGCGCATCGGCACTATGAATGAGGCGGAGCGGGTATTAGACTTGTTCGACTCGAGTATTGCAGTTGCCCAGAATGCAATCGACTTCCATATTGGGACTGATGTGGCAGACGTGTTACAAGTTGATTGTTTGACTTTGAGTAAGTGAAACGCGTTCATTTCAGTGTCATACTAACCGTCTTTCCCCGCAACCGCTAACGCAATTTGTGATCGTGTGGACGACGATCTCACGATAAGACCTTCACATGTCCCTGTACACGCCGGTATTTCCAGGACAGCATGACAACAACACGTCAGTTCGGGACACCAAAAACTACGTAGATCTCTTGCGCAATGTCCACTTGTTTCTCTCTACCCAAGGAGAAATGCTAGCGCCACCATCCAGACCCAGTTCGCCCAATTTTGAAGAGAAGGTGTCTCAGCTCAAGGAGAACATCCGCGAGGCATTCCTAGATGCCAAAGGTGAACCAGCCAACGGTATGTGGACGCAGCTGAGCGAGCAGCTGAAAATGGAAAGCATGAGAGGGGGAGCTGGTCCAGCTTCCACGACGGACGGTCAAGTGGCCGTTGAGCAAGAGGTGGAGTGGATCTTGCCGGAAACGGAGCAGGAGTGGTTTGAATGGGAGGCGAAGAGGGAGCAGGAAAAATGTTTGAAGAAGAAGGCGTCAATATCGATGCAGCAAGATATCGCCCCGCTAGCCGCGGATCAACCTGAACACACGAATTCGATCGCAACACGTCAGATGCCCGTCCCCGAGCAGGGTGCATCTAATGTCTCACCCTCGACAATTCTCCGGGCAAAGGAAAAGGTCAAGAAATGGCAAGCAACAATTGTCCCGATCTCAACATCCACACCTCACCTTCAATACTCTCAGAGTCAGACACCGAAGGAAAGAGTCAGTGGCGCAGGTGTGAAGGGCAAGGCTCCGGCTTTGGCCAAAGGTAGTTCGTCGTTGAACTTCCCCGTTGTGAAACGTGCCGGCGGCACAGCTCACAGCAATAAGGGCAAAGGACCCCCCGTTGGGCACTCTACTTCCAACAATCGCGTTGCCGTCGGAGACGTGACGGCGTCCCACATCATACCAAGCACTATTGTCCATAGCGGAAATGCGGAACTAGCTAGCTCAAATGCATCCCATAAAGCTTCCCTTACAGTCGGTGCTAAACCGAAGATTAACGACTTTCCTGAAACGGTGGGATGGTTTAAGTCAACTTCACTTGTCAAATCTAATCACCGTTCTTTCTTTCCCCCTTCAGTCGTTCCTCCCGCCATCTTTTCCATCCCAGTTGTATACTTCTACCCCACCCCCTCGAAAAGAACTAGGGAAATCCATTCGTGCAAAACCACGACCGATCCTGCCAAATCCGCCATCCTCTTCCACACCGCCCCCACTGACACCCTCCGAGCCGGTATGTATACGGGAAAAACCCTGTCCAGTCAACCCGCCATCCTCTCAAGCGCCGCAATTTGGTCCTCCGCAGGTACACAAACACCCTAAGCCTTTCCTGCCGGATGACCCGATTGATCTCCCTGTCACGCCGACAAAGGAACTGGCCGGCCCATTAATCCAGCATTCAAGAGTGTCTCCGCCACCTGGCTTTACGGAAAAACTAGTTGCCGTGGCATCTGCTCCAGAAGATGCGAATGTCCATACACTTTCAAGTGAGGAGTATCCTGTATCCGCGGACCCCGCATTGCACCCCCTTGGAATAGCAGTGGCTTCTCCCGCTCAGGGCCTTGAGGGTGACGGAGCCGAGAAAAAACCATCGCCCACAAAATCATATTTTTCTTCGCATGCCGCGTCGCCGTCTCTTTCCCCAGTGACAACTCGAAACCTGCTGTTGCAGTCTCCTGAGAGCCCAGTATTTTCATTCACACAGGATAACAATAATAACTTTCGGCCACCGTACACATCTACTCAGGACGGGGCGAAACGGCCTCTTGGTCCAACGAGTAGCGGCGTCTTTGGGATGGGCTATAGTTCCCAGTTCGACATTGAGAAGCATGTAGACCGCGTCAGCGAGTTGTTGGAGAGGGACGTGGACTTTGATAGTTGGTTGCGGGACGTAAATACATTGGACGGAGTTGAAACGAGAGAGGTATGACCATCGTGCGATGTCTGTACATACTATTCTTCCCTTAGTTATGTGTATTCTACAATATAATTGAGCCAGAACGGGCAGCCTCAAAGACCAGATCAAATGAAATGAAAGCATTCTTGACCACGTGACCTCCGTTCGATATCAGCGCGTGTGCGGCAGACAATTGACAAGCCAACACCACACAGCGGACAGCCATTCGTGGTGCTACTGCCACACCCACGGCGACGTCGCTCACGATGAGCAGACGAGACTCAAAAGTCTCCCTTAACAACAGGCAGAACGATGCCTTGACAGAGTTTGAGAACTGTGAGTCTCTTCCCCGTGTGTCCAACCGAGCCTTGTGGCCAACTAGAAGTTCGGTGGCAGTCAAGAAGAAATTCCTTCTCGCAAACAAGCATATTACAAAGTGAGTCCAGATCTACATGTCTTGACACTAGACACAACCTGACCTGCGGTAGACTTAATTCTACGCTCAGTGTTCGGATAGAAGAGCTCCAAGCACAAATATCAACGCTCTATGTTGAGAATCTCAGACTTAGAGCTTCCGAGATTGCACTCGCCGCACAGCTAAAGAAGGAGCAAGAAAAGTCGCGAAAAATTCTTGCAGATGCAGAAGCGGCGGTAAGGTCCCCTGCCCGTGACATGCATTCTGACACCCATTCCCCTGTCAAGACATCGAACCTTTCTAAACATCTCGGATTGTTGAGGCAGTCATTCGGCACACCTTGTGGTCCTTCCCCAAAGTCGGAGAGCCATCCCGTACCCAGGACTCGTCGTCCTGTTGTCGATCCAAATACTTCGCCTATGATACCACGACTCTCGCGTGCTCCGAATATACCGGGGATCAATGAAGACGACGAGTTACCGTCAGAGGAGGAAGGCATGCACAGTGCAAACTCAGCAGGTCTCACAGGATATCGGTCTGCGCGAGACAGATCTAAGGCATCAACGTTGCCTGTGCTTACTCGGGTTGCATCGCCTCCACCGTTACCTATGCCTTTACACGTAAACTTAACGGAGAAAGGGGCATCAACCAAGCGCAAGAGTAGGAGACAGAGTGGCTTATTATCTGTAAACACTAACGTCGCTTCATCGACGGAATCGGAACGAGGCGAAGGGTTGATACCTCCGCGTGCCGCTAGCCCTGCCTTTGGGTCTCCTATTCGAAGGGAGGCAGGACTCGCTGAGGATGATGAAGAGAGGAGGGTGGATAGTATGCAGGACAGTGGTTCAGTCCTTGTGGATGACAATGATTATATTGTAAGGCAGCGGAAAGAGAAGAAGGAGAAAAAGTCAAAGCAAGTGGATCGGGAGACTACTCCGGATGAGATCGACGGCGCCACGGCGTCGAGGGCAAGAGAGAGGAAGAGGCGCCGTGATGAAGAAGTATCTGGACTCAAGGACGTCACGAACTCGCCAAGAAGCCGTGTCAGTTTGCCACCATTAGATACCAATACCGCTGGTACGTTGACTATTTTGTTTCCATCTCCACGATGTTGACTGTTCGCCTCGGTAGATCGTGATCGGCAGCGTACACCCGATAGCGAGGGAGTCACACCGTCGTCTGCTGCGACCTCAGTGGCCACTTCGCGTATCTTCTTGTCGACGCCGATGACCACTCCTGCAACTACACCTCAAGCGTCGCAGCTGCCTTCTCCCCGCTGCTCTAGCCCCATTCCGCCAGCGCCCACGTCTGAGGCGGACAGTCTGGCAATAAGCGCCCGTGAGAGAAGAACACGGAAGAGCGTCAATTATGCCGAGCCAAAGCTAAACACGTGAGTCTAAGTTTATGTGAACTCCATTATTACTCACATCCTTTCTCTAGCAAGATGCGCAAGCCCGACCCTGTGCCACCCCCGTCTGTCACCTCCGCTCCCAAAAAGCGTGTATCGACCAGCTTGCCACGAATCCACGAATCAGAACCTCAATCATCGACAGCCATATCTCCTTACTCGAGTGCGCCCACCCAGAAACCTCCACCCTCATCGAGCTCTTCATCCAACTCGTCATCTGTTAAGCGTAAAAAATCTCGGTCATCTTTACCAGTTGACGAGGACGATGATAGCGATGGCACACATGCAGATGCCGAGTATGGTTACAGTTCTGCAAATTGGATGGACACCGATGGCCGGCACCGGAGCACTCAGAACGGTGTAACAAGTGGTAGCAGTAACCTCCGCAGAACGCCCGAATCAGACGAGACACGACGCCACAGCTTTGCTGTATAACGACTTTTTATGACCCCCCACCCTATTGTGGTGTTTCGTAGGATTATTCTATACTATTTGACAAGAGTAGGAACACATTCGACATGCCACTCATACCGTACAGAGCAAATACCATCATATAACAGTTCCTTGTAATTATATACACTTTCCTCTGATCCATATCTGATGAAGGTGCATGACGACTAGTCACAAGCGATTGCAGGGTATAAGTGAAAGAAATTGCCTGTCGCCATTCCCGCACATGAGCTTGGACTGTAACATTCAATGCATTCTTGTCACAGGTACAGGTATTATCCACCATGCCTGAAGCCATATTTTTAGGTACTTGTTCATAATGTAAGGTCATACTCAGTAATGTTTTGGGGACTGACAACACCTCCGAAGCTATATAAATGCAGGCAGGAGAGTCAAATTCCTACGCCGAACCAACCGAATGGCTACGCACATATGTAACGGCCAAGAAGTACAGAAGAACGTATACCATCCTGTCTCTTTACATGCTTGCAAAAGTGCCTCTAAATCAATTATTTCTCTTGCAGTACCCTCATAAGGTTACGATTCAAGTCGGCAATGAACTGATAGACATACCTATGGGGATTCCCCAGTCTTGTAGTGAAGGGTAGTAACGCGTCACATGGACACCCATTCAATACACTTGCCGGATGAAGAGGTACACCTGGCAACGGCGGGCACCTCTGCAGGTATATTTAACGTAGTGCGTCAACAAATGTACAGTCAGGGAAGAGGGTCGTCAAGGCTGGCTAGATGCGATGGCAGCAAAATGGTTGTGCCTAAAAACGATCATCTCGTGAGCCCAGTTGTCGTTTCCCGGTTGTGAGGTATTCTCAGTACACACGGTACGTTTCATATCTTCGCTCTGTTCAATTCCGGAACTCAAAAAAGGGTTCCGGAATTTTAAATTCGATGGTAATTGAAAGACGCCACGGGCTTACAATTTCTCTGCACCTCGGGCTGTCAGATATAATATTTCCTTTCGATTGAGTTGGCGCAGTATTTCTGGATGAAACAGGCACGTGAGGGGAGGTATCTCCCAGTCTAATGCCACGCCTCAAGGTCGGCGACACTGAACATGTGGGGGCTCCACGGATCGTAGGGCAGCTGTGTGTGGTACGAATGCTAAGGGAGAAAACTTACTATGTATTCCGAGCTTGATCGCTCTCACTGTGACTGTGGTTCTCCATTTCCCCATCAGAGGCTGGCGCTGCTGAGTCCTGCGAATGGTTGAAGAGTTACAGTTCAGCTTAACAGCGAGAGAGCCAACGCAAGGACTTGCTTGTTATAAAAAATATTGTGCTCCTCTAGTAAGTCCTATTCTACTGGGACCCGGACAGTGTATTCTACGGAAAAATAAACTTATCAGTGAACGTGCGTCATTCTGGAGGAGCTACTCGTACAATATAGGCCGAAATCGGCCTTCACACAGGTATGGATCGAGGGTACTCTGCGTTTGAATGTTGGCTACCGTCTTTTTAATCAGAGCGATGGTCATAAGGAAGCGAGGACTGTAGCGTACCTTGGATGGGAACTGCAGTGGCCTGGGATTTATTACTGTAATAGCTTTGCACCCTGCCACGTAAACCAGCAGAGCAACACACCAGTTCAAACACGCTGTTCTTCCAATGCTTAGCTGCTGCCTGCATTGCCAGGTCCTCTACTATGGCGTTAAATCTGCACAAATATTATTTGCACCTGAATTGGCATGCACAAAGTGGAGGCGAAAAGGATGGCTGAAGTTGGCCACAGGAATTGTCCAAAGTATTACCACCTACAATGAAAATTAGTCTGTGAGACGTCGATTAATCCCGAAAAAAACTGCCTGAGGTGGTTATGCCAATAAAACAACACGCTCTTCTAACTCCAAACCACCCTTCAGCCAGGCTGCTTCAACGATGACACCTACACCAACTCGCTTTCGGATTCGAAGATCATCACGTTCCTGCTGTACTGCCATAACATGCAACATGCAACCATGATAACGCTTCCCCCAAAATTCCTCATCATAAATGCCTTGTGTTCCACTCGTACACCGAGAGAGCACGATGAACTCGACAGGTGAGGGTATCGAGGACGGCAGGATTATTCTTCCAATACACTTTGAAAATTTCACACCAACCGGAAATATCTGAAAGACTGTGTAGACTTCGGATTTACCCCCGCTTTGCTCCACGCCACTTAATGGTATTACTTGGAAGCGGGCGCACCGAGTACGGAAGATAAGGGTGCCCGCAGGGGGTGAGAACCCCACGTCTGCGTCGCTTGCATAACCCACGGGAGCAATATAACGCGGCGGGGGGATTTCTTCTGGATCATTAGTCCTATTGATTCTGACTCCAGGAATCTTTGGAACGTCAAGTTGAACAACTTCACCATCTTCAGTCACCATGTACCAAGCAGGGACGAGTGATTCAATGCTACCTGCGTGGAAGGTGGGAAAGGGCATCTCGACTCGACTCAATTGTGTCTCATTGTTGTAGTTCACGGCCCCTTTCCATCCGGCCCAAGTCCACGTAGGCCAGTGAGAGTGCTCTAGGTCGGTGATCCTGCGTCGAGGGTAACAAGCTACACCGAGCTCGGGCTGCCATAACAACGCGTAGTCGAGGTTCGTTATCCACATACAAAACCAGAACGATTTCTTTGGATCTCTGTCAGTTGCCCCGAATCCTTCAGCCAGAGAATTCGTGAGCGCAGTCATGGCCGCTACGATATCTGATTCTTGGGTGAGGCGACGTTGCATATATTGCTTAACTTGTGTTGCGTATGTCCGGACATCATATGAAGGTCGAAGGAACATGTCCATGGCAATAGATAGCTGGGGAGCGAGGGGAGGCCGGACGGCCGGACTCTCAGCGATGACATCCTCACACCAGACCTCTTTTATACACTCGAAATACACCTGATCTTTAGTGAAGATGACCCGGCGGCGGGAGAGCACTAGTTCTTGGAAAGTCCAGCCCCGTGTGTTCCAGGACGACTGTGTGGCTGACTGTTTGACCGATGGAAGTGGCAAGGCAAGGTGAAGGCCGTGAATTACTTCTATGTGCTGTTGACATGTTCGTGATCCTGCTGTTAGGCCAGGAAGTCCAGCACGCGCACTGTCTCCACCTGCAGCGCAGATCGTAAATGTGGCCCTACTATAGATGAGGCCCATGATATGAATCTGGTCGGCCTTGTCCTCCAAACTGTCCTGGATTATGCATAGGGCATCGATCCACAGGTACTGTTCACCTAATTGTTGAACGAGCCGAATTGAATCGGCAATCGTTGCTGGCAGAATAGAATTATCGAGTCCGTCTGGACTGCCACGTGCGGTCACGTTCGCTCTAGTCGTCCAGTAGCTATCCCCAGGGCCACCCCAGACGTAGCTTAGGGCTACGTAGCGGCAGTTCGGCAGGGCTGGCACAAGGGCCATCTGCACCACATCCACCATTCGCACGAAGCCCGGTAAACCCTCGTCTTTTGCCCTCCACCATATCGACTCGCATGTGTCTCCATGTTCAGATTCACAGAGATGGATCCATCTCTTGATCATCCCGACGTCCACCACATCTTTCATCCTACGGCCATGAAAGTCCCTCTTTCTCGAAACCTTGTGCGCATCTTCCTCCATAAGCTGGATTGCGAGAGATAGGTCTGCCGAAGCATTCATAAGGCTGGAGCAGGCCTCCCACGGGCGATCCGATGGAATGATATTAAGACGATGACAGCACTTCCGTTCTGCGCGTTTTCGGTGTAAATGTATATATCCATAACGAGAAGCAGTGAGCGAGCACTTGATCCCTTGCAGATCGATGTTGGGATGGTCGTCGAGACGCCATTGACGGCGTACGAGAGTAGCGATCAGGCGACATAAGACACAGTGGTCGCTTTTCTTTATGATGTCGATAAGAAAACCCAGAGATGTCACGTTTTCCTCGAGCCCATCACGAAGAATCCGTTTGATATTGATCACAACACAAGTTGCGCAATAGGATGCTGGGGGATGGGATACCCCGTTGTTCGCCTTGAAGCGGAACAGAGAGCGAAGCTGTTGTTCCAGAGGCATACTTTGCAAAGTCAGTCAGGGCCAAACCCTCAAAGGTGGGTGGTTCCCAGACTCCTACTCACTCACCCAGGAAGTCGGCGTGAATGCGAGTACAAGGACGAGTAGTTGAGCTATGGTAGTGCTACCAATTTCTTTGTGTCAGGGAGAGTTTTCTGGGCCGAGCCTATACCAAGGGGTACACACTTACATATAGTGTTGCCGCAGAGGTGAGCTGAGGCGAAGGGCCGAAGTGGGTGCCACCCCGAATCGTCGAACTTGGGAACGAGGTCGGCAATTATCTCAGCCAATCAGAGCATCGCGCCAGATCGCGCCTTCCAGTAAATGCAGCAGGATTACTAGCTAGAACAACACATTGTGTATGTTTGTACAAGTCACGAAGTCGTTCCATACAAACTTATTTTGCGGCGCTCAACCGTTGAAGCTTGGCAAACGTATCAAGCCCGTGGCTTTCAATACATGGAATGCGAAAACATCCACCGCGCACAGGCTCTCATGTCGTTGGCAAGGACGGTCGTTGACGAATGGCGGCACTCTCTGGTTTGACTGTCCTGGTGCTGGTTGTGCTGGTGGAGTCATTGGCGTCCGCAGACGCCGGATGCTCTGAGCATGTCGAACAACACTGAAACAGTGAGTCATGGTGACGATGTGGGCACGGCGTACCTGGGAGTCGGAGGTGCAAAAACACGACATCTATGAGGCGAATGATTTTGGGAGTCATGTAGATGCGATGAATGGCCACAAAGACGCCCCAAGCGTTGAAATGGATGCAGATACGACTGCAAATGGACGGAAAATCGTCAGAATGCCCCGAAAGAGATCAAAACTGCAAGATCAAACGGTTATGGAAACCGCATGAACGGCCGGAGCATACGCACGGACGTGCAAAGCATCATGAAGAACACAGGAACGCCTGCAGACTAACTTGTCGAAATGAGTCAAATATGCAGAACTCACCTTATGGACTTGCAAAGGGGCATCCAACCGAGTTGCACGAACTCGGAAACCTTACGGATGCGTCGAACATACACAGCAATGCGAACAACATGAATACAGCTGGAAGCGGAGCAAAGGACGTCAGAACGCATTGAAAAAAGATACAAAGGTGAAACTCACCCAATACACATGAAATCAAGTCGCCAGAGCACACTGAATGGTGAAGAAGAGTCAACGTCAATGATACGGACGCGTATGTACCATCAAACGCGCCAGTCGTGGTGTTGAACTCCCCGTCTGCCTCAAGAACATTCTGGCACAACCCAGATTCGAACGCAAACGCTGGTCATTCCGTCCTGATTTCATCCTCCGGTGATCTTGGTAGCAAATACTATCGAGCTGGATCGACTTGAAAATGGGAGCTCTATCATTGATGACATTGATATCTCCTGTGATGTTGATTAGGGCATCTTTTGGTCCAAGTCGTGACTTGACAAGCAAGATGGTTCCTCAGCACAGAAGACTAGAGACTCCAATACTTAAAAATGATACATGACAGAATACGCAGTAAGTAAAGACAAACTGACTGAGAACAAACTGACGAAGAAAGCGATACACTTGGAGCTCTTGCAACTCACTTGACACTTCTTCTGACACAGAACCAGCACTTTCATTTCAGTTCCGAACAAGCGGCTTTGCAATGCTGTACGAAGGTGTCGTGATATCTGATCCTTGTGACGAGGTATCTGTTAGTGGGTCGGGTAGAGAGCAAAGTCAACAATGATTAATGTAAAGTCATTACTTAGAAGTGATAGAATCATTGGTTTGTATAGAATGAGACAGTTGGCATTTTGACCGATTGCAAGGGACAAGGGAATAAGGTTGCTGGTTCAGTCGAGGACCAGTCATCGGTGGTGGTGATAGCAGCCTGTTATCGTCATCATCGTCTGTTGTGATCGTGGTGTCATCAGCGGTGAGCGGCACTCCTGATGGTGCTCATGCTTGTGGGGTGGTTGAGTTGTTGATGTTGTTATGCGAGTGGTTGTGCTGGCCGACGTCTTACAGACCGATTTCCGTTGTAGGCAGTAATAGAGTCTCTCAGATCTTGGGATGTCCTAATCGGGACAGTTCCCTTCAAGGCATGTGGAATTTAAGCTGGTACTTGTCTCGTTCCCAGTCGTTGTGGGGACTTCCGGTCGGACATTCAAATTTATTTGACGGAAACGTCCCCATAACGTCTGGTGCAGTTTGTCCGATGAACCCCAGTGAAAACTGGCTATTACCTGGTATGACGTGGTGTGACAAGATATGACTTATATGGACTTAATGAAAAAACTCAGATGTGGTCATATTGGATCACACTGGGTCATACCATGAGACTCATGCAGTATGCTGGGGCACGACTGTCGACAAGAATGTATGATTATATCTTATCTTATCTAATCTTGGAGGTTTCCAGAGATCACAGTTACATGTGATTCGGAGTAGTATCAACTGGAAAACCGGTAGATCACATGACCGGCTCCACAGGATAGCCGGAACTATCACAAGCAAGGCACGTGTTTAACACATGCTGATGCACGTTGCAGGCATATTTCCAGATAACTACGTATATGGAAAGTGCACTGACTACATATGGGAATATGGTGAAATAGGCAAGAATAATACTTATCTACGCACAGACCATGTACCACAGGTATATATACCCTGTAGGATTCCCTGTAGTTCCTTAGTTCAATACAGTCTCAACTGTTCTCTCATTACTCGCTACTCATCAAACACTCAACTTCAAGAACCCAGCTACTAGCTATCAAAGGTACGTTTGCGTCCCTGCATTGCTGTTGCCCCAGTTTTGTTGCTACAACGACTCTGTATTACAATATATTACTTTTTTTGTATAATCATACCTGCGCATATCTGGTCATATCCTGGTGTGCTGCTGTGCACCTTGTGTAATATGCCTACATATGCTCCCATATGATGTGATATTATGAAGTCACACATGGTCATATATGGTAATATTCAGTCACACTAGCATTTGCACTGTGCAGATATGCTCCAAAATGACCATATATTACATTCTAACACGTAGTGTATCTAGCAGGATGTGGACAGAGACAGTAGGGGGTGTATAGAAAGGTGGTGGTCTGCACAGGGAAGGTCTAGCCCTGAAGGAAGGGAGAAGGAGAGATCTGTAGATAACCTCAGTATGCTGGCAAGCTACTATATATTAGTATATACCTGTAGATAACTACAAGGTATCAGTAAGTATGAAGTGGTTAGTAGGAATGTACTTACCCTCAGTATGCTGGCAAGCTACTGAGGGAACTATGGTACTAGGAACTCTACTCTAGTGCGATGCATGCTTATGTAAGTAGGTAAACATACCACAACAGTTCTGTTTATCTCCAACACTCCCCCATAAACAAAGTGGTGTGATGGAAAGAGAGTATAGTAAAAGTAATTCAATGGATGTACTTAGCTGAACTCCAATTTAATGTGTTCCAAAATGAATGTGTCCGATACGAATGGTATTTGAGACTTGTAATGCGAAGGTTTGTTGTGACTTCCGTGTCGTTACCCGATTTGGTAAGTCGCGTCGCACCTCATATCTCTGCTGATTGCAGCACGCGGAGGCTTCATCTGTAGTCTCTGTCGTCGCGTTGGCGCTCCCCCGGCATCCTAGACTCGAAGGTAGGTTTATTAAACCTTACTAACTGCATTCTAGGTCTCCAGATCGACCGCATCGCGGTAACGCGTCCAAGGTAGGCGTTTCCGCTGTTTTGTGTTCGACTGATGTTTGTAGGTATGGATTTGATTCACCCGCGTTGACGCCTGGGTCTATAGACTCCATAGGCTTGGTTTGGGGCGTTCCCGGGTGGCTGCGTTGCGCTGGTGCACTCTTGGTAAGTCGTTTCATCTTCTGGCATTTGGCTGACTTGATTGGAGTTTATTCGCTCGATCTTGAGTCTTCCGCGTCGCCGTCGATGTAACGGTCCAACTTTTTATCTTATCTAATCTGTGATTAGATAGCATCTTATCTTATCGTAGTGTACAGCCGTATCTTATCTACCTCAGTCTAGACCCGTACCTCATGCTGTACACGCTGCCTCCCTTGATGTCATTCCGCATAGCCTTAGCTCCACTATG
>Ga0307516_10000743_pt1 | contig 44343 bp, 41 predicted proteins | sample 19_EM_MG_FD_203310 | JGI IMG/M metagenome (GOLD analysis project Ga0307516, IMG submission 203310) | Populus trichocarpa ectomycorrhiza microbial communities from riparian zone in the Pacific Northwest, United States - 19_EM | ecosystem: Host-associated > Plants > Roots > Unclassified | place... | reverse complement strand
CCAGGAGGGAGGAGGGAGGAGGGAGGAGCCGGGGAGGGGGGGAGGAGATAAACTCCTGGGAGGGCGGGTTTTTATTTTAATTTTTAAATTTATTGAAAAATAAAAATAAAAATAAAAATAGATAAACGACCCACCCCACACATGTGTGGGGTGGGGGTTGGGGAAAGTGAGTTTTCTCTGGTTTTTCTTTTTTTGGGGATTTTTTTGGAAACCCCCCCCCCTCCTCCCTCCTCCCAGGAGGGAGGAGGGAGGAGATAAACTCCTCCCTCCTCCCAGGAGGGAGGAGGGAGGGGGGGGGGGTAAAATCAAAAATCAAAAGTCTCCTCCAGCACCTTTGGTGCAGTCGGGAGACTTCGCTTGCGCAGATAAAAAACGAAATAAAAACCAAAATATTATCTCTCTCCCTCCCCCCCACCCCAGCCCAGGGAGGGCAGTGGGGTTGGGGGGGGGGGGAAGGGTGTGAGCGCGGAGCCGGGGGGGACTAAACCTCAGGCGCGGAGACAATGGGTTGTTTATCTACCCGCGACTCCGGGGGAGTTAAACTACTTCCTTCCCCCACCCCCCCCCCCAATCCCCCCCCTCTTTAGTCCCGGCTCCTCCTCTTTAGTCCCGGGTCCCCCCCCCTTGGGGCTGGGAGGGGGGGGGGGAGCCGGGGGAAAGGAAGGCTGGGGGGGGGGGGGGGTTCTCCCCTGGGTATTTTCAATCCTCGAGAATTTAACTACAGTAGTAGGATGGATATATAACCCGGTAAAAAGATTCACCCGCCTCTGACGGCGTCGCTGGGTATAAAATACCATGGGACTTAGAGTTTTTAATAGTTTTCTTGTTATTTACTTTAGTCAAAAAAATATATATTTCATGAATAATAATCAAAAAAAACGAATAAAAAAAATCAAATATATATATATATATATATATATTTGGATTAAGGACGTCTCCTCCGCTGCGCGGGGAGACTAAAATTAAATAGTAGTAGATAATTCTTACTAGGTATTGTGTCTCTACCTATGTATTTAATTATTGTTAACATAATTTTGCTAGGCTGAAGCCTTGGTTTAGTAAATTAGAAAAATTAATTAATAAAAAACAATGTTATATTCATTTTCATTATTTTCTATTTTGGAAGTCTTATTAGTAATTGTTCCTGCTTTATTAAGTGTAGCTTATGTTACAGTAGCAGAAAGAAAAACAATGGCTAGTATGCAAAGAAGAGTAGGGCCTAACAAAGTAGGTGTCTATGGTTTATTACAGGCATTTGCCGATGCTTTAAAATTAATTTTAAAAGAGTATGTGTCACCTACACAAGCTAATTTAATTTTATTCTTTCTAGGTCCTATCATAACTTTAATATTTTCATTGTTAGGTTTCTCCGTCATACCTTATGAACCAGGGGTAGCAATTCCCGATATGAACTTAGTAATCTTTTTTTTGTTAGCTGTATCTTTTCTCGGGGGGTGAAGTGCTAATAGCAATTTATATGCCTTTTTAGGTTTCCTGAACAGTTCCATAATTAGATATTCATTAGTCTCAAGTTCTGCCATACTATTAGTTATTATATTAACAACGGGTAACTTAAATATTACTGTAATCACTTCAGAGAGAGCTATTTGATTAGCTCAGTTTATGTCTTTTTACTTAGACTTGGTTTTACTCATTGTGGACTTGCCAGTCCTATTTGCTTTAATAATAGTGGCGGCTTGTATTTTACAGGGTTTTGATGTTTTGCTTGCTAACTTTTCTTTATTGTCTTGTCCTTTTACAACGTCATCATCAAGAGATAACCCCCAAGCTAAGTCTATAAAAATGACAGATGATGAATTTAAAACATTAAATATTTCACCCGAGGGGGGCAAAGCCCCCCCCTTTGGAAGGAACGAAACTTCTATATTACCCACAAAACGAAGTTTATCAGTACTTCATAGTTCTTCTTTAACTACGTTAAATCCTTGGTTTATTACTGGGTTTTCAGATGCAGAATGTTCATTTATAATTAGTATTGTAAAAAATAATAATTACAGAACAGGATGACAAATAACCCCTTGATTTTCTATTGAATTGCATGCTAAAGATTTACTTTTATTAAAACAAATTCAATCCTTTTTTGGTGTTGGTACAATAAAAGTACGTAAAAGTAATAATCAGGTCATTTTTTCTGTTAGTTCTGCCAAGGATATAATTACAAGAATAATCCCTCATTTCGAGAAGTATACTTTATTAACACAAAAACGAGCCGACTTTGAACTTTTTAAATCTATAATTGAATTAATGAATAAAGCTGAACATCTTACAACTGAAGGTCTCGTAAAAATTGTGAGATTTAGAGCCTCTATGAATAACGGTTTAACTAAAGTATTAGAGGAATCTTTCTCTGGGATCTCACCTGTTCCTAGACCCGCGGTTTCGGAACTAGATCAAAAAATTAAGGATCCTAATTGACTAGCAGGATTTAGTACTGGTGAATCTTGTTTTGATGTTAACATAAAAAAAAATAAGGCATTTACTTTAGGTTATCAAACTCAAGTCAGATTTAGAATTAGCCAACATGTTAGAGACAAAGCTCTTTTACTTTTAATTATTTCTTATTTAAATTGTGGTACGTTACAATCTTCCAGAGAAGTAATGGAGATTAATGTGTTAAACCATAAGGATATTGTAAATATTTTGATTCCGTTTTTTAATAAGCATCCTATACAAGGTGCTAAACATTTAGATTTTATTGATTTTTGTAGAGTAGCTTTCTTGATGAAAGATAAAGTCCATTTAACAGAAGAGGGACTACATCAAATTCAGCAAATTAAGTCAGGTATGAATACTAATAGAGAATATGGCCAAGATTAAAAAATTTGGTAAGGATTTACAGATGGGGAGGGAAATTTTGCTATAGTTATCCAAAATAATACTGTAATTAGTTTTAGATTTAGTATAAAGCTACATCTGGACGACAAAGAGGCATTAGAGTTTATTAAACATAGATTGAATTGCGGTAAGGTTTTTACCCGGGCCGACCTAAGATCTGCTAGTTTTGAATTGAACAAGATTAGTGACATTCAGACTATATTAATTCCTTTATTAGATAAATTTCCTTTAATCGGAGTTAAATACTTAGACTACTTGACATTTAAAAAAGCAATCGCTATAAAGTTTGACGAATCTTTATCAAAATCTCAAAAATTAGAGTTAATAACTGCATTAAAAAATAGTATGAATTATAAAAGAGTAAATTTTGAAATGCCCTCGACTCACGCAGCAATAAGAATAACTCCGTATTGATTATTAGGCCTTATTGAGGGGGAGGGAACCTTTTGCCTTAATAATCCTAAAACCATGGGAATTTCTTTCTCTCTTAGTCTTACTGCTGTTCAAGCGCCTCTGATTAATGCAATTCAAAATTTTCTAGGTTCTTATTTGATTGATGGGGGTGTTCATCTTAAATCATCCCAGGATTATCTAGAAATAATCAGTAAAATAGTTTTTATATACGCTAGAGAGCAAAGAAGAGAAGCTGATAAACCCCAGATTGAAATTTCAATTAAACAAGTAAAATTTCTAGTTGAGAAATTTATTCCTATGCTATCTAATCTTAGTTTTGTAACAAAAAAATATAAGGATTTCTTGGATTGAGCGTTTATTGCTTCTTTAATTTATAAAGGAAAGCATACCACCGAAGCAGGTAGAAAACTAATTATTAAAATAAGTAAAGGTATGAATAATAATCGTTTATCGACTTTTAAACATCAACAAGGCAAAGTAGAAATTGCTCAAAGTTTAATCGATGAAGTATTAAATATGGAAGATATTTATATTAAAGACCAAGACGGTTTACGTATAAAAGCTTCAGATCGTACACTTGTAAGTAGACAACTTTTCTACATCTTGGCAGAAGGATCAAATGGTGAAAATCTAATGTTTAAAAATTCTGAAGCGTGCGCAGACTACTTTGGAGTAACTTCGGTAACTATTAATAATAAAATGGCCAAAAGACTACCTATAAGTGATACAAATAATATAGAATTTACAATCTCACGTAAACCAATATAATATATGTATGTAAGGTAATTGTAATACCTCGTCAGTGCGTTTTGGGTAAACGCAGTGGTGGTGTTACCCACACCATAGGGTTTAAACTGTCAAACTCCGGGAATCCCCTAAAGCTTATGGTACCAAGCTGTAGTTGAAAAACTATTAGTGGCTGAACTAATTACTCAGGTAAGGTAACAAGCCATAAGATGAGTGAAAACGAAATGGGCAATCGCGGATCTAAGTCAGTAATATTTAATAATATTGCTGTAAAAGAGCAACGAGTAGACGGCAGTTGATGTATTAAGCAGTGATTAATACATTTAAAATGTATTCTAAAGTATTTCGAAAGAAATTCTCTAGTCAAAAACCCTTCTAAACAATTAAGTATAACTAGGTTTTCTCCACACTTAATCGTGTGGTGAAAATATCCGGCTATTTAGGCAATGACATATGTCTATAGCTCCCTACCGGAAAACTAATATTTAATTGCAAGATAAATTTGATGAAATGTATGGTCCGGGTTTAGCTGTATCAGATTATCATTTAGATATGTTTAGTGGATTTACTGCTTTTTCTGGTATTATTCCACTTCGTAGTAATAAGCCTGCATTAAAAAAACCTTCTCTCGCTCGCAGAGAGGAAGGCCTCCTTTGATTCATTTCGGGGTTCACTGATGCAGAGGGGTGTTTTATGATAAAAATAACCCCAAAACCTAAATCTAAAATTCTCGTAGGCTGACAAGTAATACCTGTTTTTCAAATTTTACTTCATCAAAGAGATAAAGAGCTCTTAGATTTAATTAAAGATTGTTTGGGGGTAGGGAGAGTAACTAAAGTGGGAAAACAATATGCTTTCACAGTTAGTTCTCTAGCTCAAATCTTAAAAATAATCAACCACTTCGAAAAATTCCCTTTAATTACTCAGAAGAAGGCCGACTTTGATCTATTCAAACGTATAGTTATTATTATGAGTCGAAATGGACATCTTACTTGTGAGGGGTTACAAGAAATTGTAAATATTAGAGCATCTCTAAATAAAGGCTTAACAGATGGATTAAAGGCTGCTTTCCCTATGACAACCCCGGTAGCTAGACCTTTGGTGACCGGCCAAACCGTTCCGCACCCTGAATGGTTAGCAGGTTTTACAACAGGTGAAGGTTGTTTCTTTGTTAATGTACATAAGTCTTCAACTACCAAAACTGGGTTCCAAATAAGATTATTATTTGATCTAGTTCAACATTCTCGGGATAATGAACTAATTAGAAGTTTTATAGAGTACTTTAAATGTGGAATATTTTATTCTCCTAAAGGAAGTATGGCTGGTAGATTCCAAGTTTCAAATTTTTCTGACATTGTAGACAAAATTTTACCCTTTTTTCAAAAGCATAAGATCATGGGCGAAAAAGGAAAGGATTTCTCAGATTTTTGTGAAGCCGCAGAATTAATGAAGGCCAAGAAACATTTAACTAAAGAAGGGTCAGACCAAATTAAAAAAATTAAGAAGGGTATGAATCAAGGTAGAAAATCTATTAATATTTAATTGCAAGATAAATTTGATGAAATGTATGGTCCAGGTTTAGCTATTTCTGACTATCATTTAGGTGTGCTTTACATGTTAGCTGTATCTTCGTTAGCTACATATGGTATATTATTAGCCGGATTATCCCAACGGTATGAAAAAATCCAATCTAGCTTAATATTTTTAATTTTCACAAAAATAGGAGATAAGCTAGATGAGATCAAAGAATTTTTAAGAATAAATATATTCGAAACGAAATATTTATTATATTCTATCGAATGCTTTTTAACATTATTAGACGTGTTAAAGTCCATCTTTTGAATTAAATATGCATATTGTTCTTTATTTATATTAATAATTAATTTAGTAGACTTATATTCTAACTATTTAGCTGTGTCTACGATTAATCCTATCCCAGGTAAAATCAATGAAGCTGATAAGTGAAAAGTTAAATTTAGTTCTACTAACACTAACTCATCAACTCCACCGGAAGAGAATCCTCATGATGATTCTAAATCTAAATTTAATTCGCCTAATGATAACTTGGAAGCTCAAAGTCTTAAAGAGTTAAAAACTTTACACGGTATAAAAGAGCTTTATAAAGATAGAGAGGCTCCCGTAAAGCCTTTTGATCAAAGTTTAATTTTAGCTACTTGCTCCGATTGCTTAGATAAAGATAAAAGATCTGAATTTTTCAGAGGAACTAAGGGTTGTATATACCTTATACATTATAAATATGATCCATCCTTACTATGCTTAGAGATACCAACGTGCCATTTAGAGGAAAGTTATACTACAGTAGTCCAATTCAAGATTTTGATTTAACAATTAATTTAATTAAAAGTGCATCAATTGGATTAAATCTTGATAGCAATATAGCTAAAAAGGTTTGGGCTTATGATGCTAAAACTTTAGTTTTCAACTGCGCGCGGGCGCGCAGACATATATATATATATTGAAAACGTAGGCCGAAATGGTAAAAGGTAGTCCATTCCCATCTATGACTCAAGCATCAAATGCTATAGGAATTAGTAGAAAAGTTATTAGTTACTTTTTGGATACAGGTAAGGCAGAAGGTATTAGAGGTACATATTTATATACTCGAAGTTTACAGGCTAAAGAGGTGAAAGCTCTTCTTAAATTCTCTCAATTATTACAATTAGGTAATAAAAAAGAAGTTTGAGTATATAATGCAAAAACACTTGAATTAATCAATGGTTCACCTTTTCTAGTGTACAATCTACCGCGGAAATTTTTAACGTAAATTATCGGACTATTAGTCGACACTTGAACACAAAGAAAGCTACAACACAGAAAAATACTCTTGTATACTTTTTTAGTGCAGAGATTAGTACACATGTTTTAAATGAGCTTTTGATAAATCCTGTAAAGGCTAATATGGATCGTAGTGAAATCTGGGTATACAAAGTAGATAATAAAGGAGGGTTAGGGTTAATCCCCAACCAGCCATTTAAAACTAAACGAGAGGCTCTTCGTGTTCTCGGGCTTCATTCTAGCGTGTTGAATAAGCATATCGATTCTTCGATCGAATGTAAAGGATACCTTATATTTAGCTCTCCTCAAACCCAAATGAGTCAATAGGATAAAAGTCATCAGAGGCGGAGTATTAATAGCTAACCGGTGTTTTCAGGTTTTACAGCAATGGGTAATAAATAATTAAGAGATATTAGGTGTGTTAGTGGTATAATTATTTCCCTAAAAAGGGTAGATAAAGATGAAAATATTTAGTCCCATCCCCCCGGAGCGTAAACAATGGGGCGGGGGTGGAAGCGACCCCAAAGGGGGCGGACAAACCGAGAATACAAAATAGTCTGAATCGGCATGCCCCGCGAGGGATGGAAATAAAAGATAAACAAAGAGCTGTTACGATAGCATAAAAAAAAATACCAATAGTCCATCGTCGTCGTGAGACGACGAAAAAAACTGGGTGAATTTCAAGAAAGACTTACATTAAGCCGATTTGAAGCGAACCATCGTTTAAACTTCTTAGTATATCTTGTAATTATAAGATGTATAAGAGTGTACCTTTTAATTAATAAAGTGTCCTCTTGGTTTAAACATGAACGTTCAACGACTAGTAGATGAGTCTCTAAGAAAGACAATAATTCTGCCTCGAGTGCCCAGGGTCTTGTTTTATATATTACTTTTTTATTTTACACAATTTTTATTAAAACAAATATACGGTCAATAATGGCCTGACTTTTTTTCTTATATATGTCCTCGAGAATCATAGACTATGATTGCGCATGTTTATTTTTTATTGTTACTGCTAATTACACTACAAATTTACCTATAAATGACAAGACAGAATTAAGTACTGAAGATTTAAAAGCTTTACATTATATATATATAAGAGAGCTTTATAAAGATAGAGAGGCTCCTGTTAAACCTTTTGATCGTAAATTAATTAAAGCTACTTGCTACGATTGCTTGGATAAGGAAAAAAAATCTGAATTTTTAAGTAAGTGAGGTTCTGAATTATTAATCGTCAAGGTCAAAGTTACTTACGGTAGGACGCCATCTGGTTTTTAACAAATCTTACTTGTTTTCCCAGGCGTTTGCGTCTCGAGGTTAAATTCAAGAGGAAGAAGTAAAATTTTACCAATATTAATTTACTTTAAGTTTAATCAATTTTATCTGCGTTCTTGAATATTTTATATTCTTATATTAATTTAATATTTAAGTTTTCCCCCCCCTTTAGTCCCCCCTCCCCTCCCCTCCCCTCCCCTCCCTCCCCTCCCCTCCCCTCCCCTCCGGGAGGGGAGGGGAGGGGAGGGGAGGGGACCCCGGGGAGGAGATAAACTCCTGGGAGGAGGCGCGGCTCCCCCGGCTCCCTCTTTATTGTTTATCTAGTGAGGGGTTACAGGGGGGGGGGGGGAAAACGTCGCTGGACCTTTCAGCCGGTTTCTTGTGTATATTAGAATATAAGTTATATAGTGTAGGTGCATAATAACTCGATTTTTCGGGTGAAATAATCTCAGATCTTTAGTAGAAAAATGAGTATATAGATATAAAAAAAAACTTTCGATGAAATTTTATAAAAATACTAAAAACTTTACAATGGGTGCTTTGTTCGAAAATAAAGTATTTTATTCATCGCTTCCGCCTTCGATTCCAGGGGGAAAGGATAAACCTGAAAATTTATATCCTGATGCTGATGTTGCTAAAATTCAGATCTTATTAGATAATAAGAATAAATCGGGAATTTACCTGTGAAGAAACAGGATAAACGGTAAAAAGTATGTCGGTTCTTCCAAAAACTTGAGTGTCAGATTTTCAAATTTTTTAATATTAATCATTTAATTAGACAGAATTACATGAATATCAATAGAGCGTTATTGAAGTATGGATATGCTAATTTTGCTTTAGAGATTTTAGAGTATTGTCCATGCTCTGAGTTATTAGCAAAGGAGAAACATTTTATTGATCTTTATAGACCAGAGTATAATCTCTCAGATGATCATCCTTTTTTAGGTCGTAAACATACTGAAGAGACTAAAAGATTAATGTCAGCTTCTGGTATGGGTAAAATACATTCTAAGGAATCAATAGCTAAGATGATATTAGAAAGACAGGGGATCCTTAAATCTATGGAACATAAAAATAAATTGTCTCTTAGTAACCCTAATAGCAAACAAATAGATTTAGATTGTGAAACTTCTTCTATAACTACCTATCATTCGCCCCAGCGGGTCCCCCGATTTTCTCATATCATTCATCATATGAGAAAATCCGGGGGACCCGCTGGGGGAGGGACTTTGGGTGAAGCATCTAGAGCCTTAGGTCTAGATAAAAGTTCTATCTCTAAGTATATTAACCGTAAACAGAAAAAACCTCTAAAAGGTAGATATATTATTACAGTAATATAATATTTTTCGAAGTTCGTAAGTTTTATACAGGCGTGTACCTTTGTGCTTCTTATACGTACTTTGCTAGGTTAGGTTTTTTATAAAAACCTTTACTAGTGGGCAATCTATACCTATATATGTATACGAGATAAAAGATAGATATATAAATAAAACTTTTGTTAAATATGATAGTATTACGGAAGCTAGCAGTAAACAAGGTATTGCTAGAGGAACTCTTGGTATATTTAGAGATACTAATGTACCATTTAGAGGAAAATTATATTTCACTCAACCTATTAAAGATTTTGTGTTAACATTTAATTTAGCTAAAAATATATCAAGTGATTTAAAGCTTAATAGTAATATAGCTAAAGAGGTTTGAGTTTATGACGCCAAAACATTAGAGTTAGTGAAAGGTAGTCCATTTTCTTCTAAGACTCAAGCATCTCGTGTCGTAGGTATTAGTCATAATGTTATTAACTATTTCATAGATTCAGGTAAAGCAGAAGGTATAAAAGGTACATATTTATTTAGTAGACAACTTGATACTAAAGAAATTCAAAAATACCTTGAGTCTTCCCAAACATTACCCCCCCCCAGGGGGACCCTGGGGGGGGGGGGGGAAGCCGAATTGGGTAATAAAGTAGAAGTTTGAGCATATTGTGCTAAAACACTTGAATTAATAAAAGAATCACCTTTTCTAGTATACAAGCTGCCTCTAGCCGCTAATTATTTTAATGTCAATTATCGTACTATCAGTAGACATTTAAATACAAAATTAGCTACAATTAAAAATAATATTCTTGTCTATTTATTTAGAAAAGAAATTAATTCAGTCTTAAAAAATGAGCTTTTAACAAACCTAAAAAGAGCTCGTTAGCCCGTAGTGAAATATGGGTGTACAAAGTAGAGGATAATGGAGGGTTAACTTTAATACCTAAAAACAATTTTTTACTATAAGTATGCTAACATTATTACTACTAATAAATTTAGTCAATGCGGTCACTTTAAGGCGCGAATTTTCAATACTATTTAATCGGGTAGCCTTTCTTTACTGCATTTTATGCCAGACGTATAGTACAACCTATATTTCCTTATAATCGTTTCGGACCAGCTAATGGAGTCTTCCCGAAAGGTTATGTGAAAGCATACCGAAATGCAGTAATGTGTATATCTGTTACTATATTGCTATACTTTTGTACCTCAGGAACAGGTATGTATAATGGTTTATTCCATTCCATAGCAATATCTCATAGTTTTAATTTATTTATAGATATTATAGGAGCTATAATACTATTATTTTGCCCGGAATGAGGCACTAATTCACTCTTATTATTAGTTACACCTGTTGTAGTTTATAAGAACTCTGACCTTGAAAAACAGAAGATTCTTAAAGAAAACAAAGGTAAGTCAGGTATTTATCGTTGAACAAATTTAGTAAATGGATCAACATATATCGGTAGTGCAGCTGGCCTTCGGCCAGCTGATTTTAGTTATATTATAATCTTGATCATTTAGCTAAAGTAAAAATGGTTATTAACAAAGCGCTAAAAAAATATTCACATTCTAAGTTTAGTCTAGAGATCTTAGAATACTGTGCAAAGTCTGATGTAATAGTTAGGGAACAATATTACTTTGATCTTTTAAATCCGGAATACAATATTTTTCAAGTAGCAGGTTCTTCTTTAGGATTTAAACATTCGTTAGAAAGTCTTAAAAAATTTAAAGAAAGAAAACATTCAGAAGAAACTAGAGCTAAATTAAGTAAAGCTCATAAAGGTAAACCTCTCTCGGAGAAAGCTCTTGCAAAATTAATAGGAAGAAAACGTTCAGAAGAAACCAAAGCTAAAATGAGAGCTTCAGCTTTATGTCGTCTAAATCATAACCAGAGGTAAATCCATAACGGTTTTTGATAAAGAGACGAATGAGACTTATGCTTTTGATAAAATGAGTGAGTTATCAAAGATGTTTGGAGTAAGTCTACAGTATTTTTCTAAGCATTTAGGTAGAGGTAAAAATAGTTTTGTATATAAAGGTCGTTATCTAATAGAGAAGATAAAGAAAGATTAATACTCGAAAACCTTAATAAGATTTTGTGGTAAACCTTTATAATTTAAAACTAAAAGGGAAGCTCTTCGTGTTCTCGGCCTTCATTCAAGTGTGCTAAATGAACATCTTGATTCTTCTAAACAATGTAAGGGGATTCCTTATTTTTAGTTCACCTCAACTTTCGGAGGATAAAAGTAATTAGGTAATTAACATGAAATATATAAGTAAACTTTGTCACAGTTCCATTTTTTTTTCCGTGTAATAAGTGAAGGAATATAACTAACTTCGTTCATAAGACTTATGTAATATATATACAAGACTATGACATAGTCTGAGCCATCTCGTGAGAGATGGAAGTAAAAATTTAGAGTTTTTACGATAACAATACTGGATCTGCTAATTCTAAATATGCTTTTTTAGGGTCACTTAGAAGTACAGCTCAATTAATAAGTTATGAGTTAGTATTGAGTTCTGCTATATTACTTATTATTCTATTTACAGGAAGTTTAAATTTAACTGATATAGTAGAATCTCAAAAATCAATATGATTTATTATACCTTTATTACCTGTATTTATAATATTCTTTATTGGAGCTTTAGCAGAAACTAATAGAGCTCCCATGGATTTAGCTGAGGCTGAATCTGTTAAGAGAAAATCTTTCTATAATGATATAATACAAATAATACAAATTTTATTCTCTTTTTCCAGATTCATTATAGACTCGGTCTCAATAATAATCACTATATGCTTAAAAGGTTCAACGCTATTAGGGACTTTGAGAGATGAAGAAGGTGATAAACCTATTTCTCTTAAATGTAACAGTCCTATGTGCTATGCCTTATTAGCAGGAAACCAAATATATGGGCATCCTTGGATGCTCTATTGAGTAGGATCCTCAGAGACTACATGTGATCATTTGACTTATTTTTGTATATTTATAATAGAAATTAAGCTCATGTATGATATAGTCCAATGTATAATATATGAATTGTCATCAGGTCTTATGAAATTAAGACAAAATATTTTTCTGTTGAATCTAAGTTTTTTACTAGTATTTATTCTTTTCCTCTGGAAGGGAGGGGGTATTTTTATATATCAAGTTCTTTTTGACTGTGAACATCTGGTTCTGCTTTATTATTGAGATAATTACTGATTTTTTGCAGTTGTACCTGTTAAAGTCTTTAATGATTTAGACAAACTCGAATATATAAAATCTTACCGAAATTCACTAAAAAACAAGTCGGGAGTATATGGGATATATAACACTGTGAATAAAAAGCAATACATTGGTAGCGCCAAAGATTTATATCAACGGCTGTTGGAACATATCGCAGGTAACAAATCTAACAAGGCGCTGCAGAGAGGAGTTAAAAAGTATGGTTGAAATAAGTTTAGATTCTTTGTATATAAATATTATTCTGATAGCAATAAGGTTGTCAGAAATTCACAGTTGACTGACTTAGAAACCAAATATATTGGAAAATTTAAATTCTCAATGCTGTATAATTTTAAGAAAACAGCTACAAGTATGTTGGGTTATAAACACACAGAAGAAGCTTTATTAAAAATGATTGAGAGATACAAAAACAAAGAAAATCATCCTTTTTTTGGTAAAACTCATACAGAAGAAGCAAAAAAATTAATAAGTAAACCAGGTAAAGAAAATCCTATGTTTGGGAGAAAACACTCTGAAGCTACTAAATTACTTATAAGTAGAAATATGAGTAGATATCCGGGTGGTGTTGGGCTGTATTCTCTCAATAATAATTTACTTAAAACTTTCAACAATAATGTTGAACTTGCTACATATTTAAAAATATCCGCTGGCCCAGCTGCAATCCCATTATAAGTATATTCAGACAAGTATAAAATTATCCTCACTTACAGATTTATATCCCCTGTTATCTTGTATGCCCAAAGATTTAAGAGTCCACAAACTTTAAATAGACTATATATATAATAATAATTTTAAAAATGTTCTGGTAAAATGTGTTTAGATAGTAATATATAATATAGAAGTTAAAAGTACAAATGTGTTCCCGCCCATTCAGGGGCGGGGTAATCTTATAAATCAAAGTAAAGGTATATAATTGTGTCATGAAAACATGAAAAACAATAACAAATATAATAATAATAACGGATTAAATCCAAATTTTCTAAGTGGTTTTTCGGGGAGGGTTGCTTTTTTCATTGAATTTTTCTTATTTGTCCGTCCTTTTATCCTAGCAGTCTTTATTGCAATGGTAATATACGCAATGAGTAATTGTTTAGATATATCGGTTATGTATTACGCCCTCGATCCTTTGTTACTTTGGGCTCTTATCCCAATAAAAAGTTATTCTAATGCTGATACTGAGAAAGCTAAAATATTATTTGAAAATAAGAATAAAGCCGGTGTTTTTTTGGGAACCAATCTAAACAATGGTAAACGCTACATTGGTTCTTCTGAAAATCTTGTAAGAAGATTCAGAGAATATTTTAATACTAACTATTTACTTAAAAAAACTAATATGTATATTTGTAATTCTCTGTTTAAACATGGTTATTCAAACTTTTCTCTTACTATTCTTGAGTACTGTGAACCAGATAAGTGTTTAATAAGAGAGAAACATTATTGGGGTCTATTGAATCCTGAGTACAATATAGCCAAGGATCCTACTGCTCCATTTTCTGGCCGTAAACATTCCCCAGAATCTATCAAGAAAATGTCTGATGCTAATAAAGGAGAAAATCATCCTAATTTTGGTAAGACAGGAGATCAAAATTCTATGTTTGGTAAAAAGCATAGTGATGAAACTCGTCAGAAACTGTCTGATGCTAATAAAGGAGAAAATAATCCTAATTTCGGTAAACCCAAAGCCGAAGGAGCAGGAAAGTCCTCTCAAGCAATAGAAGTTGTTGATCAAAAAACTAATGAAACAACTACTTATGATTCTATTAGTGAAGCTGCTCGAGTCTTAAATATCCCACAAGCAGTAATTTCTATGTATTTTGCTAATAATCAACAGAAGCCTTATAAGAAACAATATATTTTTAAAAAAGTCTGCGCGTCCGGTCTTCCTGTCAGGCGATGCCCAAAGGAAGGAACAGACATTTAATAATATTTTTAAAATTAATGAAACTTTTTAATCTTTATCCAGCAAAGCTGTCTTAGCTTTTATAATACCTAATCGATTAGAGCTGATAAAAGGACTCGTCCATATAATGATCTATAGAATTGATTATTATTATACCATAGTCCCCCGCGCGCGTGGCGCGCTAGTTTGATCTAATAATTTGCTATTAATTCACTGTGTTCTAGATCGACTACGGTCGGAAGATATATAAAATCGGGTAAAATGTACAACAAAATGTATTATTTTAAAATTAATGATTCGTCTTCAGAAAGTAAAAATACATAATTATAAGTATTCACATCGAATGAGATGAACTACTTTCAATACATTCATATATTAACAAAAATAAATAAATTTGGAGTCTGAGTTGGTTTCGGGCTTCATGACGGAGCATTCTTCGATCGTTTTTGTGTTTTTCTTCTTGGCTGAATATGCAAGTATTATCCTAATAAGTATTCTTACATCCATCTTATTCTTAGGAGGTTATTTGTATCCCTTTGATTGGTATGTAATGCAATTAAATAATCCTTTATTAGAAGGGGGTTTATCTGGTATTTCTTTAGGTGTTAAAACTTGTGCCTTAGTGTTTACATTTATATGAACAAGAGCAAGTTTCCCTAGAATGAGATATGACCAATTAATGAGTTTTTGTTGGACCGTATTATTACCTTTAATCTTTGCCTTTATGTTCCTGGAGCTTACTATACTAATTTCATTTGATGCGATCCCTACTAACATTTTCGGTCTGTAAATCCAAGGTTTATTTTATTTAATTCTAAAGATCCTACTAATGAATCTAAAGAGGATAATAAGATAACCTTTATCTTTACCGCAAAAAAGTTAAACAGCCAGCCATTAATACGAATAAATAAGTTCTAACTTTCCGAAGCAATAAAGGTCAATTCTAACTTAGGGCTCGCCCTATGTTTTAACTTTCCCTTTTTTTACGTAAAAGTAAGGATTAATAAGTCCCGTTGGCTGTCCGCTACTGTCCTATTAAGACGGACAGATATGGCTTGCTGCGCCGACCTGAGAACGTAACTGAGGCGTCTGATGATAGAGTATATCCGAGGCTTTCCCCACACGATTAAGTGTGGAGAAAGCTAATTTTGTTACCCCCCCCCCCCACACGAACAAGTGTGGGACTAAAGGGGGGAATATATGTAATTACAAAAATGTGCAGCGCACCGACGCTTTCCCCACACGAATTAAATAGGGGGACCCGCTGGGGGAAAGCTAATCTTATTCCTATTTCTAGACCTTTAGTTGAGCCACGTGACTTCGGGCCAAACTGACTAGCAGGCTTTACAGATGCTGAAGGATGTTTTTATCTATAAATTTATAAATCTATAACATCTATTGGATTTGCAGTAACTTTAATAATTAGACTAGTTCAACATGCACGTGATTCTAAGTTAATACATAGCATGATTAGTTATTTAGGTTGTGGTACTTTTTGGTTAGGGGCTTCTAATGAAGGAGCAGTCTTAAATGTAAGAAGACTCTCTGACATATCTAATATTATTATACCCTTTTTTAACAAATACCCTTTACATGGTAAAAACAAAAAATTCGATTTTTTAGATCTCTGTAGAGTCGCGGGTATAATGAATAAAAAAAAATAACATCAATTTCCCCCCCTCCCCTATCTTTATATATATAAAAATTAAAATAAATATATATATATATTTATTTCAATCCACAGGGGAGGGGGGGGGGAACCCCCCCCCTGAGGGTTTAGGTGTAATCAGAGAGATAAAGGCGGGAATGAATACTGGAAGAAAGGCATAGTTAAGTAAAGTACAGTACACCCTCCGGCATTATTTTTGTATTCTTTTTCTCCGCTGAACACGCGGTATCATATATCGGCCCCCCTCTCTTTTGAATTATCACTTTTCCCCCCCCTCCCCTATCTTTATATATATAAAAATTAAAATAAATATATATATATATTTATTTCAATCCACAGGGGAGGGGGGGGGGGGGAGAAGGAATTATATATGGTGTAACACTAGGAGTAAAAACTTGTATTATAGTCTGCCTTTCATTCAATACGGTTACAGGTCTCTAATGAAAGTAATACCTTTTGGACACGTGCGAGTTTCCCGATAATTCGTTATGACCAATTAATGTCGTTAGGTTCCAACTGTCTTACTACCATTAATTTTTGCTTTCATGTTCCTTATCTTAACAATACTAATTTCATTCGATGCTATCCCTACTAACATTTCCGGTCTGGTTTATACCAGGTATAATTGCTTATAACTCCTAATAGGTTTTTAAACGGTCCCCCTCACTAATTCTCGATTAAAAACAAAAAATCGATAAATAGCCCTTCCCCTGCAACCCCTCCATCGTACGATGAGTTTTTAATATATTATAGACATACAATATGTTAAAAACGTAGAAACACGGAGTGTTTCCTCGAGGGGCTCCTTCGGTTTTTCTCATATGATGAATGATATGAGAAACAGGAGGGGGGACGTACCGGAGATTCTTTAATCTCAGGGACGTCGGCGCGCTGGCGCGCCACCGTCCCTTTTTGGGCCCCTGCGCCCCTCCCTCTCTGAGTGAGGGGGGTTGCAGAGGGGGGACGAGAGGGGAATATTTTAGTTTAATTTTCTGGTTCGAATCCAGGATAGGGGTAATGCTATTAATTAGTAATCTATTTCTATTATTAGTCAATGCGGTCACTTTAAGGCGCGAATTTTCAATATTATTTAATCGGGTAGCTATTTTTATATTGCTATATTCTGGTATCATAGGATATGATAGTTTATATGTAACATATTTAGATACAGGAATAGGTATATATAATGGTTTATTCCATTCAACAGCAATAACACATAGTTTTGATCTGTTTATATATATTATAGCTCCTATAATATTATTATTAACTGCATTTTATGCCAGACGTATAGTACAACCTATATTTCCTTATAATCGTTTTGAACCACTTGGATTATTCTCAAAAGGTTATGTGAAAGCATACCGAAATGCGGTGATGGGTCTAGATGCTCCACAATTTGAACAGCGCAGAGGTTGTTCTCCTGCGCCTACAATTTTCTCACAAGCCAGTAAGTTAGCCTACGTGAATAGACATAGCATTTTCAGCCGTATGCCTCTTGAATATCCTTTAGTGATATTATTTATATTAATAGGGGCTATATTGTTAATGTCTAGTAGTGACTTAGTATCTATGTTTTTAGCAATAGAGTTACAAAGTTACGGATTATATATCTTTGCTACATTATATAGAAATTCCGAATGATCAACGTCGGCTGGTCTTACTTATTTTTTATTAGGTGGTCCAAATTGATATAAACAGTCATTCTTATTCTGCCTACAACTATCAAACTCCGGGGACACCCTAAAGCTTCTGGTACCAAACTGTAGTTGAAATGCTGCAAGTGGATGAACTAATTACTCATGTATGGTAATAAGTCAGAAGATATATGAAAGTATAATGGGTTATCGCGGATCTAAATCAGATTTTATTTCCGCTTTACACAGTAAAGGTGTAAAGTGTAAATTAGTTAACGGGCTAGTTTTAGCATTATGTGTTTTCTGAGGATTATGGGAAAATACCACGGATCTCACTCACATTTCATCGTTAGCTTTCACACCTATTCGGGGGTTTTCTTCCTCAGTTATTCTTCCGCTACATCCACTTTACTTAGCAGGGATTATAGATGCAGAGGGTAGCTTTACAATTTATAATTTTAAAAGTTCTAGATATAAAGTAGGATGACAAACGAAAGCTGTCTTTTCAATAGGATTACATAAAAAAGACCGAGTTTTATTATTTCCCGCCCCCCCCCCCAGGGCTCCCGGGGCTCCCGGGGGTCCGGCTATTTTTATATGGACTACGCCAATAAAAAAAAACCCGGGGGGACGAATACAAAGTCTAGTTACATCTAAGGTTGCAATAAGTTTTATTCTACATGCCTTCCAAATGGGGATTTAATAATAGAAAAAGTGTATTACAATGCTGACGTACAAAAATCTCAGATCTTATCTGAAAACAAAAATAAGTCTGGAATTTCCCGTTTTACTAATTTTATCAATGGTAAGACTTATATAGGATCCTTAATAGGGTTCCGACATTCAGAAGAGACCAAAGCTAAAATGAGTACAGCTCGTCAAGGTGATAAGCATCCGCTTTTTGGTACAAGTCATTCTGAAGAGATTAAGGCTAAAATTAGTAATGGGATGAAAGCGTAACATAAATGGAAGAGGAGGTAAGGGCCGTAAACGGGCAGAAGGAGCAGGTAGTCCTAGTGTTCAGATAGAAGTTCTCGATATGGAAACTGGAATGAAAACAACTTATCCTTCAATGAGTGAAACAGCCCTAGCCTGGCGGTGTACCTTCAGGTAGTATTCGTATGTATTTTTCTCGTAATCTACAAAGACCATTTAAAGGAAAATATTTGTTGCAAAAAATTAGCGAAGTTTCTCTGTAAAAGAGCAACGAGTAGACGGTAGTTTATCCCTTAAGTTACAATTAAGGGGTATAAAGTGTATTCTAATGGGTTTCGAAAGAAATTATCAAATCAGAATCTTGTCTAATCAAATAAATTTAATAAAAACGGAAAACAAAATGTCTTATCTCTTATTAACCCAATATACAGGTAGTTATTTTTTATATATTTATTATAAAAATAACCTAATTAAAATGTGAGAACAATTTAGAATTCTCGAATTTGCTTGGATTATTTTATTTATACTAATAGGGCAAATATTTTTAATTCAAAATGTTAATTCATTTTTAGGGTACTGGGTTTCTTCCTTTTCAAGCGAAGCGGGTCTTTTTTTACTTGCTGCTATTATTCCCATAAAAAGTTATTCTAATGCTGAGGATGAAAAGAAAAAAATTCTAAAAGAAAATCAAAATAAATCAGGTGTTTATTTGTGAACAAATCGTATTAATGATAAATGCTATATCGGAAGTGCAATTGACTTGTCAGATAGGCTAAAATTTTATTTTTCTACGAAGGCTATGGAAAATTCATTAAAAAATAGTCAAAGTTATATATACAATGCTCTGTTAAAGTATGGTCATTCTAATTTTTCTCTTACTATTCTTGAGTACTGTTCCCCTGATATATGTATAGAAAGAGAAGATTATTATCTGTCCTCTTTACCCCATGAGTACAATATCTTACCCAAAGCTGGCTCTTCATTAGGTCATAAACACTCCGAGGAATCTAAAAAAATAATGTCGGATATTGCTAAGAAAATTGAGCATTCTGGTCGTTATAAGCCAGGAGAGAATCATCCTAATTATGGTCAAAAAGTCGAAGGATCAGGAAAGCCTTCTAAAGCAATAGAAGTTACTGATATTAAAAATAATATTACGACTTCTTATGATTCTATTCATAAAGCTTCAATAGCCTTAAATATTTCTTTTCAAGCAATCTCTATTTATTTTATTAGAAATCAAAAAAACCCTTATAAAGGTAGATATACTTTCAAAAAGTTATAATTATTTTAGTTCCTTGTGTTTTCCATTTGCTGTTAAGATGACCCCCCCCCCATTCATTTTGGTTTTTCTTTACTTTATTCTTATTTCTTTTTTGTTGGTTTTTCATTTAATTATGAAATAAACTGTCACTTTTCTGTTAACTTCTGAAGGATTAGAGCAAATTCGTAAAATTAAAGCTGGAATGAATACCCGAAGAGATAAAAGCTTTTAAAGTTTAACGTTTAACTTAAATTTATTTGTATGATAAATCTGATACCTTGGGTTTATCTTCTTGTTTTATATTATTAGGATCCCGGGGAGAATCAGGACTTCTCCTCTCTGGTCCTCCACTACCAAATTACGGGAAACCCTTAAAGCCCACAGTACCAACCGTTGGAAGAAATTCTATTAGGGGATGAGCTAATCACTCATGTATGGTAATAAGCTGTGTGATACAGAAAACTGTAATAGGCAACCGCGTATCTAAGTCAGTAGGATTAAATTATCTTACTGTAAAAGAGCAACGAGTATACGGTAGTTACATGGGTAATTATTTACCTTTGTTAAGATGTACTCTAAAGGGTTTCGAAAGAAACTATCAAATCGGAATCCTTACTAACCAAATAAATCGTCAGGTAAGATTTAATTCTTACCATGTTGTCCAAAGTAGTCAAACTTCTTTATTCGAAAGCATCAATCCTTGATTTATCACTGGGTTTGTTGAGGGTGAAGGATCTTTCATCATTAACATAACTAAGAATAATAAAACCAAAACAGGTTGACGTGTTCAAGTTGAATTTAAAATAGGTTTACATAAAAAAGATTTGAATCTATTAAATGGAATCCAAAAATTCTTTGGGGTAGGGGCGGTATATAACCAAGCGGAGGATGCAGTTCAATTAATAGTTCAATCCGCTAAAGAATTAATTGTTATAATAAATCACTTTGATAAATATCCTCCTATTACAAAGAAAAAGTGAGGTGACTTCCAACTTTTTAAACAAGTAGTTTATATGATGTTAAATAAAGAACATTTAACTATTCAAGGTCTTGATAAAATAGTATCAATAAAAGCCTCTCTTAATTTAGGTTTATCTGCGAAATTAAAGACAGCTTTTCCTTCCATTATTCCAGCTACTCGTAATTTAGATGGTAGATTAATTTGCACGATTCCTGATCCTTTCTGAATAGCAGGGTTTACTTCAGCGGAAGGTTGTTTCCTCGCTCATGTTGTTAATTCTACAACGCATAAACTAAAAAAAAGAATCATTTTAGTGTTCTCATTGTCTCAACACATTAGAGAAGATGAACTAATGTCAAGTTTAAAAAATTACTTTTCTTGTGGACATGTTTATAAAAATAAAGAGGTTTTTCTTTTTAGAGTAGAAAACTTTGTCTACGTAGAAAGTAAACTTATTCCTTTTTTTAAGGAATATCCTATATTGGGTGAAAAACACTTGAATTTTCTGGATTGATGTAAGATATTTGAGTTAATTAAAAACAAAGACCATCTTAATCTAGAAGGATTAAATAAAATCCAAGGCATTATAGGCAATATGAACAGAGGTAGATTATATTAATGTAAGTAGGGATCTTATGTAGTTGAAAGACAGCTGTTGGCTGTTCTTCCGAAGGAGCAGCCAAATAACAACAAGATTTATTTGTATGTTAAATCCGATCGCATTGCAGGGCTATTATATGCAAATTGTGGTCTAACAAGTTTAGATGGTATATATGTTTTCTATAATATAGAAATTCCTTCAGCATTTGGAGAACCTATTTCTACTATATATTCTTTTGGTGCGAAACCTGAAATATTAAGTATGGGATTTTTAATTATGTCTGTAGGATATTTATTTAAAGTATCAGCTGCACCTGCTGTGTGATATAGGAAATCACTATTACGGGTAAAACTATCAAATTCCGGGAAACCCCTAAAGCTTTTGGTACCAAACCGTGGCCGAAAGGCCACAGGTGGATGAATTAATTACTCATGTATGGTAATAAGTCAAAAGATGATTGAAAAAGAAATGGGAAATCGCGGATCTAAATCAGATTTTATAACTTTTATAGCACATTTGTTCTCTTATGTAATTTTAGGTTTCACACCCTCAGAGACGACGGACTTATTTTCTTTTATGGCAGCTCATTCTTTTTTATTCTCAGCAGTTGCACCTCTTGTGGTCTATAAGAACTCTGGCCTGACAAAACCGGGGATTATTAAAGATAATAAAGGAAAATCCGGTATTTCTCGAAGGGTAAATAAGGAAGCAGGCAAAGTTATGTTATCTGTAAAAGAGCAACGAGTAAACGGTAGTTGACACGGTGTGGTGCCCTCTAAAGTAAGGTGTACTCTAATAGGTTTCTCTCTAAACTATCGAGTAAAAATCCTTACGAAGGGTAACCAAATAACATATAAATCCCATTACGGCAGATCATATACTTCCATAGTAAGTCAGGATTTAATTACGAATTTAACAATGAACCCTTGATTCGCTACAGGTTTCTCGGATGCTGAATCTTGCTTTACTCTTAGTGTTGTTAGAAATAAGGAAAGAAAAGTTGGTTGACGTGTTAGTCATTGTTTTCAAATAACTATACATAAAAAAGATCTAGTGCTATTAGAACAGATTCAAAGTTATTTTTTTTTTTTTAGTGGGGAGTATTATTACATTATTTGATATTGATCCTTTTTTACTGTGTGCTATTATTCCAATCAAAAGTTATTCTAACGCTGAGGCTGATAAAGGTAAAATTCTATCTGAAAATACAAATAAATCAGGTATTTTCAGTGGTGGTGTTGGGGTTTCTAAAGTGTAAGTGAACTTAAAAAGGGGAGGTAATCTGACTCAATTCATTATCGTGTTCAATCGGTAGAAAATTTAATAGTAATAGTAAATCATTTTGATAAATATCCGCTAATAACTAAAAAATGATCTGATTATCAATTATTTAAACAAGCACTTATGTTAATCCAAAAAAAGAACATCTAACAATGGAAGGGATAAGTAAAATTGTGGCAATTAAAGCTTCAATGAATAATGGTCTACCCGATGAGTTAAAATCTGCCTTTCCAGGAATTATTCCAGTACAGAGGCCTAAAGTATTAAATTGTCAGATTAAAGATCCTAATTGATTAGTTGGGTTTGCGTCAGGGTGAAGGATCTTTCTGGATAAATATCTTGAATTCATCTACTCATCGTATCGGGTTTCAAGTAACAATGGTATTTCAACTAACCCAACATGTAAGAGATGAGCAACTAATGAGAAGTTTGATTGCTTTCTTTGGTTGTGGGTCAATTAGAGAAAGAGGTCTAGTGGTAGATTTTCGAGTTCAGAAATTTTCAGATCTGACTCATAAAATTATTCCCTTCTTTCATAAATATCCTATTCTAGGAATCAAATCCCCGAAGGTCCCCTTCGGTGATTTTTGCAAAGTCGCGAAATTAATGGATAAAGCTCATCTAACCAAAGAAGGGCTAGACCAAATTCGTAAAATTAAAGCGGGAATGAACACTGGAAGAAAATAAAAGGGATTTATCTGCTCTATTGCACCGTGTTTAAGATATACTCTAACGGGTTTCGAAAGAAACTATCAAGTCAAAATCCTTTCTAACCAAATAATAGGGGTTATAATATTATTATTATTATTATTTTCCCCGGAAGTAAATACAACGGACTCATTTTTAGCATTAGCTGGCTACACCTGTTCTAACTTATTCTAATTCTGATCTAGATAAACTAGCTATTTTTAAAGAAAACCGAGGAAAATTCGGTATTTATCGTTGGGTAAATAAGGAATCAGGTAAAAGTTATATAGGTAGCAGTACAAATCTTTCTTTTCGTTTTAGTAAATATTTTAGCTTAGCGTGTTTAAATAGAAGCGATTATATGCCTATTTCTCGAGCACTCTGCAGGATCAAGAATGGGTCAAAACCACACTGAAGAAACTAAAACTCAAATGAGTGAAAGCCATAGAGGAAAAACTATTTCAAACTAGAGCTAAAATGAGTAAATCGGCCCGGGGTAAAATATACACAGCGGAAACTAAAATGAAAATAAGTAAAGCGAACGGTAAAGCAATTAAGGTCATTGACCTAGAGACAAATCTTACATCTAACTATGTCTCAGTCAGAAAAGCAGCTGAGGGAGCTAAAAAAAGAATTAGTGAATTTATGTCAAGTGAGAATAGGCCAGAAGGAGCAGGTAGAGCTGGGCAAAAGATAGAAGTTTTTGATAAAGAAACTAATCTTACCGCTACTTTTGATTCTTTCAGTGCAGCTGCGACAGCCCTAGATATCCGATATGGGGCTATTAAAAATTCTTTTTATAAAAATCAACAAAAACCATATAAAGGAAGATATATTTTTACGAAGATATAAATTTTACCTGCTTCCATTTATTTGTCTCTCTGTGTTTTTGATTTTGCTTTTCTAATCCTACTAGCGGTATCTTAACACTAATCACGTATATGAGCGTACCTGGAGTAGAGTTAATAGTATACTATAGCCCACTAAATAAGTGTAGGAAAAATAAAACCGGATGTATCTTCAGTCCCGGTTCCAGATCCACAATGATTAGCCGGATTCACTAGCGGAGAAGGATGTTTTTTCATTGTTATTCAAAAATCAAAAGATACTAAACTTGGAGAAGCTGTTCAATTAAAATATATACTTGTTCAACATTCTCGTGATGAGCAATTAATGAAAAGTTTAATGGAGTATTTTGGATGCGGGAATTTACTAAAAAAAAGAGAGACAGTTCATTTTTCAATTACAAAATTTACCGATCTAACCGAGAAAATAATTCCGTTCTTTAAAAAATATTCAGTTTTAGGGGTCAAATCTAAGCTGATTTGTGTACCGAAAAAATTTAATTAGAGTGTAGCTCGATAAATTTATTGATTTATTGATTTATTTATTTATTTGTATGATAAATTTGATAGCCGTGTTTTATTTTTGATCGCTTGAATCTCTAAGTGCGAAATTAAGATTGTATTCTACCCTAGCTACCTGTTTGTCACTAAATCCTTACTTTGTTACAGGATTTGTAGACGCTGAGGGCTCATTCATAGTTACTATTCGGAAAAGACCAATTCTCGAATTCCCCTTGATTGTATTATTTATACTAGGCGGAATATTTTTAATGTCTTGGGTTTTTTCTTTTTGCATTGATCCTTGTTTACTTAGCGCTCTTATTCCAATAAAAATTTATCCTAACACTGATCTTCAGAAGAAGCAAATTTTAAAAGAGAATAAAGCTAAATCAGGAATTTATCGCTGAACAAATTTGCTGTCCGGTAAAACGTATATTGGAAGTTCTGTGGATCTTGAACGTAGATTAAGAGAATATTTTAATATAAATTATTTGGAGAGAAAGGAAACCATGTATATTTGTAGATCTCTACTACTAAATGGCTATTCTAACTTTTCCTTAGAAATATTAGAATATTGCGATCCTTCTCTTCTACTAAAAAGAGAAAAATGGTACTTTGAATTATTAAAGCCACAATACAATATATCAAAAGAACCTGGCTCTCCTATGCTAGGTAGAAACCATTCTGAAGGAGCCAAAACTCTAATTAGTGAAGCTCGTAAAGGTCAAAATCATCCTTTATTTGGAAAAACTCATTCAGAAGAAACTCAAACTAAAATGAGTGAAGCACATAAAGGAAAAACTCTTTCAGAAGAAACCAAAGCCAAAATAAGTGAAGCTCGAGGTCAAGTGGTAGAGGTTCTTGATATTGAGACGAATGAGAAAACAACTTATTCTTCAGGCCGTCAAGCAGCAAAAGCTCTCGGTTGTGATCAAAAAAACGGTCTGTTATTATATAAAGAGTAAAAAACTATTTCAAGGTAGATACCTAATAGGGAAAATTTCATCGAGTTAATAGAAAGACTCGACCCTGATTGATTAGCAGGGTTTATTAAAGGTGAAGCATGTTTTTATGTAAATATTATCCATAAAATACCTACTGGGTGGAAATTAGGTTGAGGTATAGAAGCTGTATTCACTATTGTTCTTCATTCAAAAGATAAAGCAATCTTGGAATTGATTCAAAAATTTTGTGGAGGACGAGGTAATATTTATAAGGGTAAAGACAGTGTTACATATTCAGTTTGTTCTAAAAATATTTAATATGAATCATTGATCATTTTGAGAAGTATCCTTTAATTACTCAAAAGAAGGCTGATTTTATTTTATGAAAACAAGTAATTGAACTAATGAAAAATAAAGAACATTTTACTTTAGAGGGTCTCCATAAAATAGTTGCAATTAAAGCCGCCATGAATTGAGGTTTATCCTCTTTCGGAACGGACTTAAAATTAGCTTTTTCTAATATAGTTCCTTCAAAAAGACCTTTAATTGTAGATCAAGTTATCAATAATCCTTATTGATTAGCAGGATTCACATCTGGTGAAGGTTGTTTTCTTATTGATATTTATAAATCGAAAACAAAATTAGGACAAGCAGTAAAATTAGTATTTCAAATTACTCAGCACAATCGAGATGAGCAATTAATGAAAAGTTTAATCGGGTTCTTCGGCTGTGGAAGAGTATCTAGAAGATCTAATGGAATGGGCGTCGATTTTTTAGTTACAAATTTTGACTCGTTGACTGATAAAGTAATTCCATTTTTTAAAAAGTATTCAATCATAGGTGTAAAATCTTAGGATTTTGCTGACTGATGTCAAGCAGCTGACTTAATAAAAAATAAAGCTCATCTAACTGCTGAAGGGCTAGACCAAATTCGTAAAATTAAAGCTGGAATGAACAAAGGAAGAAAATAATCTAAATTGCCTGCGGGGCATCACTACACCGAAAGATGGCTTCGCAAATGCAATGGAAAAGTGTATTTACTTTTTATTTATTTGCATGATAAATTTGATGGCCGTGTTCCATTTTTGATCTCCTGCCGGATGATCTGGGAAATCATCTATATGGGATAAATTACCAAACTCCGGGGACACCCTAGAACTTCTGGTACCAAGCCATAGTCGAAAGGCTATGAGTGGCTGAACTAATTACTCAGGTATGGTAATAAGCCAGAAGGCTTCTGAAAAGAACGTGGGTTATCGCGGATCTAAATCAGATTTTAAAGAGGTTACTTCTTATACACTTTTAGGTTTCGCGCTCTCAGAGTCGACGGGCCTAATTTCTTTTATATTAATAAATATATTTTTCCACTTTACCTTTTTTTTAGGTTCCGCCGACTCGGCGGACTTATTAATAGCTATTACACCAATTGGTGCAAGTCACTTTTGTACTGTTACAGGCAACGACAACAGTGAATTAGTTCCAGTGGCGGTTTATGAGAACTCTGACTTGCAAAAGGTGGATATCATTAAAGATAATAAAGGGAAATCAGGTATTTCCCGGTGGGTAAACAAGGACTCACTCCGCGGCAAAAGTTATGTCGGAAGTGGTACAAACCTGGGATTGAGATTTTATAACTATTATAATATTAAGTATTTGATGTGACACGATTATATGGTTATTTATAAAGCATTGTTAAAGTATGGTTATGCTAATTTTTCTCTAGAAATACTCGAATACTGTGAGCCTTCTAAATGTGTAGAAAGGGAGCAATATTATTTGGATCTGTTAAAACCCGAGTATAATATCTTACCCACTGCTGGTTCTTCTTTTGGATTTAGACACTCTGAGGAAAGTAAAAAAAAATTCGCCCCCCCCCAAGCCCCCCCCTCTCCCACCCCCCCACCTACCACACACGTGTGGAGGTGGGGGTTGGGAAAGGGGGGCTTGGGGGGGGGGGGGGGGGGGGGGGGGGGGTCGAAGGAATCAATTTATTCCTACGTTTTGAGGATGTCCGAGTCATTCTCGGACACCGCACAAAACTCCCCCCCCCCCTCTTTAGTCCCCTCCTGTTTATCTCCCCCCCGACTACCCCCCCAAACCCAGCCAGGGGGCTTGGGGGGGGGCGGGCGGGACTAAAGAGGGGGGGGAGTTAAACTACTAATATTATTTATAGTTTAACTTCATTAAACTACTATTTTAAATAAATAAATAAATATATTTCTTTAAATTTATAGTTTAACTTCCTTAAACTACTACAGAGGAGGGGGCCGCCCGGGACTAAAGAGGGGGGGGGGGAAACTTCGCTGGACCTTTCAGCAGTGAGGGGATGAAAGGTAACAAAAATGGGGAAAATGGGTTAGGCCGTCAAAGAAAAGATCAGATGGAGCAGGTAGCCCAAGTGTTCAGATAGAAGTTTTAGATCAGGAGACGGGGACTAAAACTGTTTATCCTTCAATGGCTGAAGCAGCCAGAGCCTTAGGTGTGCCTTCAGGTAGTGTTCGAATGTATTTTTCTCGTAATACCCAGAAGCCCTATAAAGGTAGATATTTGTTGCAAATCTTTTAACCTTTACCCCCACGCAAAAATAGCTGAAAGTGGAAATTATGAAAGATAATAAGGAAAACTTAATCTGTAAAAGAGCAACGAGTAGACGGTAATTGATGTGTTATTTTTACGCATTTAAGGTATACTCTAATGGATTTCGAAAGAAACTCTCAAATCAAAATCCCTTCTAACCAAATTCAACAAAAACGACTTTATTCTACATACCACGGCAATAACATTTCAGTTAATAACCACCAAAAGGTTAATAACCTTTCCAAAACTAATAAACTCACTCTACTAAGCATACCTTGGTTTGTTACGGGGTTCGCTGATGCTGAAGGATCATTCATGATTGTCATTAGGAAAGCACTTCGAAATAGCACCACACACAGGTTGTTTTTTTTAACGTACGACAGAATTTGTATGATAAATTTGAGGCCCTAGGATGTTTATGACGCGGGCGATCCCTACTATAGTTACTACCTTTAGAAACCAAAATTTTCAAGCACGGTTTTATTCTACAAGATCCGCAGCAGCAGGCAATAACCCCTCAGCTAATAATCTTTCAAGAGCTAATAATCTTTCAAGAGAAATTGGTAAAGACATTATGCTGACCATACCTTGATTTGTTACAGGATTCGCTGACGGGGGCCCGACAGGGATGTTTTTGAATTAATATTTTTATAGATAAGAGTTTCAAAACAGGTTGACGCGTTAAACTTTTTTTTCAAATAAACTTAAATAAAAAAGATTATGTTCTATTGGAACAGATTCAAAATTATTTTGGACCCTCCAGCAGGTAAGATCTATAAAAACAAAAACTCAGATTCAATTCAATATCAAGTTTCTTCAGTAAAAGATTTACAACTAATTCAAAAGCATTTCGAGAAATACCCGCTACATACCAAAAAACGAGCCGATTTTGAACTATGAAAAAAAGCATTTGATCTAATTCAAAATAAAGAACATTTAACCCCGCAAGGATAACAACCAAATTGTAGCTATTAAAGCTTCTCTAAACTTAGGTCTATCCAATGAATTCAAATCAGCTTTTCCTACAATTGTTCCTGTTCAGAGACCTAATGTTGAGAATATTATCAATCGTGATCCTTATTGAATAGCTGGATTCACATCCGGTCCCCCCCCCCCCAGGGGCCAGCCTCTGGAGTGGGTTGGGGAGAATGGTGTTTCCTTATAAATATTTCGAAAGCTAAGACTAAAGTTGGTGTGGCAGTGAAATTAATCTTTCAACTTACTCAGCACACTAGAGATGAGCAATTAATGAGAAGTTTAATTGAATACTTCGATTGTGGGAATCTTTATAAAGATAGAGAGGCTTTTGAGTATCGAGTAGAGAAATTTTCAGACATTGAGAATAAAATTATTCCATTCTTTTCGAAAAATCGAATCCCCCCACCCCCCACCCCACACATGTGTGGGGTGGGGGTTGGGGAACATGGAGTAAAGTTTCTTGATTATCTAGATTGGTGTAAAGCTGCTGAATTTATAAAAAATAAAGCTCATCTAACCGAAGAAGGATTAGATCAAATTCGTAAGATCAAAGCTGGAATGAACAAAGGAAGACCAGTTTAACTTTGTAGGATAAATCTTAGTAAATCAGTGCTCCGCATACGTCGGATTACCTTGTGACAACTCGAAGCTAATTTTACGTTTAATCTTCATAAGGAAAGATGTGAAACTCTTAAAACTTATTCAAGGTTATTTTGGAGGAATAGGTAGTATAGGAAAAGAGATAAATGATTGCTGTGATTTCAGGGTTAGTTCTCTAAACGACATTTTGAACTGAATAATTCCTCACCCCCCCCCCCAAGCCCCCCTCCCCCCCTCTCCCTCCTGGGAGGAGGGGGGGGGGGGAGCCGGGACTAAAGAGGGGGGGGTTGATAAATATCCTTTAATTACTCAGAAGCGAGCCGATTATCTTCTATTTAGAGAGGTAGTAATGATGATGGAGCGTAGGGAACATTTAACGGTTGAGGGCTTACAAGCTATTATAAATATTCGAGCTACTCTTAATAAAGGACTGACTCCAGTATTGAAAGAAGCTTTCCCTAACAGTGTTCCTGTACCAAGACCGATGATGGTAAAAAGGTCCAAAATATCCACGCTACATCCTCAATGAGTAGCGGGGTTTACTTCGGGTGATTTTTAAAAATCTCACCTTTTAAATTATCATCCTCAAACTAAATGGCGATAATCCGATCGTATAATAAAGTTTTTGTAATTCGTATAATGGGATAAATTTGAGGGCTCATCTAACGACGGAAGGTTTTGACCAGATTCGTCAAATCAAAGCAGGAATGAATAGAGGTAGAGATGTCGAATAAATTATTAGTTACTCCGTACTATCTCTATAAGGCTCCTTTACAAAGTATAATAAATACTATGTACGTACCTGCCTCCGATGGCTCACATTATTTTACGAGTATGTTGATACTGGTGTTTCTAGTAACCTTTATTGTTTTACCAATGGGTCGCTATAGCCTTAGGTGCGACTAAAGGAAGTATTTCTAGATATTTTTCTCGTAATGCCCAGAAGCCATATAAAGGACGATATGTTTTGACCGTCGAAAGCAAGACCAGTAGGAGCAGGTACGCCCGGTCGTTGACAATGTATGCAGGCAATAATAAAGTTGTTTTTGAAATTTGTATGATAAATTTGAGGGCCTAGGATGTTTATGACGCATTAGACACAGTAGTAGTTACTTTTGTAGCCAATCTCCCCAAAATCTCGATACTTATCTTCTTGCTGGGGACAGTTCAGCATGGTAGCCAAACTATAAGCGAGTTTAGTTGAACGAATGTTTTCTTAGTTAGTTCATTCTTATCTTTAATTGTAGGAACTGTGGCGGGATTAGTTCAGTTCAGAATCAAAAGACTACTGGCCTACAGTACAATATCGCACGTAGGATTTTTATTGTTAAGTTTATCTATAAACAGCATAGAATCTATTCAGGGTCTTATCTTTTATTTAACGCAATATTCTTTAACTAGTATAAACATTTTCTTTATCCTAGTCCTAATAGGTTATTCATTAAAGAATGTTGTAAATGCTACTAATAAGTATGAACTATTAGATAGTCAGCATTCCCCTTTACAGTATATAAGTCAACTAAAAGGTTATTTCTATCACAATCCGGTGCTATCTCTAAGTTTTGCAATAACAATATTTTCTTTCGTGGGTATCCCTCCTTTAATAGGTTTCTTTGCCAAACAGTTAGTTTTATCAGCTGCCTTGTCAAATGGTTTCTATTTCCTATCTTTAATAGCAATATTAACTAGTGTAGTCGGTGGTGTTTATTATTTAATGTTGGTAAAAGTGATGTTCTTTGAAGAATCAGGTAGTTACCTCAAAACTAAAAACTTCAGGGTTTCAACAGTGCCATCTTCATCTCTAACTATAACTATATCGGTATTAACTTTACTAAACTTATTATTTATCCTTTACCCAACCATTCTATTAAGTAGTGCTAATATCTTAGCAATGATATTCTTACAAGTATAATGAAATTAAAGCGTGAAGGATTCTATCTAGTCAAAAAAATGCTATCATTAGAGAGGAAGCTGTCATCCCTGGAGATAAACCATCCAAGGGTTAAACAATGATTAAGTAGTGCTAATATATTAGCGATTGTTTTAACTATAAGCTATGCTGGGGTCTACAATTTTCTTCTTAATATTTATTCCTTTCTTGGCCTTTATTCTCTTGGGTCTAAGTTTATTATTAGGTCCCCATAGCCCCTATTCTCAGAAGGACCAGAGCTTTGAGTGTGGGTTTGCAAGTTTCAGGGGTCAGAATAGAACCGAGTTTAGTATCTCCTTCTTCATATTCGGGATTTTATTCTTACTATTTGACCTGGAAATCCTGTTAATTTACCCCTATTCTATAAGTTCTTATAACAACTCATCCTACGGTCTTTTTATTGTGATCATCTTTTTATTAATCTTAACAGCCGGGTTTGTATTTGAATTAGGGAAAAATGCTCTAAAAATCAAGTCCAGACAAACCGGCTATCTTTAGTCTACTCTATCGTCAGCGCCCTTCTACAATTATATGAGCGTTCTAAAAGGTTATTAGGCTTTGACTGGCCATTATAACCTTTATCCTCCTAATAGGTTTTTAAACTCTGGCCCTCCGATCGTTTATCTCCCAGGGACTATTAAAGTTTAATTTTCTGGTTCGAATCCAGGATAGGGGTTCTACCCGAGGACTCAGGTCTGGCTGCTTACTAGCTAAAGTCTGATAGACAGGAAGGGTCACAGGTGGTGTGGCAGTCTGTAACCCTAAGCAATAGAAGCGCTTGAGTAGTCAAAGTGCCATTAAACAGGCCTAGGGCCCTAGGCCTCGCCCTCAGGGGCCTCCCGGGCCCCTGAGAGATAAACAGGAGGGGTTTTTTATTTTTATTTTGATTTTTTTTTTTCAATAAATTTCAAAATCAAAATAGATAAACAACGGCTGCTGTTCGGAGGAATAAATCTGCGAGAATGAAATCCTAATGTAATACTAATACTAGCTAAAGAATAAGGAAGATGCTCAGATAGAGCCTCTCAATTAAACCTTTTTAAAAGCTTCGCCTTCCTTTTTAAAAGCTTCGCCTTAAATGGGAATTTTGGTTACAGGTTTTTTGCCCGATGGAGATGGGGAACTTTTCAATAGTACGCCGCGGAGTCTTCGTAGAAAATCTAAAAAACCCAAACAGGCTGATCAGCCCAGGCTGTAAGTGCTTCCACTCCGCATCTCATCTCCGCCCTCCCGCCCGTCCCCCACCCGCAGAGTGGTAGGGGGGGGAGGGGGGAGAGAAAACCCAAAAATTATATCAGCCCACACGCACATTACACTTAAGCGATAGAACTTCCCCCCTCCCCTCCCCTCCCCTCCCCTCCCCTCCCCTCCCCTCCGGGAGGGGAGGGGAGGGGAGGGGAGCCCGGGGAGGAGATAAACAGGAGGAGATAAACTCCTGGGAGGAGGCGCGGCTCCCCCGGCTCCCTCTCTATTGTTTATCTAGTGAGGGGTTACAGGGGGGACGTTTACTAAAAGTAGAATAAAACTGAATTATAATTCTAGCTATAATTATATTTAACTGGGGTGTGTTCCCCTAAGTTATATGAGAGTAAGACCTAGTAAACATTAATTTAAATTAAGTATTATACGATTGGAAATTAACATTAAAACATTTAAATTTATAAGATATTTAAGGTCCGAATTTATTTAAATTTTTAATTCATTAAAAAGGGCTCTTATAAAGTCCCGGCAAGGGAAACACAAAAAGAGTACCCATAGGCAGCTAAATATAAATGGACCCGTATCTTTATTACTATCACAGCCGTCTACAATAAAGGATAGTAAAGGTTTGAATAACCCTAACACATCAAACTACCCATTATTCATGATCATTATTACAAGAAGTGCCACTAAAGTTCGTGCATTTTTCCTTTTTTATGAACCTGAAACCAATAAAATATTGAACTATCGAATATATGAAGGTAAATCTTACTACAAGGAATTTAATATCTTTGTGCGGGAGATTATAGGTAAACTTCACACAAATTCAAACTCCAAGTCTAAATCACCAAGCTGTGACCCTAGAAAACCTACCCCTTTTAATACCTAAAAATTATGTGAGTCGTCATAGTATACAGATATCTGAATTTCTAGGTTTCACTTTCTGGGGCTACACTCAATATGATAAGATGACCGAAATGATGAGAAGTATTCGAAGAGTTTTAAAAAAATGTGGGTTAGATGCAGTGAGAAAAAATTTGGGGCGTTTAGTTGGTAAGTTAAACAACCTGGATCCAAAAGTATATCCACGGGTTAAATCAAAGTTTGAAGCTACTCAAACATCCTTAAGAGGAGTTGGAGTAACTCAACAAAGAAGAGAAGATGCCACAGTTACAACCTTCAAAACTTCAAGAAAAGATGGTATCAATAAATGGAAAACTTATTATTCAACGGCGGCGACATCACCTAAAAATGTTTACCCGAATGCTGAGGCCGAGAAATCTTTAATCTTAGCGGAAAATAAAGATAGAGTCGGTGTGTATTGCTGAACAAATTTAATATCAGGCAACAAATATGTCGGAAGTAGTGCTAGTCTTGGGCGTAGATTGGGGGAATACTATTCTGTACCTAAACTGGTTAAACAGGCTTTAGAGTTTCGGTAATAGTGTTATCTGTAAAGCCCTTTTAAAACACCCCCTTGGATTGTTCATCTCCGGGGGGCACAAAAACTTCCAACTTGCAATTCTGTGTTACTGTGAGCCTGAGAATGTCCTATCATTAGAGCAACATTATATAGATTCCTTAAAGCCTGAGTATAATATTTTGCAGGTGGCAGGTTCACCCCTAGGGCATAAACACACCGAGGAAACTCTTGAAAAAATGTCCGCCCCCCTCATCAGAGATGGGGGGGGCAGGTTTACGGAAATAAATTATTTAGAAAATAAGACCTCGGATTTTACCCCAGTATTCTCTTTTCTGAAATTGTCCGTGATAGATTAAAGCTTTTAATAATTGGGTCAGGTTAATTATTCGCTTTGTTTCTTTTGATTAATGCTTTTTTAACTAACTACGGTTCCTAATAATTTACTTGCTATTAAAGTTCTTGGGCTTTCGCCCACGTATTCGTATTAAAACAAATACATGCTAAAACTAATACTTAAAACTTCTTTGGTTTTTTGCTTAACTAATCTTTCTAGTTTCAGACCTTTTCCCCAGCTCCAAGAGGTTTTACGAAATTATTCTTCTCAGTTTACTAATAAAACTCTTAATAGTTTAAAGCCGATAAAGATTTATAGTTCCCTACACTGACCTAGTAAACAAAAACAAATGCTTAGTGATTTAACTGGTCAAGGAGGGATTATGCTTTTTTTAAATAAAAACTCTTCCCTTTATGCCATCGAAGGCTCTAATAATTTAGGCAATCATCTAACTACCCTTTTAAAAAAAGACTATTTAAAGTATTTAGCTAATCTAAAAACAGCCTCTAAGTCTAAAACTCCCCTTAAATCTCACTACCAGGAATTATTAAAATTAGGTTGAAAAGACTATGATTTATATTTATTAGAGACTTGAAAAACTTGTGAGGATGTTAATGTCAAGCACCAACTAGTTGCTTATCACACCAAATATCAGCCCAAGTTAAATTTAGTCCGTTATGTTTATTCAGCTAATGGAGAAATTGAAGAGGTTTATCAATGAAACAATTTTAAAACCGAAGAGCAAATATTAGCCAGAACTCAAAAGAAAGCTACCACCAAGCCCCTACTAACTTATCGGATTGATGATAAATCACCGCTAGATAAATTAAAAGGTAAAGTTTGATATGAGAATAAAAATAAACCTGGGATTTTCCGCTGAGTTAATCGCATTACAAAGAGTCTTATGTGGATAACTCGCTTAATCTAGGAAATCTACTCTATACTATTGCTTCAACTCAAACCCTCTCTAAGAGTAAAACCCCTCTCTTTCAGCAAGCCCTACAACAATATAGTCTAACTAATTTTACCTTACAAATCTTAGCTTACTGTTCCGAAGAAGAACTGGTTGAAAAAGAGCAATATTACCTCCAACTTTATCAACCTGAGTATAATAGGTTAGAAGATAAACCTATAATAGATATTTCTATTACTAAATCACCTGCTTCTCTTAGCGCAATTAATACTTTGGATAAGCAATTAGTTTTATTTGAGTCCGCCATTACCCAACTAACTAAAATAAACCAACCTCCTACTTTATCTTTAACAAAATTAGAAACTAAATTTATTGAAGATAAGGAACATTTAAAGAATATTCCCCCTGACCCCAAGGAGAGAGAAATTTGTAAAGCTTCTCTTAAAGAATCTATTTTAGAAGTTAAAACTAAAAAGACTTGAACTCTCTCTGAAACTACTCGCCGAAAACAAAGCATTGCTCAGCAAAAGAGAACTAAACATCCCAAACTTGGATTGGCTGTGCAAGTATTAGATTTAAGTAATAATAGCACTATAATCTATTCTTCTTTACGAGAAGCCAGTCGAGCTTTAAATATTCGAGTGGAAATAATTTCTAAATATCTTAGTCGAAAGCAAAGTAAACCTTATAAAAAAAGATATATTTTTACTAAGTTCTTAAAGTTCTAATGTTGTCATTTTGGAAGATATAAGGTTGCATTTTAAGTTCTAATGTTGTCATTTTGGAAGATATAAGGTTGCATTTTAAGTTCTAATGTTGTCATTTTAAGTTCTAAGATCCTCAAAGTTCTGGGTTGCTTTTTTGGATTCAAATTAGAAATAGACTAACCTAGAAACGAGCAGTAAGTAGAAATTAGTCTATTTCTAAAATTATATAAGCATTACACTTATATTATTGTTTTAATAGTAAGGGTAATAAAAATGAATTTAGCCTATCTAATTTTTTTTATTTCCTACCATTACCTAATTTTAATTCTGACCTAGTTAAACCTCAAAAAGGGTTAAAACTAAATATTATGGCACGACTATATCAAAACGATAAAAACCAAACAATAATTGAAATTGATAATAGACAAGATTGTTTTTTTTGTAGGGGAGGAAAGGATAATATGTTCGCCAACTCAGTGCGCCAATTTTTTGGTTTATCGGGGGACTCTCCCAACAATACTTGTCAAGCCTGCCAAGAACAAACCCAGCCAATTCCTCTAAATTTTTGAGAACAATGCCATAAATATAGAGAAACTATTATTCAACTATTACGCAGTTCCTGACAATTATCAATTTTTCCAATAAAATCTGACAGCCTATTAAATCAAAACTTGTATGGTGTCGGACTAAACGACCTTATTCAATGCTTAGTGAACACAATTAACACCTTGGAACAGAAAGTGAAAGAAGAAGTTCCTATGGAACAGTGCTTTGCTTGTCGAGGGCTTGGGTTTAAAAGTGAATATCCTATTTATGGCTCTTTACGGTATAATCCCTGCCCAACTTGTCAAGGGAACAAGCAAGTTTCTCGTGTTAGATTATTTTCGCATCAGTTTGAGCAAATTAAAAATAGTATTTGAGGAGTTATCGCGCCTTACTCCGAAACAGAGCAAAAGTTATTATATAGTCCTGTGGAATGAGAATGAAAGTACCATGAAGAAAGAGGAGATTGAGATTTGTATGAAATAGTGAAAGTTTTTTGTGATAGTGCCAGAGATGCCGAGAGCCGTATAAAGGACAATATTGAAGAGAGCGTGGAAGCACAATTAAAAATTGGACAGCTAGAATTAGATATTACTAATCTTAATCTCAGTAAAGACATTTTAGAAGCTGAGAAAAATGAACAAATAGAGCAATTAAGGAAAGAAATTGAAGCCCTAAACCAAACCATCACCTTACTAGAAAAAGCCCCTGAGGATTTGCTAGACGCTCAATTAGATTGAAATCAATGCCAATACCCTGAATATTTTGCTGAATTAGAACAAAGGAAAGGGTCAATAGAAATTTCTGATTTTATTCAGTTGCTAGATAGAAAAATTTCTCGCTTTAAAAGACAAATAGCGAAAAGACCTACGCGCCAAGCCTATAAAAACATACAACTAATAAATTTGGAATTAAACCAAACTAATCAGCAGTTAGAAAAAGACTTGGCGAAGTCCGAAAAGCAAATTGCCCAAGAAAATATTTCTAATAATTCTTTGAAAACTAAACGCGAAAAAGATTTGGCTAAATATAAAAAGCAAACGAAGAATGTTAAGAATTTAGTTAAATCCAAACAGCAATTGGAATTAGAAGCGAAAAACAGGAAAGAAGAGTTATTAGCCGAAATTGATGCTTTACAAACGGATAAAGCTAAACTTAATGAAGACTACTTACAAGCGCAAGCTGAACGGGATAATGCTGATAAAGCCTTAACAGCCGAACAAACCAAAGTGGCTACTCTAACCAATGATTTAACCAGCATTCGCCAAGCCTTAAATTGTGCCAGCCAAGAAGAGATTTTAACTAAAATTGCGCAACTAATGAAAAAACCAGACGGTATGGTCATTGCACAAAAAGAACAGAAAGCTGAGCGAGAAAAAGCCCAATTAAGCCAAGAACTACAAGGTTTTAGGCAAAAACTTTCCCAAACAAATGAGGCAAAATCCCTAGTGATTAAGCAATTGAAAGAAACCAAAATTGTTCTGACTATTGGCGGCAGTGTAATCGGAATGCTATTATTAGGCGTCGGCTTAAAAGTATTTATTTATAAGGCACAAAAGAAAAGGGAAGAAATGCTATAAAAAGTTCTAACGTTGCTTTTTATTTACCTCTGCCCTCTCCTAGGAAAATAATATAGTCCAGGGTAGCGAAGCCGAGGTAAATAAATTACTGCTGGGGAATAATAGTTAGCTTAATTTTATTAGTATTAGCATTACTAATTAAAAAAAGAAGTAAAATAATAATATAATAAAATTATGCCAAATTGCCGTATTTGTAATCGACCTAATGCTTCGTGAGCCCTGCCGACTCCTTTACAGATGTTAAATAAGCGGGCATTTGGTCATCTAGGAGGGTTTGGAGATTCTAGTAGCTTTGACTCAATGAGGAATTATTATTGTTCCTATCACCAAAAGCCTTGTCCGGTTTATTATTGTATAGAGAGAAATGAAAGGGGAGATTATTGTGCTAACCATAAAAGTATTTGCCAGGCAAGTTCTTGTTCCGACCGAACAGCTAGTGATAAAACATACTGTTCTAAGCATAGCAAATATTGCTCAGAAAGCGATTGTTCGCAAAGAATAGGGGAGTGGCAAAGTTATTGTTCTAGCCATAATGGCAGTTATTGCCGAGGGATTAGTTGCTATAAAAAGGTTAGTTCTAGTGAAACTTATTGCTTTTCTTGTGGAATAACTAATAGAGTAAGAGAAGAAAGACAGCAAGCCCAAGCCAAAGCCAGTGAGCAAAACCAACTAAAAAGCTTAGTAAAAAGTAATACTAGCATAGCAGGAACTATCCAAGAAGTAGAAAGATTTAGCCCTTGATTTAATCCTAACTGTGCCACGGTAATTGCTGAAAATAATAATTATGCTCTTTACCTAGTAGTTTATGAACCAGCTACTAAGGCTATGGGAAAAGTTATAGTAGCTATAAAAATAGCGGATAAATCCAGTCTTACTGAGGCTAAAAGTAAAGCTTCGGAATTAAGAACTAATTTAAATGGTGAAAATCCGATATTAGCTGTCTTTGCTGATGCTGATAGCTATGCCCATATTAATAGAATAATTACCTGACCGTATATAGTTGAAAGAGATTTACCAGTGGACATAGAAGAAACAGTAAATGCTGGTAGAAGTTGTGGTCGGGTAGTAGTTAGTCGCATGAAAAAAATAACTCATATAAGCAACCCTGATGATTATTTAAAACCCTTAGACATAGTATGAATTAAAAGAGAAAATGCCGCAGGCTTTTGTTATTATCATGTCTGTGTTTATTTAGGTAATAATCAAGTTTGTCATATTTCGGGTGATAATCAAGGAGCGAAAATTGAAAGTTGAAGTGAGTTTGTAAAAGACGGAGAAAAAGAGTTAATTCGCCATCATTCGATTATTCCATTTAAAGATTATAAAAAGATAGCACGCCAAATTACCTGAGCTAGTGAAAATAATTATCGCTCAGGTCAATATAACTTGCTTAATAAAAACTGTGAGCACTTCGCCAATTCAATAGTTTATGGTATTGATTATTCGAAACAAATAGAAAATAAAAAAGACTTAATCAGGGGTTCTTTTGATGTAGGAAAAGTAGTTCTTTTGGGTTTACCTGGATTTTTTATACCTAAACCAACACTCAATAATGATAAAGGCTCTACTGTAAATTTAAAAAACGAAATCAGCAATAATAGTTTAGGGGAAAGTAGCAATTATCAGTTAGAAAATAGGGTAGAGCAAGCTATTCCTAGTCATATTTCAACTGATAGGTGCGTAATAATGTAGACATGATTGCTCCCTTTTTTTGACCTGTTTTATTTTTTTGTCTTTTTGTCATTGGTTTATTATTTTACTTTATCAAAAATAGTGATAATTCTTGGGTAGTTTTAGGCTGTTTCCTAGGTCTTTTTATTGTCATTATCATAACTATTTCTATTTTTGGAATAGCTAGAATAGATGATTTATAAAAAGGAATTGAATGAATTAAACAACAATATGCTTAAATTGATATGTAAAAATAATTCTTTAAGTTATAGTATAACAAATCGCAACTGTGAGCATTTTGCCAATATGGTAGTACTAGGGATTAATTATTCAGGGCAAATTGACTCAGGGACACAGGTAGCATTAAGACTGAAAAGGTTTGTTGATAACTTCGCAGGAGAATCAAATAATGGAAAAGGCTCAACTATTAAGCTGACGGCTGAACAACAAGAAAGCAAGAATATATTAGGAGAGTTAAATAACAGGGTCAGCCAAGAAATAGAAGTCAAAATAGAGCAAGCAAAGTCCAGTTATATTCAGACTGATAGGTGCGTAATAATGTAATATGGTATGAAAAATTATTGCTGGTTTCTTTATAGTTAGTGCTTTACTTTGCCTATATAAATTCTTTACCAAAGATAAACTTTGAGGATTTTGCGGATTTTGCGGATTTTTGTTTACAGCTTTGGGGCTTATTTCTTTAATTCATCAAGGTTGAATTAAATAATTAATATGAAAAGTTATAAAAAGATAATCGAACAAGCGTTAAAGTCAGACTGAGCCAATTATGGTTCAGGTCGTTATGACTTAGCTAATCATAATTGTGAACATGTTGTTAATTCCCTAGTGTTGGGAATGGATTATTCCAGCCAAATTGGAAATAGAAAAGGAGAATTGATAGCTCTAAATATTCTGCGTTTAACAAGTCCTCTCTGAACTATAATACAAACCATTCGGGGCGATTGACGCATTAACAATGGAAAGGGAAATACAATTAATCTCCTTAGGGAAATAAATTCTTATGAAACTAATGGACGCTTTACTAATTTAACTTCTAGTGAATTAAGAGAAAAGAGAGATAGATATGAAAGACAGTATAGGGCGCAGATAGTAGCGCCGGTGAAAACAAGCGACTGTGTAATCATGTAATATGTATAGTGGTAAAGAACGCAACCAAATGTTATTAATTGTTGCTAGTCTTTGCTTTTTTGCCGTTTTATTTTTCTTTTTACAAAGACAAAGATTAAATAAACTCCTAATAAAAGGAGTATTTTTAACTGAACTATCCTTAGCGTGGATGTTATGAATCTTATCTATTACTGGTTTTTTGGCTATCTTATTTACTAATTCGGATTTAAAAAGCTCGACCGATAAACATTTATTATTAATATTTTTAGTTCCGCTTGGTTTATTTTTGCTTATTCATTTATTTTTAATGATTTGATTTTATTCTAAAAAAGTGAAACCTCACTATTCTAATTGGTTATTAATTTTATTAAATTGTTTAGTATTAGTTAGTGGAATAGTAAGCCCTTTTATAATGTAGATTATATATGGAGTATCCCCTTTTATACGGTAGCGAGTCGGGTTTAAGTTTTATCGTTTGATTTTTCATTTTCCTTGGTTTTTTGGTTATTGTTTCTACTTTAATTATTTTTGTTATTGCTATGCGTCACGCGTGAAAGAAAAAGAAAGCAAAGAAAGTAGAAGCATCATAAATAATTATGTCTGAATAAAAAGATAGTTAAGTTAAAATAATTCCATGAACAAGACTGACCCTCTCTCTCCCCCAGAGGGGGAGGGGGGCACAAAAACTTCCAACTTGCAATTCTGTGTTACTGTGAGCCTGAGAATGTCCTATCATTAGAGCAACATTATATAGATTCCTTAAAGCCTGAGTATAATATTTTGCAGGTGGCAGGTTCACCCCTAGGGCATAAACACACCGAGGAAACTCTTGAAAAAATGCCCTGGGAGAGCTCCAAAGTCTCCAGAGCATCTAGCTAAGCTAAGAGAAAATATAGCTAAAATAAACACTGACCGGGTGTTTACAGCCGCACTTCGCTTAAAAATAGCACTAGCTAATGGTAATAAAGTATTAGTTATTGACACAGTTACAGATGTAACTAAGGAATATCATTCAATACGTGAGGCAGCCCTTGAGCTTGGTACAAGTCACCCTACGGTAAGAAGTTATATAAAAACTGGGGAGTTATTTCGTGGTATATATAAAATAGTACTAAAGGAACCTGATTCTCAGTTAGGTAGAACACATTCTAAGGAATCTCTTATTTTAATGAGTAGAGCAAGACGGGGAATAAAGCTATCGGAGGCTACAAAACTTGCCATTACACTTGCTCAGCCTAACGCTCAGAGAATATCAGTTACTGATTTGATTTCTGGCCTGGCATTATAACTGAATATAGTTCAATTAGACAAGCTGCTAAAGCCCTTAATTGTGGGGATAGCACTATTACTTATAATCTAAACTCTAAAAAACAAAAACCTTATAAAGGCAGGTATGTTTTTAGAAAGATAGATTAGGAGCTTGCCGCCGGTACACACATAAGCCTAAACCTGTTTTGGTTCTATTCTAGCCAACTATATATCGGCGGCGCGCGCAGTTCAAAATATATACATCCTCCCAACCCCCACCCCCACACATGTGTGGGGGGTGGGGGGTGGGAAAAGGCGTGATTTTGACGGTTTCCACACTAGTCCCCCTCTTCTCTTCTCTTTTCAAAGAGAAGAGAAGAGGGGAATTTTTTGGGGTTATATTTATATATAAATCGCTTTTTCTTTTTATTTATAAAAAGAAAAACGGCGCGCGCGCAGCGCGCGCAGTTTTTGCTCTAAAGAGAAAAAAGCGAGAAAAAAAAAGAATTCTTCGGCCTGCTGATAGGTCCAGCGAAGTCTCCCCCCCCCCCCCGGGAACTGTATGAGGGGGGGGGGGGAGACTCCTTTTCCAACCCCCCACCCCACACACGGGTGGGGTGGGGGGGGGGGGGGGTGGAAGAGGCCGAGAAATAGGGGGAACCTAATTTTAATATAACTGAAGAAGAGTTTGATATTTTAAGTAATATTATAGGCACATCTGTGCCTATGATAGCAGCCAATAATGGATAAACGTTTTAGTTAACTAGTTCTTGGGGAGTTCGGAATTCGCTAAAGGTGCCTTGAAAATTAATTAAAGACAAACAGGTTATCTTAACGATAACACTACTAGTTTTGGGTCCAGTAAATAGAAACCCATTAAACCTTTATAAGGGGGGGGGGCTCCGCCCAGCCAAAAAAGATCCGGCCGCGCACATTTGTTTTTAATATATTAAAAAAAAAATTCGCCGCATAATCCCGGGGCCCGCCTGTTTATCTCCTCGAGGAAACACTCCGTGTTTCTACGTTTTTAACATATTGTATGTCTATAATATATTAAAAACTCATGTATGATGTAGGGCATTTTTTTGTTTTTGTAAACCAAAAACCAAAATTTTTTTTTAATTTTACTCTCCTATCACCCCCCCACACTTGTTCGTGTGGGGACTAAAGGGGGGGTAGATAAACAAGATAAACAAGATAAACAAGATAAACCAAGATAAACAAGATAAACAAGATAAACCAAGATAAACAAGATAAACAAGATAAACAGGGGGGGGGGGGGATCCGTATCTATTAATATTTCTACATTGTTAGCTGTAACAGCAAAACAATCATGTATTGTATAAATTGAATTGTTAGATCCTTCTTAAAAGAAGCGCGTTGTTTATCTCGAGGTGAGATAAATCTCACCACGTTTTATTTTTAATGGATGTCCGAGTCATTAGAGGGGGTGGTGAGATTATCTCACCTCTCCGAAGGGCCACGTTTTTAGGATGTCCGAGTCATTCTCGGACACCACACAAAACTCGGACACCGCACAAAACTCCCCGCCCGCGCAGGATCAGAAAAATCTATTTTTTCTAGCGATCCTTTATGGGACTTTTTATTTTGTTTTTATTTTTATTTTTTGCAGCAGCGCAGCACCCCCCCCCCC
>Ga0307516_10000742_pt1 | contig 44355 bp, 31 predicted proteins | sample 19_EM_MG_FD_203310 | JGI IMG/M metagenome (GOLD analysis project Ga0307516, IMG submission 203310) | Populus trichocarpa ectomycorrhiza microbial communities from riparian zone in the Pacific Northwest, United States - 19_EM | ecosystem: Host-associated > Plants > Roots > Unclassified | place... | reverse complement strand
AGCATTAGAAAATAAAAATAAACAACGTAAATATATTTTATAAGAATATATTTATATTTTACTATACAATTGTGTATAGTGTTAGTAAAGGTTAAGTTATTATTTAACCCTGAGGGAAATTAGTTTTTTTATTTTTGCATTTTCGTGATACTTATTTTTTTTTTCATAATTATTCTATTTATTATTATTTTTCACATGTTATTATCTTTTTTATTTTTAATATATATATTAGGAATATTCACAGGTATGTTTAATTTTTTTTATAACTTATATATGAACTTCCCTGGCTTTATCAATATATATAATCATTCTATTAAATTTATATACACTTGCTGAAGATGAATTGAACCAAAAGAGATTAAGAATAAATATAATTTAATTATTCTTAAATCAGATATCTCTTTATTAATATTGGTTCCCCTAATACTTACTGATATTAGTACTATAACCGATAAAATACCCCTGGTACTTGATGGTATTAATACTATAGCGCATAAACTACCCGTTGTACTGGGTGATATTAATACTATAGCGCATAAACTACCCGTTGTACTGGATGATCCTAATAACATAACTAAAATACCCATTGAGCACAAAGCAGATATGTTCCAATGAACAGAAAGTTTTTTTCATGCTATTAGAATGAAATCTTTAGCCTTAGAAATACTTTCTACTCAATCAAGTGGTTTACAAGTTTCAGGTGATCCTTATGTACCTAAGGTTATAGGTTCTATTGTTGGTGAAGTCAAGTTACCGATTATTGGTTCTACTTGAGGTAGTCCTTTAGACTATCATTGGGGTTTATTTAAATCCTATGGTCTTTTGGTATATTTAAATAAATTTAAATTCTTAGTTTTACCTATATTAGTACCGTTTGTTGCTAGTATGGTTGGTATAATGTTTAATTTAATAAGTCGTTTTATGAGTTCTTTTTTATTAGGTCATCTTAATACTATAATAAGTAACTGTATTTTATATTTAATAAATATGTTAGAATTTATTTTTTATATTATAAGTATGTTACCTTATTTAGGTTCAAGATTTTTTGCTATATTTATTTATATATTACATTTTATTTTTAATTATATAAATTCTTTAATGCTTTTATTTAAATCTTTTAAAATAAAATTATTTAATAATATTAATACTATAAACATTTATATTTTAAATAAACTTAACTTATTTTTAATAAATTTAAAAAAATACTTACCTATTTATTCTATAATGTACATATATAATAAACCAAAATTTCTAAAGATTGCATTTATATATATAATAAAAAATATTAGTATAAGATCACTATTTTTAGGCTTTATAAATTTTATTAAATCTATATATCATATTTCTTTATTTAATTTAAATTTAAAACATTTAATCGATCAATATATAATGTATATTAATTACATAGAATTATGTTTTAAATCAGGAAATTTTTTACCTTTAATTGAGTATAAACGTTATATGGCCTGGCTAAATGCTCTTGACTCAAATACCGATGATCTAAAAGTATTATTAAAAGAGAAAAGGGATTTATTAAATTTATTAAGAACATTAGTATCTGAAAACTTATATATTTGTGGACATGGTAGCCCTTATGATCCTAATAAAATATTAGCTATACAAGTGTCTGTTCGCGCACGAGCTCTATTAGGTTTAAATCTCCTAGAACAACACTGTTTACGTTTGGCAGCCATTTATCAAGAGCTGCATTACACGGAACACGAACTAACAATATTTAATATATGTAATAATGCTGTATACTGATTAAAAGCAATTAACCCTAATTATGATGCTAGTGAAATACTTAATATATTAAATGAATTATTACAAGTTCAAATAGCAAAAAGCCATCTAATAGGTTTTAGCCATGATGTAAATGAGTTTTTTATAATAGCAGTAAATGAAGATGGTACTTTAGAGTACAATTTTTTTTAGTAAATTATATTGACTCTCTATTCCTGTCTTTCATTTAATTAATAATACATTATTAATTAATCCAAATTTCACTTTATGTTATTAATTAAAATTAATTTATCAATTAAAATTAATTTCGCATTTAATATTGCCTAAAATTAATCTAAATATTTATTATTTTTATATTGAATAGTGCTTTTTGCATTAATTAATAAAAATAAAAAATTTCGCATTTAATATTGCCTAAAATTAATCTAAATATTTATTATTTTTATTTCCTAATGCTAAAAGCATTAGAAAATAAAAATAAACAACGTAAATATATTTTATAAGAATATATTTATATTTTACTATACAATTGTGTATAGTGTTAGTAAAGGTTAAGTTATTATTTAACCCTGAGGGAAATTAGTTTTTTTATTTTTGCCTTCTCATGTTACTTACTCTTTTATTAATAACACCTATGTTAGGTATATTTACCATATCTACAGGTATGTCTTATGAATTATCATCTTTGGATATCAACCGTGTAAAAACAATAGCTTTAAGTACGTCTATAATTAATCTGTTTATTTCTTTAATAATCTTTATATTATTTGATTTTAGTAGCAATCAATTCCAATTTGTTCAAGAATATCATGAGATAAGTTCATTTGATTTTTATTTAGGTTTAGATGGTTTATCTATATATTTCGTCATGTTGACAACTATAATAACACCGATTGCATTATTAAGTAATTGAAATTCTATTAGCGAAAATATAAGATCATATGTAATAATAATTTTATTATTAGAAACACTATTATTAGCAGTTTTTTTAGTCTTAGATATTTTGTTGTTTTATATTTTTTTTGAAAGTATATTACCGCCTTTATTTATATTAATTGGTTTATTTGGATCTAGTAATAAAGTAAGAGCCAGTTTTTATTTGTTTTTATATACACTATTCGGATCATTATTCTTATTATTATCTATATTAGCGATGTCTTCAATAATGGGAACAACTGATTTTGATGCTTTATATAAAACGAATTTTAATTATTCTACCCAATTATTTTTATTTTATGGTATATTTATAGCATTTGCTGTAAAAACTCCTACTATATTTTTAAACACTTGATTATTAAAAGCTCACGTTGAATCACCTTTAGGTGGTAGTATTATACTAGCGGCTATTGTTTTAAAATTAAGCTTATATGGTATATTTAGACTTATATTGCCTTTATTACCTAAAGCCTCATTAGATTATACATATATTATATACCTTATAGGTGTTATAACTATTATATATGCTAGTTTTAGTACTTTAAGAACAATAGATGTTAAAGAACTTATTGCTTATAGTTCTGTATCACATGCTGCAGTTTATCTTATAGGTGTGTTTAGTAATACTATTCAAGGAATAGAAGGTGGTATAGCTTTAGGTTTAGCCCACGGTTTTGTTTCAAGTGGTTTATTTATTTGTGCTGGTGGTGTATTATATGATAGATCTGGTACTAGATTAATTAGTTACTATAGAGGTATTGCTCAAGTAATGCCTTTATTTTCTATTTTATTCTTTATTTTATCTTTAGGTAATTGTGGAGTTCCTCTTACTTTAAATTTTGTAGGAGAATTTATGTCTCTTTATGGTGTATTTGAAAGATTACCTTTATTGGGTGTTTTTGCAAGTTCATCTATAGTTTTCTCCGCTGCATATACTATATATATGTTTAATAGAATAGCTTTTGCTGGATCATTTAGTAAATTTTTTGAAGCCAATATAAGTGATGTTAACAAACGTGAATTTTTTATTTTATTTACACTAGTTATATTCCCTGTAGTATTAGGTATATACCCTGCTCCTGTGCTAGATGGTTTACACTATTCAGTATCATCATTAATATATAATAACTAAAGTTAACTATATAATTAAATCTTAATTAAAAACCCTACTAAAAATAATATATAGGTTTTTAGAGTCTGAGTCTAGAAAAATTAAAGTTAACTTTAGATTTATTCTAATTAATTTAAGGACTATAAAGTTTTTATTATTTTAATAAATAATAATGTAAAAATAATTATAACATTGAAACTATATAACTAAAAAAAAATGCCACAATTAGTTCCGTTTTATTTTATAAATCAAGTAACTTTTGCTTTCATATTACTTGTAATAATGATTTATGTATTTTCAAAATACATTTTACCAAGATTTGTCCGTTTATTTATTTCTCGTATATTTATAAGTAAATTATAATAAAAAAAGAGTTTTTTTTTATTATTTTATAGAAAAAAAAAGTTTAGGATATATTTCAATAAAAATTAAAACTAAAAATATAAACATATATGATTAATTTTTTTTATACAGCAATACCAAGTCCTTTAGATCAATTTGAAATTAGAAATTTATTAAGTTTGGATGCTCCAATACTAGCTAATTTACATATATCATTAACTAACATAGGTTTATATTTAACAATAGGTGCAATATTAGTTTTAACATTAAATGTTTTAGCAACTAATTACAATAAAGTTGTAAGTAATAACTGATCTATAAGTCAAGAAACAATATATGCTACTATACATAGTATAGTAACAAATCAAATAAACCCAACAAAAGGACAAGTATATTTTCCATTTATATATACTTTATTTATATTTATTTTAGTAAATAATTTAATAGGTATGATTCCTTATAGTTTTGCGTCAACAAGTCATTTTATTTTTACATTTGCTCTTAGTTTTACTGTAGTATTGGGTGCAACTATATTAGGATTCCAGAAGCATGGTTTAGAATTTTTTTCTTTATTAGTGCCAGCTGGTTGTCCTTTAGCTTTATTACCTTTATTAGTTTTAATAGAGTTTATATCATATTTATCCAGAAATGTTTCTTTAGGTCTTAGATTAGGTGCTAATATACTTTCGGGACACATGTTATTAAATATCTTAGCAGGTTTTACTTATAATATAATGACAAGCGGATTTATATTCTTTTTCTTAGGATTAATACCTTTAGCTTTTATTATAGCATTTTCTGGTTTAGAGTTAGGTATAGCTTTTATACAAGCTCAAGTTTTTGTAGTTTTAACTAGTAGTTATATTAAAGATGCTTTAGATTTACATTAATAACCAATGTATAATATAAAAATAGTATCGTTGTATATAAAAGTGCGAATATATTAAATATAAACTTAAAATAACATCGGTGTGTTTAAATCTTGTTTTTTGTAAATAACTTATATGAAAAAAAAAATATAGATATAATTTGATTATTTTTATACCTGCTCTTTGTTCAATCTCTTAATTATAAGAAGCGCTAAAAACTAAAAACTAATATATTTTTTTTTCATATATATTTGGTATATAATTATTGGATTGATAATATTTATCGAGCAGATACAAGATTAAAAAAAAAAAAGGGATTTTTGTGTTACTAAGAGTATAATATTATATTAAAATATAGTATAGGAAAGTCAGGTGCTTGTTAAGCCGAAACATATAAGAAATGTTTGTTAAGTTAAAATTTGAGTATTAAACAGAAAATAATAAACTTATTTCTATAGTAATAATTATAGCTAAATGTATTTAAATATTTATTTTTATACAGTATGATAATGTTAACGAACTTTCAAGCTCTAGGTTAAGCCTTAATATAGACTAATAACTAATACAGGACCCCGCTTAATTGTATCCAAAAATAAAAAAAGATAATTTAAATAAAAAAAAATCGAGATATCTGAAAAAATTATCAGTTTTAGGGTCATTAGTAATAGTAAAGATAATAAAAATAAATTATTTATGTATTTATACTATTAAATGAATTGAGTTTGATGATGGCTCTGAATGAACGCTGTCCAAGTGCTTGACACATGCTAATCGTACGTCTAATTTAATAAATAGCATATACTATTAATTTCATTAGAAGTGGTGTACAGGTGAGTATATAATGTTTTGGCTGCCTTAAAGTAGGGTTAACAAATACCTTATGACTTCAAAAGTAGATATATAAAGAACAAAGGAAAGAAATTTCCGCTTTAAGAGGACAATAAACATTTCGGATAGGTAGTAGTTAAAGTAATGGTTTAACTAGCCGATTATTCCGTAGTCGAGGCTGAGAGGTCGATCGATCACATTGGGTCTGAAAAAACCCCAATACGTATAGTACAGCAGTGGGGAATATTGGTCAATAGCCTAACGGCTGAACCAGCAACTTGGGGGAATGTATAGCTTCGGCTAATTATACTTGGCTGTATAATCCATTATAAATAATTAAAGTTATTTATGGTAGATTATTCAATTTATCCTTAATAGGTTTATGCTACTAAAAATGGCGTAGTAAAATTAATTTGCTACTTTTATATTAAGAGAAATTATTCTCGTAGACAAGTATAAGATCGATTTTATCGAGTAAAGTTCTAGAGAAGAAAAAAATTGATGATGACTAACTTTTTTTCTATATGTCTTGACCAAATTACGTGCCAGCAGTCGCGGTAATACGTAAAAGACTAGTGTTATTCATCTTTAATAGGTTTAAAGGGTACCTAGACGGTATAATTAGTCTTAAACAAGAAACGGTTATGCTAGAGTTATATATGAGAAGGGGAGTATTTATGGAGTAGAGTTGAAATTTTTTGATCCCATGACGACTGGTAACGGCGAAAGCAACCTTTTATCTAATAACTGACGTTGAGGGACGAAGGCTTGGGGCACGACCAGGATTAGATACCCTATTAGTCCAAGCAGAGAATGATGAATGCCATAGATTAGATGTTAATTTAGTCTATAAATGAAAGTGTAAGCATTTCACCTCAAGAGTAATGTGGCAACGCAGGAACTGAAATCATTAGACCGTTTCTGAAACCAGTAGTGAAGTATGTTATTTAATTCGTCAGTACGCGAAAAACCTTACCACAACTTGAATATTATCTTTAAGATATTACAAGCGTTGCACGGCTGTCTTCAGTTAATGTCGTGAGATATTGGTTAATTCCATTAAATTAACGGAAACCCTTGCTTTATTTGGGTATAAAGCAGAACACCTGTACAAGGGTTATGGTAATAGGGGCCAAGACAAGTCATCATGGCCTAAATGTTGTGGGCTATAGACGTGCCACACGTACCTATACAAAATGATGCAAAAATATAAATTTGAGCTAATCTAATTAAAGTAGGATAAAATATGGATTGTAGTCTGAAATTCGACTACATGAAAAAGGAATTACTAGTAATCGTGAATCACCACGTCACGGTGGATTTAATCTCAGATAGGTACTAACTACTCGTCAGACGCTGAAAAAAGTATGTGCAATAAGTTTGGTCTTTTATTTATTTTTTTCTAGATAATTGCTTCTAGTTTCTTTTATGAAGGATCTTCGTATGCGTGATTTTAATTGGTGTTAAGTCGAAATATGGTTCGTGTAGTGGAAATTGCACGGGATTTATTAATGTTAACAATAATATATATATATAAATGTCATCTCTAGAGACCTTCTCTCTCTAGAATTCATTTTTATATATAAAGGAAACTACCATAGTTGGTAAGATGGGTTGAGCTGTAAACTCAATAGTAATATACTTTTAAGAGTTCGAATCTCTTGTTTCCTAGTCCGAGATTGTTGTTTTAGACTATTTAAATCAGGAGGCACAATTAAACTGGTTTAGCTGTGATTTTTCAAACTATTTATTTTCGTCCAACTTGCTCAACATAACCAACATATAATAAGATAATCTTAAGTCCAATAAGCTTAAGACGTAAGCCTTTTGCTTACCGCCTTTACTTATATTAATTTTATACCCACTAACATAACCAAATATATTTTTAATATTTATTATCGTTTTTACTACATCTATAACGACAATAGTTTAATGATAAAAGGATTATCTTCTAAGTAGTCTTTTAGGTTTCAAATCTTGCATTTTCCGTCTATATAATATAATTTATATGTTCTTTTCTTACCAGGGTGGAAAAAATTTATAGGCGTGTTTACTTAATGGTAAAGTGTTGTGTTTCGGCCACAAAGATACAAGTTCAAGTCTTGTACACGTCTTCTATAAATTATAACCTTTTTAACTACTTTTTTAGGTTACTATAAATTTAATACTCTCATTAGCTTAATTGGTAAAGCGCTAGGTCTAAAATATCTAGGTAGTCTAAGTTCGAATCTTAGATGAGGGCAAGCGGTGAATCCCGTACATGTATATCTTGGTGGTTTGGAATATATTTTTTCTTTTACCTCTTTTATATTTTTTTGATTACTACTAATTAATTTATATGTGACTCGCTCGACTTTAGATTAAATCTAGAGATAAGGATAATAGGATTTAAAATAAATATCAGAACGTTATTGAGTCTGATATATATATTTTCAGAGATGTTTAACTCTGCCGATTTAAATCAAAAACCACCGTAATAATAACTACGTAAATGTTATATTAGTTAGGAATAAAAAAAAAACAATATAAAATCATCTAGAGTAACGTATTGATACCCGTTACTTAGAGGGTTAATTTTAATAAACAATGATCTATTTATTAAAAAAACCTCGCCCCTATAGCTCAATGGAAGAGCGAAATACTGTTAATATTTTGATAGATGTTCAATTCATCTTGAGGGCTGGCTATAAAAAGGTTTTAGACGTATTAACTAATTACAATTATGTTAGGGTCGCCTCTACAATATTTAAATATTGTACACTAAACTTTTGATTATTTTAACTGCTTTTTCCTCAGTATTGTTAATATATTATATATTCTTTTATATTAAATATTTTATTAACATTGGTGGTTATTTTATCTTTTTCATATAGAAAGGGTTAGTATAAACTTTATAATTTTTACATATATGTATTCTTTTATAAAGTTTATATTTTTTTCTTATTGCAAAATGATGAGGTATTGTTTTATATTTTTTTTTTATGTATAATTTGTTTCTTTTAAATGAAATATATACCAATGGTTATAGGGTAGAAGTTTTAGATATTGTTTCATTAGTTGCTGTTTTATGTAGTATATTGGTAATTATTAGTAAAAATCCAATTGTATCTGTGTTATTTTTAATCGGTTTATTTTTGAGTATAGCGAGTTATCTTATGATATTAGGTTTAAATTTTATTGGTCTTTCTTACTTATTAGTATACGTAGGTGCAGTATCTATTTTATTTCTTTTTATTTTAATGTTAATAAATGTTAGAATAAGTGAATTATTAAGTAATACTAGAAATAGTATACCTTTAGCTATTTTTATTACTATTTCATTTAATTATCCTGTATATCAAATATTACCCTATAGTATTGCTTCATTTAATAGTTATACTGTGGATTTAAATAATACATTAAACGATATATGATATAATAATTATAGCGATTTTTTTATTAAATTGTTTAATTTAAATGGAGCTAAATTAGATAATGGTGAAATATCTTTTGTTACTAGTAAGATCTGAGATGGTAATTTAGCTGAAACTAGTCATATTACAAGTATAGGTAATATTATGTATACTAGTTATAGTATATGGTTAATATTAACTTCTATTATATTATTACTAGCTATGACGGGGGCTATCGTCATAACTATAAAACAAAAAGATAATATAAACAATAAATATAGTTGAGATATTGAAAGTATTATAGAATTAAAAGATATAGACATAGATTTAAAGTAGAAAATTTTAAATTAATTTCATAACAAATAATACCTTTCTTTATTAAGAACTATTTACATAGTAGTAAGTCATTGAATTTTGAAGATTTTTGTAGAGCATGTGCTTTAATAAAAGAAAAAGCACATTTAACTAAAGAAGGTCTAACTATTTTAAAAACAATAAAATAAGGAATGAATACAGGAAGAAAATATTAGTTTTTTAGGTTTAATATTAAATTACATTTTAGAGAAATATGTCTCTTTTTCGTAAAAAAAAATGTATAAACATTTTTTTTTATTATATTAACATTAGCAATATAATTAGAGCTAGTATTCTAATTGGTAAGAAGTTTTCTTGTCGAGAAAAAATATGTCGGATCGTAGCCGGCCTGGCTCGTTAAATTAAAATATAATTAAAGGGATTAGCTTAATGGTAGAGCAACCGTTTTACACACGGTAGGTTAGGTGTTCAAGTCACCTATTCCTTAACCTTTTTATGTGATGTTTATGTAATAAATATATCATATCTCCCATTTTTTACAACCTAAATTATATACCTTAGGTATGCATACAATTATAACTAACTATTTATTATTATTTGTTTAATTAAAAATAAAATTTATTATGATCGTAGTATATTTGTTGAAAGTAAAAAAAGAATGACTAACTTAACAAGAAGTAGGTTTCAAGCTCATCCTTTTCATTTAGTGTCACCCTCACCGTGACCTTTATATACTTGTATTGCATTATTAACATTAACAACTAGCGGAGTATTAACAATGCATGGTTTTAGTAATGCAAATTTATTCTTAACTTCAGCTTTTGTATCGGTTATACTTTCTATGTCTTTCTGATGACGAGATGTTATAAGTGAAGGAACTTATTTAGGTAATCATACATTGGCTGTGCAAAAAGGATTAAATATGGGTGTTGCTTTATTTATAGTATCCGAAGCATTATTCTTCTTAGCTATATTTTGAGCATTTTTTCATTCAGCTTTATCTCCAACAGTAGAATTGGGAGCTCAATGACCTCCTATGGGTATAGAAGCTATCAATCCTTTTGAATTACCCTTGTTAAATACAGTTATATTATTATCATCAGGTGTTACAGTTACTTACGCTCATCATTCTTTAATTCAAGGTAATAGAGCAGGAACTTTATACGGTTTAGTAGCAACAGTAATACTAGCCGTTGTATTTACAGCCTGTCAAGGTGTAGAATACAATGTGTCATCATTTACTATAAGTGACGGAGCATTTGGTACATGTTTTTATTTTGGTACCGGATTTCACGGGTTACACGTAATGATAGGTACAGCATTTATTGCTGTAGGATTGTGACGTGTACTCGCTTATCATTCCACGGAAAACCATCATTTAGGCTTGGAATCAAGCATATTGTACTGACACTTTGTTGACGTGGTTTGATTATTCTTATTTATCTCCATATATTACTGGGGTTCTTAAATCTGCTAGGCATATTTATAGTTTTATTATCTTTAAGCTATTATCCTCTAAAGGATAATAAGCCTTTTTTATTCGTTTATGTGATAAAGTACATTATTGTATATTTATTGTTTGATATATTTTCCGTTCTTTACCTTTAGGAATACAATTAATTATATTTTTTATATTATATTTAATACTTTATGGTTTATTCTTCGAATTCTTACCTTTTACCTTACATGCCACACCAAATCCTATGAGTTTATCCTATATTCTTAATAGTACTTCTACTGAGTCTACCGGAGGGAGGCAGGAGGCAGCAAATCATCGCCTGGTAATGGTACACCTCATAATGAGCCTAGTCATATTTCTGGTGCCAACAGTTCAGATTTATTAACTCGAAAGTGTTACAATCAATTACAAATACCAGTGAGATATCATATTTGAGATCCTCGGCATACCCCGAATTGTAGATTGGATACAGTAGAACTTTAATGAAATTTGTACTCGTTATGTGAACGCCGGTTCACCTGGTGGTTATAAGTTAGCTACTTTACCATCGGGCGAACTACGTCTCCGTTGCTATAGTAATAATTTAAATATGACTGAGGATATATTTAATGCTATAAAACGCTAAATATGGCTGGGTTAGAGATTGAACAAAAATTTTTAATGGTTTAAATTATAGATAAATTATCTTTAAAGATAATTTATACTTTTTGGGTATAAAAATCTTTATTTAAATACCTTTAAAAAAAAACATAATAGAGATCTTAGTTTAATGGTAAAATACGAGCCTTTTAATCTTTGTTATATGGGTTCGAATCCCATAGATCTTAATTTATTACATCTAATAGTTACAATTATTATATATAATATAGATAAATATAAACGGCCATAGGTTAATGGTAGACCTTTCGTCTTCCAAACGATTTGTGTCGATTCGAATTCGGCTGGCCGTAAAAAAGGATAAGTTTCCATTGGTAGGGTGAGGTGTTTGCTAAACGCCGTGCTATGCACTTGGCAGTTCGAACCTGTCCTTATCCGACTTTATTAAGTATTATTATTTAGATTAAAGATATATTAATAAAGAGCATAGTTTAATTGGCAAAATTTAAAGCTTCAAACTTTACTTTCTCAGTTCAAATCTGAGTGCTCTTGTAAACATATTTTATTATGTAATACCTAGAGGTTCCTTAGCTTAATTGGTAAAGCGCATTCTTGATAAGGATGTTACTTAAGGTTCAAATCCTTAAGGAATCATTTATAAAGAGATTTGACTGAGTGGTTGAAAGTGCTTGTCTTGAGTACAAGTTAATTTAATAAATTACGAGGGTTCAAATCCCCCAGTCTCTGTTTATATTAAACCCGTAGAATACCCACGCGAAACACATAAGCTTTTATTAGTCCCTAAAGTCGCAAGACACGTTAAAAGACTAAACCTCGTTATACCTTTCATTCCTAAGGTCGCAAGGTCAAGACTCCCATGTTTATAAATTTTTAGGTTTAGCATTAAACTAGTAGAGATTTTGCACTCTATATATATATATTAAAAGTATATAGATACAAATTAATAAATATCTATAGTACAATATTATCTTGATTTATTAAAACCAGAGTATAATATATTAAAATAGCTGGTTCTCATTTAGGTAGTATACAATATGAAGCTACAAAAATTAAAATTAGTATTGTTCATAAAGGTAAAAATAAACATTTTTATGGTAAAACGCTTACATATTAAACAAGAAAAAATATAAGAATTAGTCTGAAATCTATACGAGTTAATAATAAACCCAAAGTGACTACATTAGAAACTAAGTTGTCAATGTCATTATGATGTAAAGGTGTAAGTGTAAAAGTTTTTTATAAATCAAACAATTTAATTAATGAGTTTACGGCTATTATAAGTATAGCAAAATATTTTGGTATATTTATTAGAACTATAGGTAGATATTTAGATAAAGATAAATCTTATAATGGTTTTGTTTTTATATCTAAATTTAAAGATAATTATTATATATATAATAAAACAGATTGTAGTCAAATCAGGTTACGACGCATTGTTTGGGTCAATGATCTTTCTCGTTCAAATCGAGACAATCTGAAAAATATTTAAATAATATTTTAAGTTAAATTACACTATAAGTTTAAGGGTTATTAGTAATGTGTTAGATATCAAATAGAAATTCTTATACTATTTTAAAATAGTATATGTAAGTATATAAAGAGACTATTAGGAATACCTAGCTATATATTAAAGAGAGATATTTAACTTGTGTTTTTTAGAGAGAATTGACCACATGAACTCTTAGAGAAATTCAATAATAAACGAAGTGAATTGAAATATCTTAGTAACTTCAGGAAAAGAAATCAAACGAGATTCTATGATTAGTGTGAATGAAAATAGAACAGCCTATCCTAAATATCAGCACACAGTAGATATAGGTACGTAAGTAAGTAAAATGAGTAAAACTTGTTTGAATATAAAGGGGAACCTTCCTCTAAGGCTAAATATAATATATAAGCGACAGCGTATAGTACTGTGAAGGAAAGGTTTGAAATAGTAGTTTTATAAGCAGTTCGAGTAAATAAAAAAAAAATGAGAGCGTACCTTTTGCATAATGGGTCAGCAAGTTAATATTAGATGCGAGCAGTAATGCCCAGATAAACCAATTATGAAATAATGAATAAGTATCTAAAATTAGACCCGAAGCCTGGTGATCTTACTACAGTCAGGGTTATAAAAGCCTGAACGGGTTATCGTTGTAAAGATATCCGAAGAACTGTGGTAAGTTAGTGAAAGACAACACTGACTAGGATAGCTGGTTTTCTGCGAAACCTATATAAGTAGGTAATTCAAGTAACATCATAGCAGGTACAGAACTGTGATCTCAGGCAACTTATATTTAATTATTATATGTTTACAAATGATAATTAGATAATTTTGCATATATCGGGCAATCATGAAGATTTTATCGGTGAGTATTCGCACTCGGAAGGGCAATGATGAATCTTGAATAATCGGACATAGTACGATAAGGTTGTATGTCTAAAGGGAAACAGCCCAGAACAAGAGTTAAGGTTCCAAAATTATTGTTAAGTGAAATTAAGGATGTTTTTATCTAATACGACTAGGAAATAGGCTTAGAAGCGGTCCATTTTTTGAAGATCTCGTAATAGAGCACTAGTTTAGTAAATGACACTTGCGAAGCAAGACATTTATATTGATAGTTGCACCGAAGATTTAACGGATCTAAACAATATACCGACACCTTGTCCATATTTATTAATAATTTAAATTATTATATATAATGGGGTAGCAGAACGTTGGGTAAATCTTAGATTTATTCTTTTTAAGAATAATTATTAGATAACCCAAGTGAGAATGCTGACATGAGTAACGAAAAAGGGGTAACCCTCGCCTAAAGCTTATGGTTTTATTAAAGCAACGGCCTCTAAGTTTACCAACCTAAAGGATTAAACGATGAGCAAGAACTTTGTTACAAAGTAACAACCTTTTTTTTTTAATGAAAAAAAAAATTAAAGTGAAGAAGGTTCTGGAAAAACAGTAACATATTATATTATTGCAACAAACTAAAGAGATGATCAATAATATAAAAAAAAAACCGTACCTAGAAACTACCACAAGTAAGCTAGTAGAGAATACGAAGGCGTTTGAGTGAACAATCATTAAGGAACTCGGCAAACTAACTACCGTAACTTCGGAATAAGGAGAGCCATTCCTACTGATTAATATCAGGTAATGAATAGGAAGCATGGAATAGTGTTGTACGACTGTTTAATTAAAACAAAGCACTCTGCAGTAAGATAATAAATCAAAGTATTGAGTGTGATTTCTGCCCGATGTCGGCTGGTTAACGGATCTGCTAAGTTGACTAATATAAATTTGGCTTTGAAGGAAACCCCGATCAATGGCGGCCTTACCGATGAGGGTCCTAAGGTAGCGGAATACCCTGGCCGTTAAATGCGGTCTTGCATGAATGATTTAACGATACAACAGCTGTCTCGATGATTGGCTCAGTGAAATTGGAATAACTGTGCAGATACAGTTTACCTCTAGTTAGACGAGAAGACCCTATGCAGCTTTACTGTTGCTAGTTATTGAATGTGATACTGCGAATTTTAGTGTATAAGGTAGTGTTAACACAATTGAAACACCTTTGTTTAGTATATCATATTGGTAGACAAAGTCTACGTGAAAGTTTCAAAGTTTCCAAAAATCTTTGTTATAATCATTAACCTTCTTATGAAGGGACAATTGCTAGGAGGCAGTTTATGCGGGGCACAGATCCCATAAAAAGTACCTGGGTGTATCCAAAGTTAATCTAGTAAAGTTGTTATAACTTAGTTATGACAATTAAATATACTACTTTTGTATATTTTTTTTTAGTTTGTTATTTCATGTAGCTTTAGCTATAACTAATCCAACTATATATCTATTAAGTTAGAACTAATAATTTTTTTTAAGTAAGATTTTATCTATATGGAAAATAGATGTATTTAAAACATTAAGAGAACTTATAAATTTGATAATAAAAACTGAAAATAAACGAGGTTTAAAAAAAAAAATGAACAATATAATCTATCTTTATAAATTATGCTTTCTAATGTTTTTAATTATATTGTTAGTACACTTAATTTATTAGAATTTAAGTTTAAGAAAATACACTAATAACATAATTATGATTAATACTTGTCAAGTTTAATGGCTTAATCTTGCTTTACTGTTTGACTTACACGTCTATCAGTCGCGTAAGCGGGGCATATGATCACAAGATGCAGTAAGGAAAGGTCTTGGATTTTTGAAAAAGCTACGCTAGGGATAAAATTTGTCCACTATATTTTATGTGCAAAAAAGCATAATATATTTTTTTAATATGATTAATTTCAAGAAAGACTTTATAGTTAACTTGAAGCGAAATTTACTCACATTTAGCTTAAGCTATATACACCCTATGTAAACCCGTTCAACGACTAATTAATCATACATTCTGTTGTCTATTTTATAATAGATTAATGAAATAGACTTGATCCGCTTAGGGTTTAAGCTAAAGGTAAACATACAAAATACCAAATATATAAAAAAAATAAACACATAAAAAAACCACATTTGCCTTTAAATAAATTGATTAAACATAATCTAGAAAACAATACACCTTTACTACTAAAGAAAAAAACTAAAAATATAATTATTAAACCTTTAACATATATACGAAATGATACAGGAAAAAGTAGACATTTTACTCCTGCGGCTCAAGAGTGATTTAATAGTATTTATGCATATAATAAAAATAGTATTAAATCTTTATCTATTGCAAATAAAAATCTTATGTATTTATTAAAAAGTTATTTTAATTCAAAAATAAAACATAAAATACTTAACACAAAAAGACAGCAGAAGGAGAAACCAATGCTCCCTAGACTTAGACGATTATCAGGTAAAAGAGTTTTTATAGGAAAAGGTGATTTAAAACATACAAGTTCTAGAGTAATCATTACTTTTTATGTTTATAACACAGAAAGTATGTTTTTAGCTCGAAAGCTAATGCAGCTTACGTTTGGTTTAGGTACTTTTATAGAAACCAAAATCAAATTAAAAAAAACAGTAGCTAAAGATAGTGAAGGAAATATTAAAATTACTTATAATAGATTATTTAATTTGAGGGAATACAAAAATTGACGTAAACATTATGAATGATATCTTTCGGATATGATAAGTCTTATTAATAAGCAAAGTTCTAAACTAAAAGCAATAAATAAATATTATAAGATTTTAAGAAGTTTAGTTTGAGCAAAACTTTTAACTAATGACCAAATATACTTAATGTTTAAGAATAAAGCTCAAAGTTTTTTTCCTAATAATTTCCCTAGTTTTAATTCTCAAATGATAGTAGCTGGAAAAGAATATAAAAAAAATTGAGATCTTTATTTTAAGTTATTACAAGATAATAAATTAAAATTTGACGGGCTTTTTTTATCAAAACTTATTGATCTAATTCAACAAATTTATAATAAAAAAGTACAATTAAATATTGTAAATTTAAAAAAAATGCATTTGAATAGTGATATATTTACACAAGCTGTATCATTAAAATTAAGAAACAGAGATAATAAATTATATAAAATTTTAAAAGCTTCTTTACGAAAAATAAAACTACCAGTTATAAGAAAAATAGCTGAAAAACAAAAAAAACCTAATAAAACTGAATTTTTTATTAATAGAATACGTAATAATACTATTAGTACTATGTTTTTAATAAAAAATAAAAAAACTAAAAATATTAATGATCGTTTACAAAATTTATTATTAAAATTTTTCCCTTTATCTGATAATTTAAAAATAAATGTTGTGCGTAGCAAAAGATCTAAGAACGTTTCTTTAGAAAATTCTGTTCTTAGATCTTTAAAACATTTAAATTTAAGAGGTGTAAGAGTAGAAGCTAAAGGTAGATTAACAAGACGTTTTACTGCTTCTAGATCCGTATTGAAAAGGAAATGAAAAGGTGGTTTAAAAAATGTAGATTCCTCTTTTAGAGGTTTATCTACTATAATGCTAAGAGGTATTGTTAAGTCAAATTTACAATACTCTACTATAAATTCTAAGAATAGAAATGGGGCTTATGGTGTTAAAGGTTGAGTAAGTAGTAGATAATAAATTTTTATGTGTATGTGTTTATTATTAAAATATTTTATTTTTTAAATATGATTAATTTCAAGAAAGAAAAGCTATAAAGTTAACTTGAAGCGAAATTTACTCACATATAGCTTAAGCTATATACATCCTATGTAAAAACGTTCAACGACTAATTAATCATACATTCTGTTTTCTATTATATAATAGATTAATGAAATAGACTTGATCCGCTTAGGGTTTAAGCTAAAGGTAAATATACAAAATACCGAATATGTTAAAAAAAATAAACACATGAATAAAACTATACCCATATATTATCCCAATTTAATAAATACAAATTTTGAATTGGGCTTATTGCCATCCTTCGTATTTGGTAAGAGTACTGCATCACCAGAAGAAATAAGAGCCAAAGAAAAAGAATTAGAAAAACAATTCAAAGAACTTAAAGAAAATCAAGAGGAGCGAAAGAAAGTCGACGAACAGAATAGTATTGAAGGTGATAAGGATTCACCAAATGAAGCAAATTCTGCTGAGGAATTAGAGCATTGAGACGACTGAATTAAACAAGGTAAAAAGACTATCGTGGATATTATTAATTGATTAGCAAATTAATATTTTATTAAATTAATATCTTCTCGTTCTATCTCCTTTCCTTTAAGTATTTATTAAATAAAATTTTTTATCATAGTTTCCTTTAATTAATTTAGATAATTAATCTTTTTATCTTTAATTAGGGTTAAAAAAATTACTTTTTTATACCCTTAAATATTATATTTTTTTAATCTCGCGTTACTATATATTTTTTAATCTCGCGTTACTTTATTTTTTTAATCTCGCGTTGCTATATTTTTTAATCTCGCGTTGCTATATTCTCATACATTCTCGTGTTACTAACTAACTTGTATTATAAAAAAAAACAGAATGAATAAATAGTCTGAACCATTTTGTGAAAAATGGATAACATAATTGAACAGGCTAATTGCGCCAGGAAGTACAAATTGAGTGCGCAGTTTGGCACCTCGATGTCGGCTTGACTTATCCACATGAATGCAGGAATCATGAAGGGTTCGACTGTTCGTCGATTAATAAGTCACACGAGCTGGGTTAAATACGTCGTGAGACAGTATGGTTTCTATCTTCTAGAGGAAATTAGAATAAAATAAAGATAGCCCCCTCGTACGAAAGGAGCTGGGTATATTAACCTCTGGTTTACCTGTTGTTTATGTGCCCAATATTAATTTAAGTATAGTATTTTTTAATAAATTTTATACAGGGATGTTACTTTCACTTAAGTAAATTTATAGCATAGGCACGGCAGGAACGCTATGTTAGTTAAAAATAAGTGCTGAATGCATCTAGGCACGAAAGTTACTTTAAGATATTCTTAAATATACGTAGTTGAACACTACGAGAATTAGTAATAAATAGACTAATTGAATATAGTCTTTATATTTTATATACGGATAAACACAATATCCTGTTTCTATTTATTACAATTTATATAGGCTTTAGCTGAAAGAATTTAAATGTTTTTAGGTATAAAGTACTAATTTTATATATAACTGAATTTAATTGATATAATTGTAGGGTAATCATATATTGAAAACATCTACATTCTTTTAACCAAGTCTGGTTAGCATAAAAGTAATGTAGCTGTTTTGTAACCAGCTGAAGCAAGTGCGATACTTGCACTGGACTTTTATTAAAAAAATAATAAAATTTTTAGGCCCTATAGTCAAGTGGTTAAGACATAATGTTTTCGTCATTACATACGAGGGTTCGAAACCCTCTGGGGCTATTATGATTAATATATGTTTATAACAATAAATATATTATTGCGGATTGATGTAATAGTAACATAATTGGCTCATGTCCAATATATAGAGGTGCAAATCCTTTGTCCGCACGTTTAATAAATATAAAGGTTATAGCTTAATTGGTAAAGCAAGCTGCTCATGACAGCTGAGATGAGTGTTCAAATCACTCTGGCCTTAGCTAATATAATAATTATATATTTTATATCCGAGTGCTGGAACTGGTAGACAGGACGAACTTAAGCTTCGTTGATATAATATCATAGAGGTTCAAGTCCTCTTTCGGATAGATAAAAAACAATAATAAAAAAAAATAATTAATAGAAAAAAAAAATTTTTTTTTTAGTTTTTAATATTTATCCTTTTTAAATATAAGGATTATCATAAGAAATAATAGGGTTAATAAAAAAAAAATTTTGGTATTCATAAATGAACACATAAAGAATCTGTAAAAAGCGAGGTTGGTTCTGCTATTAATTTATCTCGCAGACTTAAAAATTACTATAATATATCCTATTTAGAGATAGAAATAAAAAAAAAATAATAGTATGATTTATATAGCATTAATAAAATACGGTTATCATTGGTTTAAATTAGAAATACTTGAATATTGTAATCCTTTTGTTTTAATTTCAAAGGAAGAATATTATATTGATTGTTTAAAACCCGAATATAATATAAAGACGGCGGGGTCTCATCTGGATTTAAATTTAGTAAAGTAAGTATTGAACATATGTGTGCATCTATATTAGGTCGTAATCGCACTGAAGATGTAAAATTAAAAGTAACAGCTGGTAATAGCCAAGCATACTCTGTTTTAGTTACTAATAATACTGATAAATTTTCGTAATTTATATTTATACGAAAAGCATCTATATTTATTAGTATACATCATTCTTATATTGCAAAATGTATAAAAAATCATGGCTTATATTAATGTGAAAAATATACAATTAATGTAAAATATAAATAAATCTAGTTTTATTTTTCGATTAGTAATGATATTTATACTATTTTTTATAAATTTAGATAAAATTGCTTATTTTTAAACATATATTAATAAGTATTTATTATTAATTTATTTTTAATAAGGGGACATAGTTTAACTGGTAAAACTACGATTTTGCATATCGTTATTTCAGGATCGAGTCCTGATGTCTCCAATTCTACCCAAATTATCCAATATTGCTTAATAATAAATAGTTTAGGTAGAATTTAGAGGAAATTGCCTCTTTTTAAATATAAGCTCGAGAAGCTCAATTGGTTGAGCGGGGTCTTGAAGCGACCTAGGCTGTAAGTTCAAATCTTATCTCGAGCAATACTTCAATCCTTTTTATGTAATATAATTTTTACTTTAAATGTTTTGTTTATATTGGGTGTGTTCAATTGGCATATTTAGTATAAAATTTTTGCAAATTAATAAAGTTATATTTGTAACTATAATACTATGTAATATAGCTACTGTTGTCAATACAAAATTAAATTTAATATATATTAAAATTAGAGATAAAAAGGTAATGATGGAATTGGTAGACATGAATAGCTTAGGACTATTTGATTTTTAAATTTTATCCGTTCAAGTCGGATTTACCTTATCTTAAATATAATCTTTAATGTATTCAAAATGTTTATGTTGTTGACTAATCGGTAAGTCATAAATTTTTGGTATTTACCATTGGGTGTTCGAATCACTCCAACATAATTTAGTATATTGTATTTATATTGTATTTATGTTTTAAGGTGAATATAGTTCAATGGTAGAGCGACTGTATGTGGCACAGAAGATTCCCTGTTCAACTCAGGGTATTCACCCTTTATCTAATTTAAAGTAAGTTTTAAATAAAAGCCAGGGTAGTTTAATTGGTTAGAACATTAATTTCATGCATTAAGAATGAGAATTCAAATTTCTCCTCCGGCTGTCGCTGTCTAAATATAATTTTATATTTTTTATTTTAATTATATACAATAATATTTTTAATTTTGGGTCTATGTATAATCTTATACATAATTAAAGCATATTTGTATTTATAACCTAAATTGTTTTTAGTTTTAGGTTTACTCTAACCTAGTTTACTTTTTTTGTTTTTTTTACTAAACGATAATAAATTGAGGTGTCTATGTTTATAAAACATTAAAGATAGGAATATGTATTTTTAATTTTTAACTCTATATTATTATATAAAAAGGGGAAGGAAAAATATATTTTTATTCTAGATAAATTTATCGGAGGGTAGATAAAAAAAAGAATAATAACAAACAAATATATGTAGAATATATGAATAGAGACAGGTTATACCTAACCTAATTAATAAATTACAAGCTAACATGCATCATTATTCATATTTCATTAAATATTATTTATTTTGCAAAAGGAAAAAAGGAAAAAAGGAAAAAAGGAAAAAAGGAAAAAAGGAAAAAAGGAAAAAAGGAAAATAATATAGTTTAAATGTGCTAAACTACAGGAAGTTAGCTTAATAGGTAAAGTTTATTTAATTTAAAAATAATAAAGTTCGATTCTTTTACTTCCTTAATGTTAATTTATTCTATATTATTTCTATTATTATCTAATGCCGTCACTTTAAGACGAGATAAATCTATACTTTTTAGTCGAGTTGCTTCAATTATACTGATATATTGTTCATTACTAGCTGTTAAGAGTTTAATAATCCAAAATTCCTTTAAAGGTATGGGATTATTTGGTGGTTTATTTCATACAACTTCTATAACACAAATTTTTCAGATCTTTATTTTTTTAATTAGCGCTATAATATTACAATTAACTGCCTTTTATCCTAGAAGAGTGTGGATCGCCGAATATTCATCTTTAAATAAATTATTTTTTTATAAACTATTATATTATAGAACTAAAATAGTAAATAAGATGGGAGAACAATTTAAAATTATTGAATACCCTTTAATATTATTATTTATAATCACTGGAGCTACATTTTTAGTATCAACCAGTGATTTAGTTTCTATTTTTATTTCCATTGAACTACAAAGTTATGGATTATATTTACTTAGTACTTTATATCGTAATTCGGAGTTAGCTACTTCTGGTGGTCTTACTTACTTTTTGTTAGGTGGTTTAAGTTCATGTTTTATTTTATTGGGTACTGGTTTATTATATGCAAATTCTGGTACAACTAATTTAGATGGAATGTACGTAATAACTAGCTTAAGTGATTTAGCCAATGATATTACTAATAATCTTTTATATTGATATAAATCTTATTATATAAATTTTTCATTACTAATATTAAGCGTAGGATTCTTATTTAAAGTAAGCGCAGCACCTTTTCATTTTTGATCTCCTGATGTATACGATGCTATACCTACTATAGTTACAACATTTGTAGCTATAGTCGCCAAGATATCTATATTTATATTCTTATTAGAATTGGTGCATTATACAAGTAATTCTTTATTTAACTTCCAATTTAGTTGAACAAGTAGTTTATTAGTTAGTTCACTACTTTCTTTAATTATAGGGACAGTTGTAGGTTTAACGCAATTTAGAATAAAAAGGTTATTTGCATATAGTACTATCTCACATGTAGGTTTTATATTATTAGCATTAAGTATTAATAGTATAGAGTCAATCCAAGCCTTCATATTTTATTTAATGCAATATTCTATAAGCAATTTAAATGCATTTATTATACTTATAAGTATAGGTTTTTCTTTATATTATTATATAAATGACAATAAGGAGTATAAAGAATTACCTGATAAAAATAATTCTCCAATACAGTTAATAAGCCAGATGAAAGGTTATTTTTATATAAACCCCGTTTTAGCCTTAAGTTTATCTGTGACAATTTTTTCTTTTGTAGGTATACCCCCACTAATAGGATTTTTTGCAAAACAGATGGTACTAAGTGCCGCATTAGATAGTGGTTATGTTTTCCTTGCTTTAGTTGCAATATTAACCAGTGTTATTAGTGCAGTTTATTATTTAAATATTATTAGACAAGTATTTTTTGATAAATCTGAATACAAAACAAACCCAGAACTGGTTAATATAAACTTACATGGAAATATTCTTAAGAATAATGTTTTAGTACAAAAGCTAACATTTAAAACAAAGAATATTATATTATCTAGTTCTTTAACTATTACTATATCCATACTTACTTTAATAATACTTTTATTTATATTTATACCTAATGAATGATTAAGCATGGCTAATATATTAGCATTAATATTATTTAATTCTTAAATGTCAAGTACTACTTTTTTCCTTATATTTATACCTGTATTAGCTATAATTTTATTAGCAGTTAATTTAATTTTCGCTCCACATAATCCTTACCAAGAAAAAAATAGTGCTTTTGAATGTGGTTTTCATTCTTTTTTAGGTCAAAATCGAACACAATTCAGTATTTCTTTTTTTATATTTGCACTTTTGTTCTTATTATTTGATTTAGAAATTCTTCTAGTCTATCCTTATGTAGTAAGTGCATATACAAATGGTATATATGGTTTAGTTATTATGTTAATTTTTTTTTTAGTATTAACATTAGGATTTGCATTTGAATTAGGTAAAAATGCTTTAAAAATAGATAGTAAACAAATGATTAATTTATTTAATAATAAACCTACAACATATTCTGTATTATGTTTATTATTTTTTTCACTAATTTGAAAACATTTGACAATCAAAAATATAATTAAAAATATAACTATTACTAATATTATTTTAGGTTTATTTTCTGTAATTATAATGGCTTTAATAAAACATTCTTTGCTACCTCCTTTTATAATGGCATTTTTACATTTACCTCCCTCTGAATATTATGAATATATTATTTCGGGATCTTTAGCTTTAATGATTAGATTAGGCATTAAGGGTGTAGTATTAGAAACAATAAAGGAAACAACTTTAAAGATGGATGGTATTTCCGGTCCTTCAGGTACTTCTGGTCCTTCAGGTACTTCAGGTACTTCTGGTCCTTCAGGAACTTCTGGTCCTTCAGGAACTTCTGGTCCTTCAGGTTTATCACAAAAGGATTTAATAGAAAGATCAAAAAAACAATCTCTGCAAAATCTTACTTCTAAATCTGTAAAGTTATTTTTACCAGAAGATGTTGTGAATGATCTTAATAATTTGATAAAAAAATTAGAGAAAAATCCTAAGTTGAATACTGAAGAGGCTCTTAGATTAAGTTCGTTCCGAAAATTGCGGAGGGAAAATCTGGCGGCAGCTGAATGATTAAAAACATTATCTTTAGATGACCAAAGGAAATTTATGCAGAATAAACAAAAAGAATGAGCTACTGATGAATCAATTAAAGGTTTTAGAAATTCTATGCATCCAATAAAACCAAATAATAATGATTTAATGGATATTGACACTATTACAAGTAGTAATGATGACAATAAAAATAATAATGATGATTTAATGGATATTGACACTAACACAAGTAGTAATGATGATAATAATAAAAAGAATTAAAAAAACTATAATCTACCTTTAGCTTCTACTCTTACACCTCTTAAATTTAGATGTTTTAAAGATCTAAGCACGTTTCTTTAGAAAATTCTGTTCTTAGATCTTTGCTTGTACTATAATTTTAAATATATATTTTAAAATATAGTATAAGCTGCTGGGTGTTGGTTTCTACAATTAATTAATAGAAAAAAAAAAAGGAAATATATGTTAAAGAGATTTTATCTAAGTTTATTCATTACTTGTGATGCGCCTAGTCCTTGAGGATTATATTTTCAGGATAGTGCTACACCACAAATGGAAGGATTGGTGGAATTACACGACAATATTATGTTTTATTTGGTTATTATATTATTTGGTGTAGGTTGAATAATGATATCTATAGTTAGAAATTATAATAATGTTAAATCACCTATATCTCATAAATATTTAAATCATGGTACATTAATAGAATTAATATGAACAATTACACCTGCTTTAATATTAATATTGATAGCTTTCCCTTCATTTAAATTATTATATTTAATGGATGAAGTTAGTGATCCAGCTATGTCTGTATTAGCAGAAGGTCACCAATGATATTGAAGTTATCAATACCCTGATTTCTTAAATGCAGATGAAGAATTTATAGAATTTGATTCATATTTAGTACCAGAGTCTGATTTAGAAGATGGAGCTTTAAGAATGCTAGAAGTAGATAACAGAGTTATCCTTCCGGAATTAACACACGTTAGATTTATTGTTACAGCGGCAGATGTTATTCATTCTTTTGCTTGTCCTGCTTTAGGTATTAAGTGTGATGCTTATCCTGGTAGATTAAACCAAGTTTCGGTTCTTATTAATAGAGAAGGGACTTTTTATGGACAGTGTTCGGAAATATGTGGTATTTTACATAGTTCTATGCCCATAGTTATCGAATCCGTAAGCATAGAAAAGTTTTTATCTTGATTAGAAGAACAATAGTTAATAAATTAGTTAATATAATGTTTATTATTATTAACGATAATTGTACAAATGTAATTCCTAAACCCCCTTTTATTGATGGAGATTAATGCCAATAGGGAATTGCAGGCTTATTTGCGAGGTTTATGTAGCTTTTAAAGTCGTTATAAAGTAGTCTAATTTAAATATAAATATTCTTCAGTTTTATGTTTAATTTATACGTTATTAAGTTTTAAATTTAATAATTATTATAGATAATATGTATATAAAAAAAAGTAATTTAATGCTATATTCATATTATCTATAGTACTCTCATTAGCTCAATGGTAGAGCAGGATAATTCTAATATTTAGAACTAAGTTCGAATCTTAGATGAGAATATGAGATTTCGTATCAAAAAAAAAAATGAATGAACTAATAAAAATAATTTATTAGTTTTATTTCACATTATAAAATAGATTAAAAAATAAATAACTTATATTTAAACAATTACAATTAAATTGTATACTAATTAAAAGTTATTTTTAACCTAAAATCAACAAATAATAAAATTAAATAAAGAAAATTATTTTATATTTAGAAAAATAAGCAAACCCATACAAATGAAAAAGAACATAAATAGAAATAGCAATAAAAAAAATAGATTATTATATTCGGACTTAGAGATTAGAGGCAAGACAGTTTATCGCGTCTTACGAAATGTCAGGGGCGATTTAGCTTCTTTTTCTAGTACTACTTCTTCATTTTTCCCTAACTCAGAATCCGAAAATGAAAATCAAAATCAAAATGAAAATGAAAATGAAAATGAAAATTCAGAAATAGGGGAAAACTCGGATAATAACTCACCTTCAATCGATGATGATGGGAGTGGCTACGCAACAGATTCCAACAGATCCTTTTTTGAAGAAGGTACTGATGCTATGATGGTCCATCCTGTAAGAGATATTCCTGAAGATCATTTACGTAGATATATTGAAGATACAGGCGAAATAGTGGATAATCCTGAAGAAATTGTAGGGCCTGAGGAAGATGGAGCCTCCGAAATAATACAAGAATATACTGATCGGCATGAAGAATTAAAGGAAGAATTGCATAGACGCGAGCGTGAAGGTTGAACTAACTTACCTGTCTCTGCAGATTCAGAATCCAATACTAACAATAATCCAGAAAGTGCTTCTAGTGTTAATAAAGATTCAGAATCCAATACTAATAATAATCCAGAAAGTGCTTCTAGTGTTAATAAAGATTCAGAATCTTCAACTAAAAGGAAGTTTGAAGATGATTCGGATTCTAGTATACAACCACCTAAAAAATTTAAACAAGATAGTAGCGATATTACAGGTGAAACAGAGCCTTTTGATTTTTGTGGAGGGGATGAATAATTTTCGGATCCGTGGGGGAAACTAATAGAGCTCCCTTTGATTTGGCGGAGGCTGAATCAGAGCCTGTTAGTGGTTTTATGACAGAACATGTCGTTGTTGTTATATTCGTTTTCTTTTTCTTAGCCTAATATGCTAGCATTGTTTTAGGTATAAATATGAAAAAGAAAATGTATAATTATTTTTAACAATCTTATTCATTTAGGTTTACATATATTGTAAATATTTTTATATTACAGTATAAGCTGTTTACTAGTTTTTATAGATTTAGTTATAGAGAAAAATTAAAAAATAATTAAGTCGATGTTAAATTATCTAAAAATGCTTTCTAAAAAATTTTCGAAGTATTTATTTCTTGTATTACCTATTATAGTCTCGGTTAAATCTTTATTGGGCTGTTTTAGTAATAATCATTGAAGTGTAGAGTACTTTGTCCAATACTTTATGGCCAAATTTATAGTGACCCGTGACCCAAAATTTTGCTTAAACTCTTTCCATATTGTCGCTCAGTGAAAAGTTTAAATGTCTATTTTTATGACCCTTTTTATAATTATGAAAAAAAAAAATATATAATGAATTTATCCTTAATACTTTTCTTAATCGGAATTTTAGGTTTCGTTTTAAACAGAAAAAATATAATATTAATGCTTATTTCAATTGAAATAATGCTATTAGCTATTACATTCTTAATATTGATAAGTTCACTTAGCTTTGATGATATATTAGGCCAAACATATGCTATATATATAATAGCGATTGCTGGTGCAGAATCAGCAATAGGTTTAGGTATTCTAGTTGCATTTTATAGATTAAGAGGAAGTATCGCAATAGAATATAAATAATGTATTTAGCCATAATTACTTTACCTTTATTAGGATCAATAGTATCCGGCTTTTTTGGTAGAAAAGTCGGAGTTAGCGGAGCACAATTAATTACATGTACAAGTGTAATTGTAACAACTTTATTGGCAATAGTTGCCTTTTTGGAAGTAGGTTTAAATAACATACCAGTATCTATAAATCTGTTTAGATGAATTGATAGTGAATCTCTTAATGTTCTATGAGGTTTTCATTTTGATAGTTTAACAGTGTCTATGTTGATACCTGTTTTAATAGTTAGTTCTTTAGTTCATATATACTCTATAGGATATATGAGCCATGATCCACACAATCAAAGATTTTTCAGCTATTTAAGTTTATTCACTTTCATGATGATTATACTTGTTACAGCTAATAATTTTTTACTGATGTTTGTAGGATGAGAGGGTGTAGGTATTTGTTCATATCTTTTGGTAAGTTTCTGATTTACTAGAATAGCGGCAAATCAAAGTTCTATGTCTGCTTTCTTAACTAACAGAGTAGGTGATTGTTTTTTAACTATAGGTATGTTTGCTATACTATGATCATTTGGTAACATTGATTATAGTACAGTATTCTCATTAGCACCTTTTGTTAATGAAAACATAGTTACAATTATAGGTATATGTTTATTAATTGGAGCTATGGCTAAAAGTTCCCAAGTTGGATTACACGTTTGATTACCTATGGCTATGGAAGGTTGGTGTAACCGGGCTTTCCTTAAACTTCACTATATGCGGGAACATCCCGCTTTAATTCTTGGTCCTCTCAAGAGATATTTCTTGCTCGGAAAAATTCAAGAACAGGGACAATCCGCAGGAAACTTTATCACATGCAAAGCAAAAGATAAAGGTTCCTCAGAGACTACACGTGAAGCGTTTGTATTAAAAGATAATTTATTTAAATCTTGACTAATAGGGTTTACAGAAGGAGATGGTTCATTTATTATTAATAAAGATGGTTATTTAGAATTCAAGATAACACAATCAAGTTCAGATGCTCAAGTTTTATTTTATATAAAGAAAGCCTTAGGATTTGGTATTGTCAGAGTTCAAGATAAAAATAATAAGACTCATTGTTATAGAGTAAGAGACAAAGAGGGTTTATTTAAAATAATATCAATATTTAATGGGAATATTTTTATGGCCACTAGAAAGACGCAATTTAAGTTATTTATAGCTGCGTATAATAAGGTATATAAAGAAAATATTGCCTATATTGATAATATTTATAAGCCTGATTTATCAGACTCTTGATTGTGTGGATTTACTGATGCTGAAGGTTGCTTTACTTGTTCTATAATTGGTAGGCCTAAAGCCGGAGGGTTAGTTAGATTAAGGTATATATTATCTCAAAAAGGTAATTTTGAAGAAATGCAATACTTAGCACACTTATTAAATGGTAAAACACATTATCTTCGTAGTTACGCCGGTTATAATATGACAGTTAATACAACTAAACTATCTTTAGTAATAAAATATTTTGACACCCATCCTCTTAAAACCAAAAAATGTATCGTTTATTTCAATTGAAATAAAATGTTTAAATTAGTATATGATAAGAAACATTTAACTGAAGAAGGTCTTATTATTTTAAAAAGATATAATAAAAACCTTAATAGATTAGATAAAATAATATAAACGAAGATATAGTCCGAACAGTTATATAAGTAGCTGAGTGTTTTTAGTTAATATATACTAAAAACCAACAAGATTGCCTACACCTGTTAGTGCTTTAATACACGCGGCTACTATGGTTACCGCGGGTGTATATTTATTAATGCGTACAAGTCCTTTAATAGAATATAGTTCTACTGTATTAATATTATGTTTATGATTAGGAGCAATAACTACAGTTTTTAGTTCACTGATAGGTTTATTCCAACAAGATATTAAAAAAGTTATCGCCTATTCCACTATGAGTCAATTAGGAATGATGGTGATAGCTGTCGGTTTGTCTTCATATAATATAGCTTTATTTCATTTAGTTAATCATGCTTTTTATAAAGGATTATTATTCTTAGGCGCAGGAGCTGTTATTCATGCGGTTGCTGACAATCAAGATTTTAGAAAATATGGTGGATTAAGACCATTTTTACCTTTAACTTATTCTGTAATGTTAATAGCAAGTCTTAGTTTAGTTGCTTTCCCTTTTATGACAGGATTTTATAGTAAAGATTTTATATTAGAATCCGCTTATGGACAATTCTATTTTAGTGGTACAGTTGTCTACTTTATAGCTACTATAGGTGCCATGTTTACTACTCTATACTCAGTGAAAGTTTTATATTTAACTTTTTTAACAAATCCTAATGGACCAGTTGTTAATTATAAAAATGCTCATGAAGGTGATATATTTATGAGTTTACCATTAATTATACTAGCTATTTTCTCTATATTCTTTGGTTATATAACTAAAGATATATTTATAGGATTAGGTTCTGCTTTTTTTTCTGATAATAGTTTATTTATTCATCCTACACATGAAATAATGTTAGATACTGAGTTTGCTGTACCAACTTTCTTTAAATTATTACCCTTAATATTTACTGTATCTCTTAGTATTATAGCTATAATCTTTTCAGAGTTTTTACCTAAAGTCATTCTTCAATTTAAATTTTCTAGATTAGGTTATAATATATTTGGATTCTTTAACCAACGTTTCTTGATTGAATTATTTTATAATAAATATATAACAGGTCTAATTCTGAAATTAGGGGGTCAAACTACTAAAGTTATAGATAAAGGAAGTGTAGAATTATTAGGACCTTATGGTTTAGAAAAAGGCTTAATTAATTTAAGTAAAAATATAGCTAGCTTGGATACTGGAGTAATTACAAGCTATGCTTTATATATTTTAATTGGTCTTATTTTCTATATATTAATACCTTATTTAACATTATTTGACAATAGTTTACTTTTATTAATATTATTATCCTTATTTAGTGTTGTAAATCCATCTAATTTTAACGAGAATATTAAAATTAAGGCTACTTAACAAACGAAGTTTGTTAAGTATACTTCCTTAATTAGTATATAATATAAGCAAGGTTTTATCTATATATTTACAGATTAATACTATTAATAAAGTACTTAGCAGAAAACTATATTCAGATTATTAATATGCAAAATATAGCTTTAAATATACTTTCTCTAAAAATAAATAATTTACAGTTAGCTCCAAGTCCAAATTCAAGTCCAAGTGATCTTTATTTACTTAAGGATAGAGGTTCTATTATTTATGTAAAGTTACCCACAAATGCTTAGCATTTTAAAGGTAAGTTAGTAATGTGTTCAATCTACACCAGGATAACAATACAATATTTCCTTATTTATTTTATATAGTTTAATTTAACTACTAGATCAGCTTTTTTCCATTATAACATCTAGAATAAAAAAAGAAAACAAATTTTTAATTTAATCATGAGAATTTTCAAGAGTCATCCTTTATTAAAATTGGTTAATTCATATATGATAGATTCACCACAACCATCTAATATAAGCTATTTATGGAATTTTGGTTCTTTATTGGCTGTTTGTTTAATTATACAAATAATCACAGGTGTAACATTAGCTATGCATTATAATCCTAGTGTATTAGAAGCTTTTAATTCAGTAGAACATATTATGCGTGATGTTAATAATGGTTGATTAATACGTTATTTACACAGTAATACAGCTGCAGCTTTCTTCTTTTTAGTTTATTTACATATAGGTAGAGGTTTATATTATGGATCTTACAGAGCACCTAGAACATTAGTATGAACTTTAGGTACTGTTATATTTTTATTAATGATGGCTACAGCTTTCTTGGGATATGTCTTGCCTTATGGTCAAATGAGCCTATGAGGTGCAACAGTTATTACTAATCTTATGAGTGCTATACCTTGAATAGGACAAGATATTGTCGAATTTCTTTGAGGTGGCTTGAGTCAATTATTAATTGAAGAGCCTAACAACAGTGATGTTGTTCAGCAAATTCTGCTTAATGCTGGAATATCCCCAATATTAGTATTAGGATACGTTTGTGTTGTTAATATAAACGTGAAAAAGCCTAAATCAAGGGGGCAATCAGCCGGGGTTAGAGAGTTATCAACTCACGAAGCCTCTCAGAGACTAAATGCAGAAAATCTTAAATACGCGTATTTGGTTGGTTTATTTGAAGGTGATGGGTTTTTCACTGTAACAAAAAAAGGTAAATATTTTCAATGTGAATTAGGTATTGAATTAAGTATAAAAGATGTTAAACTTATTTATAAAATTAAGAAAATACTGGGTGTAGGTATTGTAGGGTTTAAAATAAAAAATGATAATAATATGGTATATTTAAGAGTTAGAAATAAAAAACACTTAATAAGTACAATATTACCTATTTTTGATAAATATCCTCTTTTCTCAAATAAACAATATGATTATTTGAGATTAAGAAATGTCATTTTATCTAACGCAATATTTTATGATGCTATTCCTGTCTACACTCGTCCTACTCTGCCCTTTAATTCTATTGAATCTATAATTAATGCACCTTATTTTTCAGCATGATTAGTTGGATTTATTGAAGCTGAAGGTTGTTTTAGTGTTTATAATATAACTCTTGCTTTGCATGTCGATGGTTATTTTATAGCTAGTTTTGATATAAGTCAAACTAATGGTGAAATACTTATTTTAGCTATTCGTAAATATTTATCTTTAACCCCTAAGCTTTATAAAGACAAAACTAATAATTTTAGATTGAAAGTTACAAGTGTTAGATCTATAGAAAATGTTATTAAATTTATAAATAAAGCACCTGTTAAACTATTAGGAAATAAAAATATACAATATTTACTTTGAATTAAAAAGCTTCGTACTATACCTAGATACGCTGAAAAAATAAACATACCAAATAAATACTAAATATAAGATTATGATATAGTCCGAACAATAAAGAAATTTATTGAGTGTAACGAGAATTTACAAAAAATATGCCTTATAGGCATATTAGCTGTTTATGGGGTTACCAACACAATTGTTCTGTTAATAATGCTACTTTAAACAGATTCTTTGCTTTACATTTTGTATTACCTTTTGTACTAGCTGCTTTAGCATTAATGCATTTAATAGCTCTTCATGATAGTGCTGGTTCAGGTAATCCATTAGGTATTTCAGGTAATTATGATAGATTGCCTTTTGCTCCTTATTTCTTATTTAAAGATTTAATAACTATCTTTTTATTTATTATAATATTAAGTATATTTGTATTCTTTATGCCTAATGTATTAGGAGATAGTGAAAATTATGTTATGGCTAACCCTATGCAAACTCCTCCTGCGATAGTTCCTGAGTGATATCTTTTACCTTTCTATGCCATATTAAGATCTATACCTAATAAATTATTAGGTGTTATAGCTATGTTTAGTGCTATTTTAGCTTTATTAATCATGCCATTTACTGATTTAAGTAGAAGTAGAGGTATCCAATTTAGACCTTTAAGTAAAATAGCTTTTTATATATTTGTAGCTAATTTTTTAATATTAATGGTTTTAGGAGCCAAACATGTTGAATCACCATTTATAGAATTTGGACAAATAAGTACAGTATTATATTTCGCTCATTTTTTAATTATAGTTCCTTTAGTAAGTATAATAGAAAATAGTTTAATGGATTTAAGTAACTATTATAAATCTTAAAATAACCCGCATTGTCTCATATTATATGTTGTTTTGGTTATATTAATTAATTAAAGAGAATATTTCGTGTTATAAATAAACAAATATAATTTATATTAAATGTAATATGTTATCTTTAATTAAAAATAGTATACGTAATTAGTTTTTTATTATACGTATATTACATTTAATTAAAGATAATATTTCGTGTTATAAATAAACAAATATAATTTAAATTAAATGTATTTGTTATCTTATAAAAATAGTATACGTAATTAGTTTTTTATTATACGTATATTACATAAAGCTTTTTTATAATTAATTCATATTAATAATTTAAACTTATATTCAAAACAATAAACTTTTAAATAAATACCACCTGTTTCTAGTAATATATTATATTACGAGTACGAATAGTGTTGTGGGGTTATGATTTGCCTGATCCTGCCTCCCATCCCGAGCCCGCTCAGGTTTTACTTAATAGAAACTTAAAAGGTGAGCAACCTAATGAAATAGAAAGCGATCAGTCTAAGATATCGGTATTAAAATCCAATATATCTCTATGAACCGAGCGTTGATTCTTATCTTCAAATGCGAAGGATATAGGAACATTATATCTAATATTTGCTTTATTTTCTGGATTACTGGGTACTGCTTTTTCTGTTTTAATAAGATTAGAATTAAGTGGACCGGGTGTTCAATATATTGCAGATAATCAGCTGTATAATAGTATCATTACTGCTCATGCTATATTAATGATATTCTTTATGGTTATGCCTGCCTTAATTGGAGGTTTTGGTAATTTTTTATTACCTTTATTAGTTGGAGGTCCAGATATGGCATTTCCTAGATTAAATAACATTAGTTTCTGGTTATTACCTCCTGCTTTACTATTATTTTTATTTGCTAGTGGTATAGAAAATGGAGTTGGTACTGGTTGAACTGTTTATCCACCATTAAGTGGAATACAAAGTCACAGTGGACCTAGTGTAGATTTAGCTATATTTGGTTTACATTTATCTGGTATAAGTAGTTTGTTAGGTGCTATAAACTTTATAACTACTATACTAAATATGAGAAGTCCTGGTATAAGATTACATAAGCTAGCTTTATTCGGTTGAGCTGTAGTAGTTACAGCAGTATTATTATTACTATCATTACCAGTACTAGCCGGTGCAATTACAATGCTTTTAACTGATAGAAATTTTAATACATCATTCTTTGAAGCTGCAGGAGGTGGTGATCCTATACTTTATCAACATTTATTTTGATTCTTCGGTCATCCAGAGGTTAAATTTGTAGGCCTCTTAACGTTGCTGTATGCTGGGACTACTTTGTTACAAAGTTTTAAATACTCCATCGAACACGACATAGTGAAAAAGTTAAAACAAAAAAGTAAATCAGCAGGTAACATTTCATTATTAAGATCAAATACAAGAAATGGAACCTCAGAGACTCTACGCAACGGAGTGGTGGTAAATTCAGAACATGTAAAACATATATCAGAACATGTACCTAAACATCTTAAGCCTCTTAATAACGAACAACTCGGTCATTATTTAGCAGGTTTAATAGATGGTGATGGTCATTTTAGTAAAGCTCAACAATTAGTTATAGTATTTAGCTTTTCAGATGCATTTCTGGCTTATTATCTAAAAGAAAAATTAGGTAATTGTAATGTTAGAAAAGTGAAAGATAAAAACGCATATCTTTTAATAGTGTCTAAAAAGAAAGGAATACTAAATGTGCTAAACTTGATAAATGGTAAATTAAGGTCAGAAAATAGATTTAACCAAGTAATTAATAATATATTAAATCATGATAGATATAAAGATATAAGTATTAATTTTACTTTAAATTTCACGGATAATTTTAACAATCATTGATTAGCAGGTTTCTCTGACGCGGACGCTAGCTTTCAGGTAAAGATTATTAATCGTGTTAAAAGAAATAAGCCAGAAATAAGATTAAATTATCAAATCGATCAAAAGAATAGTATATTATTAACGAAAATAAAAAATTATCTAGGTGGTAACATTGGATATAGAAAAATCCAAAATACTTATTATTATGGTTCTGCTAGTTTTGGTTCAGCCAAAAATGTTATAGAATATTTTAATCAGTTTAATTTACAGTCTAGAAAACATGTAAGTTATTTAAGATGAAGAAAAGTCTATATATTTGTACAAAACAGAGAACATTTAACAGATAAAGGGTTAATAAAAATTTTAAGAATAAAGTCCTTAATTAACGATCACAAAGAAAATACTACCACTCAAGATAAAGTCCTAACAAGAATATAAAAGTTTTTGATAATTATTCAAAACAGACTTTGATTTAAAGTCGTTGCTGTTTTGTTAATAAAAATATACGATACATATTAATTATACCTGGTTTCGGTATAATCAGTACTACTATATCCGCTAATTCTAACAAGAGTGTATTTGGATATTTAGGTATGGTTTATGCCATGATGTCTATAGGTGTATTAGGATTTGTTGTTTGAAGTCATCACATGTATACTGTTGGATTAGACGTGGATAAACTTGTGTTCACGGTAAAAATCTTGCTATATGCTGGAAACTCTTGTATAAATAGTCCACTCGTATTCATAGCGCTCGGAACAATCTATTTATTTAAAAGACAATCAGCAGGAAACCTTAGTTTTAGAACATATGCTACGGCAGTTACTAAAAATACTTATATTAGTTATAAAAATTTACAGCCTATTTCTGATCATGTGCCTAATAAAAATATTTTAACTGATAATGACTTTGGTTACTTTTTAGCTGGATTAATTGAAGGGGATGGTTGATTTGGTTATAAACAATTATATATTATATTTGCACAAGAAGATATTTCGCTGGCATACTATATAAAAAAACGAATTGGCTATGGTAATGTATATAAAATTAAAGATAAAAAAGCCGTTAGATATATTTGTAAAAATAAAGCAGGATTGCTTATTATTTTATCTTTAATTAACGGTAAATTACTAAGTAATTATAAATATGATCAATTAATTAAACATAATTATAATGAACATTTTAATATTTGCATTTTTCCTCCTTTAAAAAAGTTAACTTTAGATAACTACTGATTAGCTGGCTTTACTCAAGCAGACGGCTGTTTTCACATAAGCGTTGTAAAAAGTAAAAGACATAACACGGGGTATAGTGTAAGGCTAGAATATTCTATAAAACAAAATGATAAACTTCCTTTAGAATTATTATATAAAGAACTAAATAAGGGTAATCTATCTCAATATCATACAAATATTTGGTGTTATAAAAGCTCTGGATTTAAAACAGCTTTTAGTCTTATAAATTATTTTGATAGATATACCCTTTTTGCGGGTAAATATACTAGTTATCTTAAATTTAGAAAAGTTTATATTAAGATAACGGAAGGAAAACATTTAGAAGAGAAAGGAGTAAAAAAAATTATAAGTATTACAACTAAGGGATCCTCAGAGACAAGCACGCAAGAGGTTTAATAAAGATAATTAACAAAATAATAAAAATATATAAATAAAGCTAAAATAAATATCATTTATTTTTTATTAAATCAAGATACTGTCCAAAAAAAAAGATCTGACAAGAGCATACTTTACGGCCGCTACATTAATTATAGCTGTACCAACTGGTATAAAAATATTCAGTTGATTAGCAACATGTTATGGGGGATCTTTACAATTAACACCTTCAATGTTATTTGCTTTAGGTTTCGTTTTCATGTTTACAATAGGAGGATTAAGTGGAGTTGTTTTAGCTAACGCTTCTCTTGATATTGCTTTTCATGATACTTACTACGTAGTTGCTCAATTGGGCCAGAATAATTTATCTTCTTATTTATTGACTTTGTCCATTAATAAAAATTATTTTGCAACTGACTATATGCTGGAACCTGTATCATTTGTGTATTGTTTACTATTGATTAATACGTTTTATCTTTATAAACTAGATGTTAGTAGGAATAGTCTTCTTTTAAATAGTGAAAATAATAATACTACAATAAGTAGCCAACTTATGGATACACAATCAGCAGAAAACTGTAAAGGATTCTCAGAGACTGCACGTCAGTTACCTGGTATTGAAGATTATAAATTTTGAAATTGATTTGCGGGTATAATAGATGGTGACGGTAATTTTGATATTAGAATAAATCCTTCTAGTAAAAAAAAAGTTCTTAAACAAATTAGAATAAAGTTACATAATAGAGATGTTAGAATTTTAAGTCGTATACAAGATTATCTACATATAGGTAAAATTAGAGCGGATAAAAATAAGCCTTATTCTATCTATATAGTTTCCACTAGAGAAAATATGATTTATTTGGTCAAACATTTAAATGGTTTAATTAGATTAAAAGTACCTGCTTTTAAAGAAGCTTGCCTTTTATATAATATACATTATGAGGAAGCCAATTATAATATAGAACTATATGATCCTTATTTTTCAGGACTAGTTGATACTGATGGTAGCATAGTATTTAATTATGCTGGTAATAGGATAGAATGTAATTTAGAATTTCAATATAATCAATATACTTCTAAGTTAAATTTTAATAGTACTATATTAAACTGTAAACCATATATTATAATACGAAAAAAATCATCTGCTCTAGCTGGTCCTAAAAATTTCACATCTATCGCATTTAAATTTCAAAGTGTTAACAGTATGCTATTTATATATGATTATTTTATGCATAATAGATTATATTGTAACATGAAATTCTATAGAGTTACTCAAATTAAAGGCTTTATGGAAATTAGAAAATATAAAAGCTCTCCTTTCTTTAGTTTAGAGCATAGAATATACTCAAATTTTGTGTTAAATTGAATTAAGTATGATAATCCCTTATGATATAAAGTACCTTTTGTTATAAAATATCTTTTATATAAGGATAAATAGTATACCTGTAACAGGTAAAGATACAGTCCACCATATTAATAAATATATATTAATATTTGCATTTCCACTACGTTTTAAGTATGGGAGCAGTCTTTGCATTATTTAGTGCATGATACTTCTGAATCCCTAAAATATTAGGATTAGATTATAACAGAATGTTAGGTAAAGTACATTTCTGAATATTATTTATAGGGGTTAGACTAAAGGGAAGAAACTTTGAGTTGAAAAATATATGGAATAGAAACAGTTCATCTTTGGATACTAAAAATGGTGGAGGGAATTCCCCAAATAAATTTGTCGTTTATTTTGAAAATGTTAAGGAGAGTAAAAGAAAAATTTATGTTGAATTAAGAAAAAAATCAGGTGTATACTTATTCATTAATAATATAACTAAAGATTTATATGTAGGTAGCAGCCTTAATTTAACTCAAAGAATGACTAATCATTTTTATTATGCTAATTCCAACAAGACTAAAAATACAATATTAAATAGAGAAATGAAAAAATATGGACTTGAAAACTTTTCTTTGGGCATACTTGAGTTTTGTGCAAAAGATATAATAGTTTCTATAAGTTTAGAACAAAAATGAATAGATTACTATAAACCAAATTATAATATATTAAAAATTGCAGGTAGTTCTTCCGGATTTACGCATAATATTTATACTATACTTAAACTTAAGGAAATGTTAAAAAAAGAAAATCATCCTAAGTTTGGTACGATTACTTCTTCTGAAACAAAAAAAGCTATAAGTGATGGTATTAAAGAATTTTATTTAAAGAATTCTCATCCTTCTAAGGGTTTAAAAGGAAAACTTTATCCACAGTATGGTATAGGAGGAAATTTAGTTTTTTGTTATAATAGAAATAATGAGGAATTAATGTTTCCTTCTATAAACGCAGCAAGACAACATTTTAAAGTAAGATGGACATTAATAAAAAAAAATATAGATACAAATAAATTTGTAATTATAAATAATAAAGATTGAATAATACAATCTATTCCACGTAATTCAACTTAAAGTTAACCGCATTAGCCCCTTTCAATCTTTCTATATGCTGAAAACTCTCATAAAGCTTAAGTACTATACCTTTTAACGCTTAGCGTTATAATGGTAAGTGAAAATTTTAAGTTTATCTAGACAATCAGCAGGAAACCAACGGATAGACTAGTTTATCCTAGTAGGATCCTCAGAGACTACACGAAAGAAACCATATATTTATTATATGGTTAAGATATAGTCCGCTTTGTAACCGTAATGTTACATTCTTCCCTCAACACTTCTTAGGTTTACAAGGAATGCCTAGAAGAATTAGCGATTACCCTGACGCCTTTGCAGGTTGAAATTTAATAAGTAGTTTCGGAAGTATTATTAGTGTGGTAGCTACATGATTATTCTTATATATAGTTTATGTACAGTTAGTTGAAGGTAAAGCTACAAGCAGATACCCTTGATTAACACCACAATTCTATAGTGATAGTTTACAAACTTTATTAAATAGAAGTTATAATTCTCTTGAATGAGCATTAACTAGTCCACCTAAACCACACGCATTTGTAAGTTTACCTTTACAAAGTTAGTTTTAGATGGCTCAGGTATATTTTCTATTATTTTTAAATTTTATTAATAAAGTTTTGAATTAATCAATCTTTATTAACAATTTTTATAAATTTATTATTCTAATAACTACATAATTATCCATTAATTACTTTTTTTATAAATTAATAATAAATAATAAAATATATTTATTTTTAGGTATAATAGTAATAGTAATAGTATAGAAACCAAAAACAAATAATTATACTATACTAAACAGTAATACCCATTAACTTAATGGTAAAGTGAAATATTCCTAACATTTTTATCTAAGTTCGAATCTTAGATGGGTAATAGTCTTAATGTTTTTTAAGTATAAAAATGTAATAATTATATTTATTTAGCATTAAGACTATTATTGAATTACAAATCTCTATATTATATTTATAATTCTATTAGATTTGTGATGAGAATAATCATAAATAAATTTATGATTATATATTATAAATATAACAATTGTTATATTTATAATAACGTAATATTTGAAAATTTTATTAGCTCCCGTACATGTATATGGTTGTTTGAGAAGTTTAATTGTTGTTTGGATTATCTCAAGGGATAGTGTATGTGACTCGCTGGACTTTAGATTAAATCTAGAGATAAGGATAATAGGATTTAATAAAAGAAGTATTTTATATAAAAACGTTAAAATTTTTATTTAAGAGATGTACAACTTGACCCTTTAAAAAGTATCGTGATAATAACTGCGTGAATGTTATAAATAAATAAAACAAAAACATGAAAAACTATATACAAACAACAAAAAAAATGATAAACACTATACTAGTGAATTTTACTTTAGCAAAATTTACTAGTGCATTAATGACCATTATAATGGTAGCATTAATTAAATATATGATTACAGGAAATTTACACATAGAATATTGTGAATTCTGAAATAATGTGGCTATAGGGTTATTTGGTTGGACTATAAATACAACTACAATAAGCTTATTATCAGAATATTTTGGAATAAAAGGAATTAACTTTAATTTAAAGCAATTCCTTTATGGTTATGATACAATGGGTGCTGGTAATGATTATACATCAAAAGATTTTAAAGCTAAGTTATATAATGCTATGGAATCTGATGCTATGGAATCTGATGCTATGGAATCTGATGATGGACCCAACCCAAGCAAACAGATAGATAAAGGAAAGGGTATAGATAAAGGTTATAATGAAGGTAATGTTGAAAGCGGAGCTAAGCCTCTGGACAAAGGAAAGGGTATAGAAAGAAGAGTGCCTCGTATAGAGCTTGGCCCAGGTCATTGTACAGAACCACCTTTTGTTACATGATCTCGGGTTTTCCCTGGTCTTGATCCAGCATCCGTTTTCTTTCCTAAAACAATAAATCCAGGGCCTGGGTTTAATGTTCCCGGAGGTGAAGTTCCGTTACAGGATGATATATGTAAACATATTGATTATAACTCACATATTCTTAATCAATTTAAAAAAATGGATTTGAAGACTGCTATAGAACAAAGAGATAATTATATAAAATACCTAGAAGTCATTAAACATAAAACCGCATATGCACAAGATACATTATCAAAAGTACCTGAAACACCTACAAGTGATTATGAACATAAATTAAAAAATACAATATTAAGAGATTTGCAGGATTTAAATATGCAAAAAATTAGGGCGGAAGCTAAAGCTACTCTTCTGAATTCTAGAATTGAATTTATACATCTGAATACAAAACCAAATGAATAATATTAATTTGATAATATATGTTTATATTTAAATATTGGGTAATTTAAGTACTTTATCAGTAAGATAATTGGTAGATATACTATATATAAAGTAAGAGAAGTACTTTGTATAAACATATATCTACTAGGGATATGTTGTAGATGGTTCTACGTTTCGATTGCAGATCTTAAATATGGGGTTCGATTCCTCCATAACCCTTAATAAAAATTTATGTTTTCCAATATAATAGTTCCTAATTATTTTTTGATAGAGATGAACTAATAACAATATATGTTATCTATATTTTCAATAAAAATATTTGATAGATAAAAATTACAAAGGTTTCCTTAGTACGATATTTAGCTTTAATATATAAATGATACAAGCAGCAAAAATAATAGGAACAGGATTAGCAACTACAGGTTTAATAGGTGCAGGTGTAGGTATTGGTGTAGTTTTCGGTGCATTAATATTAGGTGTAGCTAGAAATCCTTCATTAAGAGGCCAATTATTTTCATACGCTATATTGGGTTTCGCGTTTGCTGAAGCTACAGGTTTATTTGCTTTAATGATGGCTTTCTTATTATTATACGTTGCCTAATTTAAATATAAATATTCTTCAGTTTTATGTTTAATTTATACGTTATTAAGTTTTAAGTTTAATAATTATTATAGAGAATATGTATATAAAAAAAAGTAATTTAATGCTATATTCATAAAAATAATACTCTCATTAGCTCAATGGTAGAGCAGGATACTTCTAATATTTAGATCTAAGTTCGAATCTTAGATGAGAATATGAGATTTTTATCAAAAAAAAAAAATGAATGAACTAATAAAAATAATTTATTAGTTTTATTTCACATTATGAAATAGATTAAAAAATAAATAACTTATAGTTAAACAATTACAATTAAACAGTATACTGTTTAAAAGTTATTTTTAACCTAAAATCAACGAATAATAAAATTCAATAAAAAAAATTATTTTATATTTAGAAAAACAAGCAAAAATGTTATATATACCCACTTTAATTTCTGTTATAGAAGGTTTATTAGTAACTGTACCTGTTTTATTAACTGTAGCTTATGTAACTGTAGCCGAAAGGAAAACAATGGCTAGTATGCAAAGAAGATTAGGCCCTAACATAGTAGGATATTATGGTCTTTTACAAGCATTTGCAGATGCTTTAAAACTTATTTTAAAAGAATATGTTTCACCTACACAAGCTAATTTAGGTTTATTTTTCCTTGGTCCTATTATAACTTTAATCTTTTCATTATTAGGTTATTTAGTTATACCTTATGGACCTGGTTTAGCTCTAAATGATTTAAATTTAGGTATATTATATATGTTAGCAGTTTCATCCTTATCTACATATGGTATATTATTGGCTGGTTGAAGTGCAAATAGTAAGTATGCTTTTTTAGGTTCACTTAGAAGTACAGCTCAATTAATAAGTTATGAATTAATATTAAGTTCTGCTATATTGCTTGTTGTAATGTTAACAGGAAGTTTAAATATTACTGTTAATATAGAATCGCAAAGAGCTATCTGATACATTATCCCATTATGCCCTGTATTTATTATATTCTTTATAGGATCGGTAGCGGAAACAAATAGAGCTCCCTTTGATTTGGCGGAGGCTGAATCAGAGCTTGTTAGCGGTTTTATGACAGAACACGCCGCCGTTATATTCGTTTTCTTTTTCTTAGCCGAATATGCTAGTATTGTTTTAATCTGTATATTAACTAGTATATTATTCTTAGGAGGTTATTTATACGATTATTTACCTTCTTTATTCTTTTTAGTGGAATATATTGACTTTGATTATTATATAAACAATTTAAATAAAGAAAGTATATTTTCAGATCCTTTAATAGAAGGATTATTATATGGGTTAACTTTAGGTCTTAAATCCTGTATTATGATATTTATTTTTATATGAACAAGAGCATCTTTCCCAAGAATTCGTTTTGATCAGTTGATGTCCTTTTGTTGAACTGTCCTATTACCAATAATTATTGCCTTTATCTTTTTAATACCATGTATATTATATGGTTTTGATATAATACCCAGTAATATTAATTTATTTTAGTTATTGCCTTTATAATTATAACCTAATATTTATTTTTGATATCATACCGAGGAATATTAATTTATTAGAATTACGCCTGAGGTATTTTACATTAATTTTTACTTTAAAAAATTAATTAAAATTAACTTCGCATTTAATATTGCCTAAAGTTAATCTAAATATTTATTATTTTTATTTTCTAATGCTTTTAGCATTAGAAAATAAAAATAAACAACGTAAATATATTTTATAAGAATATATTTATATTTTACTATACAATTGTGTATAGTGTTAGTAAAGGTTAAGTTATTATTTAACCCTGAGGGAAATTAGTTTT